>Ga0193753_10003804_pt1 | contig 11015 bp, 8 predicted proteins | sample H1c2metaG_FD_144925 | JGI IMG/M metagenome (GOLD analysis project Ga0193753, IMG submission 144925) | Soil microbial communities from a riparian zone of the East river system, Colorado, United States - H1c2 | ecosystem: Environmental > Terrestrial > Soil > Riparian zone | place: USA: East River... | reverse complement strand
CACTCCGCAGGCTGCGCGAATACGCCGCCGGACCGTCGAGCACCCCTTCGGAACCCTCAAAGCATGGATGGGAGCGACACATTTTCTGACCAAGACGATACCGCGAGTGAGTACTGAGATGAGCTTGCATGTTTTAGCCTACAACCTGAAACGCGCAATGCAGATAATCGGCGTCGCGCCGCTGATACATGCGATGAGGCCATGAACTCTCAGTTCTAGCCACCCCAGAATCCAACGGTGCGAGCCCATTGAAGAATCCGGGCCGCCAGAATCGTCGTCGCGACGTGCAACAACCAGCGTTTTCACACACCCTCGGTCGAGAGGCGCCGCCCAGTAGTCTGCGCCCCGGCGATGACCCCGTGTCGCGGTGACCGTTATGGGCTTTAACGCTAACCATGTTGTTTTAATGTCTCGCCAGTGATTGCTGTTGGCGAGTGAGGAAGTCGCGCTCCATCTTGTTGGCGCAATTGTCCAATGCCAGTCGGTAGGCCGAGGCGGCATCGACTGTGCGCCCGATCCGCCGCAACAGATCAGCTCGAACCGCGTGGTACAAATGGTATTTCGGAAGATCAATTGCATCCACCAGTTGAAGCGCATGCACGACACCGTGTACTTCCGCCACGGCTACCGCGCGATTCAGTGCAACAACCGCGCTCGGCGCAATCGACATTAGCTGGTCGTAGAGTTCCAGAATTTGCTTCCAATCGGTGCGCGTGGCTGACAGTGCGTCACTGTGCACCGCATTGATGGCGGCCTGCAGTTGGTAGGTGCCCGGTCGATTTCTGGTAAGGCAGATCCGCATCAGTGCGCGCCCCTCCTCCATCTTGGGCTCATCCCACAGGGCTCGGTCCTGCTCGGAAAGCAGTACCAGCTTTCCGCCCACCACTCGCGCATCGCGGCGCGCATCGATCAGCAGCATCAGGGCGAGCAGTCCGAGTATTTCGGCCTCCTGAGGCATCAGCGTCACCAGCAATCGCCCGAGCCGAATGGCCTCCTCGCACAGCTCGGCACGAAGCACTTGGTCGCTGGCGGATGTGCTGTAGCCTTCGTTGAAAATCAGATAGACCACCGCCAACACGGCGCGCAGGCGGGTCGGTAGCTCGGCCGCGTCCGGAACGCGATACGGGATACTGGCGTCGCGGATTTTGGCCTTGGCGCGAGATAGGCGCTGTGCAAGTGTTGTGGGTTGCAAAAGGAATGCGTGGGCAATTTCTTCGGAGCTCAGTCCGCCAAGCAATCGCAGCGTCAATGCGACTTGCGCGTCCGGTGCCAGCGCGGGGTGGCAACAGGTGAAAATCAATCGTAAGTGATCGTCGCGCACTTCGTGCTCCTCAGCCTGCTCCACGTCGTTCAGCAATTGGGCGGCGTGCTGACGTTCAGATCGAGAGGCCTCTCTGCGTAGACGGTCCAAGGCCTTGTTGCGCGCGGTCGTAATGAGCCAGCCCACCGGCGACGGCGGAATGCCGTCAGTCGGCCACTTGGCTAGCGCGATCACGAAGGCTTCCTGCACCGCCTCTTCTGCGAACGAAATGTCGCCGAGGAAGCGGGTGAGCACGGCCACGCTACGGCCGTATTCGCGCCGAAAGATTGCTTCAATCTCTGCGTTCAGCTTGCGTGCTCCATAAAAGGGCGCACCTCAATGGCTGTGGTGGTGGCGGTTGAGAGTTTTCTAGCCCATAACAGTGCCGCATCGAGGTCCGATACCCGCACAATCGTGATGCCTCCGATTTGTTCTTTACTCTCTATGAACGGTCCGTCGGTCAGCACGACGTCGCCGTTTTCGTGGCGAAGAACCGTCGCGGAATTGGAGGCGTGGAGTCCGCCACTGAAGACCCACACACCGGCAGATTGCATTTCCTTTTGCAGCGCAATTACGTCGCTCATGATCTTGCTCAGTGCAGCCGGTGCAGGCGGACTGCCTCCGGCGGGATAACAGACACTCAGTAAATACTGCTTCACGGTCAACTCCTTCACCAGCCGGCGACAAGCCGGTTTTCAGCCCTTATACGAACAGCCGAGCGGGGTTTCGACAGTTTGTTGACGGAAATCGAATATGCCACCAGGAGGATCATGATGATAGAGATCGGTCAGGCGCCGTAAATCGGTCAAGCGCAACTGGCCGCTCGAGGGTCCGAAAACCGGCCAAAGCAAGTTTACGTACCTTAGGGTCGCGCTTAGGCGGCTTTTTCGGCCGGTTCGGCACGCATGCGCATTTCCGGAGGTTCGCAGTCGATTCGCCCTGCCCTGTTGAGCCTGTACTTTGGGCCTTGCTGGGGTTGAGGCTGCCGTGAACAAACCGTGATGAATGTTGGCGTGATCGAAGGTTTCTTCGGCAAACCATGGGACTGGTCCGTCCGGCAGAGCGGAATCGAGTTCCTGCGTGTTTACCGATTTAGTTTGCCAAAAGGTGAGTCGCGGTCGACGGGATCTCCTTAAGGACTGCACTTTGCAGCGCGGTTCCCTTGATATTCACTTCCTGAGATGTAAAGCCGCTCAATACCATGGTGAGGGCGTTGATGGTGACGCATACGTCTCGCGTGGACTGCGCCAAATCGTACTTTGTATGTTGATCTGCGTCCGTTGCGGGCTGTGAGGCTCGATCGCGACGGGCGTAGATGTAGATCCAGACGCGGTGATCTCTTGAGGCTGGTGGGCCGCTGATTTTGTGCAGCGAGATCGGGCCGTCGGCGTCAAAGATCGTCTGGATGGGGCCCAGCGATTCGCGGTCGCCATCGCAAAACGCTGCGTTGGTGGACACATTCAAATGATCATGGTTGACCGCCGCGCGTATGTTGCGATCGGGAGCGAAGGTCAGCCGAACCACGTTGGTATGCGTTGCGATGGCTTCGCTGAATACGGGGTCATTCAATTGGGCAGGGTCGATGTGCTCGGCAGTTTCGAAACGCAGCAACATGTGGCCCAAGTAGGCGCAGCCGGCAAGGACCGAGAATAGACCGACTGCGGAGACAAACGAGGATTTAGAGATTGGGGCGACCTCCCGAAATGACTGGCTGTTTAGTGCCGTCCTTTCCCGACACGGTAGCCTCGATAGTGATTGACGCCACCGAGCCAAGTCGCAGAACCCGAGATGCGGAATCGTCGCCATGGTAGTGGTGTGCGACATGTCACGCCCGGAGGCGGATTAAGGTAACTGTAGCGGCGGAGGCGTCGGTCGTGTCCTGGCGCATGTAGTCGGGGATGTTGTCAAAGCCGACAATGGCGAGGCCTTTGAGCAGTGTTTTTATTGAGGCGGGATCTATTTGAGCGGTGGCGCGTCCCTTCAGACGAACACTTCACCGTTGAACTCGACGCGACTGGGGGGCAAGACGCGTAACGTGCGTGCGCTCCAGGAGGATCTTGTCGCGTCCGTGACTCTGCGTCGAAAACTAGAAGCGCAATGACAGGCAGCTCAAGCCGCCGTCCATCTTGGCAAATTCCGACATCTCCAATGCCCTCACGCGAAAGCCGATCTTCTTCAGCGCAGTCGCCACTCCGGGGAATCCCGCGGCAATGAGCACCTGATCGTTCACTCTCACGCAGTTGGCCGCATAAGCTTCCGATTGCGCGACTTCAATCCTTTCGGCGGCAGCGATCGCATCGATTGCGGGGAACCCGTGCGCGACGAGGAAACGCCGCTCGCCGAGATAGGCAATGCCGGACTTCAAGTGCAGCAGCGTCGCGTGGCTGCGAATGTCCACCGTCGAAGCGCTGTAGTGGTGGCGCTCCAAAATCGCTGCCAATTGCGCCGCTCCGGCCGCATTGGTGCGCGCGGACAGACCGATGAAAAAATGCTCATCCGCCTGGCAAATGTCGCCTCCATCCACGGTTCCCGGTGCCTCGATCTGTTCCCAGTGGGATCTAAAGGGGCGCAGCGCCCCCGCCACCGAGGCGATCTCGCCCATGCGCGTTTTTGCACCCGGGCGCGTGGCAATCGCGACTCTATCCGCAATAACGAAGGTGTCCTCGACAAAGGTCCCATCCGGATATTGGAGATTGGCGTCCATCACCGTCAGATTGAGCCCGCAGTCCTTAAGTGCGCCGCAGTAGGCCGCATGCTGCTTGAGCGCCTTGTTCACGTCGGGAGCGGCATTCGATGTCGACGTCGTAAGGCCATCGGAAAAATTGGCCCCGGGAAGACGCACAATTGCATTGCTGAACCGCATTTTATTTGCCCCTGACCGCCTGCGCTGCAGCAGCAGTGTAAATAGTTCGTAATCATTACGCATAACTAACGCGGCGCGGGACTGATATACCTCCAACGGCCCGTCCAGCTTGTAGACTCGAGATGCGTGGCTGGTATGAGGTGCAATCATGATGAGAAATTCGCCGCGATTTTTCGGACTTGTCATGAGTAGTTCGCTGATGCTGGCAGCATTCGCCGCGTCGGATGCATCAGCCGATGAGAACGATCCCTCAACGCGCATCGCGCGACTCGCTTACATCGAGGGCTCAGTGTCTTTTCAGCCTGGCGACACCGATCAATGGGTGGCGCCGCCGCTCAATCGTCCGCTCACCACGGGAGATCAGCTCTGGTCCGATCGAAACGGTCGCGCGGAACTGGAGCTGGATGGATCCGCTGTGCGCCTATCAGCCAACACCGCCGTGTCGCTCTTGAACATCTCGGATACCGTCACCCAGATTCAAGTGTCGTCCGGCAGTTTGCTACTCAGCGTGCGCCGGCTCGATGACGGCGAAACGTTTGAAGTCGACACGCCCAATCTGGCCTTCACCGTCCTGCAGCCCGGCCTGTACCGCATTAGTGTCGATCCAACCGGCAACAGCACGGCGGTGCTCGTACGTCGCGGGCAAGGCGAGGTCACCGGCGGCGGTGTCGAGTACCCTGTCGGCGAACGTGAATACGCGGTGTTCTCGGGCAACGACGAATTGAGCGAGAACAGGCTCAGCTACGCTACGGATCAAGATGCGTTCGAGCGGTGGAGTGAAACACGGGATGCTCGGTGGGAGCACTCGGAGTCCGCGCAGTATGTCTCGGCCGACGTCGTCGGCTATCAAGATCTTGATGAACAAGGGACCTGGACAGACGAGCCTGAGTACGGACATGTCTGGATCCCGCGGGGCGTTGAGCCCGGCTGGGCCCCCTATCACAGCGGGCATTGGGCCTATGTTGCCCCCTGGGGTTATACGTGGGTTGATGACCATGCCTGGGGATTTGCGCCGTTTCACTACGGGCGTTGGGTATCCCTCAGAGGTTCATGGTGCTGGATTCCGGTGCCGCCGCGACGGCGTGGCTTCGCATACGTCCGGCCCGTGTACGCACCTGCGTTGGTGGCGTGGGTTGGGGTGGGCGCGGGTGTCGCATGGTTCGCACTTGGTCCTCGCGAAGTCTATGTACCTTCCTATCGGGTGAGCCGCGGCTACGTCAGAAACATCAATGTGTCGAATACGAACGTGAATACCACGATCATCAACAATGTTTACAACACGACCATCAATAAGAGAGTCGTCAACAACGTTTACGTCAACCGCAATGTGCCCGGCGCGGTGGCTGCGACGACTTCGCAGGCTTTCAGGTCCGCGCAGCCGGTTGGCAGGAACCGGGTACGCGTCGATCAGGGCATGGTGGCGAATGCCAGAGTGGCTCCGCTCGCACCAGCGGCGATGCCCAGCAAACGGGACCTGCTCGGGTCCGGACGCACGACCGACGTAAGACCACCCGCAACCGTGCAAGCGAGGCCCGTGGTTGCCCGCGTCGCTCCGCCCGCCTCAGCACCGGGCTTTGCGCGCCGACCTGCAATAATCAACGGCAACGAGCGCCGGCCTTTCTCCGATAACCAAGGCCGACAAAGAGATGCGCCGATGCCTGCCGCCAACGCGCCAGTTCCTTCGGCCCGCGCGCCGATACCCGCTGGGCGCCCCGCGGCGAACGCACCGCCGCCCGCCGCCAACGCGCCGCTAACGCCGGCCGTCAAGCCTGCCCCATCCCCGCGGCTAGCCGCGCCCGTGCGCAATCCTGCATCCGCGCCGACAGTCGCCAATCCACCAGCGGGGGTCCCGGCGCCGAACGCGATGCGTCCTCGAGAGATGCCGCCCTCGCGTCAGCCGCCCTCACCGGCCATCGGCAATCCGGCGCCCGAGCGCCGCCGCGTTCCTGAGCAGCAGCAGGCGCAGCAACAGCAATTACAAGCACAACAGCAGCTACAAGCACAACAGCAGTTACAGGCACAGCAGCAGGCTCAGGCTCGCGCGCAAGAATTGGATCGGCAACGTCAGGCACAGACGCAACAGCAAGCTCAACAGCAACTTCTACAGCAAGCGCAACAACAGGCTCAGCAACAGGCCAGTCAAAATGCTGAGCGAGAGCGTCAGCAGCAGACGCAACTGCAGGCGCAACGACAGCAGCAGTCGCAAGCTCAACAGCAACAACAGCAACAGGCTCAACTCCAGGCGCAGCGGCAGCAGCAGTTGCAGGCTCAGCAGCAAGCTCAACAGCAACAAGCACAGCAACAGGCTCAACTGCAGGCGCAGCGGCAGCAGCAGTTGCAGGCGCAGCAGCAGGCGCAGCAGCAGGCTCAGCAGCAAGCCCAACAGCAACAAGCGCAGCAACAGGCTCAACTGCAGGCGCAGCGGCAGCAGCAGTTGCAGGCGCAGCAGCAAGCGCAGCAGCAAGTGCAGCAACAGGCGCAGCAGCAGGCGCAAGCGAGACAACAAGAGCAGCGTCGACAGCAGGAAGCAGCCGCTGCGCAGAAAGCTCGCAGGCCGGATAACACACAGCCCAAGGCCGACAAGGAACGTTAACGGCGGTTCAAGTGGCGCCGCCGCGCCAGCGCACTAGAATAGGCCATCGCCTGTTCCACGGAGCGTTGACGGCATGAAGAAAATTACACTGGCCTCGATAGCTGTCAAACGCGGCTCGGGGTATCCGGACCCGTTTGGCGAGCCCTGCGCTGCCAGGGCCCGGCAACCCGTGGCCCGATCGCGAGGACTCACGCACTTCGGCGTCAATTTGACCGTAATCCCGCCGGGCGGCTGGTCGAGCCAACGCCACTGGCACAGTCACGAGGATGAATTCGTTTGGATATTGGAAGGCGAAATGACCCTCGTCACCGACGCCGGTGAGGAGATCCTGCGCGCCGGTGATTGCGCAGCGTTCAAGGCAGGCGATCCAGACGGTCATCATTTGATCAATAGATCGGCACATCCTGCCAAGATTCTTGAAGTCGGCAATTCGGATTCGCAAGACCGCTGTGTCTATTCGGACATCGACATGACTTCCGAGCCCGGGCTCGAAGCGTTCAGCCACCGCGACGGTTCTCTGTATCCAATTTCATGACCCTCGCACTGTAACCATTGACGTACTGACAAGGAGATTCATCGCATGCAAGTTGGATTCATCGGGCTTGGGCAAATGGGCACGGGTATGGCGACCAACCTCCTCAAGGCGGGCCACAGCGTCGCTGTTTACAATCGAACTGCGAGCAAGACCGAAGCGCTGGTGCGCCTGGGCGCACGGGCGTACCAATCGGTGGAGGCCGTGTGCAGCAGCGAGGTTGTGATGACGATGTTGGCCGACGACGCTGCACTCGAGAGCGTCGTCTTCGGCAGCGGCGGCATCCTTGCAAGCCTGGGAAAAGGGGCCGTGCATGTTTCTTCGAGCACCATCGGCGTCGCGCTGTCCGAACGCATCGCCGCTGCGCATCTTGCCGCAGGACAGCGCTATGTGGCGGCGCCGGTATTTGGCCGTCCTGAGGCAGCCGCCGGCGGCAAACTTTTCGTCGTGGCCGGCGGCGCGGCCGACGCGATCGAGACCTGCATGCCCCTGTTCCAAGTCATCGGGCAACGAACCTTTGTGCTGTCGCAAAGGCCCGAAGCGGCGAACCTGGTGAAATTGAGCGGCAATTTTTTGATTGCGGCGGTGATCGAGTCGCTGGGTGAAGCCTTCGCGCTGATTGGCAAGGGCGGGATCGACCGGCAGCAATACCTCGAACTGCTGACCTCAACCTTGTTCGATGCGCCGGTGTATAAGACCTACGGCCGGCTGATCGTCGAGCAGCGATTCGAACCGGCCGGATTCGCGGCCCCCCTCGGACAGAAGGACATTCGTCTTACATTGGCCGCCGCAGAAGCACTGAGGGTGCCCATGCCGCTGGCAAGTCTTTTGCGCGATCGGTTTCTTTCGCTCCTAGCTCAAGGCGGTGAGGCGCTTGATTGGTCGGCGATCGGCCGTCTATCTGCTCGCGATGCCGGCATCGAGAATGCCGCTCACCAAATGCGCACGCGCTGAGCGGGGGCCAGGTAGTAGGCATCTCCAGGCTTTACGCCGAACGCGGCATACCAATCGTCGATGTTGCGGGTCGGACCGATCACTCTGAAGGCACGCGGCGAGTGCGGATCTGAGGCCACTTGCTTGCGGATATAGTCGTCCCGGACCTTGCCTCGCCAGGCCTGCGCCCATCCGAGCAGCACGCGCTGATCGCCGGTGAACCCATCAATCACCGGCGCCGCCTTGCCGTTCAACGAGCGGTGATACGCTTCGAGCGCAACACTCAAGCCGCCGAGGTCTGCGATATTTTCGCCCATGGTCAGATCGCCGTTGATGTGCGCGCCGGCAACCGGCTCGTAGCTTGAATACTGCGCACCCAGAACTTTGGCCTTGGCTTCGAAGGCCGCTGCATCCGATGGGGTCCACCAGTCGCGTAGTTGTCCGGACGCGTCGAGCTTGCGTCCTTCGTCATCGAATCCGTGGGTCAGTTCATGGCCGATGACCCCGCCGATGGCGCCGTAATTGACCGCGGGGTCCGCGGCGGGATCAAACTCCGGCGGCTGCAGAATACCGGCCGGAAAGACAATGTCCCGCAACGATCCGTTGTAAGCATCATTGGTCTGCGGCGTCATCGACCAGTCGCTGCGATCCACGGGTCCGCCCAACCGGGCGACATAGAAGTGCCAGTCCGCCTCGCCTGTCCGCCGTACATTGCCAACCAGATCGTCGGCGCGAATATCGAGATGAGAATAATCGCGTGGATGATCCGGATATCCGACTTTGATTTGATACGTATCAAGCTTTTTGAGCGCCTCCACCTTGGTGGCAGCTCCCATCCAATCGAGCCGCTCGAGGCGGCCCCGCATGGCCGCCTTGAGATTCGCAACGAGCGCTTCAATCTTGGCCTTGGCCGCCGGTGGAAAATATTGGGACGTGTACAACTGGCCCACTCCAAAGCCCATGTTGCCGAAGCAATCAACCCGATCACCGGTGCAATCGCCGCCGCCCACGGCACGCACAGCGCGCTTCCAGCGCAGCGGCTCAACCGGCTCGCCGGAGAGGGTTTTATTGCGGAATTGGAATCGTGCATCGGTGAAGGTTTTCGGAAGATAGAACGCGGCATTGTCTGCGACGCTAAATGCTTGCCAGGCTTTGAGTACATCCAACGGAGTCGCTTGGTAGATCGCGGCAATTTTCACGAAAGCGGATTTCTCCGCAATAATCAGGCGGTCCACCTTATCGGCCCCAGCTCCTCGTAGAAAAGCCTTCCACGGGAAGCCCGGCGTGAGATCTCCCAGGGCGTTCGCTGCGACGGGATTGTAGACCTTCTCGATTTCGCGCTGCTGCGCCTTGGTCCAACTCCCCTCCGCGATACGCGTTTCGAAGGCGACCACCGCGGCCGCGTTGGCCTTGGGTTCCGGCCATCCGATGAGCGCAAGCAGTTTCTCGACGTAACTTTGATAGGCCGCCTTCTGCGCGGCGAACGAGGCTTGTAAGTAGTAGTCGCGATCAGGCAGCCCCAAGCCGCCCTGATTTGCGTACAAGGCATAATGATTGACATCCTTCAGATCGACATCGATTCCCAGCACGAAGGACGTTGCATAAAAATCAGAGTTGTTGCGTCCCATCAACTCAGCAATGTCCTGCCGATCGTGCGAATTGCGGATGGCATCGAGTTCGGCGGCGATGGGGCCGACGCCGAGCTGGTCGATTTTCGCTTCGCCCATGAAGGATCGGTAAAAGGCACCGATTTTCCCGTCCAAGGTCGCCGGCTGCGCCGAGGCTGCTGCTGCGGCCTTCTCCATCAGGCCATGCAGCCGCTCTTCGGTGCGGTCAGTCATCAGAAACCGCAGAGAAGCCATGGGTTTGTCGGACGGAATTTCGGTCCGTGCGAGCCAGGCACCGGAGGCATAGCTGTTGAAGTCATCGCCGGGTTTGACGCGCGGATCCATGGCCGTGAGGTCTACGCCCCACGCACCGTACTGCGGCTTTTCGGGCCCTTGAGCACTCGACGCATTCACCGCCAGGCAAGCGGCCGCGACCACAATCGATACCATAGGCTTGGAAATCATCTTAGTTCCTCAAAGTCATGTTTAGGGCTCGATCAAGCGCACACGCGTGCCTGCGAGACTCACGTTGCCGTCGGATACCAAGCCGCGCGCCGCGGCGGCGGCACGTACCGCATTGCTGTTGCGGACCACGACATCGAAGGCGCCCAGCCCCTCGCCGCGTCCGTCGATGTCGTCCGTGAATCGAATTTCGCCATGGTCCAATTCTATGCGCCATAGGCCGCGGTCCGCGACGGCCGTGCGACCCAATACCTGCGCCCATCGGGCAGCCATGTGCTGCGGATTCTTGGCCTGCAACTCTGCCCCCACTATTTTCACCGAGGTATCGGTGCAGACATGCGACCGCCAATGCGGGCCGCCCCACTCCCAACGCTCCGTGGGATTCATGAAATCCAAGGAAAGAATGGCGCCGCCAATGTCCTTCGGATGAATATGCGTGAAGGCAGCGCCGTTCACATCCGACTGGTCGGCGATGCGCGCCGAGGCGGCGGCAACTCTGGCGCGCGCTTCGGCCAGATCATCGACCTGTAGTATCACCATGTAACCGCCGTCGCCGCGGCGCTTTTCCAGGAGCCTGCCGGCGGTCGTGCCGACAACCTTCGGTGATACCACTTCCAGGAAAGTGTCGCCGATGGGGAAGACGGCATTGCGCAATCCATACTTGCCGACACCGGGATCGTCATAGGAGTAGTCCACTCCCAGGACGGCCGCAATATCGGCCTGAG
>Ga0193753_10003803_pt1 | contig 11015 bp, 9 predicted proteins | sample H1c2metaG_FD_144925 | JGI IMG/M metagenome (GOLD analysis project Ga0193753, IMG submission 144925) | Soil microbial communities from a riparian zone of the East river system, Colorado, United States - H1c2 | ecosystem: Environmental > Terrestrial > Soil > Riparian zone | place: USA: East River... | reverse complement strand
TAGTATTAATAAGTGTGCCAGACCGAAAATCATGGTCTGCAAGGTTTTTTGAGACACCCGCTGAGGTTAATGTCCGCTTTCAAAATGCTTGCTGTACGGAAACGGTCAACTCCGCCCTCGAGCAGGACCTGCCGATGTTTCTGCGTCGGCATTAATGCACTCACTCATTCCACCAAACCTCTGCTCACCAGCAACGGATGGATATCAGGATCGTGTCCTGCAAATGCTTTAAACATCTGGTCGTAATCCTGCGTATGTCCACGCGACAAAATCATGTCGCGAAAACGCTGTCCATTCTCACGTGTCATGCCTCCATGTTTTTGAAACCACGCGAAGGCATCCTCTTCCAGCATCTTTGTCCATTCGTACGCGTAATAACCCGCAGCGTAACCGTTGCTCCAGATATGAAGAAAATACGACGACCTGTAACGCGGCGGTACTTCCATTAGATCCAATTTTGATGACTTCAATGCGTCGATCTCAAACTGGTCCACATCGCCAACGTCCTTTCCGGGTGACACGGTATGCCATTTCAAATCAAGACTTGCCGCAGCCAGTGCTTCAGTTAACTCATATCCCTGATTGAAACTGGATGATTTTTTGATTTTATCGACGAGATCCTGCGGCATCGGCTTTCCGGTCTGATAGTGTACTGCGTAGTTTGCAAATACTTTTGGTTCAAGTGCCCAATGCTCATTGAATTGAGACGGAAACTCAACAAAGTCCCTGGCAGTATTTGCACCTGAAAGTGTGGGATAGATTTGACTGGCAAACAGTCCGTGAAGACCATGACCGAATTCATGGAACATGGTTGTGACATCTTCAAAACTTATTAACGCAGGGCTGCCTTCGGGAGGCTTTGTGAAATTGCAGGCGTTGTAGATGACCGGTTTGGTTCCCATCAAGGTTGATTGCCCGACCAGGTTACTCATCCAGGCGCCACCTTGTTTAGAATCTCGTTTGAAGTAGTCGAAATAATATAACGCAAGTTGACTTCCATCTTTATCAAAGACATCAAACACACGGACATCGGGATGATAAACAGGGAGATCTTTTCGTTCCTTGAACGTCAGGCCGTATAACTGATTTGCAGCGAAGAACACGCCGTCAAGCAACACTTTATTGAGTTCGAAGTAAGGCTTGATTTCATTTGCGTCGAGGTCATATCTCGCCTTCCTTACTTTCTCAGCATAATAGTTCCAATCCTCCGGGCCCATCTTGAAGCGTTCCTTTTGCAAATCGATCATTTGCTGAATATCAGCAGCTTCCTTCTTAGCCTTTGCTGTCGCAGCCGGAATCAATTTTCCAAGGAATTGATCAACAGCTTCCGGATTCTTGGCCATTTGGTCACGTAAATTCCATTGCGCATAGTTCTTAAAGCCAAGAAGGCTCGCTTTCTCTGCGCGGATAAGCGCGAGACGCTTGATACTTCCACGGGTATCGTTCGAATCACTCTTCTCTGCGCGCGTTAAAGATGCTGTCAATAATTTCTTCCTTGTCTCATGGTTGCTAAGGAATTGCAGGCTGGGCTGTTGCGTAGTGTTGCTCAGCACCAGCGACCATTTGCCATCTTGCTTGTTGTCTTTCGCATTCGCTGCAGCAGCCTTGAGTTCGTCGTCGGGTAGTCCGGCAAGTTCACTCTTGTCGGTGAACAATACTGCCCCTTGGTTTGCGGCAGCAAGCAGCTGATTGGAGAATTTTGCCGACAGCTCAGCTTCTTCACCATTAAGCTTTTTCAGTTGTTGCATCGCAGCCTCAGGCAGATTGGCACCATTGAGTTGAAACTGTTGATAATAGTACTCCAGCAGAAAACTGGATTCGCTATCCAGCCCAAGCGTTGCGCGTTTCTCATAAAGTTTCTTCACCCGTTGAAACAAGCGACGATTAAGCCATATTGCGTCTGTTTGAGCAGCAAGTTTCGGTGCGATTTCCTCCTGAATCTTTTGGAGCGTGGGATTTGTATTGGTGCCGCTAATACAATAGAATACACTTGTCACACGATCCAAAATCCGTCCACTTTTCTCGATAGCGACCAGCGTATTCTCAAAGGTTGGTTCTTCCGGATTTTCTACAATTGATTTAATCTCCGCCAATTGAACCTCGATGCCTTTTTCAAACGCGGGCATAAAATGTTCGTCTTTAATCTTGTCGAATGGAGGTGCTTGCAATGGCAATGCACTTGGCTCAAAAAAAGGATTGTCTGGCGCAGAAGACGTTTGGGTTTCAGACTGTTTATTTTTGCATGCATTGATAACAAAGAGTGTCAACAACGCATATAACAATATAGCGAATCTTGATTTCATGTTATGAGTTTTCATTTATCTTAAGATAAGGAAAACACTTTATTCCGTGAAATATTCTGAGTTACGACGCATGAAGTCATCAAAACCTGGACCTAGTTGAGCCAATCTGACTTATACGCCGCCAAAGTGATCTCTGCTATAATTTTTTCAAGCATCGCCAGGTCGTTTGTAGATCTTCCTGCATAAACCACGATCGCAAAATATTTCCCATTCGGAAGCTTCACAATACCAACATCATTAACAGCACCGATCTTGCCTTCATTGTTCGTAGGACCCGTGCCGGGACGATGGATCACCTCTGTTCCTTCCGGCAACAATCCCTTGATCCTGTTATTTCCTCTCGACGTCTCCGCCATCATCTTCCACAATATTTCATAACTGGAAGTTGACAAGAGTTTTTTTTTATAAAACAACTCCAGCAAACGTAACATGGCGCGCGGCTTGCTCCAGTTGGTAAACTGCACATACCAGTCCTTCGACATCTCTTCTTCTGTTGCTTCGATCTTCATTTCTTTCACATCGACACTTTCAACATACTTCTGAACATTCCTCGGACCTTTCAAAAGCCCGAAGAGAACATCGCATGCATTGTTATCACTTTCAACAACAGTGTAGTGAAGCAGTTCCAGTAACGTTATTTCAATATTTTGATCCGGATATTTGTCGCGTAGCGGGCTCAATGTGTTTGGATGCAAGTCCTGTTTCGTGATCTTGATCTTTTGATTGAGCGATAATTTTTTCTGATCAACTTTTTTCAGTACGGCAAGAGCAAGGGGAAACTTGTATACGCTTTGCATCGCGAACACCCCATTCGCGTTATAAATAAGTGTGTCGTTCGTGCTCAGATTCATGATGGCAACACCCACCTGGCCATCGACCTGTGCCGCTAATTCATGGATGGTTTTATGCAGGTCATTGCGTTGTGCCGAAGTGGTAGCTATTGACACGACTGCGAGAAAAACGGTGAGTGTGAGTTTTGATTGCTTGGTCGTTGTATCCGGCTGCTGCATAGGACGTATATTATCTATCGGCCAAATTAACCACTTTTGGCAGTTCATTCCCTGACCCCCGGTGGTATAGGCAACAATCTTGGAGCGTTTAGGTTTTGGGCGTAATATTTGCAAGGCGATTCACCTGTTGGTAATGCACCGGAACAAGTTCAGAACTAAAGCTGAAATGAAAAAACTTATAACCCTGATTCTATCTTTTGCCGCGACCCTGGGCATTGTCAGCGCTCAGGATTATTCTGACGCATTTGAGCGCCAAAAGGGAATTACCAGGATCACTGAAAGGACGCTCTGTTCTACGTGCAAGGAAAAGGAACATATCTTAACCTACATCTTCGATCAAAGTGGGTTTAATATCGAGACGCAGTCATTTTACAACGGGGAGAAGATTGGCATCGCAAGACATTTCTGGAACAAGGAAGGAGCACTTCAAAGCACACAGCACTATCGTTCAACAAAAAGCAATGGTTCAACATCAGCTTCGCGCTCTGAAGCACAAAATGCCTCTAAGAATGCAACGCCTTCCTGGGACACGACAAAAATTTCTGAGGAAATTCGACGAACATATGCGGGACCGAGGCTTGACAAGATCACCTGGATGGAAGGAGAGGCGCAAAATGTTAGTCGTGTTATCAACCTCTACTACGACAACAATGGCAAGGTAGCAAGAGAAGAACATATCACATTGCCGCAATCAACTCACTATCATAAGACATTCAGATATGCCGGTGATTCTATATTTATTGAATACTTCAAAAAGGATGTGCCGACCGGGAAGGGGAAAAAGAAACTAAACAAAGCAGGTAAGCCTCTTTACGAAGCGACACACAATGCCGCTGGTGTTAAAATATATGAGTGCAAGAATCGGTATAATCCTGCCGGCAGGATCCTGGAACAAAATATAGTTGAGACCGGTATTGATGGTTATGGTGAAAGGGTGGCGCAATCTGGTTATGACAAGATCACCTACAGATATGATCCGCTGGGAAAACTGGCGATTGTCGATAAGTATGTCAAAGGCAAAGTTAGCGTGACCGACTTTTACGAATACGCACTCGCGACGGGTAAATAAAATATTTTGATATCCGCCGCAGCAGACATCACCCAATCGGATGAGGCAATGTTCCTCAAAACTGAACGCCAACACCGACATTGAGATTCACCACATGTAAACGCGCTACATTTCGGTTGGCTTCGAATTTCCCAGAAGCATAGTCAGCGGCCGCACTAACGTAAAAATGAGAGGTCAACGTCAGGCGATATGAAGCACCCGCAGAATATCCCAGTGACCAGGTGTTTTGTTCCATCGAATAGTTAGTGCTATTGACTTTTTCACCCGCATAAAATCGCCCGACCCTGGCTTTGAGATCAATAAAGGAACGATCGGTAATATGGAATGTATACATCGGTCCAATTGCGACTAGGCCGTATTTTATCGTGTGCTTGTCTTCAAGAATGAAGGGATCGCCACCGTTTGATGGTTGATAGAATTTTGCATGAAATACATGAGCACCACCAACCCAGGATAATGTGATGCCAAATCTCTTTCCAATCGCATAACCTGCGTCAAGTAAATGCAAATTGAGCCCAACCCCGGGCGAGCCACCAAGACTGTCTGCATCGTTGATGCCCGGAAGAAAACTGGGTCCAATTCCGACTCCAATATGGAAGGGTTTATCACTCTCCTGACCCTTTGCAACGTTGGCAAGCAGGACTGTCACGAAGAATACAAGCAAGGGTGTTCTGTACACGGTTTCTTGGAAAATCGTAAATGCTGTTTGGTGTATTATTGTAACCCCGCTTAGGTGAAAATGAATTTGGTGCGTGCTAGTGCGGACGAATCATCGCTGCAATCCCTGCCAATTTCGTAACTTCAATTGACAGAAGATTGAGATGAGAATATTTGAAGGTCTCGTCTCTCTACTATTCATTTTAAATAAAACTAATTGACAACTGCTTTATGAGAACTATCACTTCTTATTTCCGGATGCTATTGTTAGGGATACTCTTGACAGCGGTCATTCCATTAAAGCTGATGGGCCAACAACCTTACACCATAGAGAACTGCGTTAACGAATTTTCGAAAGCTAAGGCAGTAAGCACGGATGCCGGGTATCAATATTGGTTTGCCGATGAAAAATTTCTTGCTGACGGTAGAACGCTTAAGATGAGCGTTATAGAAAAAGGAAAAGCTTCACACCCACCGCACAAACATGTTGAAGACGAATTTTTATTTGTGGTGGAGGGCACCGCTGAATTTTATCTCGATGGAAAAACAAAAGTTGTCGGACCCCTTACAAGTCTTTATTGTCCTTCCAACGTCGAGCATGGAATAAAAAATGCAGGTGATACGCAATTGAAATATTTGGTAATAAGAAAGTATGATGTAAAGAATTCAAGCACGGATAAGAAATAGAGCCTGTTGAAAATTTAGTGATTTAGTGATTTTCCAATATCTCGCAGTTTGACAATACGTAGAGAGACCAAGGTAATACCAATACCCTGCAAAGGGCATACATAAACCACCTTAATAGGTTATTGCGTCCGAGTGGCCCCGAGAGATACTTTTGTTTAGAACTATCTAAATAATCTCAGGACCACATGAAAACACAATACTTAGTGCTGCTCATCTCTATACTAATTCGTGCCACAGTATCGGCCCAAAACGTCGGCTCTATTCACGGAACGATCAAAACTTCAGACGGCAATCCTGCCGAATTTGTGAATATAAAACTTGAAGGCACAGCAAAAGGTGCAATTACAAGCAAAGGTGGCGCTTTTGAGATCGGTCGCATTGCCACAGGCACCTACACAATCAGCGCGTCCTTCGTTGGATTGGAAAGCCAGAAGCAGTCAGTTCTCGTTAAGGCCGGTGAAAGAACACAGGTTGATTTTGTTCTGCACGAAAACGCCGCGCAACTCAAGGAGATCGTGGTGTCCGGAAGTCGTCTGCATCCCGAAAGTCAGTTTGTATCTAAGATGCCCTTGAAGAACCTTGAGAATCCTCAGGTTTATAATGCAGTGTCCGCTGAAATTCTGAAACAGCAGGCCATTACCAATTATGATGATGCGCTCAACAACGTTCCCGGTATTCACAAACTCTGGGAATCAACAAGTCGTGGTGGTGATGGTGCAGCATATTATGCGTTGCGCGGATTCGAAGCTCAGGCAACAATTGTAAACGGATTGCCCGGCTTGACCAATGGTAGTCTCGATCCACAAAACATCGAGCGCATCGAGGTGATCAAGGGCCCGTCGGGAACATTATATGGTAGCAGCCTTATCTCCTACGGCGGATTCATCAATACGGTAACAAAGAAACCATACGCAGGATTTGGCGGCGAGATCGGATACACGGCGGGAAGCTTCGGACTCAATCGTGTGACAGCAGATATAAATACGCCACTCGGAAGTAAACAAGAAGTATCGCTGCGCTTGAACGCAGCTCACCACACTGAGAACAGTTTCCAGGATGCCGGTTTTCGCAATTCCTTTTTTGTTGCACCTTCTGTTTCTTATAAGGTCAACGACAAACTTTCATTTCTGGTAATGACGGAATTTATGCAGGAGGAGAAGACAAATCCGATGATGCTTTTCCTTGGGCGAAATAGTCCGCTGCAGTATGAAAACATGGCGGATCTCAACTATAACACCAAACTTTCGCTGACCAGCAATGACCTTTCCATTCAGACGCCCCGCTACAACCTTCAGGCCCAGATGATGTACAAGGTCTCTGATCAATGGACATCACAAACAGTGCTATCACGCGGATCCGCACGTTCGAAGGGATACTATTCTTATTTATACGACAATGAAAACGACAAAGGCGAATTTGGACTTTGGATGAGCTGGCAAAACGCACAAACTGCCACTACTGACATTCAGCAGAATTTTATCGGTGATTTTAAAATTGGCGCGATGCGCAACAGATTGGTTGTTGGTCTGGACTATTTCAGTCGTAACCAGCTTGACAATGGAACAGGCTATGCCTGGATACACAACGTAAATCCACAAGGTGAAGTCAACTATATCGATCCATATACCGCCATAGAAAGTGCACCTACTTATCTTTCGCGCGCTTCGGTAAATCCTGTGATCGCACCAACAGGTACGAGCAACAGCAATTCGAAAGACGGCACATACAGTGCTTATGCATCAAACGTCATCAACATCACACCATCATTTATTGCCATGGCATCGCTCAGAGTTGACTACTTTGATACCGAAGGCGACGTCGGTACAAACGACGATGACTATCACCAGACCGCCTTATCGCCTAAATTCGGTTTGCTCTATCAGGTTATGCCTGAAAAGCTGTCTGTATTTGCAAACTATATGAATGGGTTCCGCAACGTGGGACCAACCCAGGTTGCTGACGCGGACGGTACCAACCCGAAGATAAAAGCCTTCAGACCGGAACACGCCAACCAATTAGAGTTCGGCATTAAGGCAAGTTTGTTCTCAGAGCGAATTAATGCTACTGTCAGCTATTACGACATCAACGTCGCCGATATTGTCACAGGCGATCCAACTAACCTTTACAACAGTTTGCAAGGTGGTGAAGTGGAAAGTAAAGGCATTGAATTTGATGTTAACGCAAGTCCTGTAAAGGGATTGAACCTCATCGCGGGTTTTGCACACAATGTCAGCGAAGTGCTAGAGGGCGACGAAGAGAACGTGTGGCTTGAAACAGGCAGGAGACCGATCTATTCCGGACCAAAAGACCTCGCTAACCTCTGGGCATCTTATACGATCATGACCGGCAAACTGGTAGGATTGGGATTTGGTTTTGGTGGAAATTACAGCAGCTCGCTAAATATCCTCGACAGCAAAGTAACAGGCGTTTTTACACTTCCTGATTATGCAGTCATCAATGCTTCGGCGTTCTACGGCGTGGATAAATTCCGCATAGGATTTAATCTGAACAACATTGCTGACAAAAAGTATTTCACGGGGTATTCAACCATCAATCCACAAAAACCCAGAAATGCTGTAATCAGTCTCGCTTACAAATTTTAATCTGGCATAGGTATGTCAAATTCCGAAGCAACCCTCATTTATCACAGCGAGCACTGAACCACCGGCATCCGGAATCGTAGCAGATAGTTAGTAGCAACAGCAAGTTAGCAATTCACAGGAAGGCAAAAAGGCGGCAGGTTTATTGACTTACAGCAAATACTTTTTTTGGGTCTGGAAATTCCCAGTTTCTGGTGCGTCAACCGAATTTAATAATTAACGATTAAAATGTCTTTTGGTCAACCGAAATTTTTTGAGGGAAATTGGTTTCCTCTTACCGCATGAATTGGATGCGATTTTGCTATTTTTTACCGATATCTTTCGAAAGTCAGGATCTGTTAACCATCCAGGCAGGCCTTCGATGTGCAAACTTATTACCTAACGTGTAACACAAAACTCTAATGCTACTCAAACAAAGCCTGCAGTTAGATCGGGTCATCCGTCTTACCTGGAAAGTAGATCTGGTGATGTTGTGCCTCTGCATCATAGCCTATTTTATTGATACGGAATTGTTAAAGGAAGTTCAAATACCGCCGGCCCTGCCAACATTGATGGGTACTGCCATTGCGTTCTTTATTGGTTTCAACAATAACCAGGCGTACGACAGGTGGTGGGAAGCTCGAATAATCTGGGGCGAACTTGTTAACAATTCGAGGGAATGGGCAAGAAGCGTGATGGCATATACGTGCGTTGCGCCAGACGGCACTGCCGAAGACTTAAAGAAGTATCAGAAAGAATTGATACTTCGACATTTGGGATTTTTGTATGCCTTGCATTCCAATTTGAGAAAAACGGTCAACATCGAGTTTACAAAGTTTCTTGCGCCGGACGAGGCCAATACCGTTCAGGGTTTTGTTAATAAACCAAATGCGATACTGGACATGCAGGCCAGGGAACTCGACAAAATGGCAAAGGCGCAAATGATTGATCAAGTTAGATTTTATACGCTGACTTCATTGATCGCAAGCTTTGGCGAGGGAATGGGAAAATCCGAACGCATCAATAACACCGTCTTTCCAACCGTGTATGTTTATTTCACGCGTCTGTTTATTTGGCTTTTTGTGATCCTTTTAACCATGTCAATTTCGGTAATTGTCGGACCTTGGTCAATATTCTTTGGCTGGATCATCGGCTTCGTCTACCATACCACGCACATCAACGGCATGAGCATCATGAATCCTTTTGAAGACGCAGCACCCGGAGTTCCGATTACCAGCATTTGCAGGACGATTGAAATAAACCTGCTGCAGACGCTTGGTGAAAGAAACATTCCTGATCCCATCATGCCCGTAGACAATGAGTATATACTTTAAACAACGGAAAGGCCATTTGAAAAAATGTTCTCACAATTATACAAGGTATTGAATCTAAACAGCACCGAGCGCACGAGATGACAGTGGTTACAAATACAGAAATGAAGGACTTGCGCCAGGTCTACGACTTCTTTGAGCACTCGATCGCTTATCAGGAAAAGAAAGGATATCCGGTTTGGAAAAACTACGACAAGCATTCGATAATCAACGACGTTGAAAATAAGAATCAATACAAGGTAGAGGTTGACACAATGACCGCCATTGTATTCAGCGTCCACTACTCAGACAAAATAATATGGAGGGACCTTGATAAAGGTCAATCAATGTATCTTCATCGAGTCGTCGTGAATCCAGCGTTTAAGGGACAAAGATTGTTTGGAAGAATTTTGGACTGGGCAATCGAACATTCCAGGCAAAAACAACTTAATAGCATTCGCATGGACACCTGGGCTGATAATCCGGCAATTATCAGCTACTATAAAAGTTTTGGATTCAATTTTGTCGAAAACTATACTACTCCGGACACCGAGCAATTGCCAGTTCACAACAGAAAACTGGCGTTGACACTTTTAGAGTACCAACTTAAATAACCAGACCACCAGGATGCCGGATAAGCAAACTTTGGCAACAAGACGGAGTAAATAACAGAATAATGAACATCTACGTTGAACTTGCCAAGAGCGCGATAAGACTAAAAATCGACTCTGATGAAGTCCAGATTAAAATTCCACCTGACTTCTACACAAAAATTAAAGGAACATCAACCTATAAGATGTTTCTGGACAGCGCATCAAATAATAAGGTAAAGCACTTCATCACCCACCGTAGAAACAACCTCGGATTTTACGGCAAACTTAGATACATATTCATGCGAAACACAGTGCTTGTAATGGTGGACCACGACGTCCAGGAGCTAATGACCATTCGTCTGATCCATGCATACGCTACCTTGTCGTTCGATGCAAGAGTCGTCTACGTTCTCAGGAAATCGGGTAGTTTCGCGGACATGAACCTTGACGCTATTGAAGTCTATAAGGAATTGTGTTTGAATAATGGACGCCTGAATGAAGACGTACCTATTTCAAAGCTATAGCAAACCTTCATTCTTGTTGTCAAAATTATCCAACGCACAATTATAACGACTTAAAGATTTACGGCAGCAACCCAGTGAACAACAATGGGTTTTCGTAATTTGGGATATGAAGGGATGGCATATTTCAATTCCGCAATACCGAAAATAGTCAATGTTATTTGCAATTCGATGAGAATTTCGGTCGCTATTGTGGCCGTGCTCATTCTGTTCTCATGCAAGACGAACCAACTTGCTGTGGTGAAACTCAATGATAAGTATGGTTGTATTGACAGAAAGGGGAAAT
>Ga0193753_10003802_pt1 | contig 11018 bp, 10 predicted proteins | sample H1c2metaG_FD_144925 | JGI IMG/M metagenome (GOLD analysis project Ga0193753, IMG submission 144925) | Soil microbial communities from a riparian zone of the East river system, Colorado, United States - H1c2 | ecosystem: Environmental > Terrestrial > Soil > Riparian zone | place: USA: East... | reverse complement strand
GAATTCATAGAGCGTGCCTTTTGACCGGCTTTTCAACGGCAAAGCATGGAGCGCATACGGTGCGGAGCCCTTCCACAAAACTCCCACCAACACGGCTTGCGAGGTTCTCGTAACTCATTGAAGGGCCTGTAGCTCAACGGTTAGAGCAGGGGACTCATAATCCCTTGGTTGGGGGTTCAAATCCCTCCGGGCCCACCAATCCTTCATGATCGCTTCAAGAAACACCTGATGATGCTCGAACCGAGCATCGAGAATACAATGTGAGTCGTTCCGCCGAGCGCTCGGGAAAGAATCTGAGCGAGCAACCGGTCAGGCCGCTACTCGCTATGTCCTGACTTTAGACTGTAACCTAACCAGACGATGGACAGCTCCAGGTTCCGTAAAGCGACACCAGCCCTCAGACAATTTCATCTGGCGCAAAAATCGGCCAACCACGACAGTGCTATTGGGAACCACTTCCAGCAGGGAGATTCCGATGAAAACAGTGCTAATACTGTTTGTCCTGACTTCGGTGCTGCCTATATGTGCGCAGCAGAAAACATCGGCGGTACCGTCGGAGCAGCACGGCGAAGGATCAGCAGCGCCCAATCTAGTGCTGACACTCGTTCCACAAATGACCGTAAATAATAACCTGACGCATACGCTTGAACGCTACAGCTGGACTCTTGGGCAGCATACCGATAGCCGCAACCGGCGAATCGCTATGCTGCCTCCCAGCAAAGACCATCCCGTTGTACTTAGCTTTTCCGGCAATAGACTCAGTCTCCAAGGTCCTTGTAATCGAATGATGGGTGGTTATGAAGTTAGTGCGCCCATGCAACTTACCGTGCGTCGCGGGCCAGCCTCTACGATGATGGGATGCGATCCTGCGTTGATGAATGCCGATATCGTGCTTGCAGGCATACTGGCAAAACCATTGCAGGTTGAGATAGACAATGGCCAATCGCCACGCCTGCGCTTGCGTTCTGCATCGAACGACACACTATTATTTACCGGCGAAGCTACACCGGAGGCTCTTTACGGACCAGGGACCACCATCTTTTTGGAGATTGCACCCAAACCTATCGCGTGCGAACATCCGCCTGCACCTGAGACACGGTGTCTTCAAGTACGTGAAAGACATTATGACGAGCAAGGCCTTCCTGTCGGAACACCTGAAGAATGGCGGCCCCTCTATGAAAATATTCAAGGCTTCACTCACAAAGAAGGCGTGCGCAATGTCGTAAGGCTCAAACGCTTCGATCGCAACCCGACAGCCGCTGGTACTCCCTCGACTTTGTATGTGCTGGATTTAGTTGTTGAGTCACAGCTCGTAACTCCGTAATGCTTCGTTCGTGATAAGAAACAAGACAAGCCTAGCTGCACACTGCTTAGAGGGCGACGGAAGGGAGAACGAATTGATCTCACGAAGAGTCGGCTTGAGGGTGTTGTTTGTTATCACGATCGTGATATTTGTTGTTGACCTTTTGTTGCCACGGATTCCGCAGCCACAGTCTTACCACATGTTCGCGGACCAGCGTAGCTTTCTGGGAATTCCCAATTTTGGGGATGTAGTCTCCAATGTGCCTTTCGCCATATTTGGGTTGTGGGGCCTAATATTTTTGTTGCGATCCAGCTCTGAACAGCTTTCTGAACATTTTCTCGACAAGAGAGAGCGTTGGTTTTACTTGATTATTTTTAGCGGACTCGTGCTTACGGCATTTGGTTCTTCGTACTATCACCTGGAGCCAAGTAACTCGCGGCTTGTGTGGGACAGATTGCCAATGACGGTAGTGTTCATGTCGCTGGTAGCAGCGCTCATTGCAGAGCGCATTGATTTGCGCATTGGTCTCTGGTTGCTTCCTGTACTTCTATTGATAGGCGTAAGTAGCGTGTTTCAGTGGTACATAAGCGAATTACGCGGAGTAGGCGATTTACGTTTCTACGCTACGGTGCAAGCGTACTCAGTTCTATTTCTATTTATGGCGCTTCTATTTCCGCCGCGCTACACTTTCGGATCGGATCTTGCGATTGTGGCAGGTTTTTATTTGCTCGCAAAAGTTCTGGAGACTCTAGACAAGCCAATTTTCAGGTTAGGACAGATCGTAAGTGGTCACACCTTAAAGCATCTGGCAGCCTCCCTCGCTGGATACTGGATTCTGCGGATGTTAAAAAGGCGACGGCCGATTCCAAGCGTGGTTGTTTAGTCCCGCTCGATATCGGCTTTCGCTACTTCGGCAGGCTGGTTGTTCCGTTGATGTTGAAATCGATCTCTGACTTCGCCTTGGTTTCTCCCGGCTGAGCTCCTCCAATGCTCAGATGGTAGGATCCAGCGAGGACAGATCGTTGTCCTTGTGAGTCCACGCTGGACAGCGAGCGAGGACTCAGCACAAGCGAGACGTCGCGGCTTTCTCCGGGCCCTAGGTGAATGCGTTGGAAGCAAACGAGCGAATGAATGGGGCCATCCTGCTGCGGTGTTCTCAAGTATGCTTCCACTACCTCATCGCCCGGCTGTTTGCTGGCGTTGGTCACCGTGACGTTAGCCGTCAAAGGCTGACCTGCGGCCAAAGTGGACGCAGATAGTTTTACGGGATCGTATTGGAAGGTCGAGTAACTCAGCCCGTATCCAAAACCCCACAATGGTGTGCCGGTGTAATAGCGGTAGGTGCGGTTCTTCAGCGAATATTCCGTGAAGGCCGGTAGATCATGTGTGTTTGCGTAGAAGGTTAGGGGCAACCGTCCAGCTGGATTGTTGACGCCGGTGAGCGTGTGAGCGATTGCAGTTCCGCCGTCTACGCCTGGATACCACGCTTGCATTACGGCTGCGGCATGCTCCTTTTCCCAGTTGAGAGCAAGTGCGCTACCGGATAGAGAGACAACCACAATGGGCTTGCCCGCCGCGGCAACGGCTTCGAGCAGATGACGCTGCGCTGCCGGCAAATCGATACTTGTACGATCTCCGCCATCGAAACCTTCGATTTTAATCGGCATCTCCTCGCCTTCGAGCTGAGGAGAAAGACCTACAAAAGCGAGAACGACGTCGGAGGCCTTTGCTGCAGCAACTGCTTCGTCGATCTGGGCCTGCGGGGGAGCCTCCCACTTCAAAGTGACGCCTCCGCCTGCGCGGTCTCCGGAGTGGCTGTATTCAAACTTGAATGCGTGAGGTCCCGCATTCGCCATGTTGACTTCTATGGTCGCCGGTTTCGAGCCAGTCATGACGGGAGGTGCTGTGGCTGAAGCACCAGGTGCTACGGTGAAGGCGCCCATATTAGGCTTGCCGACGTTTAGAGTGCCTTCTGAGAGCACCTTGCCATCGAGTGTGAAGCGGTACATCTCCGTTGGCGAATAAGGGAAATTCTGTCCACCTTCCACAATGAAGGTGTATTTTCCAGGAGCGGGAACCTTCATAGTGCCGCTCCAACGAACTGAGTAATCGTGAGTCTGGACTTCCGGCGATGGGGGTGTGTCGCGCCAGTCGTGCTGGATTTCTGGTTCTGTGCTCACGGCAACGGGGCGACCGATCCAGTCAGGAGTGGCGAAGAACTCTGTTTGGAGTCCAGGACCAAAGACAGTACGGGGCACTGGAACACCGACACCCTCCGCCAGGGTAGAACCTTGCGCGTAGTGGATCTTCGCTTGGGGAAACTGTGCGGCTATACCATCGAGGGGAGAGACCGGATTGAGCGCTACACCGTTGTAATTCCCTTCGAGTGAAGCCAGAAGATCCGCCGTCGGCCCTATAACGGCGATCTGATGCGAACCTTTGCGCAGAGGCAATGCACCATCATTTTTCAGCAGAACGATCGATTCCTCTGCCGCTTTGAGAGCGATCGCACGGTGTTGTGCCGAAGCATTCTCAAAGAACTGAATTTTGTCGAACGGACTTGATCCTGGTGCGTCGAAAAGACCCAACTGAAAGCGCGCCGTGAATAGGCGCTCCGCAGAGCGCGTCAAGAGATCCTCAGAGACAACACCATGCCGAACTGCATCGGCTAGCGTATTGAAACCCGGCGCCCAGATACTGCACGAAAGATCAGTGCCGGCCTGGATTGAGATTGCCGCAGCGTGCATGATGTCCGGCGCGTTGTGATGACCGTGGGTTACGTCTACGATAGCCGCGCAGTCCGAGACGACAAAGCCCTTGAAGCCCCATGCATCGCGTAAGTGATCTTGCAGAAGCATCTTGTTCGCACATGCCGCTGTGTTATCGATAGCGTTGTAGGCGCACATGACGGACTTCACCTTCCCATCCACCACGGTAGCCCGGAAGGCAGGCAGGTAAGTCTCCTCCAGATCTCGCGGGCTGACGTCCACGTTGAAGACATGGCGTAGCGACTCCGGGCCGCTGTGGACTGCAAAGTGTTTACTGGTGGCAACCGCCTTCGGACGATCGGGGTCATCGCCTTGTACGCCTTGAACAAAAGCGACTCCCATTCGGCTCGTCAGAAACGGATCTTCTCCATAGGTCTCCTGGCCTCGGCCCCATCGCGGATCGCGAAAAATATTGATATTGGGCGACCAAAACGTGAGTCCGTAAAAGATGCGATGATTGCCTTCCCGTTGCGCCTGGTTGAACTTTGCGCGCCCTTCTGTTGAGATGACGTCGCCCATCTGCTTCACGGTGGAGGGATCCCAAGTGGCAGCCATGCCAATTGCCTGGGGAAAGACCGTGGCATTACCAGCGTTCGCGACACCGTGCAGCGCCTCGCTCCAAGTCTGGTAGTCCGGGACACCAAGCCGCGGGATGGCTGTAGCCCAGTCCTCGAGTTGCGTGCTCTTCTCATCGAGCGTCATTCGCGAAACCAGATCGTGAGCGCGCATTGCAGCAGGAAGTGACGGATCAAGGTAGGCAGGCGACGTGGATTGAGCAATTGAGGAGATGGCGGCAAGGGCAACGACCGCCACGGCAAAACGTTTCATAAATAATGTCTCCAGATGTCTGGAGAAGGATACAACAAGCGAGAGTGCTCTGTTCCCTGCTCTAAAACGATTTAGAGCTTTTTGTCTTCTAACCGACTGGGCAGCATGGAAGATCCAAGCTTTTGAACAAGTCCAAAGCAGAACCGAAATTAGTAACCTAGCGAGACACCTAGTGCCACTAGCTAATATTCGAGGTTATAGGGAGCGGGGTAGGTCAGGGTTCCATTCGACTTTTCGTACCACATGAACATTTTCTTCGGGCTGTCATTGACGCGCACAGCTACGATGACGCCGGTACCGGTTCGCTTTGAAATGTCTACATGGTGCGATTTGATCGGGCCCCAGTCGCTTTCTGTTGTCCAATCTTCCGTGAAGCGCTGGAGGGTGTAGTCATACTTCTGCGGATGCTGCTGCCAATCCGGATCGTTCATCCAGATTCCATAAGCCTTCGCGTAGTCTTTAGCTTCGAGCGTCGTCAGAAACTGGCTGACTCGGTGCTCTACCGGCAGATTTGAGAAAAACCACCCATGTCCCAGTAGAAATCCACCTACACCGATCACTGCGGTCAGTAGGACAAGGACTCCAGCTCCGACCAACAGATTGCGCTTCCGTGTCTCGCGGGGTGCGTCATACTCCGGCGAATTCAACAATGTCATCGGTCTACCACCTCGTCTGCTCCACCCTATATTAGACACCGATACGGCTCGAACAGAAGTCCGCCTGCGCCTATTCGATCGGTACGCCCACCCAAGACCTCAAAGCGCGCATATGATGCTGCATATGGGCAATATAGTCTTCAATCAGGAAGCCCAATGTAATCGTTCCTCCTGCGACTACTCCGCGATGCATCAATGCGTTCTTCTCGACATGGGCGATCGTCCAAACTACATGCTCGTTTAGAGCAAACCATAACCCGAGAACCTCTGGCCAGTCGCGCTCGTCGTAGCGCTGAACCCGTACCCATGAGGTCTGATCATAGCCCGGCAGATGCTGGTCCGGCTCAAGCTGCATTCTTACGATGCGGCCCAAGTTGTTCACCGCTGAGTCCGTGAGGTGCCCGATAACCTGCTTGGCAGACCACGTTCCTTCCCTCTCCGAACGGCAGGCGTCGTCATCGGAGAGAGAGGCAAGCCAAGGCATGACCTCACGCACCGCCGCTGCCAGGCTTTCGCTCAAATCCGCAGGTTCAAGCATTGCCGGATCGCTTCCCTGCGTATAGATCACGCCCATCCAAATGCTCCTTTCAGCACCTCGAACTCCGTTCCGGATGGCTGCAAGTATACCGAGACAACATCGAAACGCACCGAAATGTCCCGCCTATGTTTTTCGGAGAAATTACGCAGGTGGGCCCTGGCCATTTTATGCAGCATCTGCTGCTTATCAGTGTCTACGGCGAACATTGCAGGGACAGCACCACGCTCAGCCCGGGTCTTAACCTCGATAAAACAGAGGCAATCACCTTCCCACCCAATCAGGTCGACATCTCCGCGCAGCTTCGTGCTTTTCCATCGTCGCGCCACGATTGTGTAACCAATCTTTCGCAGCTCAAATAGGGCCTCGCGCTCTCCGCGCAAACCTGTGGCCAGATGTGCCGCGGTTTGTGGTCCATGTCCAAGCTTCATCGCGAGTGCGTCCATTCGCTGCAGCATTCCCATCTGCGAGTTAATCCAGCGGACCCTCAGCTTACTCATGCGAGTCCCAGCATAACCCAGGACAATTGGTTTCATGCTGATTCCCTGCTAATGATTTATGCAGTCGTTGAAGCTGCCTGGATGATGTCGCGTGCCTCAAGAATGATTTTGGAGAAGCCATGACGGGCGACGTTGAGCATGGCGCGGCCTACCTCTTCGGTCGTAGCGATGTGCCGGGGAAAGATCGCCTTCAACATGGGAAAGATTGGCGTCGAGATAGCATAGACAATTCGGTAGGACTTTGTCTTCGACGTGATGCCATGTAGCGGCTGGATGAAACCGGGGCGGAACATATATGCGGCTTTGAATGGCAGGCGGAGTATCGCGTTTTCGGTCTTACCCTTGACGCGGGCCCACATGGTATGACCTGACTCAGTACTATCCGTACCAGCGCCGGAGACGTAGATGAAGGTCATGCCGGGATTGAGTCCGGCCAGAGGCTTCGCGGCGGCCTGAGTGAGGTCGTAAGTGACGTGAGTGTATTGCTGTTCGGTCATCCCCGCCGAGGTAACGCCGAGAGTGAAGAAACAGCCGTCATAGCCGGATAGCTCGGACTCAATGGAGGAAAGGTCATAGAAATCGGCGGGGACGACCTCGCGAAGCTTCGCGTGATGCTGGCCGCTGGGACTGCGAACGATCGACAGAACGCGCTGGACATCGGGCGCTAGAAGGCATTCGCGCAGGACGCCCTGACCGACCATGCCTGTTGCACCGAAGAGTATTACGTTCATGGAAGCTCCCTGTGTTGACTTGCCTACGACGAGAGTAGCGAAATATAGAAGCTCCCGCCCTTATCTGACTGATTTACCACCCGAATTCAGTATCCCCATTGATTCCTGTCCCCGACCCTGCGATACTTAACCGTGCCCATCCTGCACAAATTTCCAATCCATCTAAAGAGGTCGCGGACATGTCTGCAAAGTACATCTTCGTAACGGGCGGGGTTGTGTCCTCACTCGGCAAAGGTCTCGCCGCAGCCTCGATAGGCTGCCTGCTTGAGGCCCGCGGCATCAAGGTCAACCTGATGAAGTTTGACCCCTATCTCAACGTCGATCCCGGCACGATGTCGCCGTTCCAGCACGGCGAGGTTTTCGTAACCGACGATGGAGCCGAGACCGATCTCGATCTTGGCCATTATGAGCGCTTCACGCATGCCAAACTGACGCGTGACAACAATCTCACCACCGGCCGCATCTACGAGCAGATCATCACCAAGGAACGTCGCGGTGATTATCTCGGAAAGACGGTTCAGGTCATCCCGCATGTCACCAACGAGATCAAAAATGCCATGCGCAGGGTCGCTGCGGATTGCGACGTGGCTATCGTGGAGATCGGCGGTACCGTGGGCGATATCGAGTCCCTTCCCTTTCTCGAAGCAATTCGCCAGATGCGCCAGGATCTGGGCCGGGACAATACGGTCTTCGTCCATGTGACGTTGATCCCATGGATTGCGGCAGCGCAAGAGCTCAAGACAAAGCCCACTCAGCACTCGGTCAAGGAGATGCTCTCGATCGGCATCCAGCCAGATATCCTGCTCTGCCGCTCCGATCGCGCCGTGCCCCGCGAGATGCGTTCAAAGATCGCCCTCTTTTGCAATGTGGAAGAGCCTGCCGTCATTGCTGCACGCGACGTGGCCAGTATCTACGAAGTGCCGCTGACCTTCGCTGCTGAAGGCGTGGACACGCTTGCGCTCAAATACCTTCGTATCGAAACAAAGACACCCGATCTCACCAAGTGGGTAGACATCGTAGGTCGAGCCTATAACCCAAAAGACGAGGTCTCAATCGCCATCGTCGGGAAATATGTCGAATACGAGGACAGCTATAAGTCGCTCAAAGAGGCGCTCGTCCATGGCGCCCTGGCCCACAATCTCAAACTGCGCGTTACATGGATCGAAGCGGAAGGCCTCGAGACCAAGGATGCCGACGGACGGCCCACTCTCGAGTACCGCTACCAGCTGGCAAACTTCGACGGCATCCTTGTCCCTGGCGGCTTCGGCAAACGCGGCATCGAAGGCATGCTTAACGCCATCCGCTATGCTCGCGAGGAGGGCGTTCCCTACTTCGGCATCTGCCTCGGCATGCAAACCGCCTGTATCGAGTACGCACGCAATGTCTGCGGACTGAAAGACGCCAACTCAGGCGAGTTCGACCCTGCGACGCCACACCGTATCATCTACAAGCTACGCGAGCTCACCGGAGTGGAAGAGATGGGTGGCACCATGCGTCTTGGAGCATGGCCCTGCGTCCTCGAACCTGGCTCGCTGGCCGCTGAAGCCTACGGCACTACCGACATTAGCGAACGGCATCGCCATCGTTACGAGTTCAATCGCGAGTACGAGGCTATCCTCACCGGCGCTGGCCTACGCATCACAGGAACCACGCCCGATGCTACGTACGTCGAGATCGTCGAGATTCCCACGCACCCATTCTTCCTCGGTTGCCAGTTCCATCCCGAGTTCAAGTCCAAACCACTCGAGCCACATCCGCTTTTCCGCGACTTTGTCGCGGCCAGCTACCAGAACCGTATCTCTCAGCCTGAGGCTCATACCAACGCGAGCATCAGTCAGACAGCCTAACGAGTGCCTCGATCAGCCAATAGTGCCGGTATTCCATCCACAATGGGAAATCGGCGAGCGCAGCCGCTGCATACGACACTGCTGGTGTCGAGGTGCAGGGGTTGGTGGCAGACCGGGCAGACGAGCCAGCGCAGGTCATCTTCCGTCAGGGTTCGAATGCTCATCCTTTTATCTTAGTGATGCATCGACGCGATACCATGGAAGAGATGACAAAGACTCCTAAGGTTCTGGATGGCGTTGCGATTGCCTCGCAGATTAAGACTGAGGTCGCGGTTGAGGTGAAATCACTTGCGGATCGTGGGATCGTTCCCGGGTTGGCGGTGATTCTCGTGGGCGAGGTTCCGGCCTCGCAGATTTATGTCCGCAGCAAGGTAAAGACTTGCGGCGAATTAGGCATCTACAGCGAGCTGATAACGCCGCCGGAGTCCATTACGACAGACGAGATGCTGACGTTGGTCGCCGACCTGAATGCTCGGGAAGATGTTGATGGCATTCTGATTCAACTGCCATTGCCGAAGCATGTGGACACGAAGCGACTGCTTGAGGCTGTATCTCCGGACAAGGATGTGGATGGATTCCATCCGGTGAATGTAGGCCGTGTTCAGTCGGGTCAGCCTGCGCTGGCTCCGTGCACTCCGGCGGGGATTATCGAGATACTCAAGCGCAGTGGGTTGCCGATTGCCGGACAGAATGCCGTGGTGGTTGGACGCTCGGACATTGTGGGGAAACCGGCGGCGATGATGCTGCTCAATCACTCGGCTACGGTCACGATTTGCCATAGCAAGACTGTCGATCTGGGTGACGTGACTCGGGAGGCTGATCTGCTGGTTGCGGCGATCGGACGTCCGGGTTATGTGACGAAGGAGATGGTGAAGCCGGGAGCTACGTTGATCGATGTAGGTATCAATCGTGTGACGGATGCGGCGGAGGTTGAGGGCTTCTTTCCGAGTGATGCTGCACGAGCGGCGACCTTTGCCAAGCGCGGTTCGGTCGTTGTCGGCGATATTCATCCGGCGGCATTTGCGGTTTCTGGTGCTTATACGCCTGTTCCAGGCGGAGTTGGTGCGCTGACGATTGCGATGCTGATGCAGAACACGGTGACTGCGGCCAAACTGCGGCGCGGGATCAAATAGCTCAATGCTCCGAGTCGGTCTTACCGGCGGGTTAGGCAGTGGTAAGTCGACCGCAGCGAGGCTGTTCGCGGCACTTGGAGCGCATGTGCTGCAGTCGGATGCGATTGGGCGGCAGATGATGGAGCCGGGCCAGGCGGTTTATGCAGCGATTGTGGCTCACTTTGGCGACTCCGCTGTATCGGCTGATGGAACATTGGATCGTAGAGCTTTGGCTCGGATCGGGTTTACTGAGGGTCGCGTCGAGGAACTGAATGCGATTGTCCATCCTGCGGTGATTGCGCGACAGGCGGAGCTCAGCGAGGCTATCTTCGCTCGGGATCCTGGAGCTGTGGTGATCGTTGAGTCGGCGCTGATCTTTGAGACCAACTATGGTGGCGCGGCGCGGTGGCAGAGCCGTTTTGACCGGATCATTCTGGTGACTGCCCCGGAAGAGGTGAAGATTGAGCGCTTTGTGGCCCGGGCGGCGCCAGAAGGTCAGCTTTCGGAGGCTCATAGGGCCGAGCTGGAGGCTGAGGCGCGGCGGCGTCTGTCGCAACAGACTCCGGATGAAAAGAAGAGCGCATTGTGCGACTACGTGTTGACGAACGGTGGTGCGTTGACGGAGTTGGAGTGGCAGATCGACCAGTTGTGGCCGATCCTGAAAGCTGCGGCGGTGGAACAGGCAGACTAGAGAGCGCGTACCTCGATACAATAGTTGTAGACAGAAGGAATCGCCTG
>Ga0193753_10003801_pt1 | contig 11019 bp, 12 predicted proteins | sample H1c2metaG_FD_144925 | JGI IMG/M metagenome (GOLD analysis project Ga0193753, IMG submission 144925) | Soil microbial communities from a riparian zone of the East river system, Colorado, United States - H1c2 | ecosystem: Environmental > Terrestrial > Soil > Riparian zone | place: USA: East... | reverse complement strand
GGCGCACTGAATTCGCATGCGCGCGCAGTCATCGGTTTACCAACCGATACCGTAGTCCTCGCCGTGATTGCTCGAGCCGCCCCACATCGTGCCGTGCGCGCTGTCGAGCTCGATCGCGTTGATCGGACCTGAACTGCGTTCTTCGAAGTCGAGCTTGTAGCCCATGCGCACGAGTTGCTGGCGCACCCACGCCGGAGTCGCCGTGTTCACCGTGAGGCGGCCGGGGATGGACTCGTGGGCGCCGAAGGAGTCGCGCAACTGGTAGCTGGTGATGTTGGCGGCCTCGGTGGCTTCCTGCGGCGTCATGCCGAACTCGACCACGTTCAGGAAGAACTGCAGCAGGTTTTGATCCTGGGTGTCGCCGCCTTGTACGGAGAAGACGAGAAACGGTTTGCCGTCCTTCAAAGCCAGCGTCGGAGTGAGGGTGGCACGAGGGCGCTTGCCGGGCTGCAGCACATTGAAGGGGTTCTCGGACGCATCGAGTACGAAACTCTGCATGCGCTGGCTCAAGCCCACGCCGGTGTGCCCCGCGATCACGGCGGGAGTCCAGCCGCCGCTGGGCGTGACCGACACGGCCCAACCCTTTTCATCCGTGGCTTCGACGCTGGTCGTGCCCAGCCGGAACGTGCGGTCGTACTCGACGAGCGCCGTCGGACTCCACTCCGCTTTGGCAGATGCGTTGGAAGGCATCTTGCTGTGCCACTTCTCGAGAGTGGCCGTGAAGGGATTCTTGCCGCCCTGGTACGGGTACGGATCGCCCGGGCGGATGTCCGGATCGTTGTGGTCGGATTGAACCAGCTTCGCGCGCTCCCGCGCATAGTCCTTCGACAGCAGTCCTTTAATCGGCGACTCCGGCGGAAAGTAGGGGTCGCCGTAGTAGAAGTCGCGGTCCGCAAAGGAAAGGCTCATGGCTTGATACAGCGTGTGGATATAGCGGGCGCTGTCGTAGCCCATCGACTTCAGATCGAAGTTCTCGAGGATATTCAGGGCCTGGAGCAGCACCGGGCCTTGCACCCAGGTAGTCAGTTTATAAACCTCGATGCCCTTGTAGTTGGTGTGCACCGGCTCTTCAATGTGCACCTTCCAGTTGGCCAGGTCCTCCATGGTGAATAGGCCGCCCTGCTCACGCGTACCGCGCACCAGTTCCTGCGCGATATCGCCTTTGTAGAAGCGATCGTATGCGGCGTAGATGGCGGCCTTGCGGTCCTTGCCCGCTTTTCGGGCCTTGTGCTCCGCGTCCACCAGTTTGCGCAACGTCGCGGCGAGTTCGGGTTGATGAAAAATCTCGCCGGGCTGCGGTCCCTCACGCGCCTCGCCCGGGTGGATGAGGATGGTGTGCTTGGAGTAGGGCCACTGCGCGATCTTGTCCTTGTAGTGCTCGATGGTGTTGGAGAGCTCCGCCTCGATCGGATAGCCGTCCGCCATTTGAATCGCGGGGGCCAGCACTTCGGCGAGGCTCATGGTGCCGTACTCGGCGAGCATGGTCATGAGACCGCCCGGTGTTCCGGGGGTTACCGCGGCGAGCGGGCCGAACTCGGGCGGATAGTTCATGCCCTTCTTGTGAAAGAATTCCGGTGTCGCACCGGTGGGCGCGACGCCGAGTGCGTTGATGCCGATGACCTTGCCCGTGTTCGGGTTGTAGATCAGCGCCTGGGTTTCGCCGCCCCAGGAGAGCGTGTCCCACATGGTGGAGGTCGCGGCAATCATGGCGCATGCGGCGTCCACCGCGTTGCCGCCTTTCTGAAAGATCATCGACCCGGCCGTGGCCGCCAGCGGCTTGCCGGTAACCGCCATCCAGTGCTGCGCGTGAAGGGCAGGCTTTTGCGTTTTTCCTTCAGCGGCCTGCATGGAACCGACCATGATCGCCGCAGTGCAGAGAAACAGTGTCAGCCGACTAGCGCCAATTCTCATTCTTTCATCCCTCTGATCGTGGAGTTGCATGGGGGACCAAAGGATACGGCAGACAAAGCCTGCGCGCACATCAGGGATTAGCTGCTGTTACGCCCAAGCCACGACTGCGGCCGTCGTCGCGCCGGGCTTTTCCGCCTAGTAGGAGTCGTCGTTGACAAAGCCTATTTTCTTGAGGCCGCGGCGCTGCAAATCCGCCAAGATTTGGGCCACGACTTCGTAGTTGGCGAATTTATCGACGCCGATGTGCACTTCCGGCTGGGGCGATTTCTGTGCTTCGGAGCTGATATAGCCTTGCAGGGTCGCGCGGTCGACCGGCACCTTGTTCCACAACAGCGTGCCGTCGAAGTCGATTTGCAAATTGATCACTTCCGGCGGCTTCTGCGGTTCAGTGGGCTGCGCCAAGGGATTGTCTATCTTGATGGCGTCCGTCTGGTTGGGAAGCGTGATCATGAAGATGATCAAGAGCACCAACATCACGTCGATCAACGGGGTCATGTTGATGTCGGAATAGGCCTGCCCCGCGTTGCCTGTCGTCATGGCCATGCTGCTCTCCTTGTTGACTTCATCTTATACCCTATGTAGACTTACTACCATGGGTAAAAAAGAAGCCACTGTCCGGATGTCGCTGCAGACGCTTCGGGTCCTCGAAGCGTTCTTGGAAAACCCAACGGAGCAGTTGGCCGGGGCAGAAGTGCACCAACGCTGCGGCATTGCTTCGGGGACCTTGTATCCCATCCTGCTGCGGCTCGAATCTGCGGGTTGGTTCGTCAGCCAGTGGGAATCGATTGATCCTTCAATCGCAGGGCGACCGCGCCGTCGCCTGTATCGACTGACTTCAACTGGCTTGAGACGAGCCAGTGAAGTATTCGCAAGCTTTAATCGAGGAGTACTCGCATGAGCCAGCGTAACGAGCGATCGAGCCAGCCCGAGTTCAACGGAGTGACTCATTGGCTGATTCACCACGCCGCGCACCGAGCGCCAGACTCCTTATCCGAAAGGCTCGAAGAGGAATGGCTCGCGGATTTGGAGTCTCGATCCTTAGGCTGGTCGAGACTGCGCTTCGCGGCGGGCTGCTGTTGGGCGAGTCTGGTGATCGTTCAGGAGTTCGCGCGAAATCGCGTGCCGGCAACCAGTGCGTCCGTTTCATCAGGCGGCGTGGTCACGCTCACCGATCGAAACTTCAGTTACTTCTCGCTTCGCTCAGCCACGCTATTCTTGATTGCAGGACTGCATGCCGCGCTCTTCTACGGAATGATTACGACCCTGTCGCATACGCGCGGATCAAAGCCTCCGCCCCCCTTGGTAAACCAAGTAGTGAAGCCGATACCGCGCGTGATCGAACCGCTGCCGCAGTCAGCAATTGAAAAATGGATCATCACCGTGCCGCCGCTCGATCCAGCGGCTCCGCCGCTGCCGCCGATAGCGAGCGACGTGCAGGCCGACAACGACGTAAAGCCGGTTGTGCACGATGTACTGCCGCCACCCCCCGATACGACGGTGACTCACATCGTGTCGCGCGTGACTGGGGCCCCCGGCGCGGGTTTTCCAGAAACCAGTGACTACTATCCGACGCAGTCGATTCGCGGGGAAGAACAGGGAATCTCAACCGTGAGCGTCTGCGTCGATCCACGAGGCCGCCTCACCTCCGTGCCGATCCTCGAGAAAAGCAGTGGATTTGCGCGACTCAATGAAGCGGCGCTTAAGTTGGCGCGTGCCGGCTCCGGGCACTATAAGGCCAGCACTGAGGACGGTCAGCCCGTTAACTCTTGTTATCCCTTCGGCATTCGGTTTCAGCTGAAGAGATAGCGCACTATCCGCTTTTGCGGTGGGCCTGAAAGCTGCCACGCTCGTTCTCCATGCCGCGAAATTCCACGAACGAGGTCATCCGTTTCCAAAGAAAGTCGCCGTACTCGAATGGCGCGAACCGATCTGGCGGATCGATGGGTAGCGGTGCGATCGTGGCGTCGGCGCGAGCCTCATAGAAGAACGGGATCGAGTTGCGCGCCAGGCCCCTGCCCAGCACTCGGTGCTCGGTCGCCCGGATACGGCCTGCCGACCACTGTTCGAGCACTTGGCCAAAATTCACGACCACCGTTCCCTCGAGCGGGGGCACATCGATCCAGCGACCATCCAGTGACCGGGCCTGAAGTCCTGACACTCCATCCTGTGCAAGCAGCGTTACGAAGCCCGAGTCTGTGTGAGCTGCGCCCACGATATGTCGACCGGTCGCACCCGGTTCGACCCAGACCGCCGGGTCAGCGATCGCCGCGAGATCCGCGGCGCTCCGGGGCGGATAGCGAATCAGGCGCAAGGTCGACAGTCCGCGGCGAAACGCGTCGTCGAAATAGTCAGCCGGAAGCCCAAGGCTTCGGGAGAGAGAACGCATCAAGGTCTCCGCCACGCGCTCCATTGCTAGATAGTACGTCGCAACGAGTTCGCGCCACCCCGGCAATCGGCCATCTTCTGGCAGCGGGCTGGGCTCGCGCAGCGGATCGCCAGCCATCGTGACGCTCGGCCCGTGGGCGACATCGCCGCCGATGTCAATGCCCTCCTTCGACGTCAGGTTCCCAGGTTGTATCGGAAACCAACCGCGATAGATGTTGCAGTTTTCCGGCGCGAACTTCCGCCGGCACAGCCTATATTTTTCGGCGGCGCCAAGATCAAAGATTGAAAGAAGACGGGCCCGCGTAGCCGGCTCCAACGGGATGTCAGTCGGTAGCCCGGCGATACACACGAAACCGGTGTCTCGGGCAGCCGCGAACAGCGCCCGATCAGGAACAACCCATGCAGCTGGATTGGTATCGAACAACGGCCCTGCATCGATGAGAGGAATTATCGAGGTCCCGGCGCTGTTGTAGCCGCTCGTCAACTTCGGATCTCCTGATGCCAAGGGCACACATGATGCGAGGAAGGTTGTGTGGATGGCGCCCTCGTAACGGGTGAGTCTACCGTCGTCGTGGCCCCGGCGTCTGCCGGATTGGCAACAGTCGGTGAACACCGGCCGGTGGCGGTTCCGAAATGGCTGCTCCGAAACAGCCTTTCCAGCCGAGGCCAGAGAGCGTGTTTGCTAAACCTGGCGGCTTCAGCGACCATCATCGACTTGCGATTCGCAGGAAGAATAAAGTGGTAGAAGAGGGCGATTCCAACGCGGCATCTCAAGCCCCCTTGCCCGACAACTCGAGCGCCGCGGATCTCGTGCCGATCGACCGCGAGACCATTGCAGGCCGAGTAGACGCATCACCTTCCAGCCAGGACAATTCAACACCCATGCTCGACGTCCACGCTCCCCACGAAGCCGTTCGCACCTGGAAAGACTTTCTCATCCATATCGCGACCATCGTCATCGGCTTGCTCATCGCTGTCGCGTTGGAACAGACCGTCGAGTTCTTCCATCATCGTCACGAAGTCGCCGAAACTCGCGCGGCGCTGCACGAAGAAATGCAGAACAACATCGCGCTTTTCCATCAGAACGTCGAGGGGCACATCATGACCATGGCGTACCTGCATAACAACCTGCGCATCTTCGAGTACCTGCGCGACCATCCAGGAACACCGCAGGACAAACTCCCGGGAATTCTTTATTGGCCCATTTTTACGAATCGGCCGCAGAAGGCGGCCTGGTCTACCGCGGAGCATACCGACGTTCTCTCACTGATGCCGCGCGCCGAAGTCAGAGAAACTACCGATAGCTATGCAAAACTCGACTACGCGTGGGAGGCGTATCAGCCAGTTATTGCCTCGCTCACGCAATGCACGACTTATTTTTCGCAGACGCCCGACATTTCCACGCTGTCACCTGCCAGCATTGGTGGCGAAATTGAGACCATCAAGCAAACCATGGCACGCGAAGCGGTTTACGGTATCGCGCTATCCGCCGTGGGACGGCAGCCAGGCTTCGGCCCCGTTCCCACCTGGTGGCAAATGCTGCCCTATTGGACCATGCAGGACTACTATCGATGGGCCCGACAGCATCCTGAGATCAACATGCCGTCACAGATGGACATCGACCAAGCGCGGGCCTTCGCGGGGTTGCCACCGGAGACAGGTAACGCTTCCTTTAAGAATTTCACTGCGCCAGTTCCGAACAGCACCCCGCCAAAACCGTAAACGGCGCAGGTCGACCGGTGGTGATACTGGCGATTGGTGCCGCGAAAGCCGACGTTCGTGATCGTCGACAATGGGTCGAAAACCCGTGACTCACGCCGAGGTAGGCGGCCTCGATCAACTTACGGATTCACCGTGGTTTTCGTAAAGGATTGAGGACTTCGAGCCCGGAAAAATGTTTTTCGTTGTCCGTTACAATCATGCACTCGTTCGTTTCGGCGACGGCAGCAACGATTATATCCAAGTCGCTTCTGGGGTTCCCGGCGGCCCGACCTTCAGACATGAGACGAGCCCAGACCAGTGCCGCCTTCTCGTCAAATGGCAATATCCTCCCTTTAAATAGCGACAGTGGACCCTCCGGTCCGGCAAACCACGCGTCCAATCGTTCGCGCTTCTTGCCCTTTGGTTTATCCAGTATGCCGCGGCGGATTTCAGCGATCGTTAGGGAGGAGATGAACAAATCGCCATCGGATTGCACACCCATCCATTCCAATAACGATTCGGATGGGTCCGGCTTCGTTATATTGCTGATTATGTTTGTGTCGAGAAGGTAGCGGGTCAAAGGTCAACCTTGCGGCCGGTTTCCCTGGAGCGCGCGAATTCGAGATCGGCACCTACCAGCGGCGACCGGCGCAGCGCCTCAAGAATTCCGCCTCTCTTCGGCGGATCGCCCGAGATCGTCCGTCCGATGGCGGCTCGAATCCGGGCCGAATCTGGGCCATCTTCTGCGAGGCGCCGCGCGACGGAGCGGATCAAGTCACGATCTGCATTGAGTCCGAGCACCTCGAATCGGGCGATCCCCCGCTTCGTCAGACGGGAGCGATAATTTCGCAACGCTCGCTTCTGTGCTGTGTCGCGCATAGTTCTCTCCTAAAGTATGCCCTGTAATATACCCGGTAATATTGTGTAGGGCAAGTAGTAGCCAAAATCACAGGAGAAACGAGCGACGCTGATATACAGACGGACCAAGAAACTGCGGGCGGTGCAATTGCTACTCGGCCATTCCAAGCTTGAGAGTACCGTGCGGTACCTCGGAATTGAAGTGGATGACGCGCTTGAAATGGTCGGAGCAAACTGACGTGTGATGACGCAGCGCCGGTCGGCGGGGCGGGTCGCCGACCGGCCAACTACGGCCGGTGGCGGCCCTGGAATGCTATCCGGAAAGCAGCCTTTCATGACTGGCCATTGCGCTGCCATGATCTTGCCAGTATCCCCAGAGAAGATGATCGATATGATGAAGCCCCGATCAAATGTCGTTTCTAAATGGTAGATAACATTTATGAGTCGCCAATTAATACGTACTCGTCGATACTTCACGTTCGTTACCTTAGTGCTGATGGCCGCTGCCACGATGCCACAGGCCGACGGGCAGCCTTCCCCATCCCGCGTAGATCTCGGCACTTACAAGGTGGTCAAACTTGTTTACGGCGTAAACGCAGTCGATTTCGGTCCCGCCGGCACGCAGGGGACGGTATTACTTGGATGGCGAGAGAATTTTAACGCTCACGGCTTTGGAGTCGGCACCTTCTACCTGAAAGCGCCAAAGGGCACCATTCCGACGGGTTTTCAGAACGACGATGTGCTTGGGCTCGTGACCCTTTGGGACGACACCAAGGGTTCAAAGGAGGCGATGACGGTCACCACATCGGGTGGTGCGGACTGCGTGCTGCATGATTTTCGCTTGCTAATCTCAACGCAACACAAGCCGTCGCTACTAATATTGGCTGATCGCGAGATGGGAGAGACCTTTACCGATGAAGAACGCGTGACCTTCAGGACCTACACGCTCACACAGAATGTTGAGAAGATGCCGGGTCCCCCCACATTCTACTTCGACTTCACGGATCAGCGCGTGGCGACGCACAAGTACTGCGACGTCGAAAAGGCATTCCAAGACGAGATCAGCCTCGGCGATTACCGGTACCGACTGAAGTAAAGCGGTCGTTGGCGAAAGGCAGCTGCGGGCACAAAGCGGTCAACCCGAAGCTTGGTGAAATCGAATAAGAATTAATAAACCGTGATTCATAGAGTCTTTGAGTTCACCTAAACATCGATACCCCCAAATGCACTCCTTCAGAAGATGGCTGCACGAATTGAACCGAGTAGAGCAGGCCTAGCCGAACAAGTTCCTCGGGGTTAGTCGGACGCGATCGACCTTCTGGCCGTGTTCCGTGACTAGCTCCGATTCGCCAAACGCAGCGCGTCGGTGTATTGCACATTGAGTCAGCGTGATAAGAAATGCCTGGTGTGAAGAACTCCAAGGTGGGACGCATGCGGAGTATTCCAAGGGTTTGGGCTCTGGAAACTATTCATATCAAGCCACCACCATTCCATGCATAAAGCAAATTGGCCCGACTCGAATTTGACGACCGAGTCCACCTAGTCCCTACGGCAGTTATGTATTTCAAGTGAGTTGCGGCGATCTGATCATCACTAACTACAAGACCCGCGCCACGCTATACGAAACCACTCAACGATTTGTCATTGCCTTCGGCACACTGTTCACTCTCTTAAGCGCGATTAGTCTAACCATAAGCCTTGTACGGTTTCGCCGACGCACTCGAATGGCCGATCAATGACCCGCCTTCCCGGCTGGCGACCACACCATCCGGGTTGACCACTGCCAACCGACACATGACCTGGTTGACTTCGCATCAGTCGAGGCCGCGCCTCCGCGGCCCTACTGAGCCTTGCCGCTATTGCTTGTCGTAGACCGACACGTCGTCGTACTTCCCGCCGCCCGCATGCGTGCCCTTCTGCGCAAAAGTCAGCGTCTTGCCGTCTTTTGATACACTTCGGACCGCAGTGCCCACGGCCGCGCCCGCTTTGGTCTGAGCGCTGTTAACGGTCAACGCATCTACGCGCGTGACGGACACCATGTCGAAGTCAGGATTGCCGCTGACCGGGTAGGATTTGCCGTCCTCTTTGAAAGTCAGATTAGCTGTGGAGTCCTTTCCGTCCGCCGCCGTTGTCTTCACGATCAGAGTCATGCCTTGCGCCGCTTCAGCGTAAGTTCGCGTCTGACTCTTGGGCGCGGGTCCCGGAGAGAAGGTCGATTTGGCGAGATTCAGTTTCCACGTCCCGACAACAGCGTCCGCCGCGTGCGCAGAACCCGTTCCGATCGCAAGGATCGCTCCGACAAGGAGAGTTTTGTAAATCGTTTGCATGTGTTCCCCCAAAATTTGGATATATAGGGCGCCTCTGCTGAGGTCGCGTTTCTTATTTTCGCCACGAATGGCGCACTGATCAGCATGCGCGCCTCCTACTAGGACCACAACCGGTGACGGTTTTCCGTAAGGTCGGGCCGTTCGGACGGCACCACGCCGTCCCACGACGGGTTGCTCCGCTGGCCCCTTTCTACCGGCACAGAAGTACGATCTTTCCTATGCCACCTCTTTGCGCCAATGCCTGCGCCTCGCCCGCTTCGCGAAGCGGCATCCGGCGACCGATTGGCAGTAGGAATTTCCCGTCTCGGACGTCATCGGCAAACTCGCGGACTTTCGAGGCATCGGGACGACCAAACACCCGAGTGACAGTTACCGTCTGATTTAGTTTGGATATCTCGTCCGGGAACACCGAGGCATAGCCGAAGCTTCCACCGTTCTTCACTCTGCCAAATAGTTTCCCGGCCGTTTCGCCGCCAACCGTATCCGCAACGCAGTCCACCATCGCGAGCCCGGCAATCGCCGCATCATCGTCGATGGCCACCGTATCGGAGACGCCCAGCGTGCGCGCTTCCGCCAACTGTCGGGCACGGACGCCCGCAATCACGTTGACGCCGAGTTTCTTGGCGCTGTGCACGGCGGCCCGCCCGACGCTTCCCACCGCCCCGGTCACGAGAAGCGTCTGGCCACGTTGCGCCCGAGCCGCCAGCCGCACGAGCTGATCACCCGTCAACGCTACGAGCGGTATGGCTGCAGAATCAACCAGGTCCAACCCATCAGGTAGATGGGTGAGAATGGAGCCTTCAACCGCTACGAGCTCGGCATATGCCTCTTGCGCAAATGCCAACACGCGATCACCAGGCTTGAAGCTGCGAATATTGCGCCCCACCGCCCGGACCACTCCGCTCACGTCTCTGCCCAGAATGGCCGGTAGCTTGAGTGGAAAGTCCTTTTGCCGCGCGCCTGATCGTACTTTCCAATCAATGGGGTTCACGCTGCTCGCCGCACTCTCCACCAGCACCGAATCATCGCTCAACGCCGGCTCGGGAACATTGTCCTCATATTTCAGGTTTTCTGGACCACCGTATTCGTACAGTCGAACTGCTTTCACTTCACCCTCCACCGTTTGGCTGCCGCGCAACAGCAGGATTCGTTCAGTCTAGACTCCAATCAATCGGTTGGACTCATCTGCTGCTTTTTTGACCACCCCACGGGATCGGCGCAAACTCGAAATAGGGCAGGGAGGCAGGAAACTACGGCAATGGCACATCCCCGAATAGTCGTCGCATTATTCTCTGCCGTAGCCCTTATGGCGTTCCCCTCCATCGCGCATCACTCTTACGCCGCATACGACCTCATTAATACACGTACGCTCAAAGGCACAATAGAGGGTTTCCACTGGAGCAATCCGCATTCGACATTCACACTGGTGCTGGACCCCGGGGCCTCAAGTGAACCCATTCACTGGAACATCATTACCAGCAGCCCGGCCATCCTGAAGCGTTTCGGATGGACGCAACATTCGCTCAAACCCGGCGACCGCGTCAGCGTCGTCTGCAACCCCATGAGCGACGGCTCTCCTGCCGGCCGGTTGCATACCGTCCTTTTGCTCGACACAGGTCAAGAATTGCGGACCAAACTCTCCGGTGATGAGCTATCGCGGATCGAATAAGCACAACCGTCCAATGCCATGCTGATTCAATCCCTCTTTGCAATAAAAATCCGGGGAACGGCCCGAATCCACGTCGAGCCAACGGGCTGCGCGAATCGCAACAGGCCCAGCCGATGCAGTCGCAACGAACGAAGCAAGTGCGGTAAACATACCAATATGGCGGAAGCA
>Ga0193753_10003800_pt1 | contig 11022 bp, 6 predicted proteins | sample H1c2metaG_FD_144925 | JGI IMG/M metagenome (GOLD analysis project Ga0193753, IMG submission 144925) | Soil microbial communities from a riparian zone of the East river system, Colorado, United States - H1c2 | ecosystem: Environmental > Terrestrial > Soil > Riparian zone | place: USA: East River... | reverse complement strand
GCTCCATGGGTGTTCCACCACCGCTGTTTAACGCCTTCAGGAAAGTTTTTGTGTGGGTTTCAATCCGGGGATCTGTAGCATAATCAGCTACTTCAATTTCATTTTTCATGTCTGTTTTTTTTGAATGATTAGCGTTATTGTTTTCCCTCTTTACCCTGGTGCAGTCAATCATGAAACAGCCGCAGGTGCAAAGATGATATTTTTTTCAGCATTTTTCTTCCGGCACAAGAGTACCTGGTACAAAATGATTTTTATAAACCCATTGCGTAATAGTGCGATCAGCATCCCTAACCACCAGTATTTTAAGGATAAAAGTATTCCTATTCCTTTTACATGCCACCCCAATGTTAAGAAATGGCTAAGTTTTCGTTATCTCTTTTTTACCATTGCGTTAAAATCCATTTCCTTAAAACCCAGTACTTGCTATGTAAATAATTTTACGGAAAATAATCTGCTTATGCGCCTCTCTCCACGATTAATACATACAATCATTTTAGTGCTGGTTGCAATGCTATCGCTCTCAGCAGACCTGTCTGCACAGGTTAGCGGTTCTGCTATCAGTGGATTTATTTATGATGATGGGGATAGTGCCCTCGACGGTGCTACTATCCATATCCGCAATACTGGAACCGGGTTTACAACTGCAACATCAGCAAACCGGAAAGGCTATTTTACTTTCAGGGATCTACCTGTAGGCATTTACACCATTGAAATAAGTGCTGTCAATCATCAAACTACCGTACTTAATAATAATACACTTAACCTGGGAGACAGGCTTGTATTACATAAAATAGTGCTGGGTAAAAACACAACCACCCTTGCGGAAGTTACCGTGCGTTCCAATAGTTTTAATAACAGTGTTGACCGTTTGGGTACAGGGACAGCAGTTTCAGGCCGGGCTATTCAGAAAATTCCATTGGTATCGCGCAATTACACAGACCTGGTTGCATTATCTCCATTGGCCAGCGGTGCATCACTCGCCGGCGCAAAAGCAGGTGGTACGGGATACATGCTGGATGGCGTAAGTAACCGGAGGGCTACTTTTGGTGGTTTATCGGATGCTGCTTTCTCCATCTCTTCAGAAACAATCAGGGAGTTTGAAGTATCTACCAATTCGTATGATGTTACCAATGGCCGCGGATCAGGCGGGGTGGTAAAAGCGATTACCAAATCCGGTACCAATACATTATCAGGTTCCGCCTGGGGCTACTACGGCGCCAATTCACTGGCTGCTACAAAAGATATTAATGGCAACCCCCTGGTTAATAAATACAGTATCGCACAGGGAGGCGCTTTATTGAGCGGTCCGGTAATCAAAGACAAGATTCACTTTCTTATATCTTATGATCAGTACCAGAATACCATTCCTTTCCGTGCTTATGATTTCGGCTTTGCCGGTCCAACCCCCGCGCAGGCAGAAAAAAACCTGGGTATTACAAAGTCAAACCTTGATCAGATTGTAGGTATCATGGAAAAGCAATTTGGTTTTCCGGCCAGCCAGCAATATGGTACCATCAGCATCGTACAAAAAACAATTAATGCGTTTGCAAAATTTGACTGGAATATAAATTCAAAAAACCTGCTCACTATAAAGTACAATTACCTTCATTTTACTGATCCAAACAAGTTGAAAGGATCCGGTTTGCTTACAACTCAATATACCGGTATTGAAATTGATAACGGTGTTATGCTTGGGTTACGCTCCGAACTATCACCTAAACTGACCAATGATTTTAAATTAAATTTCAGCACCTACCGCAAATTTTTAACTTACCTCAACAACCGCGTTCCGGAAGGGTTTGTAAATGTTACTTCTACATTCGCCGATGGCAGTACCGGAAATACAACAGTGGCATTTGGCAACCAAAACTGGGTGCCCGAACGTGATGCATCAGATGTTATACAGATTGTAGATAACCTCCGCTACAAAGCAGGCAACCTCAATTTTGTATTTGGAACCGATAATAATATTAATCACATTACAGACCGCTTATCACATGATCAGCAGGGACAATTTTACTACGCCAGCATTGCTGATATGGCAAATAATAATCCTTACAGGTTTAACCGGAAAATACCCCTCGATGGAAATAATCCCAAGATAAGTGTACCACTCATTGAACTTGGATTGTTTGCACAAATGGAAACCAATCTCAGGTCTAATCTTAACCTCACAGTAGGACTGCGCTGGGATGCTACTGTGATTGGTAATAAACCAACCTATAATCAACAGCTGGAAACTGATTTGGGCATTCGCTCTGATGTGGTTCCTTTTGATGCAAAAAATGTGCAGCCGCGCGTTAACCTGGTTTGGGATATGCACAGCAATGGCCGCGATATCATTAAATTTGGCGCGGGGCTTTTTGCCTCAGAATTTACGACCCAACCAATTACTTTCTCTCACATTGATAATGGCGTTAACTTCAGGCAGATTGATATCAGGCAGGATGTACCTGTACCGGACTGGCAGGCATACCAGAAGGATTTCAGTAAGGTGCCGGGTGTTGACTATTATAATTCGCTCAGCAAAAAACAACCCGCTACCGTTTTGGTACTTGATAAGCACCTGAAAAATCCGCTTACTTTTAAAACAAACCTGAGTTTTTATCATTACTTCAATAGCTGGTTGAGACTGGGTGCAAATATTTATTACGACAACACCTGGAATAATTTTTATTTATATGATCTTAATCTGAAGCACAGTCCTGCATTTGTAACCAATGAGGGCAGGGAAGTATATGTGCCTGCCAGTAACCTTACCAATACCTCTTCTACCAGTTACCTGCCGGTGCTGGCCGATTCCCGCATCTCTGCAAACTTCAACCAGGTACGTTATTTTACCAATACCAACTGGTCATCAAAATTTATTGGTGCCGTGGTAGAAGCAGCAGCGCAGATCAAAGATGGATACCTGAGTATTTCATATGCCCGTGGTAAAGCTACTGGAACGCCACCCTATGATAATGGCGATCCGCGGAATGCAAATTTCAGCGTTGCCGCTTCTTACTCAGATTATAAATCTTATGGCAGTAACTGGTACAGCGATGGCGATCAGCGAAACAAAATTGTAGCACTGTTCCTTAGCCCAACATTTTACGGTTTCAATATCAGTTCATCTTTCCAGGCTTTTCAAAGTCCCCGTTTCAGTGCCTATATTAATAAAGATGTCATTGGGGAAGCGAATGATGGTGTTGATTTGGCCTATATTTTTGATCCCAATAGCCCTTCAACGCCCGCCTCCATTAAAACCGGCATGCTGTCTTTACTGGATAAGACCAGCCCTGAGTTTAAAAAATACCTGGTAGCGAATTATGGAAAGTTTGCACCCTACAACGGGGGTTTAATGCCATGGCGCACGCAATGGAACCTGAGCGCAGCAAAAGATATCCATATTTATAAAACGCACAAGATTACCATCAGGGCCGACATCTTCAATGTATTAAACCTGCTGAATTATAAATGGGGTGGTTATTACCAAATCATTAATACCAATCTCTATAATGTAACCGGCTTTGACCAGGCCAGCAAGTCGTTTACCTATAGTGTAAATACCAATGCAGGAACGAGGTCAAAAACGGCCAGTTATTATTCTGTCCAGTTCGGGCTGCGTTATTCTTTTTAATATATTATTATAAATTTATTACGCAATTTCTTTTTTAAGATTTACCTGGAAATGTAAAAACATGCCATCAATTGTTTTTTCCATTGTGAGCGAAAAATTGCCCGAATAATAGAAGTTCAATAATTTATCCAGGCTTTTCAACCCGTCATATTGCCCGCTTTCAGGAAGGCTGAACGGATCTGTACCCTTCCAGCTGAATTCATAAAAGAGATTTGTTTCTTTCATCGTAACCGTTAATCTAAAATCACTTCCTTCTTCGTTTTGTAAAGCAGCAAAAGGGATATAGGTTAAAGACAACAACAGGTTGGGAAAAATATATACATCCGGTAATCCTTTATCAATGGAAAAGGAAAGCCGCGGGAATTCCTGCTGTTTCGCCTGTAAATATTGTTCTACCATGTTTAGTTCACTGGTGAGCGGGATCCTGGTAAACTGTGCATGATCCATGATCTGATCTGTAAGGCTCAATGTTTCTTCGATACTTTGCTGTGATGCAGCTGTATTACCAGTACTGTTTGATGCTTGTTCTGCTGCAACAGGCTGCTTTGCCATCAATTGTTTTAACTGGTACCGCACAATGGCAAATGGCAACAACAGGTGCTGCTGGGCTCTTAGCAAATGACTGCTTTCCTTGCGGTTCGATTTGAGTGCCAGCAGGGACTGATTATTGAAATACCAGTTTTTCCCCAGCACAATGGCAGCGGCAATACATCCTTCAAAACCAAATAAACCGAAATTGGAAAAGAATACAACAATAAAGGTTTGTGGCGGTCTTTGAGGAAGATGGAATACAGTTCTGGCCAGTTGAAGTGCGGCCACACTCACAAACCTGAAGCAAATGGAAACAATAATGGTCCAGCACAACCAACCGAGAAAAAATTTCAAAAAATGTCCCTTAAAAAAGAATTTCGGCAACAGGAAGTAAATGATCAGGTAACAATAAGTCATATCGGCCCAGGTAGTTGATACAACCGTGAAAAAAGCAAAGCCGATGACTTTGGGAACCGGCATCATTCCCCAGCGCCAGGTCATTGTCTGGACAGCAAAATAACATATCCATAAAAACCAAAATGTGGAATGCCGTAATAAAATCAGGTTGCGCTTGCGGGAAAATATAAACTCCTGGGTGGTCATAAGTCTGTGTACATTTAAGATAAGTAAAAGTTTCCGGGTGAAGCCGTTTGTCGTTGTATTCAGCCAGTCAAATATTCAATGGCATACAGTATTGAAATTTTGTTTATTATTAATAGTAAAACACGCGATGCTTTAAACAGCCATTATGTACATTCTAAAAATCAGGACATTCATCTATTTCGAAAGGCTGCTCGGGCTGGTCCTGATTCCCATCATCAGCTTCTCTATTCCCTGGATGACCGGTATTTTTACAGGTAAAACAAGACTGGAAACAAGGGCCGGTTATTTATTGTTTTTAATCATCACCTTTATTATCTGGCTGGGCTGCCGCCATGTATTTTTTAAAACCCGACTGGCAAGCAACCGGCAATTCTCCTATCTGCGTTTTGCCTGCACCTATTATCCATTTGCGGTTATCTACAGTTTTCTTATTTCCTATGGATGGTTTTGGTATTGGTTCAGCACTGTGCTAACCGTGCAATTCAATATCCCCCTTTTTGCATCGATTGCTGTTTTTTTAGCCCTTTTTATTTCTGCCATTTATGAAATTTTCATTTTATATTATGAATCATTATCGCGGCAAACGGAAAACCTTGAACTCAAAAAAGCCAACTGGCAGTCTGAGATCAATGCTATTAAAGCCCGGATTGAACCCCATTTTCTTTTTAATTCACTAAGCACCCTGCAAAACCTTATCATAGAAGACAAAACCGCAGCCAATACATTCAATCTTTTACTCAGCCAGGTTTACCAGCAGATACTTGAAATGAGCAATACCGATTTTACCACCGTAGAAAAGGAAATTCAAATGGTGTATAACTATTTCCGCCTGATGCTAACCCGTTTTCCCCAGTCAGTCACTATTTCCCTGCAGGTGTCCGATTTCAATGTAAACAGGTTGCTCCTTCCGCCTTTATCATTACAACTATTGCTTGAAAATGCATTCAAACACAATCATTTTTCAAAACAACAGCCGATGGAAATTAAGATCATTATAGCAAAAGGTGCTGTTACTGTCACCAATAACAAATCAGCAAAGCTCAACCCTTTTCAACAACCTGGCCAGGGTGGAAATGGATTGAAAATTTTATCTGAACGCTTCCGCCTGCTGATGCAAAAAGAAATAAAGATCATTGATCATGCAGCAATTTATTCCGTTCGGGTACCCTGTAAAAAAATGACAACATGAAAGCTTTAATCATTGAAGACGAAATACACAGCGCTTCATTACTCCGTCACGAACTAAAATTGGTGGATAACCAGATTGATATTGTTGCTGAATTATCCAGTATCCGGGACGCTGTAAATTTTCTGCAATCCCATAGTTCGCCGGATATTATTTTCATGGACATTAAATTAACAGATGGCTATTCTTTTGAAATATTCGACCTCGTTCCTGTCAATATTCCCGTCATTTTCACCACTGCCTATGATGAATTTGTAATGAAAGCTTTTGAGTATAACAGTATTGCCTATCTGCTCAAACCCGTGGATGCCAAAAAAATCAATGCCGCGCTTACCAAACTGAAAACGATGGAAACCAATTTCATTAAAAATAAAATCCACCAACTGGCAGATCAGCTGAATAAACCCAGGAACCAGCGAATCGTTATCCGTAAAGGCATCGATTTTCAAACCATCTTATTATCGGAAGTCGCCTGTTTTTACGTAGAAAATAAAATTGTTTTTTGCATGGACAAAACGGAAAGAAAATTTATTACCGAATGGACCAATCTCGGGGATGCCTGCGCGGCACTTGACGCAGCCGTTTTCTTCCGGGCAAACAGGAAATACATTATCCATGCTGATTATATAAAAAGTTTTAAGCACATTGATTTCGGTAAAACCATCGTGCAGCTTACTGTTCCTGCCCCTGAAACCATTATAGTGAGCCAGGAAAATTCACCAGCTTTCCGGAACTGGATAAGGGGGCAGCAAGTGAAAGGTTATTAATAAAAGTAATTAACCTTTGTTGTCCGGCTACATGCCCTACCGTGTACCCTCAAGTTCAATGGTGAACACGCCTGCCTGCCGGTCAGGCAGGGATGACACGGATTAGATGCCTGGAACCCATAATTATTCCTTTATTGTTATTGTTTCTTCAAAATAAACCTTACCCCGCCCGCCACACCATCTGAACTACTGTGCGTGAGCGTGATGTCAATGGTGTTAATACAAGAAAACACAAAGCCGGTCCCCTGGGCTGACCAAATTGCTCCACCATTGGTGTATGCACCATATGCCTGGGAAGGTACTACTACACTTCCGTTTGCAGCCACATTCAGTACCAAATCCTTATGGCTGAACGGTGTTGCCCATACACCCTTGAGGGTAACCTGGTTGGCAGCCGGTCCATTGACCACTGTTATCAGATCGCCTGCCGCAAAATCGGCCCAATCGTCCTGAACAATTGTATACACTTTATTATCGGTAGCAGCAGCATCATAATTACAAAAAACCACTGCCTGGAAAAAGAATTCTGCAGCATAAGCAGGTTGTCCCTGCAAATCAGGGTGTGCATTAACGATAGTATATTTTTGCCCCGTTTTTGTAACCACTTCGGTGTATAATGTTATGGTGCTGCCCGGTGTTAAATCTGCCGGGGAAATATTCAGTGCTTTTACAATATCTGTGGCCTTAACTGTAATGGTGTTCTCAGCACCTGTGCCGGGCACGGTGGTTGCCAGTTTCCATGTACTGGGATCAGCACTGGTTCCTGTGTAGATATTAATTTTATCCACCGCTTCCCCGATTTCTTTTACTGTTACACTTACTGTAGCTGTGGAAATGGTGTTGTAATCAATGAGCAGGTTATTGTTTTTTACGAATTTCAGGTAAGAACCCGTTCCCAGCAATGAGCGCTCAGGGTCTGAGATCAGCTGGTTGTTTTTGCTGCAGGCTGCTAATAATAATACCGCATATGCATACAGAAATAATTTATTCATGAGTTTTATTTTACTGATTAACGATAAAGGTTGTCAGGGTTGGTATCCCAAAACGTTTTTTGTGTAACACCCGGTTTCTGTTCTACGTTTACATTAAGGTTTACAAAATTGGCCGGATAGAAAAATGTCCGGATAAAGTTGCCGGGGCTTGGGGAGACAGCGAACTGGAAATTGTCAGGCTTGCCCGTTCTGCGGTAATTATTATAGGAATCTACCCCATTTCCCCAAAGTGCCAGGTACCATTCTTTGATGATAACGTTGAGTTTATCATCCGCTGTTGCAGCCTGGTCGTACAATGACAGTACTTTATTAACATAGCCATCAATGATTGCCTGCGATGGAACACGGTTAACCGGAACCGTTATACCGGCCTGTGCCGGGTAGGCCATTACCCTGGCAATGGATTTACGTATGCCGGATTGTAATAATACCCTGGCATCACCGGGCGTCTGGAGCGTGAGTGCTGCTTCTGCCCGTAAAAAATCGGTAAAAGATGCCATCCAGATGGGAAGTATCCCCTGCCCCTTTGCGCCATCATTTAAAATCGCCGGCCGGCCCTGGCTATCATCAAAACTACCACCCGCCGGATAAATACCCCAGGTGGAACGTTTATCATTGTCCGGAGGGATGCCTTCATTATTAGCATGATCACGTCCCCAGTAACCATTGGGAAAAATACAGAAGGGCATACTGGCGGTATAGTGGGTTGGCTTGTTTCTTACTGCGCAGGGAAGTGTAAATGCGTCCCATCCGGTAGAAACCAGTGTTTGCCGGTAGATATAATAACGGACCCTGGGATCGGTCAATCCCTTTTCTTCCGTGAGTACCCATAAAAAATGTGTGCCGATATAATCATTGGCGCCACCTGCCGCCCTGTAATTATTGCTGTAGTTGGGGTGACGGCTGTCCGGGTTGCTTTGCTGGCTGCTGAAACGAAAAACGAACTCATCTGCGTCTGCATTTATCAAATCATTGTCATTAAGCAGCTCCGTTATTTTTGATTTTGAAGTGGCCGCATCCACAAGCCGGGTGGTAAGATAAGCCCTCAACTTCAGGGTCTTTGCGCATTTTGTCCATTTTTTGGTATCCCCGTTATAAAATAAATCATTGGCAGGACCGGCCGCTGACAGTTTTGAAAAATTAAGGATGGCCGTATCAAGCAATCCCAATGCGGCCTTGTAGATATCCGCACCTTTATCCGGTTTTGGATTGGTATTTTCAATACCGCCATTGGCTTGGGTATAAGGCACATCGCCAAAATAATCTACCAGTGTCATCAGTGTATATGCCTTCAGTACCTGGGCGATCCCTGCATGAATAAAAAGCCTCCTGTCATTGGCGATGGGCAGCATCGCATTCAAATGCTTCAATACGCCATTATATGCAAACGACCATTCCCGGTCAAGCTGGTCAGCGGAAAAAGCGCTCTGGTACAATGGACCAAACATTACTTCCATACGGGTGAGGGAGGCACCCAAATCAGTGGCCGAAGTTTTGAATGCAGGATCATTTCCCCAAAACAAAGTAAATTTTAACTGCGCTTCATTCAGGTATAGATCCACATCTGCCGAAGAAACATCCGGGTTATTGGGATTGATACGGAAATTTTCCAGTTTTTTATTGCAGGAAACATACAATATCCCCGTGGTAAACAATAAGCCGATAACAAGAATATATTTCATGTGATGAATTTTAATTGTTAGAATGTAATGCGCAGGCTGGCCCCTATGCGCCGTGAAGAAGGACCGGTCAGGTATTCAAATCCCGAAGTGCTGTTGCCGACACCCAGGCTGGTTGTTTCCGGATCAAACCGGGTATACTTTGGCATATTAGGCGCGTTGTACCAGAGATTTTGCCCGGATAAAGTAAAAGAGATGGCGCCAAATGGCGTTTTTTTCAATACCGTTGACGGAAGTGAATAAGATAATGACAATTCTCTCAGTCTTATCACAGTGGCATCGAAGATATCTTTCTCATCGGTATTAAGATATGTATTGAAATAGGCATCTGATGCCGTTGTCTGGATATCATTGGGTGTGCCATCCTGTTTAACGCCCGGAAGCACCAATGGTAAATCCCTGTCAAATTCTGTATCCTTTGTAAGTCCCCTGGCCAGTAAAGTAGCAACGGTTCTTGTATAAATATCCCCGCCTTTTGTAAAGTCCCATTGCATACGGAAAGAAAATCCTTTATAATTTAGTGTGCTGATACCTGTTAATTTATAATCCGGCGTTGGATTGCCTATGACGCGCTGATCGGCAGAAGTAAGATAGTCACCATTGGCATCCACAACCTGTTTACCGGATTTGGTATCTCTTTCTACATAGGTACCATAAATTACGCCCAGGGGTAAACCATTCTTTGCAATATTTCCCCTGGCACTGAAACCTGCCAGTACAATTTGTTCGATGTCCTTCGGCATATCATATACCAGGCTCCTGTTCAGGGTAAAATTACCGTCCAGCTGCCAGCTGATGTTTTTGTTTTTAATAACGGTATAACCGGCAGCCAGCTCTATGCCTTTATTGCGCAGGTTGCCGGCATTGATTTGCTGAAAGGCAAAACCAGTTGAAAAATCCAGGTCACGGTCGAGTATCTGATCTTTTGAAATCCTGCGGTAGACGGTGAAATCAATACTCAAACGGTTGTCAAAAAATTTAGCCTCCAGTCCAAGTTCCGCTTCCTGTTGTAATTCAGGTTTCAGGTTTGTATTTGCCAGCCGGTCACTGATGGCATTTGAATTAACAACATTACCATTGCGGTCAACAAATAAATTGGTGGTTATATTAAGTACAGGCCTTGTGGTATAAGGCGTTTCAGGAAACCTGGCCGATGTGGAATAGCCTGCCCTTAGTTTAAGGTAATTCAGTACCTGGCTGTTTTTCAGCACAGCAAATGCGCTGGAGGGAATAAAAGAGATACTTACACTGGGGTAAAACAGGGAATTGTTTCCTTTTTCCAGCGTGGATACCCAGCTCTTACGACCTCCCAGGTTGAGATAAACATATTCCCTATACCCCAGCAATCCCTGTACAAAAGCACCCAGTGTAAGATCACGCTGCGCAAAGTCCAGATCAATATCTGCTTCATTGGTAATACCATGACTGATAAAATTACTGTGATCAAACAAACCATACACCAGTTGTTGCGTACTGTTGAGCCCGCTTTGCTGATAATTATTTTCCCTCGAGTCTGCACCCGCGTTCACAGTAAGGTTCCATTTGCTGCCAAAATTTCTTTTATAATCAGCAAAAATGGTATGGTACCAGATCGTATTTTCTGCGTTGGTGGTTCTGAAGATGCCGGTTGGCCAGCCATCAA
>Ga0193753_10003799_pt1 | contig 11023 bp, 9 predicted proteins | sample H1c2metaG_FD_144925 | JGI IMG/M metagenome (GOLD analysis project Ga0193753, IMG submission 144925) | Soil microbial communities from a riparian zone of the East river system, Colorado, United States - H1c2 | ecosystem: Environmental > Terrestrial > Soil > Riparian zone | place: USA: East River... | reverse complement strand
GCCGAGCAGCGACAGAAAGTAGTCCTCGAACGAACCGACGTGCGTGCGCGGTTGCCCCAACCAGAACGAAGGTTCGATGACCGCGCGAATCCCGGCAGCGGCCATCGCTGCGTAGTCATCGGTGGTGCGCGAGGTCATGTGCACGTGGGGGTCGAACATCTTCATGGTTCATTCTCCAGATCGTGTGCAACGTAGGCGAGGTCGGAGGAGACGGTCCGGGATGCAGCGCGGCGTTCCGCTTCGTAGTCGCGCGCCATCCGATACAGCTCGGGGTTTTTGCGCGCCTTCAAGCCCCGCATGCGGGCGAGTGACACATCCGTAAACAGCGCTTTGATGACGAGCTGATTGAAGCTCGCGTCGGGAAAGTAGTGCTCCGGGTATGGATTGTCGCAGGCGATGGCCTCGAACACGTCCTGGACGTGCGTGCGACACGCCTCGGCCGCGATATCGAGAAAACGCCGCGGATCCGGCAACAAGATCAGCGAGCGCAGCACCGCGACGCGCTCGCCGTTGTCGCCTTTCCCGTATGCGTCCTTCAGCAGCGACGCGTGGCCGCGCGGCTCGAACACAGAACAACCGAGCGCCAGCAGAGCGACGCGCGAGAGCGTCCCGAGCGTGAACGCTTCCGGCGCGATGATGCCGAGCGCCTCGAGCTCTCCCCGCTCCGCCGCGGTCGGCTTGAAATCGAGCTCGCGGGTGCGGCGCCCGACGCCGGCGAAGTACCCGAAAAACAGTCCGCGTTGCAGCTGTTGACCCGGCTGCGGCACACCTTGCGCCACGAAGCGTGCGACTTCCGCCGGCATGTGCCGCGAAGCGATGTCGAGGAGCGACTGCCCCAGACTCTTGGGATCACGCATGTACGCTCTCTAGCATGCCGGCTGGGTCGCGTACTAACGGACGCCGGCCCTCGCTCAGGAGTCGATTGGCTGAATCGGATCACAGCGCGAAAGCGCCGCTCAGAGCTTCCAGATCGGAGGGCTCGCCAATTGAGCCGGCCTGCCGAGCACGTATCCCTGTCCAAAATGACAGCCGCAGTCGCGCACCGCGCGAACTTCGTCCCAGGTTTCGAGACCTTCGGCGACGACGCGTGCGCCGAGGTCGACGCACATTCGCACGACGGCCTGAACCAGCGTGCGCTGACGGCGGTTGAGATTGATGTTCGTGACGAGCTCGCGATCGAGTTTCACGATCGACGGCTCCAGGTCGGCAATGCGCCGCAGATTCGAGTAGCCCGCGCCCAAGTCGTCCACCACGAGGTGGACGCCACCGCGCTCGCGCATCTCGCGCAGCATCGAGGAACACAAATCGTAGTGCGAGAACGGCACCGATTCCGTTATCTCGACGAAGACGTCGTCGTCATGTGAGTACATCGGGTCGTCGAGCTGGATCACGAACCGGTCACTCAACTCGGCCGGATGTACGTTCAAAAACAACGGAACACCGCGACAACTCTCGGATCCGAGCTTGCGTAAGGTGCGCCCGAGCAGACCACAAAAACGTTCTGCGGCAGCGCGCTTGAACAGGACTGACGGATTCGTCAGTCCCTGGGCGCGACAGCGAGCCAACACTTCGTATGCGAAGGCTTTTCCGGTCTGGAGGTCGACGATCGGCTGATAGACACAGCTCAGGTCGGCGATCGACACGCAGCCGACCATGATCTCGCCGGAGGCATCTTGGATGGGCTCGTCCGACCAGCGCGCGATGGTGTTGGGTCTACCTCGCGCGTCTTCCCGGATGCCGACTACACTAGCGCGAGGCGCCCAAACGCCTTCTACTGCCTGAGATTGGGGTTTGGACGACATCCGTACTGCGTCCGTTTAGTCTACTGCGGCCGGACCCACCCGCAATCGGTGTTTGGTCTGGCCAACACAGGTTGTGCGGACGTCATCCCACATGGCCGCCATCAGCTGCATTTCCAGCCGCCGCGCGACCTCGAGTACAGTCGCAGCGCCTGCAGCTGTCAGCGTCAGCGTCAGCGTCAGCGTCAGCGTCAGCGCACACGCCGAGCTGCGTAACGACACGCTTCAAAGCGTGTCAGTGGACGCGCTCGACCCCCGGGACTTTTTGAGCGGCAACGACGTACGCGTTGCAGCCCGCGGGCGCGCCGACGGGCCGGCGTTGTTCGGCGGCGCGGCCAGTGCAGCGGTGCGCCGCGCGTACACGTCGCTCAGCCTGCTCTGGAACGGATGCACCTCGGGCTTCTCGTCCACCGGCGGCGCGAAGTCTTTCATCACGAGCGCGTAGACGCGCGGGCGCGCTTGTTTGAGGTACGCCACGAACGCAGTCGCGTCGTAGAACGTCTGCCCGTCGTCGCCCGTGTTGACCTCACACTCCTTCTCGCTGAACTCGCGACAGATGTGGGGCCGCGTGGCATACACGCCGCAGCGACGATCCGCAGTCAGATACCGGCACGTCGTTTCGAACTGCACCATCCAGTCGTCGTCGTTCAAGTAGAGGCTGACGCCCTGATGGTAGAGGTACCAAAGCAGCTCGGTCGCGCGTTTCACCGTCGTCGGGCCATCGACCTCGATGGCGACGTACGTGCAGCACAATCCGCACTGCGCGCAGCCGAAGCGTTCGCTCGGTTTGAGATTGGCGTTCAAGATCGGCAGCTGCAACTTCGGCGGTGGCTTGACGCCAGATCGCGCGGCACCCGCGGCACGCAAGGCCAGCGTCTTGCCGCTAACACCGCTGACACCGTGGCCATTGGACCGCCCATTGCCCCGCGCAACTTTGCCGCGCGCCACTTTCCCATTCGACGGCGTCTTCATGCAGACCGAGTATTAGCATTGCTCGCGTCGTTCGTGCTGAGCGAAATGCGTACCACGTGAGACGAACGCGACGAAACTCTGCGAAGCACGCGAAGGCTGCTCAAGAGCGGGGCGCGATCAGCAGGTAATGCATGAAGCCGCGGATCTTCTCGAAGTCCGGCGTGTAACCGGCCTCGACGACCGCGATGAAACCGACAGACGCTGCGACCAACATCAACCCGAGCTGCGTCGGATCGAGATCGCGCTTCAACCGCCCGTCGGCCTGGCCCTGACGTGCCGCATCGGCGAGCCGGACGATCGCCTCCTCGATCAACGTGCGATACGGTTGGTTCGCAGCAGGGTCGCCACGTTTGGTCCCGCGCGCGACGAGCTGCATCAACAACCGATGGCGATCGTTCACGGGCAACTTGTTGTCCCGTACGACATCGATGAACCGATCGATGACGTCGTTCAACCCGCTGGGCTGACCACCCGCCGACAACACCCAGTCGACGAAGTCCTGTAGGACCTGATCGACCACCGCCGCGAAGAAGTCCTCGCGATCTTTGAAGTGCACGTAGAACGCACCGCGCGTGAAGCCGGCGCGCGCACAGATCGCATCGAGACTCGGCAGATCGACGCCCTCTTCCGAGAACGCGGTCATCCCCGCCTGAATCAAGGCCAAGCGAGTCTCCTGCTTCGCGAGGTCCCGAGATTTGGCTTTGCTCATTGTACCCACACGCCGCTGCGCGCAGCACGGTTAGCAGCAAATTCTCGGCCAATGCAAGCCGCAGGCGGCGTCTAACAGGCTTACGCCCGGAGCCGCCGCAGCACACTCTGAGCGGCGAAGTACCCGCACATCCCATGCACGCCGCCGCCCGGAGGCGTCGACGCACCACAAAAAAACAGTCTCGGATTGGGGGTCGAGTACGGATCGATCCGCGCGACCGGCCGCGTGAAAAGCTGCGTGATATCCGCGGACCCGCCGGCGATCACACCACCGACGTACGCCGGGTTGTGTCGCTCGAGGTCGCCCGGCGTGGCCACCCTGCGGGCCAAGATCAGATCGCGAAACCCTGGCGCGAAGCGTTCGATTTGACGTTCGATCCGATCCGTCATGTCGACCTCGGATCCGAACGGCACGTGACAGTACATGTAGCCGGTGTGTTTGCCCGCCGGCGCGCGTGAGGAGTCGAACTGACTCTGCTGGCAGACCATGACGAACGGTGCATCTGCAACCGTGCCATTGAACGCAGACCGCTCCGACAGCGCGATCTCCTCGAGCGTCCCGCCGACGTGCACCGTCGATGCTTGGCCGCACGCTGCCGCACGCCAGGGGATCGGACCCGAGAGCGCATAGTCGATCTTGAAGACGCCCGGACCGTAGTTGTAGCGGGCGAGCCGGCGGCGATAGCTCTCCGGTAGCTCTGCCTCGGCGATCTTCGCGACCTGACTCGGCGCGAGGTCGAACAGAATTGCGCGCGCAGCCGGCAGCTGCGCGAGCGACGAGACATCGACGCCCGTCCGCACCTCACCGCCGAGCGACTCGAGATAGCGCACGAGCGCCTGCGCGATCGCGATCGACCCACCGCGCGCCATCGGCCAATCGGTCATGTGACCCGACAACAGAAACATGAGGCCGACCGCGCCGGAGAAATACTTCTCGAGCGGCATGATCGCGTGCGCCGCGCAGCCCGCGAGCAGTGCACGTGCGTTCGGCCGCTTGAACAAGCTGTGGGCGAGGCCGACCGCGGACCGCATGCCGTGGAGCCCAAAGCGGGTGAACCCGACCGGGCGCGTCGGAATGCGGAACGGGCCGAGCAGATCGGCGAGCAGCACTTCCGGGTTCGCGAGGAGCGGCGCCATCAACGCGCGATAAGCAGGGCCGTCGATCCCGAGCAGGTCCGATGTCGCTTGAACCGAGCGCGAGAGCAGCGCTACTTGGCCGTTCGCCAGCGGATGCGCCGCCGAAAACCGCGGGTGCACGAATTCGAGGCCGTGTTCGGCCAGCGGCAGCGTGCGCATGTACGGCGAGAGCTCGCCGAGTGGATGAACCGCCGAGCAGACATCATGCAGAAACCCTGGAAGGGTCAGCTCCGCACTGAGCAGGCCGCCACCGGGCGTCGCGAGGCGCTCGACGACCAGCACCGATTTGCCTTGCTGCGCAAGCGCGATCGCCGCACACAACCCATTCGGACCCGCACCCACGACGACGGCATCGAGCTCTGACTTCATCTCAACGGCGGGGAGTGTGGCACACTTCGGCGCGAGCACAGCGCATCATGGAAACTGCAGAGGCCGTTCTTCGTTTTTTGGCAGGCGTCGGTAAGGGATCGGAAGCCGAGTTCTATCTCCGTCTCTTCCGTTCGCGCGCGCGTGAGAGCTTCGCGACCCTGGTCGTGGACGCAGAAACGATGCGTGAAAACCTCGACGGCGTCGTGCTCGACCTGCGTCTTTTGCACACGCTCTCGCTGACTCCGATCGTGGTGTTGGGCCTGCATCCAGACGGCGACCCGCGCGCCGCTGCGAAAAGGCTTCAAGGGAAGCTCTTTTCGCTCGGCGTTAGGAGCCTGGCAATTCCGGACGAATCGCGAACCGCGACGATCGTGAACGCAGCTGCGAGCGGCAACATCCCGGTGATCTGTCTCGAAGGCGACGAGCTCGAGCATCGGCTGACCGATCTCGCTGCGATGCTCACCGCTCTGCGCACGCACAAGTTGATCTTCTTGCGCAGTGAAGGCGGCCTCACACTGGATGGGCAGTTCTTGTCCGTGATCAACTTGAGTGACGAGTTCGGTGCGCTGTTCGCGCGGCCAGAGTGGACGGAGGCGCAGCGCGAAATGTTGACCTGCTCGCGACGCGTGGTCGAGCTCGTGTCCCACGAGTTACTGGTCACGCTCACGTCGCCCCTCAGCTTGTTGCACGAGCTGTTCACGGTGAAGGGTGCCGGTACGTTGCTGCGCCCCGGAGCACGCATCGAGCGTCATGAAGGGCTCGACGGGGTCGATCTCGACAAGCTGCGCGGGTTGCTCGAATCGAGCTTCGACAAGCCGTTGCGCCCGAACGTGCTCTCGCGCAGCTATTCGGCTGCGTACATCGAGAGCCGCTATCGAGGCGCGGCGCTCGTGATGAGCACGCGGCTCGGCTCGTACATGTCGAAGTTCGCGGTGACGCGAGAAGCGCAAGGCGAAGGCATCGGGCGCGATTTGTGGCAAGCCTTGGTCGCGGACAACCCGGTGCTGTTCTGGCGCGCTCGCTCGCACAACGCGATTCGCTCTTGGTACGAGAAGCAGTGCGACGGGCTCGTGCGCGTGCGCGAATGGACGGTGTACTTCAAAGGGCTCGCGCCGGAGCGCATCCCGGAAGCGATCGGCCACGCGCTCTCGCAGCCGCTCGACTTTTAGTCTTCAGAACATCGTACTGAAGAACGACCAGATCAGCAGGCTCGAGGATTCCCACATCGGCGGGTACGCCCACGTGTGATCCATCCCGTAGAACGTGCACATGACGACGGGCGCGCCGCTCGGACAGCCGCGATAGAACCGACACTGACCGCCGGTGATGTCCCAAGTGTCATATTGCGGGGAGCAACCGTTGCGATCGATCCAGTAGTCGCGCGCTTGAGTTCCGCAATTGTAGTTGATGAGCGAGTCCGCATCGCCGTGGAGAAGTAACACTGGCAGCGCGCCACCCTCGCAATCGCCCGAATACGTGCCGCCCGAGTGTGGTGCGACCGCGCGCAGCCGTGCGCGGCCGAGCTGGCAGCCGAGCTGATTCGACATATAGCCGCCCATCGAAAATCCGGTCACGAACACGCGCCCGCGATCGAGACACTGATCGATTTCGATGTCGTTCAACATCGCATCGAGGTACGCGACGTCGTCGGCAGTGGTACTGACGAAGTTGCCGGGCGGGCAGACGTTGCGGCCGACGTTCCACGGGGCGTTGCCGGCTTGGCCGGTCGGATACACGGTGATCACGTGATCCCAATCCGCAACGATGTCGAAGCCAGTGGCTTGCTGCATGTCGGCGCCTTTGCCGCCGGCGCCGTGGTAGACGAACATCACGGGCATCGCAGTGTTCGGATCGACCATCGGCGGGATGTGCACGATGTACTCGCGGTTGTCGTACATCCGCGTCGTGTTTCCCGGTGAACCGGGTTTGCCGGTGCAGGTCGGGCGCGGCGGCTCTTGCGGCGCGCCGCCATCGTCCTCATCGACGCCGGCGTCGTCTTCGAACATCGGCCACGGAATCCGCGGATCGACGAACGGTGGTGGGGCCTCCGCACCCGCGGGCGACGGCTGATCGGGCGGCGGCGGCAGCTCCGTCGGCGGGGGTTGCCCGCCGCCATTCGAGGCCGGCCCGCCGCCGTTAGCTGCTGGCGGCTTCTGGCCCTCGGGCTCGTTCACCGCCCCATCGAGGAGATCCACGTCGCGCGTGCGACCGGTCGCTGTCATTCCGGCTTCGAGTGGGTCGGACTGGTCGGGCTCGTCGGTACTCGCGTCGAGCATCTTCACCGGGCGAACGACTCGCTCTGGATCGGACGAGCTGCAGCCAGCCCAGAAGAAGCTCGCGCCACACCACACTGCCAACAAAGCTCGCGCACGCACAGCGCACCTCGAGGGGAACTCGAGCGCTGTATCAGCTTCGAGCTGCGTCCACCAGTGCTGCCCCCAAGGCGTATTGATCTGACGATCGCGCAAGGCTTCGCCTTCGTGGTGCCCGCGCGTGAGCGAAGGAATACTCCTCGTATTTTGAGCTCGCGCGCGGGTGCCACGGAGGCGAAGAACAAGCGAGCGGCAGGTCAATACGCCTTGGGGGCAGCACTAGGTGGAGCGCTAGCCGTGCGGAAGTGGTGACGCTGGAGGCGGCACCGACGTGCGCAGTGACGGCATATACGTCTCCGCGATTAGGTACAACGGCCGGCGTTTGCTCTCCTCGAGCACCTGACCGAGGTACTCGCCGAGCACGCCGAGCGTGAGCAGCTGCACACCCGACAAAAACGAAACGAGCACGGCGAGCGACGTCCAGCCAGGCACGACGTGGTGAAACACGACGTTCATGATCACCGCGTACATCCCGAACAAAAACGCGAGGAGCGAGACACACAGCCCGAAGTACGTCGCGAGCCGCAGCGGCAAGTGCGAGAAGCTCAGCACGGCGCGCAGAGCGAACATCAACATGTGGAGCGTGCTGTAGTGCGTGACGCCCCCCGCGCGCTCAGCTTCGTCATACCTGACTTCGACCTGACGAAACCCGACCCACGCGTAAATGCCGCGCAGAAAACGGCTCTGCTCGCGCACGCGGCGGATCGCATTCACGACCTTGGCATCGAACAGCCGGAAGTCCGGCGAATCGGGCGTGATCGAGTACGGGGAGATCGCGTTCAACACGCGATAAAAAGCCGAGGACGTCAAACGCTTCCAGGCCGACGCCGCTGCATTCGCGCGGACGCCCGAGACGATCTCCGCACCTTGTTCCCAGGCCGCGATGAAGTCCGGCAACCGCTCCGGCGGGTGCTGCAAGTCCGCGTCCATCGTGATCACGGCATCGGCATCGGCGACGTCGAGCCCGGCAGTGAGCGCAGCCTGATGGCCGAAGTTGCGCGAGAAGCGCAGCAAGCCGACGCGAGGATCGACACGCGACAGGGCGAGACAGAGCTCGGCGCTGCGATCGCGCGACCCGTCGTCGATGAACAAGATTCGAAACGCGTATGGGAGCGGCGAAATCGAGGCCAGCGTCCGCTCGTAGAATTGCTGAATGCACGCCTCTTCGTTGAACACGGGTACGACGATGTCGATCGACCGAAGCGGCGGAATCGCAGGCATCCGGCCCGGGATAACATGATGTAACGGCGTACGAAAGCTGCGGATCTCGAAGGTCGGCTGACGCCCCGCTGACGCCGCTGGCCTGCTCCCGAGGCGAGGTGAACGCCTCGGGAGGACCTAACTAGCAACTATACCGGCGACTGCCGCTCACGGCGCTGGCCGCAAGACAGCCTTGCAGATCGCGAGCAGCTCATCGTCCTGCACCTCGGTCCGCTCGTCCGCGACGCGTTGAAACACTTCGTAGACGCGCGCGAGCTCGGCACCCCGCAGCTCGCAACCGAGCACTTTCGCCCGCGACGCCACGCCGGCCCGACCCGAAAGCTTGCCGAGGATGATGCGCGTGCCCTCGGGGTGCCCTACCCACGCCGGATCGATCACTTCGTACGTGTCGCGCTGCTTGAGCACGCCGTCTTGATGAATGCCGGATGCGTGTCGAAACGCATTGCGTCCGACGACGGCCTTGTTCGGAGGCACGAGCAAACCGCTCTTCTGTTCGATCAGCTTCGAGAGCGGGTAGATCTCTTCGGTCTTGAGATCGGTGTGCACGCCAAGTCGCTTGCCGTGCACCTTCAATGCGATCACGACTTCCTCGAGCGACGTATTGCCCGCGCGCTCGCCGATGCCGTTGATCGTGACTTCGACCTGGCGCGCGCCTTCGGTCACTGCGGTGAGCGCGTTGGCCGTCGCGAGGCCGAGATCGTCTTGGCCGTGGAACGACAAGACCCTCTCACGCAACTCGGGTACTCGCTTGTACAGATCGCGGATCAGCTCCGCGAGCTGTGCCGGCAACGTGTAGCCGACCGTATCCGGGATGTTGATCACGTCCGCACCCGCCGCGATCGCAGTGCGAACGAGCGACGCGAGAAACTCCGGGTCGGCCCGCGTCGCATCCATCGGGCTGAACTCGACGGCCGCGGCGTGCTTGCGCGCGAGCGCGACGCTCGCACGCGCGATCTCCAGCACCTGTTCGCGACTCTTGTTCAACTGCTGCGCGAGCTGCATGTCGCTCGAGTTGATGAACACATGCACGCGACTCGTCTCGGCACGCGCGAGCGATTCACACGCAGCCATGATGTCTGCTTCGACTGCCCGCGCGAGCCCGCAGACTTGAACGCCCTTCAGGTTCTCGGCGATGCGGCGGACGGCGGCGAACTCGGAGGGCGACGCGGCAGGAAAGCCCGCTTCGATCACATCGACGCCCAGCGCCAGCAGCCGCTCGGCGATCTCGACCTTGTCGGCTTCGCGGAACAGCACTCCGGCGGATTGTTCGCCGTCGCGCAAGGTAGTGTCGAAGATCGTGACTTTGTCAGACATGGCGTAGTCGCTCCGTGTGCCGCATTCGGCCGGGTCGCCATGTTTCCTTAGAACACGCACTCACCCAGCCTAGTCGCGGCGGGGTGGGGGTTCGTGATTCAGCTCGAAGCCAAATGACCCCGTCCCGCCCTGCTCAGCAGCAGGCCGGTCGAGATCAGAAGCAGCGTCGAACCAAAATGCATAGGAGGCCGGCACTCTAGTGCGTTTGTTCTCGCTGTCAAATAGGCGCGCGAGCCCTCATTCTCACCATAGAATGCTTGGGGTAGCCGGGCCGTCCGAGCCGGAAGGAGTGAGGTTCATGGTTAAACCTTTGTGCTTCCGCGGAGTTTTGGCTTTGGTCGCGGGTCTGTGGCTGGCGAGCCAGGGTGCGAGCTTCGCCCGCGCGGACGAGGCCGAGGCCCACTATCGCGTCGGACTCAACCTGAAAAAGCAGGGCAAAGTCCCGCAGGCGATCGATGAGATCAAGACCGCGCTGAAGCTCCGGCCGGACCACGCGGCGGCGCAGATGACTCTCGGCGGCTTGTATGCCGATCAGAGCCTGTATGCGGAAGCGCTGCGTTGCTACGACAAGGTGATCCAACTCTCGCCCGCACACGCACAAGCCTACGCGCTCGCGGGTGCGACGTTGATTCGCTTGAAGCGGTATCCGGAATCAGTGCCGCGGCTAAAAAAGGCCATCGAGCTCGACAAGCAGGACATGCAGAGCGTGAGCAACCTCGGGCTCGCGCTGCGGCAAACCGGTCAGAACGCTGAAGCGATCAAGGTCATGCAGGACGCGGCGGAGAAACATCCGACCGATGGCGCGCTGCTGAATAATCTCGGCGTAGCGCTTCGGAAAGAACGCCGTTACGAAGAGTCGATAGCTTACTTCCAGCAAGCACTCGAACAGTCGCCGAATGATCTGGGTTATGCGCGCAATCTCGCGATCGCGCTGCGCGGTGTGGAACGCTATGCCGAAGCGGTCCCCGCGTACGAGAAAGTGATCGCGCTCGCGCCGAACGACCAAGGTGCGCACTACGATCTGGCGAACTGCTACGAGAAGATGGGCCAGACGGACAAGGCTGTACGCGCATACACACGCTACGCCGAGCTAGTTCGCGCGAAGGATCCCGAACGCGCGAAGCGTGCGCA
>Ga0193753_10003798_pt1 | contig 11025 bp, 11 predicted proteins | sample H1c2metaG_FD_144925 | JGI IMG/M metagenome (GOLD analysis project Ga0193753, IMG submission 144925) | Soil microbial communities from a riparian zone of the East river system, Colorado, United States - H1c2 | ecosystem: Environmental > Terrestrial > Soil > Riparian zone | place: USA: East... | reverse complement strand
GGCGACGGGTCCGATTCTGCAGCATTGCCAGAGCGTAGTGGTGCGAGCCGTGGCGTAGGGGTCAACAGCTTCCTGGCCAGGCACCGTCGCCTGTGCGAGGGGACGAGGTAGGAAGATGATGTTCGCGGTTCGCACGCGCCCTCGCACGACACAATCACAGAAACTGATAGCCGATGTGAACGAAGGGCAGCACGCCGAACGAGCCGCTTCCATCGTAGCTCGCGCCGTCGAGCTCGATGTCATCAGTACCGAATGGAAGCCGGGCGCATGGGCGACGCGCTCGTCGAGTACAAGCGCATTCTCGACGAGTTTCCGAACGTATAGTTGACGCTGAGCCAGGGGGCCACGTACAGGCCCGCGATCACCGGAATCCTCACACCTGCAACCAGCCCGGTGCTGAATCCGGTTTGTCTCACCGCGAGTGGTATTCCGCGCCGGCGGACCCACGTGCGACTGAGGTTCGCGTCAGCACCGACGAATAGTCCCTTTTGCTCAGCGAACGGAAAGAACTCGAGCTTCACGCCGAAGCCGCTCGCGAACGTCATCCGGCTTGGCGTGCCGAAATGCGACCGACATCGCGAGCTCGATTCCTGTCATCTGGCGCGCGGTGACGGCCCAGCCAGCCAATACGAAGTCTGCGATCGGTTTGCAGCGCTGGGCGGCTTGGGTCCTCGATTCGCTACCGCCATGCGCCGCGCTCCGCCTTGAGCTCTCTCGCTAGCGCATCCACGAATGGGCGCTGCGTGCCTTCGACTTGCGTCGTCGCCGGGACGAACAGCCAGATCGGCGTACCTTCTTCGACGACTGCAACCTGTTCGATCCGCGGATCGTCCAACACTAGGAACGCCGGCAACACGCAACGTCCGAGACCCGCCAGGCACGCATCACGCATCGCGAGTAGGTTGTCGCACTCGACCACGCTGTCCGCAGCTTCCGGAACTTCACGCAACCAACGCATGGACATGCGCTTGCGCATGGCGTCAGACGGCAGGATCCACGAACCTCTTCGGAGTCGCGGCGTCTTGCGTTGATAGACACCGACCGCAAGTGTTCCGAGGCGACGGCCTCGCAACGAACGGCGCGGCGCACCCGTGGGGCGAAGCGCCATGTCGACCGCTCCGGGTTCGAGCTCGAGCTCTTCGTCCGTAACGACTAAACGAACTTTCGTGTCGTCCGCCCCACGCGCGAGCGCACGCAGCAGCAAAGGCGCGAGCGCATCGCTCGTCGTGATGACGACCTCGGCACCGCGTTTCGCACGGCGCGCGGAAAGCGCCGTGTCGAGGTGCCGGGCTGCAATCGCCATCGCGCCGGCGTGCGATTCGATCTCGCGCGCGATCGCAGTCGGCGTCAAACGGCGACCACGCAAGAAGAGCGGCTCACCCAGCTGAGTTTCGATCGCTGCGATGCGTCGCGAGACCGAAGAGTGCCGAATTCCGAGCTCTTTGGCCGCGGAGAGCAAGCTCTTCGTGCGAACGACAGCGGCGACCGTCGCGATCTCATCCCAAGTCATGTGCGTAAGCGTACATCAACTGTGCGTGGTTGCACATTGAGAAGTCCCGGGCGAGCGACCAGAGTCAAACCCAGACAGACCAACACGCAGGTGAGCTCGTGACGACAGTTAGACCAAACCACACGCAAGGGTCCTCGATACACGTGCAGCGCAAGGCCGCGCTCCCGCACACGGATCTCGGCTGGGTCGAGCTGACTGACCACTTCGTTGCCACCGTGGGGCGCCACACCGGCGAAGGAACACAGCTCGGTGACTTGTTGGTGCTCGCGGATGCGGTGCTCGCGCCCAAAGCTCAGTTCGCACTGCACGCACACGAGCACATGGAGATCGCGTCGATCGTTCTGAGCGGCGAACTGGTGCACCGCGAGCCTGACCGCGCGCTGCGGATACCCGCGGGATCGGTGCAGTGGATGTCGGCAGGCGACGGGATCGTGCACGCGGAGACCAACCCAGGCGACGTGCCCGCGCGCTTGCTGCAGATCTGGATCCGCCCAGAGCACACAGGTGGTACGGCGCGCCACCACGTGGCCGCAATTCCTGCGCTTGGCCCGACGTTCCAAGGCATCTCACCGAACACGTTGCGATCTGGTGCGCACGTCGCCATGGCGCGCATCTCGCGAGGCAGGACCTCTCGACTCGTCGTCGATGCGGGCCGCGCTCTGTATCTGTTTTTCGCCGACGGCGGCGGTGCTGTGAACGGGCATTGGTGTGGCGCTGGCGACGGAGCGATCGCACTGCCGGGCCGGGTCCAAATCGCAGCTCATGAAGCGAGCACCGTCGTCGCGATCGACATCGCGCGTGGCAGTGCGCAATCGAATTTCTGAAACCAATCACCACTCGATCACGAACACACACAGACGAACAACAGGAGCTGACACCATGACAACTATTCAATCCATTCTGTTTTTTGCTTTCCCCAACGTTGGCGAACAAGATCTGCTCGCTCCATGGGAGCTCATGAAGTCCGTCGCATGGTCGATGGCCGAGCAAGGAGAGACGCTGGCGGTGACGCTGGGCAGTTTCGACGGCGGCGTCGTCACCACGCAGATGGGCGCCAAGTTGGAGATGGAGCGCGCGATCTCACCGACCGATCGCTTCGACGTCGTGTACGTGCCGGGCGGCATCGGCGCCGGGCAGCTATCACTCGATCCACGGGCGATCGCGTTTCTGACTGCGCACCACAAAGAGGGGCGTTGGGTCGCCGCGAACTGCGCCGGCGTCGGCGTGCTGCATCGAGCAGGTGTGTTGGCGGGAGCGCGGGTCACGTCGCCCGCGACGCTTGCACGCCGCTTGCCCGCGCAGGGCACGCCGATCAGCGCGCCGCGGCGAGCATGGCTCATCGACACCGAACGCCGCGTGTTTACCGCGGGCGGCGCAGCCACCGTTCACCCGAGCACGATCGCGCTCGTGACGCAGCTATTCGGTGAGGCGCGCGGGCGCGAGCTCGCGGCTGGCTGGGACACGCTGCCGTTGCACGGCGAGAGTCTGTTCTCGCGCGTGGGACCCGAAATGCGCGATGACGCCTCGATCAGCGGCGGGCTGCAGGACCGTTGGGAGGACGTGTTTCTGCCGCCTGTCACTGCCGCGGAACGGGCAGCTTGAAACGCGGTGATGGCCGACACGCTGGGGCGCATTCAGCTCCGCGGTTCGGAATGAGACATCACAAATGCGCTGTCTCGTCCCGAACACGCTTGTAGCGTTTTGCTCCACACACCTGTTGCACAACACTCCAACGGAGCCCCGCCCGCGCGACAAAAGCATGTGATGTCCTGTGGTTGCACTGTGGCGCACGGATTGCTCTGTCTGCGTACGTACGACTTCAATACGCGCGCTGAGCTCTCGTCGGGTGCGAGGGCCCGGCGCGCGAAACACCAGGCGTGTACGCGAGACGAAGTACGGGTCGCTCGGTCTGGTTAGAGGCGCGGAGGAGCTATGACATCCAAATATCGCTGGATCCTTTCCATCGTGGTTGTTGCAGTGCTGGCGTCGACGGTGCTGACCGTGAGGCTGCTGCATGTCTCGGCCGCAGTGCCGAGTGACCTGGAGCACCGGATGGATAGTTCTTCCAACTGGGCATCTCAGGCAGGAGATTACGCGAATCACCGATACAGCGTGCTGAGTCAAATCAACGCTAAAAACGTGAACAAGATGCAAGTCGCCTGGACACTCTCGACAGGCGTGCTGCGCGGACACGAGGGCTCACCGCTCGTGATCGGCGACACGATGTACATCCACACGCCGTTTCCCAACAACGTGTTCGCGGTGAACCTGAAGGATCAGACGTACAAGTGGAAGTACGAGCCCCAACAGGACGCAAACGTCGTTCCAGTGATGTGCTGTGACACGGTGAACCGCGGGCTTGCGTACGGCGACGGCAAAATCTTTCTGCAGCAAGCGGATACGACGCTCGTCGCTCTCGATATGAATACGGGCAAAGTGTTGTGGTCGGTGAAGAACGGCGATCCGAAGATCGGCGAGACCAACACGAACGCACCGCACGTGTTCAAAGACAAAGTGGTGACGGGGATCTCGGGTGGCGAGTTCGGCGTCCGCGGGCGGCTGCTCGCGTACGACATCAAGACCGGGAAGCTGCTCTGGAAGGCTTACAGCACCGGCCCCGACAAGGAGATGTTGATCGATCCCGACAAGACGATGACGTGGACGAACGGGAAGATGGCTCCAGTCGGCAAAGACTCATCGCTGAAGACTTGGAAAGGCGATCAGTGGAAGCTGGGTGGCGGCACGACGTGGGGCTGGTACTCGTACGATCCCAAGCTGAACCTCGTCTACTACGGCACTGGTAACCCCGGCACATGGAACCCACAGCAACGTCCGGGCGACAATCGGTGGTCGATGGCATTGATGGCCCGCGATCTCGATACCGGGATGGCGAAGTGGGTCTTTCAAATGACGCCACACGACGAGTGGGACTACGACGGTGTCAACGAAGTGCCCCTCGTGGAGCTGACAATCAAGGGCAAAGAAGTGCCCGCGTTGGTTCACTTCGATCGCAATGGGTTCGCCTATACGATGAATCGTGAGACCGGCGAGCTGCTCGTGGCCCAAAAGTACGATCCGACGCTCAACTGGGCGACTAACATCGACATGAACACGGGGCGACCGCAGGTCAACAAGAAGTTCTCGCCGGGTACGACCGGACCGGACGTCGATGTCAAAGGCATCTGTCCGACCGCGCTCGGAACGAAGGACGAACAACCCGCGAGCTACGATCGGAAGACCGGGCTGTTCATGGTGCCGACGAATCACGTGTGTATGACGTACGAGCCATTCCAAGTGGAATACACCGCGGGACAACCGTACGTCGGCGCGACGCTGACGATGTTTCCCGCGCCGAACAGCCACGGCGGGATGGGTAACTTCATCGCGTGGGACGCAGCGGCGGGCAAGATCGCGTGGTCGAAACCGGAGCGGTTCTCGGTTTGGTCGGGCGCACTGACGACGGCTGGCGACGTGGTGTTCTACGGAACGCTGGAAGGCTACCTCAAAGCGGTGAGCACGAAGGACGGCAAGGAGCTTTGGAAGTTCAAGACTCCCTCCGGGATCATCGGCAACGTATTCACGTATGAATACGAAGGTAAGCAGTACGTAGGTGTCTACTCCGGAATCGGTGGCTGGGCCGGCATCGGCATGGCGGCTGGTTTGACTGAAGCCACGGCTGGCCTCGGTGCAGTCGGCGGCTACAAAGAACTCGCGAAGTACACGACGCTCGGCGGATCTCTGTTCGTGTTCGCACTTCCGGCCGGCGCGACCTGAATCGGGTTCTCTCGGGCGGGCTGGTGTGTCCTGCCGCCCGCTCGAGAGGTTCCGGACAGCGGCACGCCTCCCACAACTAACAGCTCGCATCCGCATGGATGAACTGAGCTGAAAGGCAACTTTGTACCCATGAACGATCCAGCACACAGTTCGTTTTGCACGGCTGCACTCGCGAGCTGCTTACTATCGCTCGTCAGTCTTAGTTGCAGTGGAAAGTCCGAGGCACCCGGCGCTTCCGAATCCGACGAATCCGCGCCGAGTCAGAATCTGACTGCGACTTCGCGCCCGGAGGCACCCAACCAGCCCACGTCGGGCACGCCGGCTCCATCGCAGCCGGCAGCTGCTACGCCGACTCCATCCGCACCTTCGCCTGCGAGTGAGACGCAAATCGCTGAGCTGTCGAAGCCTTCGGGGGGTGCAAACGGCGGTCTGTACACGGTGAAAGACGGCACAAAAGTCGACGCGAAGACACTCGCCGGCTGGAGGACGTGGCGTGCGCTGGCTTGTGATCGTTGTCATGGCGCGGAGCAACAAGGCCTCGTGGGGCCGCCACTCGTCGTCTCACTGCATCGCCTGACAAAGGACCAGTTCAAGAAGACGCTCACGGATGGACGCGTCGAGAAAGGCATGCCGCCTTTCAACGCGAGCGCGATGGTGATGGACAACTGGGAGAACCTCTACGCGTATTTGAAAGGCCGAGCCGATGCGCAGATCCAACCAGGACATCTCTACCCGCTCGAGGGCCAGTAGCCGTATGCGTGCCGTCGCCAGCATTTTTGCAGTGTGCGCGCTCGCGATAGGCGGGCTTTCGCACGCGCAGAGCGACCCGAAGCTCGAAACCGCGAAACCCGCGCAGCGAACGGCGGCTCCTGCGAAGCCGGCAGCGGCGAGTCCCACTCAGCACGCCGCTGCCAATGCGAGCAGAACGCTGAAGGTCTGCGCGGACCCCGACAACCTGCCTCAGTCGGACCAGAAGGGTGCGGGCTACGAGAACGAGATCGCACGCGCCCTCGGGCGGGATCTCGGCAAGCCGGTGGTGTACACGTTTTTCCCGCAGCGGATGGGATTCGTTCGCAATACGTTGAAGGGTCGAGACGAAGCGACAGGCGAATTCAAGTGCGATCTGATCGTCGGAGTGCCGATCGGCTTCGATCCGGCCGCGACGACGCAGGCGTACATGCGATCGACCTACGCCCTGGTCGTGCCCGCGAGCGCAAAGCTCGGCAAGCTGACAGATCCAAACGAGCTGCTCAACCTCCCGAAGGAACGCTTGCAGCATCTGCGGTTCGGCGTGTTCTCGAAGTCGCCCGCAACGGACTGGTTGCTGCGCAACGGGTTGATGGATCAAGCGAAGTTCTACGCGACGCAGAGCGGCGACGTGGCGGAACATCCCGCGAGTATCGTCGAGCGCGATCTCGCCAGCGGCGCGGTAGACGTTGCGATCGTGTGGGGGCCAGTGGCCGGGTATCTCGCGACCCGGCATACGGGGCCGAATAAGTGGACGGCAGTGCCATTCAAGCCCGACCCCGAGATCCGCTTCGACTTCGAGATCGGAATGGGTCTGCGCTTTGGCGAGAAAGAATGGAAGAGCACGCTCGATCGTTGGATCGCAGAGCACCACTCCGAGATCGATACGATTTTGTCGCGTTATCAGGTTCCGTTATTGGCCATGTCTACGGCGCACTAACGGACCACGCACGAACACGAAGAGGAGATGTGTCATGACCGAATGGGAAAAACCGACCTTCATCGAAATTGATATGAGCGCCGAGATCGGTGGCTACCAAGGCGAAGATCCGGATCGACGCGATGGGCCCGACCACCTGCCCGACTTCGTCGCGCCCGCGCCGCTTCCAACCGCTGAACGAAGCTGATTTGCAACCATGAGAACCCGAGCAGCCGTCGCATACGAGGCAGGCAAGCCTCTCGTGATCGAAGAGGTCGAGCTCGCCGGCCCCAAAGCCGGTGAAGTCCTGATCGAGATCAAAGCCACGGGCGTGTGTCACACCGACGAGTTCACACGCTCGGGCGCAGATCCAGAGGGACTATTTCCAGCGATCTTCGGGCACGAGGGCGCGGGCGTCGTGGTCGATGTCGGCCCGGGCGTGAACAGCCTTCGTAAGGGCGACCATGTGATTCCACTCTACACGCCCGAGTGTCGCAACTGTAAGTCGTGCCTGAGTCGTAAGACCAACTTGTGTACCTCGATCCGAGCGACGCAAGGCAAAGGTCTGATGCCGGATGGTACGAGCCGATTTTCGATCGGGAAAACCATGCTGCACCACTACATGGGCTGCTCGACCTTCGCGCAGCACACGGTGTTGCCGGAGATCGCGCTGGCGAAGGTTCGCGAGGACGCGCCGTTCGACAAGATTTGTTACATCGGCTGTGGTGTGACGACCGGCGTCGGTGCGGTCATTTACACGGCGAAGGTCGAGCCTGGCGCAAACGTCGTCGTGTTCGGACTCGGCGGCATCGGCCTCAACGTGATTCAAGGCGCGCGGCTCGCCGGCGCAGACATGATCGTGGGCGTCGACATCAACGCGAGTCGTGAAGAGATGGCGCGCAAGTTCGGCATGACGCACTTCGTCAATCCGAACACACTCGGAGCCGATCTGGTCCCGCATCTAGTCGAGCTTACGCAAGGCGGCGCCGACTACAGTTTCGAGTGCGTTGGCAACGTCAAGCTGATGCGGCAAGCGCTCGAGTGCTGCCATCGCGGTTGGGGCGTGAGCGTGATCATCGGCGTGGCGGGCTCCGGCCAGGAGATTTCGACGCGCCCATTTCAACTGGTCACCGGCCGCGTCTGGAAGGGCTCGGCGTTCGGGGGTGCGCGAGGGCGCACCGACGTTCCGAAGATCGTGGATTGGTACATGCGAGGGAAGATCGAGATCGACAGCTTGATCACTCACAAGCTGCCGCTGTCTCGGATCAACGAAGCATTCGACTTGATGCATGAGGGCAAGTCGATCCGCACCGTCGTCGAGTTCGAGTAACCGAGGAGAAATGACACATGGCCATCGAGATTCATCCGTCCGTCGATCACGGCATCAAGCCAGCGGCGAAAGACTTCGCCGGAGGAACGTTGCTGTGCAAATGCGCCAAGGACCAGGTCGAGGTGACGGTCGGCGCTCAGTCCGCGCATAACCACGCTTGCGGCTGCACGAAGTGCTGGAAGCCTAAAGGGGCCCTGTTCGCCATCACCGCGGTGGCGCCGCGCGAGAGGGTCAAAGCGACTAAACATTCGGAGAAGCTACAGATAGTCGATTCGAATGCGACGATTCAGCGTCACGCCTGCAAGGAATGCGGCGCCCATATGTACGGCCGGATCGAGAACTCCAAACACGCGTTTTACGGGCTCGACTTCATCCACACCGAGCTGTCACCCCAGTCAGGTTGGGCAGAACCGACTTTCGCGGCATTTGTATCCTCGATCATCGAATCGGGCGCGGATCCCAAGAACATGGACGCTGTACGCAGCCATCTGCGTCGCATCGGGCTCGAGCCGTATGACTGCTTGTCGCCCACACTGATGGACGTCATCGCGATTCACACCGCGAAGGCGACCGGCGTTCTCAAAGCGTGAGCGTCTCCAGCTGGCGTTGGTGGGTGTTTGTACGTTCGACGAGAGCGAGCACGCGAGCGCGCGAGCACGCGAGCGCCACCTGTTGCACGGTTCAGCAATTGTTGTGTCACGTGTCCACGCCGATCAAAAATGCCTCGGTTGGCCGTTGGTCTGCACGTGTGACGTGAGAAACACGTGCGGGCCGTTTACCCGACATGAAGTCTGGTAAACTAGCCACATCATGCTGCGCATGCTTACGTTGCACGAGCCGAGTGCGAATGTGCGTGAGCGCTTTCTCGCAGGGCGCCTGAACCGCGACGAACAGTCGCGTGATCCTCTGCTCGTGCGCTGGGAGCGCGTGCGCGGGCACGGACTTCTGCCGGGTCGTACAGACGCGGATGGCGTCAGTGCGATCCAGCTGAGCGAACGGCGCGAACGTTTGGCGAGCCTACTGCGTGGACAAAGCTCGCTGTTCGAACCGCTCGTCAGAGACTTCGAGTCGCGCTCGCTCGTCGCAATCGTCGCCGATCACGAAGGTGTCGTGTTGTATCGTCATGGCGCAAACGTCGTAGAGCAGAGCGCGTCGCTCGAACATTTGGGCGAAGGTACGCGCTGGAGCGAAGACGTTCGGGGCACCAACGCGATCGGGACATCGCTCTTCGAAAAGCGGCCGGTTGCAGTCCTCGGCGGCGCTCACTTCGATCGCGCGAACTCGGGAATCTTCTGTTACGCGGCGCCCGTCGTCGATCCACACGGCGAAGTGATCTGTGTGTTGGACGTCAGTGGGCCGATGGCCGAACATGACAAGGCGATCGGTACCGCGGTTCGCGCGACCGCGTCGGCGATCGAGTTGAAGCTGCGGATGCAGGTCTTCGACAGCGCGGTCGTCGGCGGCCTCGCAACGCTCGCGCGCGTCATCGATCATTTGCACGAGCCGGCGTTCGTCATCGATGTGCGCGGACAGGTCCTGTGCAGCAATGACTCCGCGCTCGACGTGCTCGGAGATCTCGACGCGCGCGTGGCCGAGACTGCATTTCGTCGGCAGCTGCCAGCCTGGCGTGACGCTGCGCTTCGCGATGGCAAGATCCTCGCGAATGGTCGCGTCCAGAATCACGCACTGACGCTCGAGCCGCTGCGCGGTCACGATGGCCGGCCGATTGCATTACTCGTAATCGCCAAACCAGCGCAGCGCCCCACGCGCGAGGCGGTGCGCCCGTGTGAGCGGGATCCGCGCGTCGCCGACGCTTTTATTGGGGTACTCGGCACCGATCCTGCGCTCGAGCGGGAGAAGTCGCGCGCCTGTGCTTACGCGCGCACCGATATCCCAGTCTTACTTCTGGCCGAGACCGGGACCGGCAAGGAATTGTTCGCGCATGCGATCCACGTCGGCAGCGCTCGCCGCACCGGCCCGTTCGTCCCGATCAATTGCGGTGCGGTGCCGCCGACGTTGCTCGAGAGCGAGTTGTTCGGCCACGCGCCTCACGCGTTCACGGGTGCGAGCCCGCGCGGCTCGGAGGGTAAGATCGCAGCCGCTCACAGCGGCACGCTGTTCCTCGACGAGATCGGCGACATGCCGCCGGCCCTTCAAGGCTTGCTGCTGCGCTTTCTGGACGACGGCACGTACTACCGCGTGGGCGATAGTCAGGCACGGAAGGCGAGCGTGCGAATCGTCTGTGCGACCTGTCGCGACCTCCCCGCGCGCGTTCTCGCGGGTGAGTTTCGTCAGGATCTGTTCTATCGGATTCAGGGTGCGTGTGTTTCGCCGCCGCCGCTTCGCGAGCGAAACGATCGGGTCTGGCTCGCCGAGCAGTTGCTTGCAGCTCAGGGCGGCGGGCGTACTCTGAGCCGCGGCGCCAAAGAATACATCCTGAGCCACGCGTGGCCGGGAAACGTGCGCGAGTTGAAGAGTGCGCTCATGCAAGCGAGCGCGCTCGCGACTGGGGCTCAGATCGAACGTGAGGATTTCTCTCAGCCATTGCTCCGCGATCTCGTCGCCAAACATTCGAACGGCGCGACTGCGGTTTCAGACGTGCGTCCGCGCGCACTGCTATTGCGGGAGGCTGTGGATGAAGCACTGCGCATGACCAACGGCAATCTGAGCGAAGCGGCGCGGCGCCTTCGGATGGCGCGAAGCACGCTCTATCGCATTTTGCACCGTGACCTGCGCGATGAAACG
>Ga0193753_10003797_pt1 | contig 11025 bp, 4 predicted proteins | sample H1c2metaG_FD_144925 | JGI IMG/M metagenome (GOLD analysis project Ga0193753, IMG submission 144925) | Soil microbial communities from a riparian zone of the East river system, Colorado, United States - H1c2 | ecosystem: Environmental > Terrestrial > Soil > Riparian zone | place: USA: East River... | reverse complement strand
GGTTTCAGCGTGGAAACCAATTTCCCAACCGCTGTTCCTGACCCGCGGCTCACGCGTCGACTTCAACGCCGTGGCCACGATGTCACGCGCGAAGACCGATGATTGCGGTCGGCATTACCCGGTGAATCCCGGCTCGAACGACATCAACCCGCTCGACATCCAGGTCATTCCCACGCCGACCACGCGCGAGATGCGATTGTATCGGCGCGTCGATGACGGCCCGCTGACTTTCATTTGCCAGAAAACGAATCCGCCGCCGCCGTTCATTCTGCTGCCGTTCCTTTGCCAGGACGATTCGTTTCCGAGCAGCGCGACTGAGATTTGTTATTACGCGCAACTGTTCGACGAACATGGCAACGCCAGCCCGCTCGTGCGGCTCGGCTGCATCATCCTCGTATCGCCGGTGGAATTGCCGCGGCCGATGTTGTCGCCGATCACGCCGATCGGAACAGACGTCAGCCCGGCCATGGTCTTGAAATGGTTTTGCCCGCCGGCGGGCGTGGAGCGATTTGAAGTCGGCATCGCCGGCACGCCCGAGCAGCTCGGCGCCGATCCCGCGCTCGGCCTGCTCGTGCCGACCGGCGAAATACAATCGCACCTCATTCCCAAGACGAACCCGAACCCGGACGGGCCGCCGATCCAGTTGCAGCTCTTTCATTTCAAAATTTTCCGCACGCCGCGCATCACGGCGGCCAACAAGATTGATTCAGATCACGATGGCGTGCCTGATTTCGTCGAAGTCGCGCGCGGTCTTGACCCAGTGCAGAGCGGCGCGGACTCGGATGGCGACGGCTATTCCGATCTGGAGGAACTCATTCGCGGCACCAACCCATTGGACAAGTTCAACGCGCCCACCAACTTCCCGCACGCCGACTTCAAGCAAGTCTTCGATCTGTTCACGACGCTGCGCGGCATTAACGCCGTCGGCAACAGCACACTGAGCAAGACCGGCGTGGTGGTACGCGCCTTCGGCCTGGACGGCAGTTCCTTCGTGCAAGGCGAAACCACCAACCTCCTGCTTGCGCCGGTGGGCGTGACGAATCCCGTCGCGCGGATGTTTCTCATTCAACCGACAGCGGGCGAGAGTTTGATTTCCCAATCGACCGATCAGCATTTCGATCTGAACGTCGGAGGCGATACACGAGTGGGACGCGAACTGATCGGCATCGTGCCCGTGCCGCGACTCGTGCTACCCACTCTCCCGCCCGGCAATTTGAATCTCGGCGGCGGCGCGGATGAGGCGTGGATTGCCGCCGTGGCGAACATCATCACGAACCTGCCGCGCACGCGCCTGATTGGCGACCTCACGTGGCGCGATACGCTGGCGGCGGTTTTATTCGAGGCGAAGGTCGCGGAAATTCTCATCGCGCGCGGCACGAACTTCGGCACCAACCTGACGTTGTTTCCCTTTCGTCTCGCGGACGCGGGCCGCGATCAGATCACCGCGCCGGAATTGCTCGCGCTCGAAAGCTACGCCGGGCCGGGATTGCCGGGCTACAAATTGACCAATGCCTTCGCGCACTTCCTCAACAGCATCAGGACGAACAACTCGGCGGACGTGAATCAGTTGCGCGCGCTCACGGCACTCATCTATCAGCTCAGCGCGGCCTACAACAACACCAACCCGGCTACGCTGAAACTGCCCTTCGACGAACTGCGCTACTTCCTCGAACACGGCGCGCTGGACAGCGGTTACCTGATGTTCTACGGAGGCGGGATTAACCTCGCGAGCGCGTGGCTCGGCGCGAGCAACCTGCTGGCAACCGTTCCCACCAAGGCCCACGACCAATCTTGTCATTGAAGTGGTCACGGCCGGTCCCGGCGTGCCGACCACTTTCGAAATTGCCGGAACGGCCACGCCGGTGACGCTTTGGAAAAGTGATGGAACGCCGTGTCCCCTGCCCGCCGCGTTTGATGTGCTGCCCGGCTCGCAACTCGCGCTCTTCGGTCACACCGACATTTCACCCGGCGTGCCGGGCTTCGCGGTGGAAGTGATCTCCATCAGTTTTTCCAGCGTGCCGGTCGCGAGCGATCCCGATCTGAACGGCAACCTGCTGATCGATTCCTGGGAGTGCGTGTTCTTCGGCGGCGGCGCGGTCGATCCGTTTGCCGATGCCGACGCCGACGGCTACAGCAATCTCCAGGAGATGTTCTCCGGCAGCGATCCTTACAACCCGTCCAACCTGCCGGGCGCGCCGCCCGTGAACTTTGCACAACCCGTATTGGACCTGAACATTCAGCCCGGTCAGACGAGCCTGAACTTTTCGTGGCCGGCGGCGTTTATCGGCCTGTTCCAATTCGGTGTGCGCGCCAGCGAAAACGTGGGCGGTGCATTCGCTGAAGTGGCCGTGGGCGATCCTGTGAACCTGGGCGGTGACAACTTCTCGCTGAACTTCTCCCTGCCCGCCGTGCAGAATCAGTTCTACTACGTGACCGTGGCGCTGAAGCCTTAAGACTAACCCTGCCGCCCCGCCACGCGTTTGTGCGGGCGGCGCTCGTCGTGGCGCTTCTCCCGCTCGGTGCGTTGACGAAACTTCCGCACTGGCTCGATCGTTTTCGGGCGCGGCTTGGCGACGAGCACGATGGGGCAGCCTTCATAGCCGAACGCCCGGCGCATATCGTTGCCGAGATGCTTCTTGTATTGGTCGGAGAAAAGTTCGTCGCGATTCACGAACATCAGGAACGTCGGCGGCGACTGGCGCACCTGCGTGGCGTAATAGAATTTCAAGCGATGCCCAGTGGCGCTGACGGGTTGCCGGCGCTCGATCGAATCGCGCAGCGTGCGGTTGAGCAGCGAAGTCGGAATTTGCTTCTTCAACTCCGCGGCCACGTAGCGCACAGCTTCCAGCAAACGTTCCAGATGAAACCCTGATTTCGCCGACGTGAAAATCACCGGCGCGTAATCGAGGAAGAACAAAAGCTCCTGCACCCATTCGCCAAACTCCACCAGTGTGGTCAGGCGTTTCGCGCCCCGATCTTTGATGTTGCGCCGTTCGATTTCCTCTTCGCGCGACTTGCGGACAGCGTCCTCCATCAAGTCCCACTTGTTGATGACGATGATGCACGCCTTCCTCGCTTCGGTGATCTTTGCGGCGATCTTTTTGTCCTGTTCGAGAATGCCCGACTCCGCATCGAGCACGAGCACGCAGATGTCCGCGCGTTCGATGGAATCTTCCGAACGCTTGACGCTGAAGAACTCGATCGAGTCATCCACGCGTCCCTTCTTCCGCATGCCGGCGGTGTCGATGAGAATGTATTTCTGCCGCACGCCGTCGGTTTCGACTTCGAATGGAACATCAATCGCGTCGCGAGTGGTTCCGGGAATCGGACTGACGATGACGCGTTCGGATTTGGTGAGCGCGTTGATGATGGAAGATTTGCCGACGTTGGGCCGTCCGACGATGGTGAGCTTCAGCGGGTAAGTGCCAAAGGGAGTGCGAGTCGGCTTCTTGTCCTTCTCATCTTCATTTTCGTCGGCGTAGGGAAGCTCTGCATCGACCACCGGCACGTCTTCGCGCGTCAGAAACGTCGCCGCTTCGGTCATCAATTCATCGATGCCCTCGCCGTGAATCGCCGTGACCGGGAAAATCTTTTCGAAACCGAGACGGCGAAAAAGGTCCGCTTCAGGAATGACACGCTCGGTGTCCACTTTGTTGACCGCGACGAGCACCGGCTTGTCGGCGCGACGCAAACGCTTCGCGACTTCCTCATCGAGCGGCGTGATTCCTTCCTGCACGTTGACGACGAGAATGATCACGTTCGCCGACTCGATCGCGAGATCGACTTGCTCGATGGCCGCTTTCACAATCACGTCGTCCGACTTCTCGCGCCGCAGCAGGCCGATGCCGCCCGTATCGACGAGCGTGTAAGGGGTACCCTTCCACTCGACTTCGGCGGTGACGCGGTCGCGCGTGACGCCCGGTTGATCGTGGACGATCGCAATGCGGCGTCCCGCGATGCGATTAAACAACGCGGATTTGCCCACATTCGGTCTGCCGACAATAGCGATTAAACCTGCCATACGCTCAACATGCAGCGCCTTGGCGAAGGCGGGAAGGGAAAAGCTCGCCCGGCGCGGAAGGTCGGCGAACTTTGTGATTGCCAATAGCGAGTTCCTTTTCAATGGTGCGAGGAAATCACCGTTCAAGTCGAAGACCATTGCGTCAGAAAGCGAGGGCGTATTCATGAACCAGCCGAACAAACCTGCGTCATCCAAAATCAAATTGCTCTGGGCCTTACTCGCCGTGTTCCTGCTCAGCGCGATGGGCCTCGGCGTTGTGGCCGTGATGTTTTTGAAGCGGAGCGGCGTGACGGTTTCGCTGCCGGGCCTGGGCGCGAGCATTACGCCCATCGACCTCGCGGCCTATTACGACAAATCAGGTTCGTGGGACCGGGGCAATGAATTCATGGAAGTGCCGCGCGGCGCCGCGGTGCTTGGCGGCGTGCCTTTCGAAGTGAACGGATTGCTGCGGCTCAACGGACGCTCGGCGAAGAATGACAACAAACCGTATCGCGACGAGGTCAATGGAATTCCCGTCGGCAAGAAGTTCGCGCGGCTGCACGTGTTGCACATCGTGTCGTTTTCCACTTCGCAGGAATCACCTCCTTATGCCCGCATCACATTACGCTACGCGGATGGTTCGGCGAGTTCGCTGCCAATGATCTACGGCCATCATGGACGCGACTGGCACCGGCCCAAGTACGAGTATCCGTCCGCGCTCAACGATCCGAATTCAAAAGTCGTGTGGCGCGGCGAGTACGACGCCACGGCCACGAGCGGAAAAACGCTGCGCATTTTCAAAACGACTTTCACGAACCCGAAGCCTGAGACGGCAGTGACCGAGATCGATTTGGCCTCCGAGAACGCCTCGCCCAACGCGACCATTCTCGCCATGAGCATCGGTCCGGCGAACCTGCCGAGGCCGAAAAATGATCCGGCCAGTTTGCCGGAGCCGGAAGAAATCTACGAAGGTGAGATGAAACTCACCGCCGTGGATGGACAGAGCGGCAAGCCGCTGGCGAACGTAAAATTGAAAATCAGTGGCTCCGAAGCGGGCGGCTCCTTCCGCACTCCTGACGCCGTCACGGATGCGAACGGCCAATGCACCCTGAAGCATCCCGGCGATTCAACGCGCGCGCTGACCGTGGTGGCGAGCGCGGATGGCATCGCGATGAAAACGATTCGCTGGCAGCAGCGTGACGGAGAAATCATTCCCAGCGAATACACCTTCCTCGCGGAGAAGGCCGCGACCATTGGCGGCGTGGTTCAGGATGAATCCGGACAACCGTTGCGCGGCGCGAAGATCTCCATTGCCGCTCTCGGCGCGCCGGGTGATCAAACTTCATACAGTCAGTTGCCGTTTACGCAGGCTTCGTTGACCAACGAGGACACGGGCCGATGGGCGTTCCGCAGCCTGCCGGAAAATTTTGGGACGTTTAACATCGTGGTCTCGCACCCGGATTACATCGAGGCGCGCTATCTGAGTGACGGCGCGGATCGCGCTTATGCCGGCGACCGCGTCAAGCTGGCGACGCTCTTGAAAACAGATGCAGTGTTCCAGCTCCGCAAAGGCCTCGCTGTCACCGGCCGAGTGTTGACGGAGAATGGCGAGCCGATCCGGGGTGCAAAACTTTTGCTGGGCGACAGCCGGTTCAACAATAAGCCCAATCAGGCGCGGACGGATGAGCGGGGTGAGTTTCGTCTGGCCGGAGCGAGCGCGGGCGCGACGTATCTCACCGTCCAGGCGAACGGCTATTCTCCAGAGATTCGGCCAATCACGGTCAGCGCAAAAAAAGAGCCGGTCGAGTTCAAGCTCGGGCCTGGTCATACCTTAAAGGCCCAGGTCATCGACGAATCCGGCACGCCGGTTCGCACGGCGCGCGTCACGGTCGATATGTGGCAGAACCGCCAGACGCTCGAGCTCAGCGCGAGCACCGATTCGCGCGGACGAGTGACCATCGATTCAGCACCACCCAGCGGAATGTCCGGCTCCATTTACAAATCCGGCTACATGAACAATGGCGGCATCCAGTTCATCGCCGATAGCGAGGAGCACACGTTCACGTTGCGGAAAAGCGTGACGATTACCGGCACAGTCGTGGACGCCGACACCAAAGACGTTATCGATCGTTTTGACGTGACGCGCGGACAAAACAGCGGCGGAGATCAAATCTACTGGCAGACTTACAACGTCACCAAAGGAGCGAACGGAGCGTTCTCGTTGAAACTGGATCAGCAGAATATCACCGCGCTGCAAATCGAAGCGGAGGATCATTTGCCGGCAATCGTTTCGCTGGGCACCAACGGGGAAACGCATTTCGACGTGGAACTGAAAAAAGGCTCCGGGCCTAAAGGCATCGTTCATACGCCGGATGGACATCCGGCCGCCGGAGCGCAACTCGCAGTGCTCGTCCGGGGCCGATCGGTCAATGTGGGCGTGGGCAAGATCGCGAACTACGGAGGCAATGATTCAAAAGCGGTGGTCGCGAACACGAATGGCGCTTTCACGCTGCGTTTCCATACCAACGCCGACAAGATCGTCGCGACTCACGCCAGGGGTTACGCCGAAACGAGCTTTAGCAATTTCGTCAGTGGCAGCGTGCTCAGGCTCCAACCGTGGGGGACCATCGAGGGGTTGTTGAAAATTGGCCCACAACCTGGGACGAACCAGTCGGTGTTGTTGAGTGGAGACGGCGGCGTTCAATTCAGCCTCGAAGACTTCAAGACTACGACCGACGAGCGGGGCCGGTTTTTCATGGCCAGCGTTCCGCCCGGCGAACGGCGTTTGGTGCGGCTGATTCCGATCGGCGACCGAGGCAACCGAGGCTGGGGTTACAGCCACATCCAGAGCATCACGGTCAAAACCGGAGAAACGACGACTGTAACCATGGGCGGCAATGGCCGCATAGTAGTTGGAAAGCTGACGGTGAGCGATCCATCACACGCGATGGATTGGCGGCAGAGCGGACATCACACGCTGAGTTATTATCCGAAACCGCCGCCGTTCAAGGGCCTGGACGAATATCGCGCGTGGGAGAATTTGCCCGAAACCATCGCGGCCCGAAAAAATATCCGTTCCTACACTCTGCAAGTGCAGGAAGACGGAACGTTCCGCGTCGATGACGTGGTGGCGGGAACTTATGACTTGCGCGTCCAACTGAGGGACGCGAGCAACAACGCGCCAGGATTTCAAAATACCATTGGCACGCTAACGACGAACGTTGTGGTCCCCGCTCTTCTCGACGCCCCCGCCGCGCCCGTTTTGGATCTCGGGACGTTTGTCGTTCCATTGAACAGCGGGCCGCAACAGCGCAGCGCCGGGCTGCGTTAGGCCCGATGCGCGGGCAGTTCGCCCGATGATGGGTGGAAGCGTGGCCGTCTGAGTTGATACCAAAGGCAGGAGTGTGCCGCAGCGCACAAAACATGCTATCGTTCAGCCACAAGGAGACAGCATGCGAGTCGAAGTGGAACAGACAATTACCGAGATCCTAGTGCGTGAGGTCGGCGCTGATGCCAATCGGTTCGAGTTGAGGGCAATCTCGCTCGTGCAGACGCAGCAGGAGGCCGTTCCCGACCGCGCCGCAAAAGTTTCCGCCATCATCGCCGCTTACAACGAAGAGGACACGATCGTGGAAGTTATCCGCGCGGTGGAAGGTCATCCGCTGGTCGATGAAATCATCGTCGTGGACGACGGTTCGGCGGACGCCACTTCGGAACGAGCGCGGACGACTTTGGCCAAAGTCATTACGCTGGAAGTCAACCAGGGAAAAGCCGGCGCCATGAGCACGGGCGTGCGGGCCGCGCGCAACAATACGATTCTGTTCCTCGATGCGGATATTCTCGGACTGACGCACGAGATCATCACGCTGACCGTCACGCCGGTGCTCACGAAGCGGTGCGGGATGTTTGTCGCCATTCGCGCGCGGCGGACTTACTGGATGAACAAGCTGCTCTATTTCATTCCCGTGCTGGGCGGGGAGCGGGCCTTAACCAAAGATCTCTGGCGCATGGTCCCGCGCATGTATCGCAAAGGCTTTCAGATCGAGATCGCGCTGAATTATTACACGAAGAAGTCAGGGCAAAAGATGGCCTTTGGAGTCATGCCCGGCCTCTCGCAAGTGATCAAAGAAAAAAAGCGCGGCTTCTGGCTAGGCATGTGGCAGCGCATCAAAATGTGCGGCGAAGTGCTTTGGATTTCCTTCCGTCTCTACGTGATTCGCACGCTGATCGATTTGTTCCGTGGCGCAACACGCGAGAGGCCGAATTCAGCCCGCCAATTGGCCCGTGCAGCGCGTCCCTGAGTCATTTTTGAATTGTTTCGTCTTTGGTGCCGCGTATGATGTTGGCATCAAATGCGCCGCCCTTTTCTCACCCTTTTCGTCCTCGCGATGTGCTGTCATTTATCAGGCGCGGCCAGTCTTTCCGCAGCACCGCGCAACGATGCCTTCGCTAAATCGAGGAATCTGTCCGGCGAACGGATTACGACGCACGGTACGACCATCGGAGCCACCATCGAGCCAGAAGAACTTTTCATGTCTCGCAATACGGTTTGGTTCAAATGGAACGCACCGGCAAATGGCATGTTCCGTTTCAGCCTGACTCCAGCGGATGCGGTGGAGGTGACCGTGTTTGCCGGGCAGGACTTCAGTCATCTTGTCCAGCGCACCGATGCCGCATCGCAAGTTGTCCTGCGCGTCGACCGCGGCCAGCAATACCGAATTCGCGTGAACAGCGGGTTTGAAGGAGACGCGCGCTTCACGCTCAGAATCCGGCAGGTAAGTCCTCCGCCGAACGACGATATTGCAGACGCCATCGCGTTCGCCGGCACGAATTCCACCATTGAGGGGACCCTTCTGTATTCGACGCTGGACAGTGGCGGTCCGATCTCCTTTCGCGGCCAGGGCAATGTCTGGTATCGTTGGGAGGCCCCGGGTGATGGATTGTTTATGGCGAGCGTCGACAGCGAATTGGACACCGTTTATGCATCGGTTTTTCACGGGAGCAACAGCCTCACTTCCATTGGCCAATCGATCACGGGATTAAAACGTGGCGCAGCTTTTTACGCGACCAACGGCGGCAGCTACTGGATCAGTGCCAACGGCTACAGCGCTCTGTCGTCGAACTTCACGTTGACCGTCAGCGCGGAAACGCCTCCACCCAACGATCACTTCGAGAACAGCACGGTGGTCGCGGGCGCGGAGGTATCAATCACCGGCACTAGTCGCGGGGCAACCTTCGTTCCCGGTGAACCGAGCTACGTGTTTCCAAGACCACCGCCGCCGGCTCCGCCGCCCGGTCCAGCCTTGCCTCCTTCGCCGACTTTCAGTGTGCCAAAGGCCGCTTTCCCTGTGTTAACTCCACAGCTTGGATACGTCTGGTATTCCTGGGTGGCGACGACGACGGGCGTGTACCGCATTTCCGCGAACCTGTTTGTGCCGCCGCCGACCGGACTCGGCAGGCCGCTCTCGCCGACGGATGTGCTTGTGGTTTTGACCGGCGATTCCCTTCCGCAATTGACGCAAGTCGCCAGCGGATACTCTGAGATCGGAGCCGTGCTCCGTGCCACGGCAGGCGTGACTTATCACGTCGCTGTTCCGGATGGGAAATTCTCGTTTCAATTCGAGATCGAACCGGTACAGTTACCGCCGAACGACGACTACACCAATGCGCTCGTGGTCGCCGGAGCGCCAGTCACCGTCAGCGGCTCAACCCTGAATGCCACTCCCGAACCGTCCAGTCCGTATTCCGACGCGGCGGTCTGGTATCGGTGGATTGCTCCGAGCAATGGTTTCTTCGCGGTAACCTTGCTGCCCGTGAATCACCAATTGAGAATCTACTCGGGCGACGAATTCACCACGGCGCAGTTATTATCCTGGACAGACAATCGGCCCGTCCTTCGCAGCCTCGCAGGCCAGGAATTTCGCATCGGTGTCGCTCAGGTTTACTCGGGTACCAACAGTTTCGTGCTGAACATAGAACCAGCGACACCGCCAGCGAACGATGACTTCGCGAACAGCGAGATACTGTCCGGCACGAACATCAATTTCATCGCTCATGTGCGGAACGCGACAGCGGAGACGAATGAACCCGGCACGGCATGGGCCGCCGCCCGAGACACGGTCTGGTTTTCGTGGACTGCGCCGACCGATGGACAGTTCACTATACGTCTCGGGACGAATGGTGGGCAGACAAGGGTTTTTACCGGAACCGAATTGCTGTCGCTCGAAGATGTGGCCTTCGATAATTTTGAATTGTTCTTCGGCGCGCACGCTGGAACGGGGTATCACTTTTCCGTGGACGACGTGTACGGTTTCGAATCGGATCTTCCACTAGAACTCCGTTTGTTGCCACCTCCGTCAAATGACAACTTCGCTGATAGCATTCGCTTGAAGGGCGCGAACGTATCCGTGCGCGGCACGCTCGTCGGCGCGACGAAGGAGCTTGGAGAGCCGGCAGACTTTAGCGCGAGTCAATCCGTTTGGTGGTCGTGGACCGCGCCCCGCCCTGGCCGCGCGCGCATCGACGTGGATTCGATTGATTTGGTGGCTGTTTACCAGGGGAGTTCCGTGGGCGCGCTGACTTACGTGATTGCAGGCGGCCCCTTCGAATTCTCGGTCGAGGCCGGTGTGACCTATCACTTGGCCGCGTTGGGAAACATTACGGCGGCTCCAGTTGAATGTCAGTTAAGCATCCGCTTGTTCAATGCGCCATCGAATGATGCCTTTGCGAACCGAAAGCGCCTCGGAATGCGCGCTCGCGGCACCATGAACGGCGCCTCGCGCGAGGAGGGCGAGCCGAATTATGACATCGATCCAACCGGTGCCTCGGTGTGGTGGACATGGCGTGCTCCGCGCAATGGCGTGTACGAACTTATTCTGTCAGGCGGCACATCGATGGTAAATCTCTACAGTGGCGAACAAGTGGACGACTTGACGCCGGTGCCAAGCGTCAGTGACTTTGGCCAACTTCTGCGGTTTCGTGCCGTGGAAGGAATCACCTACGTGGTCGAGATTTCCAATCCGAAT
>Ga0193753_10003795_pt1 | contig 11026 bp, 11 predicted proteins | sample H1c2metaG_FD_144925 | JGI IMG/M metagenome (GOLD analysis project Ga0193753, IMG submission 144925) | Soil microbial communities from a riparian zone of the East river system, Colorado, United States - H1c2 | ecosystem: Environmental > Terrestrial > Soil > Riparian zone | place: USA: East... | reverse complement strand
TTACAAAGACTTTCGTTTTTTCCAGCGCCAGCGGCTCATCTTCAATAATAATGCAGGTATATCTATCCATTGATAATTGTTAAGTTTACGCTGTACAGTTCATTGTTTTTGTGCACTTCTAAAGTATGTTCGCCCGGATAAATAAGTTCCAGTCGTTTTTGAATAAGTTCATTACCCAAACCACTGTTGGGTTGCTTAACCGATGGCCTCGAATCAAATTTATTTTCACATACAAGTTTTATGGTTTTACCGGTTATGAGGATACTGACAGAAATGGCATTTTCAAGTTTTTTATTTGTTGTATGCTTAAAGGCATTTTCAATAAATGGAATAAAAACCATGGGGGCGATAAATTTATTACCAATATTGCCGGTTACCGTAAAGTGTACATAATTTTCATTGGCAGTTCTTATTTTTTGCAGTGCGATGTATTTTTCAATGTATTCAATCTCCTGCGAAAGAAGAATTTTTTCAGCCATTGTTTCATACAACATAAACCGCATGATATCTGATAACTTATTCAGGTAGTTGGACGCTTCAACCGCGTCTTTTATAATCAGTGCATCGATATTATTGATGGTGTTAAATAAAAGATGCGGATCAAGTTTCGATTTTATCAACGCCATTTCCATTTCGTGATTTTTTTCTTTTAAAGCTTCTTTCCATTTAATTTCAGTGAACCAGGTGATAAATCCTTTTATGACCAATGCCACCATACCACATATGGAACTGATAAAGGTCATAACAATTATTACGCTAACAGCCGTAGACCTGCCGTTTTTTCCGCCCTGATCCATGTCAATAACATGCCCCGATTCTATTAAATACCGGTGCAGGATATACGCTATCACGGATGCACCGGCCGAAATAAGCAGGCCCACAATTATTGACAGGAGAAACTTTTTTTGCTGCAGGTACCTGGGAAACAATAAAAAATAATATAGATAGAATGAAATGAAAGAAGGGACAAATGCAAACAGGAGGATATTCTCAAAAGCAATCACCATTCGCGAGCCAGGCGCACTTGCATACAGGCTACTTCTATAGTAAACACTTAACATGATTATTATCAATATAAAATAACAAGCCCAAAAACCAATATGTAATAAGACAAGAAATGACTTTTTCATGATTTGAAGTACCTGACTAAAGGGCATGAAGGTCTCTTATTTATTCCGGTTTTTGTGAAACTGATATGCAAACAGGCCGGATTTGTCTTCAAAATGAGCTCCTGGCTGCTATTTATGCCTGCTTTCGTTTTATCTTTAGAGCCTGATATTGAAAATCTTACCTTTTATGGAACCTGTAAACTGGCAACAGGCAGGTATAACCGAGATTATAAATAGCAGAAGGGTGATTACTTAAAATCGGGTCATTTTATTTTTATGGGACAGAAAAAGTGAAGTTCAAAGGTCTCAATACTGCCGGTCTTTTACAATCTGTTGTCCTGGAAAAGCAAGCTGGTATAGCGGGCAAAGAAACGGCTTATGAAGTAAAAAAAGACAATATAGAAGAACATGTTTTTTTAAAAACGATGAAAGTGCTTTTTTGAAAAGTTAATTTCGGATATGGCAATTCACCATTCCCCATATTTATAAGTGACATTAACCAGGAGTTACAATTTGAAATTGCATACCCGGATATAAGACCTGAATTTGCAGCAATAGGGGACTATTTCTCAAAAGTATTAAAGAAGAAAATGATTACGTAAATGTTACAGGCAGATATACAAACAATCAAAAACCCTCACCCGCATACATCCGGAACAAATTAAACGCGGTTCAATCAAATAGTATGTTACAAAACAGGGTTGACCCAAAAGGAATGGCCATAAAAACACCAGCGCGCGGGCAATGGATGGGTAACCGGGGGGTTATTCACAATAACAAACAGCAAATTATCCGGCCCTTTAACCTGCATGCATGGATCACCTGCCGGCTAGCATACAAAAACCAGCAACTGCCACTAATGGACCGCAACCATAATACGCAACTTTTCTTTATGGACGAGGCAACGGCCCTTTCCGCCGGGCACCGGCCCTGTGCTTTTTGCCGGAGGGATGATTATAACAGGTTTAAATCATTTTGGCTAAAAGGGAATCCGGCCACCGGTTTTACCAGGGCAACCACCATTAAACCCATTGATGATTTTATTCATGCAGAACGAATCAATAAGGACGGAACGAAAATCACACACACTACACAACCAGGTAAGTTGCCGGACGGCTCCTTTATTTTGTTAAACGATTTGCCATTTCTGTTGTATAAAGAACAATTGTATTTATGGTCACCTTTTGGATATGAAAAACCAATTCAAATATCAATGACACAGGAAGTGACTGTGTTAACACCTGCATCAATCATCAACACGATTGCAGCAGGTTACCTGCCGCAAATCGGAACCGGCATCCGCAAGTGTCATGTTTGACGGGATAACCTGACAGCAAAGGAAAAGTTATTTGAGTTTTGCAAACTTTTTTTCTATTGCCATCAACCAGTTTCTGCGTTTTTCATCCGATACAAATTTTACCATATTCAAACTAATCCATTTCCTGTTTTTGTAACCTGTTTTCCAGAGTGTTCCAGTGAACAATGCTTTCTTTACTGCATTGCCAAAAAGAAGGCGGTACATAAGAGAAGGTGTATTCATCGTGGTAATTACAGTTACGCTCCTGATTTTTTCAAACGCTTTAACCATTCTGGAAATGCGCCCGCTTCTGTCATTGTAATAGGCAATACCCGGATAGATAACTTTATCTATAAAACCTTTTGTCATTGCCGGCATAAGTTCCCACCAAATAGGAAAAATAAAGATCAGGTGGTCTGCCTCCTGTAAACGCTGCTGGTATTCGAGAACTTTAGGATCAACAGCTTTGCTTTCAGCAAAACCTTTAAGATCTGCTGCTGTCATAACAGGATTGAATCCTTCGTCATCAAGATGCAATACATCTGCTGTATGCCCTGCTTTCTGTAATCCTGTTTTTACAGATGCAAGAATGGCACTGCAAAAGCTAGCCTGGTAGGGATGATTGAATACAATTGCTGTTTTCATTGTGTTTTTTTTAGTATGCACAAATTTCAGCAGCCAGGGCCGCTCATACGATAACAATTGTTAATTAATAACTATCGCCTGTTGCGGATGCGGCTTAGCGAAACAGGCGTAATACCCAGATAGGAAGCAATGTAATGCTGTGGTATACGTTGAAGCATTTCAGGATGATTGTTCAATAAGTCCCGGTATCGTTTTTCCGGGCTGTCTTTAATGCGTGACAGAAACAATTGCTGATAAAAGATCAGCCGCTCAAAAATATTTTCTTCTACCTGGGCTTTAATGGCGGGAGAACTGTCAATCATAAATTGAAAATCTTTCTTTGAAATAGTATGCAGGATACACGGTTCAATCGTTTCGATCGAAAAACGGCTCGGCTTATTGCCCCTGAAACTTTCAGATGAGGAAATGGCCTGTCCTTCAAAGAAAAATTGAAAGGTTACATCTTTACCATTGTTATTGAACCACAGCCTGCAACAGCCAGCTTCAATCATGTATGCTTTTTTGGAAACATCACCTTCACGGAGCAGAATGGTTCTTGCCGGAGTCTCCTCCTTTTTAAAAAGGTGGGTGTAGGCTACCCAGGCGGTATTGTCAATGATTTTTTTCATTTGCAGAGCTTGCAATAAAAATAACTATTTTTTTTATCACTCTTGCGGGCAAGAATACCGGCCTTGTGATATCATCATTGTTATATTAATAGGGTGAAACCAAAAAGAATCTATAACGATGGTTTGGTCTTCTGTTAATTCTAATTATTGCAGGCAACTGATTTGTCTTGAAAAATGTAACTACATTTGACTAAACGCTGTTATAAGAATCATGGGAAGCACTTTATAGAAATTCATATAAAATGAAAAGAATACCAGTAAGACGTATTAGTGCAACCCAAAATGAACCTGATCTTTCTGAAAACTTCAGCATCCGCGACATTGATAGTTTACTTGCCGGAAAAGATATGGTACAGGAACTTCACAGGCATGATTTCTTTCTCATGCTTGCCTTACAAAAAGGAACCGGCAATCATGACATAGACTTCACACCCTACGCCGTTGGCGACAATGCTGTTTTCTTCATGCGTCCGGGCCAGGTACACCGGCTTATGCTAAAAGCAGGAAGTGAGGGGTATCTGATGCAATTCAGAGAAGAATTCTATTTTCCTCATGACAAAGTATTAAACCAGCAATTACGGAAAGCAAGTAATATCAACCATTACCAGCTTACTACCAATGGCTTTCAAAAGCTGGCAGGTATATTGACTTATATATTCCAGGAATATACAGGCAAACAAGCCGATTACCGGGAGGTTATCAGGGCAAACACGGGTATTTTATTTATTGAGCTTGCCCGGCAGTATAATAAAATTCCATCGGGGAATGTTACACTCTATATGCAGGAACGCCTTGACGAATTATCAGCACTTTTAGAAAAACATGTTTTTATTCATAAGCAGGTACCTGAATATGCGGCTATGATGAATCTTTCGGTCTACCAGCTGAACGCAATTACAAAAGAAACTTTGGGCAAGACCTGTGCAATACTCATTAATGAATCTATTATATTAGAGGCCAAAAGACAGCTGCTGGCAACATCTAACCAGGTAAACCAGGTAGCCGATTACCTTGGCTACGAAGATGGTTCCTATTTTATCAGATTTTTCAGGAAGCAAACCGGCTATTCACCCGAAGCCTTCAGACATCATTTTGGATAAATCCTTCACCACTACATAATTGCTTTACCATTTTGCATGCTAAGTATATTCAACCAGGTTCAGCTTCTCTTTTAACAAGAAGTACCTGGGATCATCAGCCATTTCTTTAAACATGGGGTGATTGATAAGCATAGCCACAGGTCCCATTCTTTTTTCAACACATTGGAATAAATGATGGAAAGCTTTGTCTTTTTCTCCTAATGACCACCAGATCATTGCCAGGTCTGCATCTAATACAACAGCGGGTTCTTCAACCTGCCATTGTTCTATCTTATGAATACATGCTGTTGCTTTTTCTGTTTCTCCCAATTGCGCATAGGCACAGCCTAATGGTGTAAGCCCTTTTAATGGATGCTTTACTAACCGGTGGACTACTTCAAATATTTCTACTGCCTTCTTCCAATCTCCTTTTACGCCGGTGCACCAGCCTTTTAACTGCAATGCTATACGCATCTGCGGATACATATCCAACAGCGATTCAATTTGTTTTAATGCATCATCAGTTCTTCCCGCATTGAAGTAAGCTTCAGCAAGGTACTGGTTAACTATCGGAGAAAGCGGGTCTGTCTGCGCTGCTTTTTCCATAATATCAACAGCATCTTTCTTTCGCCCTGTGATCATGTAATAAAAAGAAAGTAGCTGGTGAGCACCCGTTGTAGCAGGATTTAGCGCTATGGCTTTCAGCAATGCATCATAGGCCTGTTTCCACTTCCAATCGTAGAACAAATAAGCCGAACCCTTAGCTGCATATCCTGCAGAAAGCGAACTATCCAATTGTAATGATTTATCACTGTACTTATGCACAATTTCAAAAGCTTCACCTGGCTGCATTTGTCCTGTTGCTCCAAGAAAAGCATAATCTGCTGCTGCCATGGCGTAAGCATGGGCATAATCCGGTTCAAGCCTTATGGCTTTTTCAAAATATTCGATCGCTTTTTTTGCATCATTGGGAGTTATCTTATTATGAAAATGCAAGCCTTTCAAAAAAAATGTATACGCTTCAAGATTTTGAGTTGGCACTTTTATTAGTGTTTCCTCCTGGGCTCTTGCAGTCAGGTTCTCACGACATTTATTGGTTATAATACTGCTGATCTCATCCTGCACTTCAAATATATCAGTGAGGTCCCGGTCATAATTTTCACTCTAGATATGATATCCGTCTGCAGCGTTGATTAACTGTGCCGTAATCCGAACGCGGTTGCCCGATTTGCGTACGCTTCCTTCCAATATTCTATCAACGTTTAGCTGTATACCAATTTCACGTATATCGGCATTCTTTCCTTTAAAAGCAAAGGCCGAAGTTCTTGAGGTTACCTGGAGGCCATCCACTTTAGTAAATGCATTCAGTAATTCTTCCGTAATACCATCACTGAAATACTCATTTTCAGGATCGGCACTCATATTAACAAAAGGCAATACCGCCAGCCGGTTTGCAGGCTGTTTGGTCTTTCCTTTTAGCAGATCACGGGTTGGAACAACAAGGCCTTTGTTATCTATCGCAAATATGCGCACAGGCCTTATTACATTCTTTAATTCAAAATAACCCATTTCACGGGCTGAAAGGGTTTCCTGGTTTCTGATTTCATCATACACTTTTTCCGAAATAAAAATTGAACCCGGAACAGCAAGGGATTCAATCCTTGATGCAAGGTTAACGCCATCGCCATAAATGGCTTCGTCTTCTATTGAAATATCTCCTGTGTGGATGCCTATCCGCACATTTACTTTGGGTTCCTGCTGCAATGTTTGCTGTATTTCCACTGCACAATTAACGCCATCAATAGCGCTGTTAAAAATGCTTAAAGCACCATCACCATAGTATTGAAGAATTTTCCCATTGTAAACAGAAACAGCAGTTTCCAAAACTCCTTTCAGCCTTCTTCGCTTGTCTTTTGCTGATTGTTCGTTTTGCTGCATAAGAGCAGTATAACCGGTCATATCGGAAAACATTATTGCAGCAAGTTGACGCATACGTGAAATTAGTAAAGATAAAGCTGGAAGCTATTATATTTTTCCCTGCCGGAGAAAGATACGGGCTATCCATCCGGGCTATTAAACATAAATCCTGATAAGTCCTGCACAACTAAGTCATTGTCCTATCATGTGACCTGCCGGTGAAATTACTTTTGCACGAATAAACTCTTAAAAATTTACAAAAAATGAAAATTATCATTGTAGGTGCATCCGGTACTATGGGAAAGTACTTAACAAGCGCATTTGAAAAAGAACATGAAATAGTAAGAGCTGCTTCCAAAGGAGGCGATATCCGGGTAGATATTACGGCTGCCGAATCCATAGAAAATATGTACAGGCAAGTTGGCGCTTTTGATTCGTTGATTTGTACTGCAGGCCCAACTTATGTCGGTCCCTGGAAAAAAATGACAGATAAGGAATTTCGAAAAGGTATAGAGGGTAAATTAATGGGCCAGATTAATTTGGTGCTTATTGGGCAACACTACATCAATCCAAAAGGTTCGTTCTCTTTAATAACCGGCGCCCTCAGCAATGAACCGCAACTGAACTTCGCAAATGCATCGGCAGCCAATGGAGCAGTTGAAGCATTTGTGCGGGCCGCAGCAATCGAATTAGAAAATGGCATTCGCATCAATGCGGTGAGCCCCACTGTTATTGAAAATTCACCCCACTATTTTCCCTTTTTCCCGGGAGATATTCCGGTTACCATGCAACAACTGGAATACGGTTTTCGCAAAAGTATTTTCGGTGCTAACACAGGGCAGGTAATAAAACCGTATTGATTTTCATTCGCAAGACGAATTTCAAATTAATCCTGCATAACTAAATAATTATCCTGTCATGAAGATGAGCGGTAAAATTACTTTTGCTATCAATAGAAAACAGTATTTCACAAATAATAAATTAGTATGGAAACAAAAATGAAATTACTTGCATCTTTTAAAATATGGATTGTAATCTATCCATCTATTACGCTTCTTTTTTACCTGTTTGGGAACCAATTATCGGTTTTGCCATTGTATCTAAGAACATTTTTACTGACCGTTTCATTGGTTCCCTGGATAGTATTTGCAGGTGTGCCATTTGTTGACTTAATCATCAGCAAAATTTCAACCAGGACCAGCAAGACTAAATAATGAAATTTATAAAAGTATCAATGACTGTATTACCGGGGCGTGAATATACCGGGCAAGGTGGATTCAGGAGAGCAGCACCCGCTTACCATTTCCTTCAAAGTTTTCAAAACAAAATAGAATGACAGATAATGAACAATTTGATGTAATAATAGTTGGAGGGAGCTATTCAGGTCTTGCAGCTGGCATGGCATTGGGCAGGGCATTGAGAAAAGTATTGATAATTGATGACGGGAAACCATGCAACAGGCAAACGCCATTTTCGCACAACTTTCTTACAAATGACGGTAAATCCCCGGCGGAAATTGCTGCAGTAGCAAACCTGCAGGTTAAAAGGTATGATACGATAAAGTTTTTCCATGGTCTGGCCACAAGTGGAGTTAACAACAAAAATGGTTTTGAAATTCAAGTGGCATCAGGCGAAACATTTGCAGCAAAGAAAATAATTTTTGCTACAGGTATAAGAGATATGCTGCCTGGTATTGACGGGCTGGCAGCATGTTGGGGCATTTCAGTACTTCACTGTCCTTATTGCCATGGCTACGAAATCAAAAATGAAAAAACCGGCATTATAAGCAATGGAGATGTTGGGTTTGACTTCGCCAGGCTTATTTCAAACTGGACGAAGGATATAACCATGTTTACCAACGGAGTCTCTAAGTTCAGCGCTGAACAAATTGAGCAACTTGCAAATCACCAAATCAAAATTGTAGAAAAGGAAATTGAAAGATTGGAACACAACAATGGATACCTGCAGCATATTATGTTCAGAGACGGTACAAATGAATCCGCGAAGGCGATCTATGCACCTGTATCTTTTGAACAACATTGTATGATTCCGGAATCCATGGGATGCCAATTAACCGACGAAGGCTATATTAAGGTTGATCCTTATCAGGAAACAACAGTTACCGGCGTTTATGCATGTGGCGACAATGTTACCCGTATGCGTACAGTTGCAAATGCGGTTGGAATGGGAACAACGGCTGGTATAACAGTAAGTAAGAAAATTATTTTAGATGAATTTTAAAGCTAAAATCTGGTGCGGGTGTCTGCTAAACATAACCGGGAACTGCAAATATTAATTGAAAGTTTATTTCCTGAACTACCAGAAGAACCCATTAAAATCTTAAAAAATTATTAAGATTTATCAGGAACTGGTAGCCCTTAATCAATCTTCTGCTACAGAATTAGGATAGTTTTCCGTGGGCCAAATAAACGAAATCAAACCGGATCAGGTTAAAGCCTCACATAGCTATTTTAGGACGAGTCATATGCCAGAAAGTTTATCGCGAAGGAAAGAGTAGGGAAGCTGGCAAGTTTCTTCGCCATGCCGGCCATTTTCATTTCGTGCCCGGGCATATTTGGCATGGCATCATTTATAGCAGAGCAGCGTGTAAAGGAAATTGGTATACGGAAAGTATTGGGTGCTTCTGTATTCAGTCTCTGGCAATTGTTATCAAAAGATTTTGTGCTGCTTGTTTTTATTTCATTGCTGATTGCTTCGCCGCTGGCATTTTATTTCATGCATAACTGGCTGCAGAATTATGAATACAGAGCGAATATATCCTTGTGGATTTTTGCTGCAGCGGGAATGGGTTCATTGCTGGTAACAATATTGACAGTAAGTTTCCAGGCAATCAAAGCAGCAATGGCAAACCCGGTGAAAAGCCTGAGGACCGAATAACCCTCACCCCTGGCCCCTCTCCAGCAAGCTGGCGAGGGGTGCCCAAACTAAAATTTTTGATTTTATTTGCACGTACGGATTTCTGCTATAAAACCGCGATTTGAAATAACAGCAGAATCAGGTGTTAAGTAAGTTAGCAGAAATCGAATCAGCCGGTTTAATGAAATTACATGAGGTAATAATGTCTTACCTGCGACGCCTTTAGGTTATTAAATTATTTAAGTTTTATAAACCCGCGTACGCGGTAAAACCAGTATATCCCTCTCTCGGGTGGCGGCAGCTTTTTTATTCGAATAGTTTTATTGTGTAATCAAATAATTCAGCCCCACCCGGTTTGCCATGCCCGGGAATTACAATTTGGGCCTGAGGATATTTTTGCCTGAGTTTACTAACTGTCTCCGGCCATGCAATTACATTTGCATCCTCCAGGTTACCTTTCTTTGCACCTGCTGCTTTAATCAGGCAACCGCCAAAAACTGCCTTATCTTCCGGGAAATAGCCAATGATATTATCTTTTGTATGTCCTTCACCGAAATATGCTGCATATACTTTTTTATTTCCTGCATGCAGCGTAAGCGCATTGTCAAAGCCTATTAATATTTTAGAAAACTTCCTGTCTTTATTTTTCAACAATTCAATTGTCTGGTTAGATGCGTAGCAGGGGATCTTATATTTATTAAAAGTTTCCAAACCACCCACACAATCTTCGTGAAAATGAGTAGCAATCACAGCTTTTATGCTCCATGTAAGTTTGTTCGCATATTTTATCAATTCTTCTGAGCTTTCATCGTTTGCCGGCGTATCAAAAATAATTGCTTCATTTTCATTTATGACAAGCATTCCATTGCAGTCAACTTTACCAAAATCATTTGTACTTAAAAATGAAATGTGTTCGTACACGTGATTTGAAAGCCTGCGAATAATTAAATTGTTTGTTTTATATACTATTGAATCTTCATTTAAAACTGAACCTGTTTTGGAAATTGTTTTTCCGATTGCCTGGATTTGTTTGTTTGAAGGCTCCTTGAAGGAAATTAACAGCAACCCTGCGAGTATATATATTGTTAAGATCCCTTTTAATGAATTTGTTCGTGTTGTCATAATCTGTGTGGTATCGCCCATTGCTCCTGAAAAGCATTCTCATTTCAAACATGAGAAAAATAATTTATTTATTGTAAGCTACTATTTGCTATCTTATTTTCTTTGTAACAATACAACCCTATTTTTATTATTGTAGTTTCTCCTTGAAAAAATCAATGGTACGTTGCCAGGCAAGCTCCGCAGCAGCTTTGTCATAACGGGGCGTAGTATCGTTATTAAAGCCATGATTTACATTCGGATAGATATACGCTGTGTAGGCTTTGTTATTGGCTTTTAACGCAGCTTCATAGGCCGGCCAGCCTTCATTAACACGGGTATCAAGCCCTGCATAATGCAAGAGCAGGGGTGCTTTTATTTTGGGTACATCTTCGG
>Ga0193753_10003794_pt1 | contig 11031 bp, 11 predicted proteins | sample H1c2metaG_FD_144925 | JGI IMG/M metagenome (GOLD analysis project Ga0193753, IMG submission 144925) | Soil microbial communities from a riparian zone of the East river system, Colorado, United States - H1c2 | ecosystem: Environmental > Terrestrial > Soil > Riparian zone | place: USA: East... | reverse complement strand
CGCGTGCTCCTCGCACGCCGAAAGCGCGATCTCGTATTTGGCGGGCTTTGGGAGCCTCCTTCGCTCGATGCAGGCGACTCGTTCGGTGCGGACCCGCCGGAGGACGGCGCGCGTCTCGTGGCTCTCACGGGCGCGAAGGCTTCCGCTCCGGTGCACGTCGGCGACGTCACACACGTCCTCTCGCACCGGAAGATGACGATTTCGGTCTTCCGTGCGGCCCTCCGCAGCGAGAGCGTGCGTTTGCCCGAGGCGCACGGCGAGTACGACGCCATCGAAGTCGTCGAACGCGCGGCCGCCATGTCGCGCGGCATGAGCACCCTCGCGCGGAAGGTGCTCCACGCCGCAGGTGTCGAGGTGAGTGCCGGCGGCCCCCGCAAGCGCGAAGCGAGTGGGCGCGGGGGCCGGCATTCCACGCCGCGGAAGGGGGCCACGTGAACGACGACGCGATGGTGCGCGTCCTCATCGTCGACGACGAGGCCGGCCTTCGCCGCAGCCTGGCTCGCATTCTCGCGGCGCGCGGCTTCGCCGTGGAGACGGCGGAGGATGGAGACCGCGCCATCGAGCTTCTGGAACTGAACGAACCGGAAGTGATCTTGTGCGACCTGATGATGCCGAAAATGGGCGGGTTCGAGGTCCTCGCCCACACGAAGCGCACGCACCCTCGTGTCGAAGTCGTCATGATGACGGCCCACGCAGACGTCGACTCGGCGGTCGCCGCCGTGAAATCGGGCGCATACGATTTTTTGACGAAGCCGTTTGCCTCGAACGACGCCGTAGCGTTGGCGGTTACCAAGGCGGCCGATCACAAGCGGCTGGTGGAACGCGCGGCGCGCCTCGAGCAGCGCCTGGTCGCGCATGCGCGTTTCGGCGAATTGGTCGGTACGTCGCCCAAGATGCAAGCGGTGTATCGGCTCATCGAGGGGGTGGCGAGTGCGACGTCGACGGTGCTCATCCTCGGCGAGAGCGGCACCGGAAAGGAGCTCGTAGCGCGCGCGATTCACCAGCACTCGGCGCGGGCGGAGCGTCCGTTCGTGCCGGTCAATTGTGCCGCCATTCCCAAGGAGCTGGTCGAAAGTGAGCTCTTTGGCCATGTGCGCGGCGCCTTCACCGGGGCGCAGAATGCGCGCGCCGGTCTGTTCGAAGCCGGCAACTCGGGCACGCTGTTTTTGGACGAGGTGGGCGATCTGCCGCTCGCGGCGCAGGTCAAACTGCTTCGGGCGTTGCAGGACGGCGAAATCAAGCGCGTTGGCTCCGACGAAACGCGCTTCGTCGACGTGCGCGTGCTCGCTGCGACGAACGTCGATCTCCAGCAGCGGATCGCCGAGGGGACCTTTCGCAGGGATCTCTTTTATCGCCTCAACGTCATTCCGATCCATATGCCGCCGCTGCGCGAGCGCGACGACGACATCGTTTTGTTGACCCATCACGTGCTTCAAAAGCTAGCGCTTCGCATGGGGCGCGCGGCCAAGCGTATGGCGCCGCAGGCGATGCATGCACTTCGAGGGTATTCGTGGCCGGGCAATGTGCGGGAGCTGGAGCACGCCGTCGAACACGCATTCGTTCTGGCCCAGGGGGAACGGATCGAGGTGGGCGATCTGCCGCGAATGGCGCAAGGGGCAAAGCTCGGCGACGAGGCGCCCTCGTCACGTCGCGCGTCCGACGGTGAACCTTCGCCCGCGTCCGCGAGGCTTGATCTCTTTGCCCTCCCGTACGCCGAAGCCAAACGCCGCGCGATGGACGCGTTCGACGATGGCTACGTGCGCGAGGTGCTGCATCGCGCGGCGGGGAATCTTTCGGCCGCCGCTCGTCATGCTGGGCTCGATCGCTCCAATTTCCGTCGCATCGTCAAACGTCGCAAGACGACGGAGTGATCTGCCGTAAGACGACGGAGTGGTGATCTCGAGCTCCCTCCCTCTTCGGGGGAGGGTTGGGGTGAGGGAGCGCACCACGGCGGCACGACACGCGCCCGTGTTCGTTACAGAGGTGCGTGCACGCGCAAACCGGGTAGGCATGCCGGCCGGGGCGTACTAGTGTCCGCGCGCGCCTCATGGGCCGTATCCGCTATCTTTTCCCAGGTGTCTTCATGAGCGTGATTGCGCTCGCGCCGCAGGCGCATGCGGGCCCGTTCGACCTCGACGACGACGCCGGCAAAAAGAAGACGGACGCGCCCGCCAAAGATCCGGCGGTGACCAAGCGCCGCGCCTACACGCTCGCGGAGTGCTTGGCGCTGACCGACCGCAACCATCCGAACCTCTGGGTTGGCCGCGCCAAGCTCGCCGGCTACCACGCCCAACTCGATGAGGCGCGCTGGACGCCGTTCTGGCAATGGACGGCGAACGCGACGTTTGGCATTCTCCCCGTGCTGGGCGGAACGCCATTTTATACCGCGACGCCCGCCAACCTCTTGAACACGAGCTTCAGCGAAGGGCTGAACCCGTTTCTGCAATTCTCGCTCACCGGAACCATTCCCCTCTACACCTTCGGCAAGATCGATTGGGCTCGCCGCGGGGCCGAGGCGCAGGTCCGCTCCGGCGAATGGGACCTCGAGAAATTCCGCCAAGACGTACGGCGGGACGTGCGAAAGGCCTTCTACGTCACGATGGGCGCGCGCGACGGTCGCTACCTCTTGAACGACGTCAAGAGCAAGCTCGACAAGGCGATCGAAGGGATGCAGGCCAAGCTCGATCGCGGCGAGGCGGGTGTCGAAGAGGTCGACCGCATTCGGTTGGAGGTGTACCGCGACCAAGTTCTCGCGCGCGCGGGAACGCCGGACATGCTGGAAACGAATGCGATGGCCGCGCTTCGGTTCATGACCGGTGTCCAGAGCAACTTCGATATCCCCGACGAACCGCTCACGCGCCCCGACGTGAACGTCGGCCCGATGGTCAGCTACCTTTCCGCGGCGCGCCTCTTTCGCGCCGAGGTCGGCTCCGCGCGCGCGAACATTGCGGGCCGCAACGCGAACCTCGAGTACCAGCGCGCGCGGCTGTTTCCGGACATCGGCCTCGGGTTCAACGTTGCGTATTCGACGGCGCCAAGCGTCGTCCGGCAGGACAACGCGTGGGTCGTCGACCCCTTCAACCGCTTTACGTACACGGGCGCGCTGACCGCGCGCTGGTCGCTCGACATCATGCCCGCGCAGGCACGCGTGGCCGGCGCCGAGTCGCAGCTCGAGGAGGCTCGCGCGCTGGAGCGCTTGGCGCTCGGGAATCTCGGCGTCGAAGTCGAGAGCGCGTACGCGGCGATGGTCGACGCGCGCAAGCGCGAGGAAATGTGGGCGCGGGCCGAACACAAGGCCAAGGGGTGGATCTCGAGCGTCCAAGACAGCATCGATCTCGGTAGCAAAGACGAGGGCGCGATCATGGAGCCGCTGCGGGTCTTCGCCGACTCGCGCATGAACCACATCACCGCGCTCGTGGAGTACTACATCGCGCTCTCGGAGCTCGCCCGGGTCTCCGGATGGGACGCGGCCGCGCCGAAAAAGTAGCGGAAAGTCAATGAGACCCGTTCGACGCCGTTTGCTCTAAAAAGGGCAATTGGCGAGCGCGAGTAGCGAGACGACCCGCGCTTTCACCAAGTCGAAGTCGCGGAGCGCGAGTGTGACATCGGCGTTGCGGAGGGCGGCCGCAGCGGTCACCAGTTCGAGGCTGGTGCCTTCGCCTTCGATGTATTGTGCACGGGTGAGCCGATCGTTTTCGGCGGCGAGCTGGCGAGCGTCGGACGCAACCTTTCGCGAATCGTTGGCGACGGTGACTGCGCGGCGCGCTTGCGTGATCTCGATCTCCGCCGAACGCCTACGTGCAACGAGTTCTTGCTCGGCTTGATCCGTCGCGGCGTAGGCAGCATGTCGCTGGCCGTCGCGCACGCCGCCGTCGTAGAAGGGGACCGAGAGGATCGCCTGGATGTTCCAGGTGGGGTTTTGCGTATTGGTATCGACGCTGGTGGCGGAGAGGGTCGATTGCGCGGTGATGGTGGGGGAGTAGCCATACTTGGCATCCGTGATGGATCGCTCGGTTTGGGTCAAACGCGCGCGCGCGGCGGCAATGTCGGCGCGTTCCTCGATGCTCCCGGCTTGCCGGCACGCCGTCTGGGCGCTTTTCTCGATGCCATTGAGGCTGATCGATTGCTCGACGCCGATGGGCTCCGCGGTACCGAGTGCGAGGCCGAGCGACTCGCGCGATTGGCGGAGCGACTCATCGCCGGTGACCAACGTGGCGCGCGCGACTTCGACGTCTTGCTGGGCGCGCACCACGTCGAGGCCCGTGGCCGCTCCGAGAGCCTTCTTTCGCTCGGTCAACTCCAACCGCTCGAGCGCGCTGCGAAAACCGATGCGATTGATTTCCGCCACGCGCTCCGCCGTCACCACCGCGATGAGGGTGCTGGCGATATTGAGGGCGATGGTCCGCTTGGTATCTTCGACCGAAAAGCGCGCGACGTCTTCCGCCCGATGCGCGGTCCCGACGGCGTACCAGTTGCGCGGTGAAAGGAGCGGCACCGCCCCCACCAGGCTTCCCGTGAGATACGGTCCGCGGGTCGGGTTTCGGATGCTGGCGGTGACCGGGGCGCCGGTCGCATCGACGCCGACGAGCGTGCTCTGTTCCTTGGTCAGAAAGTTGTACGTCGCCGCACCGGTGCCGTTGAGCGTCGGCAACGCGCTCGACAAGGCGATGCGCGACTGCGCCTCGGCCGCCTTGATTTGATCGTACGCGATTCGCAGATCGGTGGACCGCGCGCGCACGAGATCGAGCGCTTGCTCCCAACTTCCCACGTTCTTCGCCGCGACGGGCACGGGGGCCAGCATCGGATCGTTGACCGTAGGCGGTGGCGGGATCTCGAGCGGCTGGTTGATCGGCGCCATCGCGCTGCCGCCGGCGGGCTGCGTTACGGGTGCGGTCGTCGGAGGCGTCTTCGGCCGCTTGGGAGGCGGCGTCTGGGCGAAGGCCGTTTGCGCGACGGTTGCCGAGATAATCAAAAGAGAGAAGGAGGTGCGGACGAGAACGGACTGTCGCATGCGGCGCACTCTAGCCGAAGCTGCGCCGCACGCACGTATACCTTTGTGAGAGGACCGACTCAATTTTTTCAATAACGGTTCGGGAAAAACCGCCTTGAAAATCCGCTGTTCGGCCCTAATCCAGCCTTCGTCGGCATGCCCGCCGTTGCCGAATACGCCACCAGATAGCCGCCGGATACGCCGGATACGCCTGACGCGGCCTTATGGGACTAGTTCCCTAATGTCGTTGGTAATGGGCATTGCCTGGTACCAGATGGAGAGCAGTGCGCAGCGCGCCGAATCGGCCGCGCAAGCTCGCGGCACTCACACGAAACGAGGCCGCAACCTCCGCTTGCGTGAGCGGCACGTGATCGAGGTAGACGATCGTGTATGCGAGCGCGGCCGCGAGACCCTGCACGCTCTGTCCCTCTTCCGCCATCTTCCGTACGAGCGGTTCGCGCGCGAGAACGAGGGCGCGCGCGCGCTGGCGAGGGTCGAGCGGGAGATTTTCCAGCCCGCGCACCAGCGCGGAGTCGAGCTCCGCCGCCGATTCTTCGGCGTTCTTTCGCGGCTTCTTCCGTCGCGTGTTCGGTGCGCGTTCGATCGATTCGACGGGCGTGCGTGGACGGAACGACATGCGCGACGAGGCGCCGGACGCTTCGTCGAGGTCGGGCGGGGCACCGGCTTCGAGCCAGCGCCAGAGCGCGGCCTGCTCGCGCGATACGCCACGCCTCATCGCGCGTGACAGAACGCGCTTGGCCTCTTGCAGCTTGCCTGCCCGCGCGAGCGCGTGCGCGAACGACGCCGCGATCTCGCGGTTGCCCATGGCCCCTTCGTAGGCGGTCTGCAACCAGACGACGGCATCGTCGGCGCGGCCGAGGGCGACGTCGATCAAGTGCCCGAGGTTGTGGGCGTACCACGGGTTCTTCGGCGATGCGCTGAGCGCGCGAAAGTACGCCGTGGCCGCATACTTGTAGTTTCCCAGCAACGTCTGACAGAGGCCTAAAACAGCCCAAGCGCGATCGTCGTCCTTCACCCAGAGCAGGACCTTGCGCGCATGGAGCGCAGCTCGCCACGGATGCCGTTCGACGAGGAGCTCGGCAAGTTGGCGGTGCGCGTAGACACTTTCTTCGCTCGCCGGCGCCGCGGTGCGCGTCAATCGGTGAAGGAGGGGAAGTACTTCCCCCGGGTCGAGCGCGCTCTGGAGAGCCCATTCCACGTCTTGCCTCAGACGTTTGGCTTCGTTTTCGTGCGCGTCCATACGATTTTAGGGTGTAGCTGCGACGCGGATGTCGCGCAATGACGGAGAGTCGGATTTCGAGTGAAGATACAATTTGACCTTGCGTGGGACCTCGGCCTGATCTAGCGCGCCGCGAGCGTGAGCATCGGCTTTCGGCGATGACGGATCAGCGAGTCTTGGGTTCGTTCGAGCCGGTTTATCGAAACGCAATCACACGACTATGAACGAGTTCGTGCAGGATGCGCAAGACGTCGAGTAACGGCATGCCACACGCCGCCATGATCAACTCGAGACTCGAGACTCCGTCGACGTGAGATAACACGAAGCCTGCCCGATGATCGATCGAGAGCCATTGAAGCTTCTCGCGCGGCACGGCGACGTGCGGGATCCGATCGAGCGGGCCGATGCGCGCCGCGTACATTTGCTCGAGGACCGACCGGCAGTTGTCGGCGCAGCGCTTCGCCTCGAGATGGTCCGGCGCGCTCGCGAGCAGCGACTCGGCGGCGGCGAGCGCGCCCGTGTAGTCGCCGAGCGAGAATCGGTCCCGCATCTCCGAGGCGATGTCGGCAGGCTGCACCTCGCCGCCGTTACCGGAGGGCGGAGACCAGGCGGCGTGGTGACTCTTTGCCTCCTCGGTCGCCTCGGGGGGCGCGCTCGCGGCATCGGCGGCGTGGGCGTTGGCGAGCGAAAGCACGCTCGCCCCGCTGGCGGGCGTTGGCCGATCGCTGAGGGTCATCGAGCGCAATCGTTCGAGCTCTTCCAGATCGTGCGGATCTTGTTCGTCGCGGGGATCGGTCGGCCGGCTCACGATGCCATTGAGTCTAAATCAGCGAGTGCAATTATTCATCCCAACGCGGGTGCATCCACACCCATTGTTCGGGGAGGGCCAAGATACGTCGGGAAAGCTCCGCGTTAATTCGCTCCGTAAGGCAACGCTCGCCCGATTCGTCGTGTGCGTGCGATGCAAGGTCATCGATGGCGATGCGCGTGATTGTGAGCGCCATCGTATCGCTCTCATGGTTGGGCGCATGGTTGGGGTAGTCGGCCGTCGGGGCGGCCGTTCCCACGATCACCGCCGCGCCGGTGCGGCAGGCCATCCGTGCCGGCCCGACGGGGGTCGCAGCAGGTGTGCCAAGGAAGGGTACGGCGATCGACGGCACGCGCGAGCGGAGGTCCATCGGCATGCCGAGAAGGCCCCCCGAGCGAAGGGTGCGCAGCATGCGAAATGCAGCGCCGGGCGCGCCACGATAGATGGATCGCACGCCCTTCGCGCCGCGCAATCGGTCGTAGAGCGCGGTCAAGCGCGGGTCGTAACTTTCGCGGGCCACCGTCGTGAGGGCGAACCCATGCTCGACCAAGGTCGCCGCCACGCGCTCCCACGGTCCGAGGTGTGCGGAGATGAACAGGACGCCGCGCCCCTCGCGCTGCGCTTGCGCGAGCCGCGCGCGTTCGGACTCGGGGAAGGGGAGTGAGCCCCCGCGCAGATCCCGCGCATCCTGCGCGCCTTGGCGCAGCGACGCGACAGCATCGCCCAAGTGCCCTCCGAGGTTGGCGTACGCGGCACGCGCGAGGGCGCGAACCTGCGCCGCATCTCGATGCGGCATCACCCGCCTCACATTGGCATGCGCGAGCCGTCGCAAACCGGGATGGACGGCGTACACGAGGGCGCCAAGCGCGCGGCCGAGGGCGCGCACCGTCCGTTTGGGCACCCAGCCGATGGCGGCCAGCGCGATTCGGACCCCCGCGTACAACAGCGCATTTTTGGTCGCTTGTGCAGGAGTCCAATGCCCGCCCTCGCGGACGTCGGTGCTCATGGAGGTCCGTTCGGCAAGGGCCCCGATACCGCAGGCGGGCCGGTGATCACCTTCTTCTGAATCTCGACGGCCTCGCGCAAGAGAGAGAGAGCCCGGTCGCGCGCTCGATTGGAATCGGTCCGGCGCCCGGCGTCGGCGAGCGAAGCGGCGCGCGCCTCTTCGATGATCCCCGCGACCTCGAGCAGGTGTCCGCGAAAGTAGCTCGGCGCTTCGGCGTGGGTCACACCATCCTGGATATCGTGCGCCGCCCCATCGAGGTCGCCCGTGCGCATCCGGAGCTCGGCGAGCCGTGCGTACGTGTCTGCGAGCACCTCTTCGACTTCGGGCGTCGTCGTTTCGGGGTGCGGCTTCGGCGCGTGCGTGAGCCGCACCAGTGCCTCGATGGCACGTGAAGGCTCATTGGACGCCTCGTGCAGGTTCGCTTCGTGGTGCAGTGCGCGCGCTTCCGAAAGAAACGCGAGGAGCGGCGGGTCGACGATCGCCCCCGCGTCGCTCTGCGGACCCGCCGTCGCGACGGCTCCCGCGTCTTCGCGCTTGGAGCATGCGGCGGACGAGGCCATCGCCGCGGCGGCCAACAGGGCCACCACGCCGCGCGCCCACCACGCCACCCTCTTCATCGGACCCCCCAGCGGGCAAACCGGTTGTCGCGCAAATCGGAGGCGCGCGCCATCGCGATGCGGTCGATGCGTGCGCTCGTTCCGCCTGCAGTCTGAAACGGGGTGCGAAAGAGCGGCTGCGTCGAGCGCGCGGCAATGGCGGGAGGCAGCGCCGCGGCCATCGGCGCGGAAGCGCGATCTTCGTGCCGAAGTCCCACGACCAGCACGAGGGTCGCCGCCAGCGAAAGCGCCGCCGCTACGCCGAACACGATTCGAATGACCGCGCCGCGCTGCTTCGGGCCCTTGCGCGCGTGCTCGGGTCGCGAAAGCGCGTGCTCGACGATCGCACGGTGATCGTCGGGCGCGATGGCGCGGGGCTCGTGGGCAAGGGCCAGTGCGCGTGCGAAGTCGGCGTCTTCGTGGCCCGTCGCCGGGTCCTCCAGGGCCGCGCGCAAAGCCTCGGCGGCGCGCGTCTCTTCCTCCGACGCGGGCGCGTCGGGGTCGTCCATGCTCCGCGGTTCGTCAGGCGCCGTCATGGTGTCTCAGATTCCTTAGCATCTAGCGGGTCGGCGAGTCCCGGGCCCGCCTCCTTTGCGGAAAGCGTCTTCTTCAGCGCTGCGATGGCGCGGTGCAAAAGGACGTCGAAGGTCGCCGGGGTCACTTCGAGCCGCGCGGCCACATCCTCGCGTGGCCTCTCCTCGAGAATGCGGAGCCTGATAGCGCGCGCGTAACGCGGGTGGATGGCATTCAAGGCGCGCTCGACTTTGGCGCGCGCGGCGGCGCGATCCTGATGATCGCTGAGCGACTGATCGAGCGTGGTGCGTGGGCCGTCGGCGCCGGCATCGAGCGCGCGCTCGACGTCATCGGCGTCCCAGACGACCATGCGCTTTCGTGCACGAAGCTGGTCGATGGCCACCCGCAGGGCCAACGTTCGCAGCCATGGGTAAAATCCAACATTTTGCCACGTGAAGCGGTCGATGCGCTCGACGACCTTGGCATAGGTATCGGCGAGGGCATCCTTGGCCGCTGCCTCCGAGCCGAGTCGCGGAAGGAGCACACTGCGATAGAGCCCGGGGCCGTATCGGCCGAGAAGCTGCCCGAGCGCCTCGCGGTCCTTCGCTTGCGCGCGGACGACGAGCTGCCGTTCGAGCTCGAGCTCGTCTTCTCGCGAACCCACGCCGGCGAGCATAGCCGTGCCGACGTCCAACACCCCGAAGAAGATCTGCCGCTTTCCAGGGTTTTCGCGGCCAAGGTTTTCGCGGCCAAGGTTGTCGCAGATCGAGAGGGCGCAGGCGGCGGTCACATCCGAGCAACGCGATTTACGCGGCGAAGCTTACAGGCGCCCTCCGAGATGATAAGACGGTGGGCGTGAGTGACGTCTCGTTGGCCCACGGTGCAGAAGACAACGGCCTGGCGGTGATGCTGGCCGATCTCGTCCGGCAAAACCTCGAGGCAAAGCCTCACAAAAAGCGCGATTTTAGCGCGCTTTCGGGCTCCTTTTCCATCGTGGCAGAAGATGCCGAGGTGGCACTGACTCTCCGCTTTGCCGACGGAAAGCTGACCATCCACGACGGCATCGTGGGAATTCCGGACGTCACCATCCGGGGTGGCTCCGATACGATCCTCGCGCTCTCGAATCTCCCGCTGACCCGCCCGTTCGGTCTCCCCATCCCCAACCCGCGCGACAAGAACGAGGTCTCCGTGATGCGCTCGGTGGTCGCGGATCTCCGCGCTGGCCGTGTTCACATCTACGGCATGGCCTTCCACTTTCCGATGCTGATGCGCCTCACGCGCGTGATGTCCGTGAACGGGTGAGCCCGGCCCCCCATCACTTTTACGTAAGCTTCCCTTGACCTGGCACGCTCGGTGAAATAGCGTGCGCCCCCCAACTCACCCTGCTCTCAAGTGGCATAGGCGCAAGCCGATGCTAGGCTAAATTGCGAGAACAGGGACATTTCGGAACCGCTCGTTCTCTAGGATAAAGCCTCATGGCCGTTCACATTCGTCTGGCTCGCGCCGGTGCAAAGAAGCGCCCCTTTTATCGTCTGGTTGTGACCGATCATCGCAGCCCCCGAGGGGGCCGCTTTTTGGAAAACATCGGCACCTTCGATCCCACGAAGGAGGAAGCCCTCCTTACCGTGAAGCAGGACCGCCTCGAGTTCTGGCGCGGTCGAGGGGCGCAGACGTCGGAGACGGTCACCCGCCTTCTCAAGCGTCTGAAGAAGGTCGCCGCGGCGAGCGAAAAGTAGTTCTCATTTCCCATTCGTGCCCGCTTGACGTAGACCTCGTCGCCTTGTTTTCGCGTTTCCAGATGCCGCCGTTTTTGCCGCTGTTCTCGCTCGTCCATCCAAAACGGGTCGCTTTTGCCCCGTTTGCCACGTCTCTGCACGC
>Ga0193753_10003793_pt1 | contig 11032 bp, 3 predicted proteins | sample H1c2metaG_FD_144925 | JGI IMG/M metagenome (GOLD analysis project Ga0193753, IMG submission 144925) | Soil microbial communities from a riparian zone of the East river system, Colorado, United States - H1c2 | ecosystem: Environmental > Terrestrial > Soil > Riparian zone | place: USA: East River... | reverse complement strand
CAACGCCGCCTATGGTGGCCTGACGCGACAGGGGAAACGTCCTCTGCATGGCACCGTCGACGGTCACCTTGCCGACCCAAAGGGCAGGACGCGTCGCCGTCTCGGAAACGGACGGGTTGTCGGGCAAGATCGCCATATCGTAATGACCGAGCGGGACCTTCACCGCGAAGCGACCGCTCTCGTCGGTTTGAACCTTCGTGGCGTAGCGAAGGGGAACGTTGGCGTTCGATGGGATCGCCGCATCGTCGTCCTCGCTCTGAAGGATCACGGTGGCCCGGACGGAAAGCGGACTTCCGAGGTCGCCCGAACCGGTCACCAGACCCGAGAAGGTCACCGGCGCTCCAACGACCGGGTACACCTGCGTGTGAGGAATGACCGGTGTGGCACGAGAGACGAGTGTCGGCACCCCTTCGGTACCGGGAGGGGGGGCGACAACGAGCTCCACGGGGACGTTCGTCAGGACTTCGTGGTGCGTCGTGAAGAGGGTCACGTCGTTCGTCCCGGACGCGAGCGTCGCCACGCGGGAGATGTTTCGGTGCGAGACGCGATCTTGCAGGACCGCCGTAAAACCCGTGAGATCGCGCGGCCCAGTTGGATCGGGCGAGATCTTGAACCGGCGCGACTCGAGGTCCTTGTCGAGCTCGTTGGTCGTCAGCAGGACCGTGTCGACCGTGTTGGTCTCGAGCTTCACCACGTCTTCGCGCGGCGGGAAGGCATCGTTGAAAGGCGGGTCGGGCATGATGACGCGCAGGTAGCGCCCACTCGGAAGCGACACGCTCCACACGATGGGTGGGGCGCCGAACGGGCCGGGGCCGGGATGTGCCCCCGCCGGCAGGCCGAGCGTGAGGTCCAAAATAAGTGGGGCCAAGGTCGGTAAGAGCGGGTAGCTCAAATCCGTCGCGAGAAGCGTCGTTGCGTCGGATGTTGGCGCGAGCGGGTAAAAGACGGCATGCATCGGTAGGGACGTAATGAGCCCGGGGTTACCGACCTCGCGCCCAACCTTGGCCGCCGCCGCACTGTCGACGTCGTACGAGGCGACGGAACTCGCGAGCAAGGGAACGTAAACGCAAGCCTGACCCGTCGGGCACCCGGGATCCGTCACGGGCTGGCTCAATGCCGACGAGTGAATCAACGTGGTGCGGGCTCCGAAATAGGGCGGCGAACCCGCGGCCGTCGCGATCACCAAGTCGAACGCGAAGGTCGCGTTCACTTGGCAATACTCGCCCATCTCGTTGCATGTTGCCGTTGCGCCTTGGAACGCACGACACGGATGCTCGTTGCAGTCGTTGTTGGGCGCGGCGGACGAGTCGAAATGAATCTTGTGGCAGTGGACGGCGCCGACCACGAGCGGTGCGAGTGCGGCGAGCCGCCGCCACCACCGCGGGCTCATCGCGCCGCCGCATCCGACGCGGAGTCTGCCCCGGAGTCGGACGAGCCGTCGCTCACGCCGGCGTCGTAGGACGTGCACTTCGAAAAGTCACCATTGGGTACGTAGAACCAGGAGATCGAGTCCGCGCCTGCGGCGTCTGCGGTGTGGTTCGCAATGAAGCTGAACGCGACGAGAAACTCGAACGTGTGGCAACGATCCCCGTACTTTTCTTCTCCGATGCTGAACGGGATGATCTGATAGTCGGCCGTTGAGGACGTTCCTCCACCCGATCCATGAATTTCGTAGGCGTTCTTCTGAAGGGGATCGTAGTCGACGAAGACCCGCCACTCGAAGGGGATCGTCGGATTGTACAGCTGGAGCGGCACGATGAACGTATCGTGAAGGTCCATAAGGGGCTGCGATTCCGCCGGCGACACCGAGGCGTGGACGATCGAGGGCCGGCGCGTCGGGAGACTTCGTTGCTCGGGCAGCGGATCGGCAAGAATGCACGCCGCGAGCACGCTCGCAACGACACCGAGGGACCCGAAGACAGTGAGCGCTCGGGCCTTCATCCTTCGGCTCTTGCCACTACCCGTGGCAGGCGTGCGGTTCATCGCGCCCCTCTCGTCCCCTCCTCGGGTCGCTGCAAACGCGCTTCCGCATATTCGGAAGACGTCGCCAGCTCGACGAGGTTTGCGAGCTCGGGGAACTGTTTGAACAAGCGTTCCGCGCCGCCCCACGTGCGGACGCTCTCGAGGTCCATGGATCGCTCGCGTAAGAATGCGTGCGCCACGGCCGCGAAATCTCCCGCGAGAAAGAGACCGAGCCGGCGTCCGCTCTGGCGAACGATGGCGACGACATCGTCGTAGCTCGTTCGCGGCGCGACCCCCAAGAGCTCCTGCATGCGCCTTTGCGTGCGCGGCGGCACGGTGTGCCAGAACGATTCCGCGAGCCTTCCACTCTTGGGATCGAGCTGACGCCCGTATTCTGGCGGGCCGAACGCTCCGAGCATCGCGCGCCACATCAGGGACCCCTCGCCCTCGGGGAGCGCGGCAATGAGAATGTTCTGCGGCAATGCGCGCGCGATCCCTTGTCCCAACGCGTAGCGAAGTTCCGGCGTATCGCCGCGCAGTTCCCCGGACAGCACAATCGCGGGAGGAGAAGCGATTCGTACCGTCGCCGCCGCCGCGCCTGGGCGTGGATTGGCAAAGAGCGACGCCTTGGGGAGAGACAAGAGCTTCGTCGCAATCTGCCAGAGTCGAAAGATGTGGGCCAACGGCTCCGCCGTCGTTTTCCCAAGCTTCGTCCCCGGGAGGTTCGTCGGCTCTCGAAGAAAGATCTCGGGTGCGCTCTCCCAGAGAAGCGAAAGGACCTCCATGATCGCCGGATGGCCGACGCGCGCCAAAAGCGCCAACATACCGGGTTGCTCGGTCTGGGCCGCGAGTGGTGGTACTTCGCGCGGGTTCGAGTCGGGATCGAAGGCGGCCAGAACATGCGCCATCTCGGCATCCGCGCCCGAATGCACCGGCGCTGGATGCGAGCGCGTGGAACGCCGCTGGCGAAGGGTTTCGAGCTCGGCGGAGAGCTGCGCGGAAAGTACGCTTCCCTCGGGCGCCGTCGCCATGGCCTCCACGAAAAGCTGCTCGCCTTCGGTGAAGTCGTCCGGGCTGGCCGACGTGAGGAGCAGGCGACCGAGTTGCGCCAACGTCACGGTCCGCTCCTCGCCGCTCGTCGCGCGAACGAGCTCGCGAAGCACGGTCCGCGCGCGCGATAGATCGCCGCGCGCCGCCGCAACTTGGGCCGTCTTCTTGAGCGCCTCGAAACGCGACTCCGGATGAAACGCTGCTTCGTCCAGCAGATGGAGCGCAGCGTCGACCTGCTCGGCGCGCAACGCGACGGAAGCCGCGGCCAGCGCCACCGTCCCGCGCGAACGAAATCCGAGGAGATTCCCTTCGAGCGCCGCCTCGTAGAACGAAAGCGCCCGTGCGGCGTCCGACGTGAGCTCGCTCCGTTCGGCCATCGCCAGCGCCAGGAGCGGCTGCGCACCCACCTCGGCGTGAGCTTGCGCAAGGCGCAGCGCGGCTTCGTCCGCACGCCCCAGCGCGGTGAGCGCCTCCACGGCGAGAAACGTGGAGAGTGCGACGTCTTCGGGTTCGAGCTCCTCGTCCACCCTTGCGAGCTCCGCCAAGGTCGCCTTCGCCTCGTCCTTCGTGCCCGCGCCGCGCAATCGGTATTCGAGCCCGCGTGCGAAGAGCTGCGTGGCCGCGCGGTGCGGCGCCGCTTCGGCCGCTTTCCGAGCCCGCTCGAGCGAGCGTGTTCCGTCGCCAACACGCGCCGCGGCCTGTGCGGCGTCGACCCATAGATCGGCGCGGGTGGCCTCATCCGCGCCGCCGTAAAGCGCGGCCGCTTCGAGCGCCGCGCCAAGTTCGTGATCGTCTTCCAGCGCGCGCGAGAGATCCACGCGATGAACCATCGCCTCGATCAAGAGCGGCTCGCGTTCGAGAAGCTGGTTGACCATGGAGAGCGCGCCGCGAAGGTCACCCGCGTCGCGCATGGCGGTCACCGCGCGCAGTTCGAGCTCGATTTGGCTCTCGGCGCCTTGCGCCAAGGCCGAGAGATACTTCCACAGAGGCGCTGCGCGATGCGTCTGCCCGGTGCGCTGGTAGAGGTCGGCGAGGTAGCGAAGTGCACCGTCGTTGTCTGGCCACTCGCGCAGCAGCTCTTCGAGCTCCGCGCAGGCTTCGTCCACGCGACCCAAGCGCTGTTCGAGAATGGCCACGCGCCGCAGGCGCACTGCGCGCAGCGAATCACGTCGCGTCGTCTTCGGCGACAAGCGCGCGATGCGCCCCGCGAGGTGATCGGCGAGCCGCTCGTAGTTGCCTGTCGCGACGATCATGGCCTCCATCGTTTGGTCGGACACCTCGTCCTCGGGGTCGGCGTCGAGCACCTCCTCGAGTGCCGAAATCGCCTCGTCGACCAGCCCCGCATCTTCCAGGGCGCGGGCAAGGCGGCGCAAAACAGCAGGTCGCGCATCCGCCTCGACCCGTTTTTCGACTTCACGAAGCGCCATGATCCGCAGATCGGTGCGGCGTGCCAACTCGGCTGCGCGCTCGAGCGCGCTCCAACGTGCCAAGGGTTCGGGATCCAACTCGGCGGCTTTACGAAGCAGCGACGCCGCGCTTCCGAGCTCCCCACGCTCCTCGCACCGCTGCGCCACCTCGGCGTAGCGATCGGCGCGATCGCGCGGCTGAAAGGACTCGTCCTCGGCGCGCGCGAGCGTCCGGCGCTCGAGGTCCGACGCGCGCCCCGCCGAACCGTACAGCGTGCGAATTTCCGACTCGACCCCGGACCGCTCCTCGGGGCCGAAGAGCATGCGCGCACGCTCCATCGCGTCGATGGCCGCGTCGTACTCGCCGGCCATCGCGCGCTCGCGAGCGTAGGTGCGAAAGACCTCGCCGCGCGCGTCTGGCGAAACGCTCGCATCGAGCCGCGCGGACAGTTCGGCGTCTCCCAAGCGCCGCGCAGCGTCGTCGGCCGCGCGCACGAGTGCGGCGTCGTCCGGGTCATGCAAGGCCGCTTGCAGCGTGAGGCGATCGCCCTGCGCGGGATCGCCGCGTTGGTTGGAAATCGCGGCCAGCAGCTTCAACGCGGCCGCGCCGACGTGCGCGTACGGTTGCTCCAACGCCGCAAGTGCGCGCGCCATGAACACCGCGATCGCGTGCGCGCGGCCGAGCTCTCCCGCGTAGTCGAGCAAGGTCGTGTACTCGTCGACGTCCGCATTGGTCGCGAACGCGCTCGCGAGCGCATCGACGGCCCCTTCCGCGTCTCCGAACAAGCGCAGCGCCAAGTGCGAGAGCGAAAGCGCCGTACGTGCCCCATCGGGTCCTTCGAGCCGCGAGGTCAGCCTGCGGATCGCCTCGTCCACACGCGCCGCCAGCGCGTCTCGCTCCTCGGGTGCGACCCGCAAGAGGTCGTGCGCCGCATCGGCGAGGAGCGACAGCGTGCCCGCATCGGGAACGAGAAGGGCGGCGCGCAGCAGACAATCGACTCGCTGGCGCAAGCCGTCGTCGTCACCGTCGGTGAGCAATGCGGCGTGCAAAAGCCACCCCGCCCGAGCGGCCGCACTCTGTGAAAGATCGGCCACTTGCTCCAGCGTGTGAACCGCAAACGGCCGATTCCCCGCGCGATCGGCGACCCGCTCGAGAAGCACCAACGCGGCTCCTTCCGATGGAACCGCCACGAACGCATCGCTCGCGTGCTTGAGCGCACGTTGTGGATCGCCGTGGTGCTCGAAAAAGCGCGCACCCCGGTAGTGTGCCGCCCGCCTTCCGAAGCGCCCCAGCGCGCGCTCGCCCATCGCGTCGTAGAGCGCCGACATCTCCACGATTCTGTCGGCTCGAATCGCGCACTGTTCGGCAATCTCGAGTGCCTCGGTGTGCTCGGGATCGCGCTCCAAGGCAATCGCGGCCAAATCGAACCCGCGCGTCGCTTCGCCCACCACCAACGAGGCGCGCGCCGCTTCGGCGGCGATGGCCCCGGACGTGGCCTGATCGCTCTCGCTATCGATTCGCTCGGACAGACACTCGAACGCAAATTGCGGATCGGCAAAGCGCGTCATGTCCACGGCCAAGGTGAAGTAGCCCCGGTACGGTGCGATCTTGGCGGCGCGTACCCACGCATCGACCGCACCATGCCGGTCGCCCGCGAGATCCCAGAGCGCGGCGCCAAACTCACGCCACGCGGCCGATGCCGCCCCAGGATCTTCCCCTTCGCTCAAAAGAAGCGCACGCGCTTCGAGCCATGCGAGCGATCCGTCTTCGGACAGGGTGGCCTCGCTGAGCGCCTCGATGCGGCCCTCGACGGCCCCCGGTGCGGCCCCGAGCCGGATGGCTCGCACGATGGCGCGCGCCTCTCCATCGTGATCGCCCATGGTCATGCGCCGCTCCGAGAGTGCGACGAACAGCTCCCGCCGCTCTTCGGCCGTCGCACCCGCCGCGATCCACCGCTCGATGATGGCCCCCGCGAGATCGTCATCGCCGGCGCGCTCGGCCGCGTCGAGAAGCGCCGCACGAAGCTGCGCTTTGCGCGGACCGAAAACGTCCAGCGCACGGCGCGCCACGGCGACGGCGCGCCCGGTGTCGATCTGCGAGAGCTCACGAATCCCCTGCCCCACCATGTCGGCGAGTGGACCCGCAGGCTGCGGCTGCGAAAGGACCCACGAGAGGGTATCGCCCAATCGCGCCGCCTCCTTCGCCCGCACGACCCGCTCGATGAGCGACGCCGTCGCATCGCGATCTCCGGGCCGAAGCGCCACGTATTGCTGCGTCCAAGCGACGGCGTAACCGGTCTCGCCGAGCTTCTCGAGCGCCCCCGCCAACGCCCGACAGAAATGGCCGCGCGGGCACACGAGCTTGACGACCCGTTCGAGCGCCGACGCACTCGTGCGATCTTCTCCCGACGCGCACGCCTCCGCCATCACCCAGGCGCTGCGGGCCGAGGAAGGATCGGCCTGGCACGCCCGCTCGGCCAGCGACCGCGCCGCCTCGGCCGCGCCCCGTACGAGCCATCTCTCGGCCGCCACGGCGTACAGCACGGCGCGCGTGGGGGGCGCCGTGTCCGTCGCGAAGCGCTCCAACTCGCGCGCCGCCGTCGCCGCATCGCGGGTCAAGAGGGCCTGCACCCATTCGAGCCGGGCGGTGCGCCGCGGCGAGCCCGCCATCGTCCGTTGGAGCGCGCCCTTCAACCCGTCGGGATCGCCGCGGTCGAGCGCGCCCTCTACGGCCTCGAGACCGAAACGGATGGCGTGCGCGCGAAGCGCTTCGCGCGCTTCCTCGGACGCCGGATCCAGCGCGTACAGCTCGGCGTAGGCCTCCGCCGCGCGCTCGGGATCGTCGAGCCGCCCGGCCGCGAGGTGCGCGAGCTCCTCGTAGTGCCGCGCGCGGCGCGATGCATCGGTCTGGGCGTGAGCGCGCGCTTCCACGCGCACGGCGAGCATTTCGAACAGCCCCGTGCGCAAGAGCAGCTCGTCGAATTCCGGCGCCGATTCCCCCTCGTATTCCGCATCGAGCCCGTCGTCGAACGCTGCCCCCAACGCGCGCGTCACGTCGCCGATCGCCAACGCCTCCTTGCGCCGGCGCGTATGAATCACCCTGCTCGCACTCGCAGCCTCCGCGTCCCCCGCATTGTCGAGCGCGTCCACGTGGCCCACGCGAGCGAGTGCGCGCGCATGTTCACGCCAAATCTCGTCGCTCGCCGCCGCTTTCCCGCGCTCGATGAGCGCGTCCACGACCGCGCGCGCCGCATCCTCGTTCGCGGGATCCGCTTCGAAGCCGCGCAGCGTGTCCTCCATTGCATCTTCGCCCGCCGCGCTTCGCCGCGCCGCCGCGTCCACGTAGGCTTGCGCGGCCATTTGCGGACTCACGACATCGGCGGCCCACGACGCGAGCGTCCCGCGGAGCTCGAGCGCCAGCGCGCCGTTCCTGTCGACGCGCGCCGCATCTTCGAACGCTTCACTGGCGCCACCCGGATCGCCCGCGCGGGCGTGAAGCACGCCCACGCGCACGAGCGCGGCGGCCATCTCTGCCTCGTCCACCTCACTCCGCGGCGCGTCCCCCTCGTCGATGGCCGCGCGAAGGACCGCCGCGGCAAGCCCCGCCTCGCCTAGGCTCTCGAGCCACGACGCGAGATCGCGACGCAGGTCCGGATCCTCGCAAGTCCGGAGCGCCCGAAGCGCAAGCTGCGCGGCCTCGTCGAGATCGCGGTCGCGCCGCGCCAGCCATCGCGCCAGATCGACCGCGGCCGTGGCCTCCGCGATCCGGTCGCCCACCTGCCGCGCCTCCGACAAGCGTGCGCGCAAGCTCGCTTCCTCGGCACGCTCGCCCGTTCGCCGTTGGGGCGCGGGCGGAGGTGCCGTGGAGTTTCGCTTCCGCGTCGCCTCGCCCTGCACGGTCCACTCGGGCGGCGGCAAGGTCGCACGAGCCATGACGTTGTCGAGCTTGTCCACGTCCCCATGGTAGCGAATGTAAAAAAGCTACCGAACCAAAAGAACGTACGGCAAGGCGACGGCCTGGTGTTCGTCATCGGCCAGCGGCGCCAACGCCGAGACGAACGGAGACATCTCGGGTGCGATATGCTCCACCCACGCTCCGAGCCCCGATAGCGGCGTGGGCAGTGCGGTGGCTACTTTTGCGGCCGCCCCGGCGCGTCCTTGCTCTTTGCTTTCGTCGCCGTCGCCGCCTCCGCCGATCGCCTCGAGAAACCTTGGCGCGCTCTCCATCACGGCGACGGCCGCATCGCCGTCCAGTTTCGCGAGCTCCCGCGCCTTGGCGATGGCCGCCTCGAGTCCCCCAATTTCGTCGACCAGCCCGCGGGTCTTTCCCTCGCGTCCGCTGAAGATTCGCCCTTCTGCCGACGCGGCGACTTTTTCGACGGGGATCTTCCTCCCCTCCGAGACCCGTGCCAAAAAGAGGTCGTAGATGCCCGTCATCGACTCCAAGACGCGCGTTCGCGTGTCGTCGTCCCACGCCATGAACAGCGAATTGTACGCCGCACGCGCGCCCGCTTTCGCGTCGCCGGATTTCGCCGGAAACGTCTCCGCGTGAACCCCGACCTTTTCCAGCGCGTTGGCCACGCCAATTTTCCCGCCGACCACACCGATCGATCCCACGATGCTCGTGGCATCTGCGAAAACGACGTTCCCGGTCGAAGCCAAGTAGAAACCGCCGCTGGCGGCCATGTCGCCGATGCTCACCACGATGGGCTTTTTGGCGCGCACGCGCATCAGACGATGCCACAGTAAATCGCTCGCCAGTGCGCTTCCGCCGGGCGAGTCGATGCGGAGCACCACTGCCTTCACGGCGTCGTTCTTCTCCAAGCGCGCGACGATCTTCCCCAGCTCCTTTTCCGTGATCCCCTCTTGCCCGCCCAGAATCCCGCTGCTCGGGCTCATCGAGATGCTTCCCGTCGCACGCACCAACGCGATCGGCGCAGAGCTCGCTCCATCGCTCCCGAGCGCGCGCACGATGCCGCCTAGGTCGCCGCTCCCATCGTCGCTTGCGCCGGCTCCGAAGCGGAGCTCCTCGCGCACCGCGCCCGCGGCTTTCTTTCCGGCCTCGCGCGCATCGTCCAGGTAGCCGACTTCGTCGACGAGGCCTCGCTCTTTGGCCTTGTTCGGCCCGAAAGGACCATCCTCTGCCGCCACGAGCACATCGGCCTTCGCTCGCCCATCACGACCCCGCCCCTCGCCGATGGCCGAAAGCCACGTCGAACGAATATCGGCCAGCACGCCTTCGAGCGATGCGCGGGCCTCGGGGCTCGGCCCATCGCGCGTGAGGGGCTCCTCGGCCCCCTTGAATTTGCCAACTTGCAGGAAGTCGATCGACAGATGAAGCTCGTCGGCCAGGAGCTTGCGCATGTAGATGATTTGCCCGGCGATGCCCACCGTCTCGACTTCGCCCGCGGGCGAAACGAAGATCTTCGTGCACCCGCGTGCGGCCACGAACATCGTCTGGTTGGTGAAGCCGTCACCGTGACAAAAGACGACCTTGTCTTTGCGCACCTTTTCGAGGGCGTCTCCTAGCTCTTCGGCCCGAGCATTTCCCATGGTGGCGGCGCCAAAACGCACGAACAGCCCCTTCATCTCCGCATCTTTGCGAACTCGGTCGAGCGCGCGAAGCGCTTCGTCGAACGAGTGCAAGCGCGCACCGAGCCCCAGCATGCTCCCGGCACTTTGTTCGGGCACACCTTGGCTGAGGTCGATGATCGCCATCGCGGGACCCGAACGCGGTTCCTTCGGCGACGCGCCGGCCCCCGACGACGCGCGCGGGCGGCCTTTGCACCCCGCTGAAAGGCAAAGGGCCGTGGCGGCGATGACGAGGAGCTTGCCGGACTTGGATCGGGTCATGGTTTGTCGGGATTCGAAGCGGGCGCCCCACCGGCGCCGCCTTCGGCACGTTGTTTCACCCGGTGTGGGTACGAGCCTTCGGGCACGCGCTCGACGATATCCTTGTAGGTCCGAACGGCGCCAGCGCGATCCCCGATTTCCCACTGCACATCGCCGAGACCGACGAGCGCGGGCAAATACGCCGAGTTATCGGCGATGGCGCGCCGATAATAACCCTGTGCACCCTGAAGATCGCGCTGCGCGCGGGCAACGTCCCCCATGCCCGTCAGCGCCTCCACGCTATGCGGATTCTTGCCGAGCACTCCCTGGTAGAGCGCCTTGGCGCGCGGCACATCGTTGCGATTCTTCGCCGCATCCGCCTGCTGCAGATCGCTCGCCTCCGCTGGCACGGGACTTCGCCCGCGTCCGGCTTTGCCCACGGGCTCCAACGGCGCGGCCGCGTCGGCACTCGCGCCGCCCAGAGCCCCCGCGTCGGTTGCCGCCGCGCCGCGATCGACGTACGCGCGCAGCGCCACGAGCAGCGGATGGGGATGCGGCAGCGCGGCCAGCCGATCCAACTCTTGTTTCGCACCGAGCGCATCGCCCGAGCGCGCCAAGGCATAGACGAGGGCCGCACGCGCGCGGCCCGACGTTCCTTCTCCACCGGCCGCCGTGCGCAAACGCTCGATGACGATCGAAAATGGCGGATCTTGCTCCGCCAGATCCAGCGCGGCCAGCACGTACGCCGACTCGGGCTGCGAGGCGTTGAGCGATGCGCTCCC
>Ga0193753_10003792_pt1 | contig 11032 bp, 4 predicted proteins | sample H1c2metaG_FD_144925 | JGI IMG/M metagenome (GOLD analysis project Ga0193753, IMG submission 144925) | Soil microbial communities from a riparian zone of the East river system, Colorado, United States - H1c2 | ecosystem: Environmental > Terrestrial > Soil > Riparian zone | place: USA: East River... | reverse complement strand
CACGCCCGCTGCCGAGCGCTATTGCGTGGAGCAATACGATCGCTATCAGCACGGTGACCTCTATACGCCCTTCGGACTTAAGCCCACTCTTGTTTTTCCCGGCGCCATGGGAGGCGGCAACTGGGGTGGTGTTTCGTTCGATCCCAAACTTGCCTATATTTTCGTAAACACATCCAACATGGGCGGCATTGGCCACATGGCGCCGACTCCGCCAGGATCTCCTGTCCCGTACCGTAACGAAAGCGCGTACGCCCGTTTCTTAGATCAGGATCAGTATCCCTGCCAGCAGCCGCCGTGGGGTGAACTGAGCGCCGTAAACACTACTACCGGCGATATCGCTTGGCGAGTTCCCCTCGGCGCTTTTGAAGAACTGCAATCCGAACCCTATAAGCACGGCGGCACACCCAACGTTGGTGGGTCACTTGCTACCGCGGGCGGCCTCGTCTTTATTGGCGCGACTAACGATTCTCGTTTTCGCGCTTTCGATTCCCGTACCGGCAAAGAGCTTTGGTCGACCAAATTGGAAGCCATCGCAAACTCAACGCCCATCACGTTCCAAGGCCGCGATGGCCACCAGTATGTTGTGGTAGCCGCCGGAGGCCCCGCGCACCTGCGAAATGTTGGCAACTCACTAAACGGAGCCGATTCGCTCATCGCCTTTTCGCTAAACGGCCGCGAACCCGAAACGACTTCCGTGACACAATCGACTCAGCCCGCTCAACCTGCTTCCGCGAATGCAATTGAGCCGAACGTTACCGGCGATCTACCCGAAGCTGCCGGAAAAGAGACTGTGGTAAAAGTCTGCAGCAAATGCCATGGTGTCGAAACGTTTTCGCGCATGCGGATGAATTCAGCCGGGTGGCGGGTTATCGTCACGGACATGCAGCAGCGCGGAGCCACCGGCACTGAGCTTGAAATGCAAGTGGTCACGGATTACCTTGGCACATATCTGGCCAGAAAATAGAAGGAGAAAAAGCTTGTGTTGAACAGGCGCGAATTCGTAACAGGGACCGCCGCACTGTCGGCGGTGGGGGCAACTAGGACCGCTTCCAACAGCGTTTCCATTGTGGCGAATCCTAGCGACCCAATCATCAGCGCCCAACCCGTCCGTTGGGCGCTGCAGGAGTTGGAAGACAACCTCAAAGCGCGCGGCGTGACTGTGAACAAACGTCAAGCGCTGGCGGGAGCCAAATCCGGCGAGCTTTGCATTCTAGCTTCCGGGCTCGCATCGAGATCGTCTGCCGAGATTTTTAAACAATCCGGCGTCGTCGTGTCCGCGACACCCGAATCTCTCGGCCTTATACCCGGCCAACTCGATGGCAGGCGTGTTCTGCTGGCTTGCGGTTACGATGTCCGGGGCTTAGTCTATGCACTGCTTGAATTAGGAGACCGCGCACAGAATTCCACTGACGCTCTCGGCGCGCTGAATGTTGATCGCCCCATTGTCGAGAGCCCTGCCAATTCCGTTCGCAGCGTTACGCGACTCTTCACCAGCGACGTCGAAGACAAGCCCTGGTACAACGATCGTGAAATGTGGCCGCGCTACTTGTCCATGCTAGCGAGCCAGCGCTTCAATCGCTTCAACCTTGCCTTTGGCATCGGCTACGATTTTATCCGTCAGGTGACGGATGCTTATTTGCTCTTCGCCTATCCATTTCTTCTCGAGGTTCGGGGCTATCGTGTCCGCGCTACGCCACTGCCCGATTCGGAACGCGATAGCAATCTGGAAATGCTGAAATTTATCAGCGAGCAAACCGTCGCCCGCGGAATGGAGTTCCAGCTCGGTCTGTGGATGCACGGTTACGAGTGGATCGATAGCCCCAATCCGAACTACACGATCGAGGGAATCACCAAGCAAAATCACGGCCCATACTGCCGCGATGCTGTTCGCCTTATCTTGCAGCGATGCCCGGCCATTAGCGGCATTACCTTCCGCGTCCATGGGGAAAGCGGAGTCGAAGAAGGCAGCTACGATTTCTGGAAAACGGTTTTCGATGGCGTGGCCACCTGCGGCCGCACCGTCCGCATTGACATGCACGCCAAGGGTATGGACCAATCCATGCTCGACATGGCGGTCGCCACCAAACAGCCTGTGACGCTATCACCGAAGTTCTGGGCCGAGCACTTGGGTATGACTTATCATCAAGCCGAAATCCGCGAGATCGAACGGCCCAAGCCCGGCAAGGCGGGAAGCGGCCTTATGAAACTAAGCGCCGGCACGCGCAGTTTCTTGCGCTACGGCTACGGCGATCTCCTGCGCGAAGATCGGCCCTGGAGTGTCGTCCATCGTATCTGGCCCGGAACGCAGCGCTTGCTACTTTGGGGCGACCCTAAAACGGCGAGCGCCTACTCGAGAGCGTTTAACTTCTGCGGTAGCGAGGGCGTCGAAATCTGCGAGCCCCTTTCTTTCAAAGGCCGCCGCGGCTCTGGTATCGCAGGCGATCGCTGTGCCTATGCCGATACCAGCTTGCGGCCGCGTTGGGATTGGGAAAAATATGTTTACGGCCACCGCGTTTGGGGCCGCTTGCTGTATAACCCTGAGTCCAACTCCGATTGCTGGCGCCGCTATTTGAACGCACAGTTCGGCCGGGGAGCGCCCCACGTGGAAGAGGCTCTTGCAAATGCAAGCCGCATTCTCCCCATCATCACCACCGGCCACGCCACTTCCGCCGGAAACAACACTTACTGGCCCGAAGTGTATCTAAATCAATCCATGTATGATGCGGAGCATTTCCGCCCGTACACCGATACCCCCTCTCCGAGAGTATTCGGCAATGTCAGCCCACTCGACCCAAAGCTATTTTCACGCATCAACGATTTCGCCGACGAACTGTTGAGCGGCACGCAAGGCGCCAAGTATTCGCCGATCGAGGTCGCACAGTGGATTGAAGACTACGCCGCCGCGGCCGCTAAGCATTTGGACCAAGCTGAGGCGGCAACCAAACAAAAGGACCGGCCCGAATATCGCCGGATGGCCGTGGATGTGTCGATTCAAGCCGGTATCGGTCAATTCTTCGGCGCTAAATTCCGAGCCGGCGTACTCTATCGTATTTACGAGAAGACGGGCGATCGTACGGCGCTCGAAGAGGCGGTAAACCAATACAGCAAGGCACGCGCCGCTTGGGTTGTACTAGCTAACCGGGCCAAAGGTGTATACATGACCGACATTACCGTGGGCGAACATCCGCAGCTTCGCGGCCATTGGTTAGACCGTCTGCCCGCTATGGACCGTGATATTGCCGGTCTCAAAGAGAAATTAAGCTCCGCCACCCAAAGCGCGCCGCAGCCCCAAACCGCTGCCGCAATCAAGCAAGCGTTAGGCAAACCCACTCGCGCTTTGCTCGCGGCCGCTCACACGCCGCCCGGGCATTTCATACCGGCTCGCGACCTGGAGTTAACGTTGACACTCGAAAAAAGACCGGCATCCGTCAGCCTTTACTATCGCCACGTGGATCAGGCGGAGCGCTATCAGGCTGCGGAAATGGACACCGCGAGCCATGGATACACGGCCAAGATTCCAGGGGCCTACACCGATTCCCAATTCCCGCTGGAATACTATTTCGAGGTCAAGGAATCGGCCGAACGAGCATTGCTTTATCCCGGTCTCTCCATCAATCTGATCCAGCAACCTTATTTCGTGGTTCGCCGGGCCAAAACGTAAATGCCTCATGTGGTGCCATTGTCGAAGCAGAAAGCCGAATCACGTCCGGACGCGTCGCGCGTCACGCGCTCCACGTCCGTTTTCGAAAAGCTACTCGCTCTGATTCTGCGGGGCGAGTGGAAAGAAGGTGAACGCATTCATCCCGAACGCGAGCTCTCGCAAGAATTGGGCGTCGGGCGGGCATCTCTGCGCGAGGCTTTGAAAGCTTTGGAGCTGATCGGAATGATCGAGAGCCGCGTCGGAGATGGTACGTTTGTATGCGAACGGTCGACTTTTCTCTCGCGCCCGCTGCTGTGGGCCATCACCGGCAACGGCACAACTCAAGTCGACGAACTCGTCGAATCGCGGCTGGTCCTCGAATGCGAAATGGCGGCGTTCGCAGCGGCACGAGCCACCGCCGACGATCTCAACGCCATCGAAGAAGGCGTCCGCCTGATGCAAGCCGGTCTGGGCAACCCCACGGCGCTTTTAGAATCCGACCTCAAGTTCCATTTGGCAATTGCCAAAGCCGCACATAATCAGGTCCTGCTAAATGCCGTTCAAATGATTCGCAGCCTCATGCGTCAGTGGATGTTGGTAACGCTCCACGTACCGGGCGTCGAAAAACAAGTGCTGTCCCAACATCGGCAGATCTTAAACGCTATTCGCGCCAAGGATGTACAGTTGGCCCGCAACTCAATGAGGCTACATCTCGAAGAAATGGGCGGTCTCCTGATTCGCATTAAATCGGCCGCGCGCACCTGAGCGTTACCAGCCAATCCGTGCTGACAGGCGCAGGGCTCGCTGCTCGATGCCATCCACCCCAGTATTCAGAATTCCCACCGCCTGCATGAAAGTTCCCGTGCTGATCGACGTATTACCCAAAACGTGATGTGGCGTGTTCGCCGAATTGAACATGTCGGCGCGCACCCCCAGGGTGATTCGCTCCGTTATATGGAAATTGCGATTCACTCCAAGGTTCGCGTTTATCAATCCGGGCCCCGAGAGATTGTTTGTTCCGCATGTACCGAACCTCCCTGCCGTGGGTGTGGCGAAGGTCGCCTTGTTGTACCACTGGAATATGTTACCCGTCTGCTGCGGCGCACCGATGCAATCGGCAAATTGGCCCGAAAATGGTGCGTTCAGTGTAGCTGTCGACGCAGTCGCCGTGAATGGCAATCCGGTGTGCGCCGTTACGATTGCGCTCAATTGCCAGCCGCCCGCCAGGTGCGAAGCCAATCCGCTTTGTGCCCAGCGCTTTCCTTTGCCGAACGGCAGATCGATTACCACACTCGAACCAAAAGTGTGGCGGATGTCGGTTGCCTGCCTTCCCCGGTTCAAACTGTAATATTGAGGAATCAATACGGATGGTGTGGTCGCATAGCCTAGAGCCTTCGCGAATGTGTAAGTAAAATTCAACAAAGAACCGTGGAGATTGGCCTGGGCGCGCGTTTGAATAGAGTCATAGGTGTTGGTTCCCAGCGTGCCAATGTATTGAGTAGAAGCCGTCCGGCCAGTTAGCTTATTGAGCTGTTGGCCCGCAGTCCCGCCATTTATCGGCGACCAGTTTGATTGCAAATTATTCTGCGCGTCGACGTCTCGCGAACCGACATATCCAGCCGAGGCAAGCAGACTTTTGAACCGCTGCTCCACGGTGAGGTTCAATGTCTGGATATAGCCGCGAACGTAATTGGAGTTGTCGTAAGTGTTCACCGCTGTAGAGCCAGGCACTGGAATAGTTCCGGCCGAAATATTCGGCAGCGTCACTGCCGGAATTCCACCGCGGAAAGTAGTGGCATACGAAAAGCTGTTGGGCGGCTGTATCACCTGCGCAAGGATGTAGGGGAAGTTTCGGCTTCCTAAGCTTGTGAAGCCTAAAAATAAAATGGGATTAGTCGCAACGCTATATCCAGCGCGAATTACCGTCGAATCGGTTAGCCGGTAAGCGAACCCGACTCGAGGGTTCAGATGCAGCCGGTCTCTGGTGATTCCGCAATCCGACGGAACGGCTCCGATCCCGCAAATGGACATCGTGGCGCTGAGCGGATTGTAGTATTCCACGCCGGTGCCGGTGCGCCGCGGAAATTGGAAGTAATCGAAGCGCAGTCCATAGCTCACGGTAAGTTTCGACGTCGCTTCCCATCGGTCCCGCACATAGGCGCCGTACGTTTGATTGCGCGTATCGTACCGGTCCGGCGCCTGATAGATCTTGCCCGAATCCTGAGGAAGGCCCAACAAAAACGAGGCGAAGGCATTGAAATCGTTGCCTGCCGGTCCGCCGTTCAGTTGGGTTGTTCCTTGCGCAAAATGGAAACCGCCCGAACTAGTGATAAAGCTATTGCTCGACGTTTGATATTGGGTCTCAGACGAATTCTGCAGGTCGGCTTCGAAGCCGGCTCGGATATTATGTGCTCCTTTTATCCAATTGACATTCGCCACAATGTTCTTCTCGGGGTCGGCGTAGTCCTGTGGCTGGAATGTGTTCGCCGGTCCCAAGATCGTAAATCCGTCAATACTGAGCAGCGGTAACCCGCCTTGTTGTAGTTGCCGCTCCGGCGAAAGGCCGGCGGTGGATAGGCCGGGTATCTGCAGTAATGTTGAACCGAGGTTCTTACTTTGGTTCGGCTGATTGCTATACATGTCGATACGCGAATAACCAAAATAAGCGTCGACGATCAGATGTGCACTGAAGACATAGGTCGCCGATGCCGTTGCGTTATAAACGTTTGCTCCGCCTACGCCCACCGATATGTTTGCAGGGCTTACCGATGGACCGCCGAGCAAGCCAAAAATTTGAGGGTTGTACCAATCGCCATTGTTGAAGCCGAAGCGCACAAACCCGCTAAGCTTGGCGCTCGGGTTCCAGTTCACTTTCGCGTCGAATTGATCGCGGCGGGCGCCGCTATTTCCCTGGTTTCCGTTCGATAGAAAATTTTGCCCTAAACCAAATGCACCGGTACCCGCCTGACTTGGATTGGGCCAAACGTTCGTGGCAATCAAAGCCGCAACTCCTGGGTCGATGCGATTGGCCGGAATGATATTGCCGGCAAAGGGCGAGCGCCCCGTTCCGCTCGTGGCTCCCGTCATCGGATCGTAAATCGCGGTGGGCGACGCGGAAAGATTGCCATTTTTCATCGCGACCGTTGGAACCTGCGCTTGTACAGAGTTCCCCTGTACAATGCGCACTCCTTCATAGCTACCAAAGAAGAACAGCTTGTCTTTCTTGATCGGTCCGCCTATAGTTCCGCCAAACTGGTTGTTGATAAAGGGAAGTTTTGGCAAGAATCGGTTCGCCGCCCATTGGTACGCTTGCATTGACTTGTCGGAGTGGTCCTCGAATAGCGATCCATGAAATGCGTTTGAGCCGTTTTTTACCGTGACGTTGACGTATCCACCACCCGATGATTGATCGGCATCGAACGCATTAGTCGCCACGTTGACCGTCTCAATCGCTTCGAGTGCCGGAACATACAAAATCACATCCGACGCCGAGTAATTTCTAGTTCCCGCGCCATCAATACGCGTATCGTTCGCATTTACGTTCCCGCCGTTCACTGTAAATGCCAGCGACCGACTCCCATTGGCGCTGAAGGAATGAGAAGTCTGCGGAGGAGAAACACCTGGTATTGTCGTGAAAATCATCTGATAGTTGCGCCCAATCGGCACAGGCACGTTCTGAAGAATTTTTGATCCAAGTTCCGTGTGCACATCTGCGCGGTCCGCTTGTAATTCTGTCGCTTGCGCCGAGACCGTAACCGTCTCGTTCACGCTTCCGACGTTAAGGGTTACCTCCAACCTGCTCACCGTTTGGGCCGTGATGGAGACTCCCAGGTGAGTCGAGGTTTGGAAACCCGCCGCATTTACATTCACGTTGTAGAGACCTGGCGGCAATCCCGACAATGTGTAGAAGCCACTCGAATCCGCAGTGGTACTCCGTGAAAAACTAGTGGCTTGGTCTGTCGCCGTGACTGTGGCGCCTGCCACCGCAGCTTGACTCGAATCTGCGATATTTCCGTTCAATGTCCCTTGTAGTAGCTGCGCCTCGAGTCCCGCCGGAACAAGCAGCCATAAAAGAAGAAAATAAGCACCCTGAAAAGAATGCTTTGACAGCGGGAACGACACGGTTTGAACCCCCTCGCGTCTTACAAATGACGGCTGGTCGATAATACAGAGGTCGGACCACTGCTGTCAAGGTGAACCTGTGAACCTGGTGCTTTAGTTTTCGGTCAGACCAATTGAGGGAATCCCGTGCCGTTGCCCCTTACTTCGCCGAAAAGCGCTTGTACATAGCGCGTACAGAAGTGGCATTGGCGGTTGCGTCTCCCGCTATGATCCCGTGGCGCGATAAATTGATTTCCGCAGCCAATTGGTCTGCGGTCTTACCCGACTGCATTCCGGCTTTTACCTGCTTCATCATGTCCGCCAGATAATCTCGGTCCGCCAGTAGCGCACTCCGATCGGAAATCGGCCCGTGACCTGGCACCACAACCTTCGGATCCCAACTCGCCATCTCATCCAGCACGCGAAGCCAATTGTCGTAGTTCCCATCCGCGTCACCGACATTATTGCCGAAGCCCCAGGTAACGCACAGATCGCCGGTCGCGACGATCTTTTGGTTGGGCAAATAGGCCACTCCGTCGCCCTTGCTGTGACTTGGACCCAGACGAATCAGCTCGACTCGCTGCGTACCGTCGTCGAATACCAGCCTGTCCGAAAAGGTGATCGCGGGCGGCTGCAAGCGCGCGCCCTCCAGGCTATGCCGCGGATTGTTCCAATTTGCCCAACTCGCCGCGCCCTTCGTTTTCATTTCGTTCGCGCAGGCTTCTGTACAAATGATGGTCGCTCCCAAGTCGGAATAGATTGAATTTCCGAAGCTATGGTCGCCGTGGTAGTGGGTGTTGAACACGTACCGGATCGGCTTATCAGTGGTTTTCTTGATAGCGGGAACAATCTCTCGCGCTCCCCAGGGAAAATTTGCATCAATCACGAAAACGTAATCCTTGAAAACAATCCATGTCGCGTTAGCAGGCTCTCTTTGATCGCGGTCACCCTGCCATTCGTATACCCCCGGCGCGAGTTCGCGCACTGGGTGATTCGCCGTTTGGCCTGCTAGCGGAAGAAGACGCAAAAAGAAGAGTGCGAAGTGTCGGAGTGGCACGCCTGCTAGTGTACTCACCCGTTGATATGCTCATCGAGATACGAACCACAAACGACCAAATACGGAAACCTGAAGTTGGGCGATAGATGAACCTAGATGACGATACGAGAGAACGATTCCGTTTAGGCGCTAATAATAATAATAATAATAATGCGCCTTGAGAGATGCCGGCCTTCTGTTAGCTGCTCTTCCATCTGGTAATTCAAGAGAGGTGAAGTCTATGACGGCAGTAGGGAAATGGAACGGAGTAAGTCGGCGCAAATTTGGCGTTCTTCTGACTGCTTCAGGTACGCTGGCTTCCTCTGTACTTGCACAAGAGGATGCGCAGCACCAGGCAAAGCCCGGTGAAGGAAAGAACGCCGCGCCTCCAGGGTCCGGCAACTCTCGACGTCCGCTCGTTCCGGAGACACCTCCCTTCGAGGGAAAGCTGGAGTTCGCCGGCCAGAGCGTTGCCCTTGCGGCCGAACCGTTCCCCATGGGTCAAGTTCAATTGCTCCCCAATAGCATCTACCACGATGCACAGGAATGGAATCGTGGCTACATGGAGCGGCTCGCGGCGGACCGGCTCCTCTACACATTTCGAATCAATGCCGGCCTACCTGCGGGCTCCACTAAGCCGCTGGGAGGCTGGGAGCAGCCAGAGAATGGCCAGCGCTCAAGCGAACTGCGCGGGCATTTCGTCGGACACTATCTCTCTGGCCTCGCTCATGAAGCCGCAGGCGGTGACCAGGTAGCTAAGGCGAAAAGCGACTACATGGTCGCCGAATTGGCTAAGTGTCAGGAGAAGCTAGGAGGCAAGTATCTTAGCGCGTTTCCGACCTCCTGGTGGGACCGTCTCGACAAAGGCGAGCGCATTTGGGCGCCTTTCTACACCATTCATAAGATCATGGCCGGTATGTTCGATACCTATCAACATGCGGGCAATCAGCAGGCTCTCCGCGTGCTCGAAGGTATGTCCGCCTGGGCTGATGAGTGGACCGCGTCGAAATCTGAAGAGCACATGCAACAGATCCTCGGCATTGAGTTCGGTGGCATTGCCGAGACGCTCTACAATCTGGCCGCGGCGACGAAGGACGACCGGTGGGTCGAGGTCGGCGACCGGTTCCAAAAAAGGAGCTTCCTCAATCCCTTGGCTTCTCGCCGCGATGAACTCCGGGGCCTTCATGCGAACACGCACATCCCGCAGGTCATCGCTGCTGCGCGACGTTATGAATTATCAGGCGACACCCGATTTCACGACGTTGCTGACTACTTCTTCTACGAAGTGACGAAAGCCCGCTCTTATGTAACCGCGGGCACTAGCAACGCGGAAGCATGGCTGGCGCCACCACGCCGGCTTGCCGCGGAATGGAAACAGAGCGTGAACACGGCCGAGTGCTGCTGCGCCTATAACATGCTCAAGCTGACCCGCCATCTCTACAGTTGGGATCCGCGCCCGCAATACTTTGATTATTATGAGCACTCGCTGCTCAATCATCGCCTTGGCACCATCAGGCCGAAGTCAGGCCGGACCCAATACTACCTGTCGTTGACGCCGGGAGTTTGGAAAACCTTCAATACGGAGGACCAGACATTCTGGTGCTGCACTGGGTCGGGGGTCGAAGAGTACTCCAAGCTGAACGACAGCATTTATTGGCAAGACTCGGAAGGGCTGTACGTAAACCTGTTCATTCCGTCTGAGCTTCATTGGGCTGAGAAGGGCTTTGTTTTACGGCAAGAAACGAGTTATCCTGCAGCCGAAAGTACTATGCTTACCGTGGCTGCGGCGCGGCCAGGCAACATGGCGATTCGCATGCGAGTTCCCGGCTGGCTTCGATCGGCCCCTACCGTAAAGCTGAATGGAAAGGGGCTGAACGCGTCAGCAAGTCCTGGGAGCTATTTGACGCTCAATCGGGCATGGAAAGCTGGAGACAAGATCGAGATGGCGCTGCCCATGCATCTGCACGTGCAAGCTATGCCCGACGATCCCCGCATTCAGGCTTTCCTCTACGGGCCCCTGGTGCTGGCTGGAGATTTGGGTGCGGAGGGTCTGACAGAAGCACACGTCGTGGGACCAAACTTCCGCGTTGGATCGCCAAACGTGCAACAGTCCGGCTCGGCACTGGACGCAACGAATCACACTCCGCCGGTACCCGAACTTGAAATCCCAAGCTTCCGGGCGGCAGGTCCTGACCCAGGCTCTTGGATCAAGCGCGTGGGTCCGCGGACCTTCCGGACTACCGGTCAGAAAACAG
>Ga0193753_10003791_pt1 | contig 11035 bp, 8 predicted proteins | sample H1c2metaG_FD_144925 | JGI IMG/M metagenome (GOLD analysis project Ga0193753, IMG submission 144925) | Soil microbial communities from a riparian zone of the East river system, Colorado, United States - H1c2 | ecosystem: Environmental > Terrestrial > Soil > Riparian zone | place: USA: East River... | reverse complement strand
CGGCGACGAGCGCCATGGGCTCGACGCCGCGCGGCGCACCGATCAGCCACGCCGCAAAGCCGCCGGTGAGCCCGAAGAGATACAGGATGCGCACCGCGCTTCTGTCGGAGAAGCCGAGGGAGACCAGACGGTGCGACACGTGATCCGTACCGCCCTTCGACGCCTTGCGCCCGGCCAGCCGGCGGAGCACGAGCACGAAGCTCGTATCGAAGAGGGGCACGATCAAGATGAGCACGACGAGCACGGCCGGGCTCACGAAGGCGATGCGCGTCTTGATCACCGGCACGAGTGACGCCGCGCCCAGTAGCGCCCCGATAAACAGGCTTCCCGAGTCGCCCATGAAGAGGCGGGCCGGCGGGCGATTCCAGAAAAGGAACCCCGCAAGCGCGCCCGCGAGCGCCACCAGCAGCAGCACCAGCCCCGATCCGAGAGGGCCCGGCAGCAGCGATACGAAGAACAACGTCGCGATGAGTGCCACGCCGGCCGCCAGGCCGTCCATGTTGTCGAGCAGGTTCAGGGCGTGGCACACACCCGCGAACCAGACGGTGGCGACCAGGGTATAGACGAGCGGCATCGCGTCGTCCGGCTCGAGGCCGGCGAGCATGAAGACCAGGAAGGCCCCGATCGCCAGCGACGCGACGAGCTTGGCGAGAGGCGAGAGCTGCAGGCGGTCGTCGAAGATGCCGACACAGCACATCGCGGCCGACGCGAGGAGCGCCGGCACCCACGGCTCGCCGATGTCGAGCGGCCCCATCTGCAGGATGCCAATGGCAAACGCAATGAGCGTGGCGCCCGCGATGGCCACGCCGCCCATCGTCGGGGTCGGGTGGTTGTGCCAGCGGTCTGCCCGGGGCGGCACGACGGCCCCAATCGACGCCGACACCCAGCGCATCACGGCCCCCAGCAGGACCGACGCGACGAGCGCCGTGAGGAACCCGATGATGAGGGGCGCGGGAAACTGCGCGAACGCCTCGAACTGCGGCGTCATCAGCTCGCGACGAGGTCGGTGAGCGGCGCGTCCCTGTCGGTCATGACGAACGGCCGATCGCCGAGCACGCCCTCACAGAGCGTGTCGAGTCCGGCCGACTGCCCGGGAAGCAGCTGCTGCAGGCGCTCCAGCTTCAGCCGGTAAATCGGGTAGCCGGCCTTGGGTTCGATGAATGGCAGCGGAATCATCCGGTTGAAGAAGAAATGATAGGCGTAGCGGCGCGCCCGGGCCAGAAGATCCGCACCCAGGCCCTCGGCAAACGGCAGCCGGTCCAGGAGCCGGGTGTACTCCTCCGGTGAGGTCGCGTCGTGCGTCAATCCCTTGTTCCGGATCCAGGCCTCGCCCGCCACGATGACCGGCAGGCCCACGCTGGTCAGCTCCACGCCCATCTTCGTGCCGTAGATGATGGCGGCGTTGCAGAGCGACATGAGCGCGTAGGTGCTCATCCGGCTCTCGGGCGCCACAACTCTGATATTCGGCGCCAGGCGGGGCAGGCGGCGGGCCAGCTCGCGCAGGATCGGCTGCCGCGACGGCGGGAAGCCGCTGATCTCGGCTGGATGCACGCGGATGAGGAGCTGCAGGTCGGGCCGCGTCGCGAAGTACTCGCAGGTCGACACCAGCCACTCGAGCATATTGGGGAAGGCGTTGGCCGGGTAGTGGAGCTGCGCGTCCCACGACACGTTGGTGAGAAGGCCAATCACCGGCTTCGACAGGTCGAGCCCGATGCGCGCCGCCAGCTCCTTCGGGTCGTCGCGCGTCGCGCGGTTGAAGACGATCCAGTCGAAGAGGCCCTCGCGGCGGCTCGCCAGATACTTCATGAGCTCGCGTTCCTGCGCGTCGGAGAGGATGAGATCCTCCCAGTGTGCCGCCGGCTCGGTCATGAGCGTGTGGTGATACGTGTCGTCGTGGCTGAAGATGAAACGCCGCTTGCGGTAGGCGACGTTCCAGGTGGCGACACGCACACCCTCACGGCGTGCCACCTCGCCGATCAGGCCCCACGGTACATAGATACCGTGCGTGAAGACCATCGACGTGAAGCCGACGCCGCGCTGCAGGCGCGTCGTGGCCGTGGCCGTGAGCAGCGCAGACTCGAGATAGCGCCGCAGTACGGCTTCGCCCTGCGGCTCGTCGTCGAGCGACCCGGTGGCAAAAAAGCGCAGCGCGCCGGCGTAGGCGTGCTCGCCGATCGCGATGCCATCGCGCGCATACGCGTGGATCTCCTCGAACGGCACCGAGGCGGCCGTCGCGCGCGCCTCGGCCCGATCCTCTGGACGCAGCCAGTCGCTGTAGCGATGGATCGTCAGGCCCAGGGTGCGGTAGACGCGTTCGGCTGGCCGCAGGCAATCGCGGCACAGGTCCGCCTGCGGTCCACGGCGCACGAACGTCGCCAGGTTCGGGTAGAGCGACGCCTCGCACTCGGCGCACGCGGGCAGCGCCGAATCACACAGCAGCGCGTGCACATCGGCGCCTCGGAACGTCAGCGCCGCGGCCAGTGCGCTTTCAAGCGTGATGGCGTGGGCGTAGGAGCCGATGGACGACGCCATCAGCACCTTGGGACCGCCGGCGGCGGCGCGCGTGGCCGACGCCCAGAGGGCAGGGTCGGCGGCGAGCGCACTGCGCCAGTCGGGGTACGCCCCCCACCGCGCGTAATACCAGCGCCTCACCAGGCGGGATGCGCGCCAGAGCGCTGGCACCCGGCGGATGCCGTGCTTCATGCAGGCGCACGCGCGGCGAGCTCGCGGCGTCCGGCGTCGATCAGGCGCATGAAGGCGTCAGGCCCGGGCAGCTCCTCGAAGAGCTGCCACGGATGATGCGCGGCGAGCTCGTCCGCCGAGTAGCCACCGGTGGCCACGGCAATCGTCCGGACGCCGATGGCGTTGGCGCACTCGATGTCGTGCGGCGTATCGCCGATCACGAACGCCTCGTCTTCTCCCACGGGCCCGGCCGCGCGCGCCATCGCCAGCGCCCGGCGGGCGATGGTCGCACGCTCGAGCGTGTCTTCCGCGAACGCGCCGTCCGGAAAGAAGTCGATGAGGCCGTAGTGCGTGAGCTTGGCCGTGGCGCCGCCGCGCGTGTTCCCCGTGAGGAGATACGAGCGCACGTCGGGCCGCGGGCGCAGCGACTCGAGAATCTCGCGGACGTTGGGCAGCACGCGCCCGGTGCGGCGCGGCAGGCTCGTGGGCAGCAGCTCTTCGTAGCGGCGCACCAGGCGGTGCGTCTCCTCATCAGTGCGCGCCAGGCCGAGCATCTCGAACGTGCGGGCGGCGATCTGATAGTCGGTCATGCCCGGGATCCGCATCGACTGCAGCTCGAACTCCCGGCCGGTGATTTCCTTGACGGCGTCGTCCCACGCAAACATGCCGCCCTTGGCGGTCGTGAGCAGGGTGCCGTCGATATCCCAGAACAAAACAGTCATGCGTATATATGAAGGGATTAGCCGCGCACGGGCGCGCCAGGCGCGACCGGCTCGAGCGCCGTACGAAAATGCGTCACGAGGCTCGGGATGTCGAGAGCGTGATACTGCAGCACCTCGTCGTTGGTGCCGCACTCGGGGAGCGACGTCACGCCGAGGCCGATCACGCGCGGCGACGCGTCGAGCCCGAGTGCTGCGACGGCGGCGGCAATCATCTGGCCCTGTCCGCCATGGACATAGTGGTTGTCGAGGGTGATCACCGTGCGACGGCCGCCGATGGTCGCACGCAGCCACGCGGCATCCACGCGGTTGAGCCACGGCAGCGCCACCACGGCGATCCGCGTGCCCGTAGCCGTCTCGACCTCTTCGGCGGCGTGCCAGGCGTTGGACAGCATCCACGGTCCGTAGGCGAAGACGACGGCGTCGGCGCCTTCGCGCGCCGTCCATCCCGTCCCCACTTCCACTCGCTGGCCAACCGGATAGGCAAAGGGCAGCGGCCACTTCACCGACACGAGCCGGAGATACCCGCTCTCCGGCCCGTCGACGAGCGCCTCGAGAAGCGGGGTGACCTCCGCCTCGGCGCAGGGCTCGGCCATGACGAGATGCGGCACCGCCGCCAGCGCGGAGATGTCCCGTACCGACTGATGCGAGTGGCCTGGCCCCCCTGGCAGGAGGCCGGCCAGCGAGGCGACATAGATCACCTTGGAGGCCTCGCCGCACTGGTTGTAGATCTGCTCGTTGGGCCGGGCCGCGAGGAAGCAGGCAAACGAGTGGACGATGGGCAGCGCGCCCCGCCGCGCCATGCCGGCCGCCATCGACACCATGTCCTGCTCGGCGATGCCGCACTCGATGAAGCGGTCCGGAAAACGGCGCGCAAAGGACAGGAGGCCGCAATCCTTGACGAGGTCTGCGTCGAGGACGAGCGCATCCGGCCGGCGCTCGCCGAGCGCGACCAGCGCCCGTTCGTAGGCGCCGACCAGATTCTGGGTTTCGCGCGGTTCGCGGCGTGGATTGCGGGTCCGCGCCTCGGTGGCAACCGCGCCAAGCCCCAACTCCGCGAAGCGAGCGGTGGCGGACGCGAGCAGCTCCGCCAGGCCCGCCTCGTAGTGGCGTTCGCCGGGCGCGCCCGAGTGGTAGCCGTAGAGCTCGCCGGCCTTCATGGCCGGCCCCTCCATGAAGCTGACGCCGCGGCCCTTCACGGTATCGGCAATCAGCATCTTCGGGCGATCGGGCACGGCGTCGAAGCCACGGAACACGCGGTCGATCGCCTCGACGTCGTGTCCGTCACAGCGGCTGACGTGCCATCCAAACGTCTTGAGCTTGCCCTCGAGGTCGCCGAGCGGGCTCACCTCGTGCACCCAGGTGTCGGACTGAATCTTGTTGTGGTCGATGATGGCCACGATCTCGCCGAGGCCGCGGGTCACGGCGCCTCCGAGCGACTCCCAGAACTGCCCTTCCTGCAACTCCCCGTCGCCGGTGAGCACGAAGATCTTCCGGGGCCGTCCGGCCAGCCGGTTGGCGAGCGCCATGCCCTTGGCCTTCGAGATGCCCATGCCGAGCGAGCCCGTGTTGGCCTGGATGTAGGGCGTCTCGACGTGCGGGTGGCCTGGCAGCCCGTGCAGGCGGCGCAGCTGATACAACGACTCGGCGGGCAGGAGGCCCAGCCCAATGAGCACGGAGTAGAGCGCGGGCGCATCGTGCCCCTTCGACGAAAAGAAGATGTCGCACGCCGCATCGCCCTGGTCGAGGTCGCGGATTTCGTTGAGGAACAGCCAGCTCATGATCTCGATCGAGCTGAAACTGGTACCGATGTGGCCCGACCATGCACCCGCAATCATCGCGAGCGTATTGATGCGCGCCAGCGCGGCAAACGCGCGGGTGCGCGCCACCGGCGTTGCCGCTGCCGACAGCACACGGCGAAACTCCGCGGGCGGGACGAAGCGGAGCTCGAGGCTCTCGCCTTGATCGGTCTGTATGTCACCCATCCACTGACTCTCGAAAGGCTTCCGGCTCTGGGCTCTAGGCGCTCGAGGAAGAGCTCACAGCTGGTTGAAACGGCGACTGGGGCACGGGTGGAAGCTGCGCGGTACCGTCCGCCAGCAGCCGCTCGGCCACCATCCAGTCGTACGGATCGTTGATGTCGAACCCTTCGTGGCCCTCGGTGACGAACGGCACGACGACGTCGCCGGCAATCGTGCGGCGCTCGAGCACCACACGCGTCCAGGCGATCTCGAGCGACGCGTTCTGGACGTAGACCGGGGGCAGGGCCTGGTACGGCGTGCTGTGCCACGGCTGCTCGGACGGCCCGCCTGCGCCGCCGTGCGGCTTCGGCGAGGCAAGCCCGAATGGGAGCAGCGGCAGCATGCGATCGCCGCGAATCACCCACATCTTGCCGGGGTGCTGCGTACATTTCTCCACCGCGCGCAGCGAATCGACACCGGTCTGTGCGGTGAACAGTCCGCAGGCGCGGCGAATGGTGCCCGCGCTGCGAAACGGACTCGTCGGGCGCAGGATGCTGAAAGCGTCCCAGCAGCGGCCGCCCGACCGAAGGTTGGTCAAGGCGTGCTCGAGCCACTCGATGTCCGGGGACGTGTCGCCAGCAAACTCGGCCGGACGCAGGAATGGGACCTCCGCGCCGTAGTGCCTGGCGGCGGCCGCAATGTCCTCGGAATCGGTCGACACGATGACCGCGTCGAAGACGCCGCTGTCGAGCGCCGGCGCGATCGTGTAGGCGATCAGCGGATGACCGGCGAGGGCACGGATGTTCTTGCCGGGAACACGCTTGGAGCCGAGCCGCGCCGGGATGAACGCGACCGCCGAGGTGGACATCTGGAGGATCGTATCAGGCTTTGGGCTCTGGGCTTTGGGCTCTAGGCGCTTGCCAAACCCTCCCCGCGAATAGGGAAAGACAAGAGTTGTACCTAAAGCCTAAAGCCCAGAGCCCAAAGCCCTGCATCAATCACAACCCTCAGATCTTCAGAGGGTTGTGATTGATGTAGATCGTCTTCAGGTCTGAATACACGTCCAACGCCTGGGTGCCGGCCTCGCGCCAGCCGTTGCCCGACTGCCGGAGCCCGCCAAACGGCAGGTGCGGTTCGTTGCCGTAGGTGCCGCCATTCACCACGGCCACTCCGGCCTGAATCTGGTTCAGGAAGGTCATCGCCCGGTGCAGGCTCTGGGTGTGCACGGCGGCCGTCAAGCCAAACGGCGAGTCGTTGGCGATGGCCACGGCCTCGTCGAAGCTCTTCACGCGGTACAGGCACGTGATCGGTCCAAAGAGCTCGGCGCGTGAGATCTCGTCACCGGGCGCGACCTCGTCGATGATCGTCGGCGCCACGAAAAACCCGCCGTCGTAGCCTGGGCCGGTGAGCCGGGCGCCGCCGGTGAGCACCTTCGCACCCGCGGCGCGGGCACGCGCGACGGCGGCGAGCATGTTCGTCATCTGCTCTTCGTTGATCACCGGCCCGAAATCGTCGGTGTCGGCGGTGCCCACCTTGAGCGCCGTGGTCGCCTCGACGAGCATCGCCTTGAATCGATCGTAGACGGCGTCGAAGACGAGGATGCGGCTACCAGCGGCACACCGCTGGCCGGCGTTGCTGAACGCCGACCCCAGCGTCCAGGTCACGGCGTTCTGCAGATCGGCGTCGTCGCAGACGATCAGCGGGTTCTTGCCGCCCAGTTCGAGGCACGTCTTCGCCAGGCGCTTGCCCGCGGCCTGCGCGATCCAGCGGCCGACCTCGCACGATCCGGTGAAGCTGATCACCGCCACGTCCGGGTGCTCGACGAGGGGCGCACCGGCCTGCTCGCCGAACCCGTGCAGCGTCGAGTAGACACCCTCCGGCACGCCGGCTTCGCGGGCGAGCACGCCGAACGCCCACGCGGACAGGGGCGTGTCCTCGGACGCCTTCAGGATCGCGGCGTTGCCGCAGAGCAGCGCCGGAAAGGCCTTCCAGGCCACATTGGCAATGGGCGTATTGGCCGCGATGATGAGACCTGCCACGCCGAGCGGCTGGCGCACCACCATGGCGGTCTTGTTGGGCACCGCGCTCGTCGTCGTCTGGCCGTAGAAGCGGCGGCCTTCCCCGGCGACGAAAAAGCCCATCTCGATGGCGGCATCGGTCTCGCCGAGCGCGTCCTTCTTCGACTTGCCGGTCTCGCGCGAGACGAGGTCAGCGATCGCGGCTCGATGCTCGCGCAACAGGATGGCGATCTGCCGCAGGATGTCGCCCCGCTTCACGACGGTGAGCTGCGCCCACGCCGGCTGCGCGCGCTTGGCCGCGGCCACGGCCCGTTCGACGTCGGCCGCGTTGGACTGCGCCACGCGGCACAGCAGCGCGCCGGTGGCCGGGTCGACCTTCGCGAACGTGCGACCATCGGCCGCGGGGCCGTCGATGCCCGCGACCTGGTTCGGAACCGTGGCGGGCAGCGCCAGGCTCACCATGCCGTGAACCCCCCTTCCACCCGCAGTTCGTGGCCGGTCACGTATGACGAGGCGCGGGACGCGAGAAACACGAGCGGACCCTTGAGGTCCTCGGCCTCGGCCATCCGGCGCAGCGGCACGCGAGCGCCGTACTTGGCCTTGAACTCCTCGTCCTGTCCACCCAGCACGCCGCCCGGCGACAGGGTGTTGACGCGGACGCCAGCCAGAGCCCAGTGCGTGGCGAAGAACTTCGACAGACTGACGACCCCCGCCTTCGACGCGCCGTACGCCGGGGACTTGATGAACGGCGCGCTGCCGGCAAGGTGATCGTAGAAGTGCGGGTCGGGCGAGACCGACGCATAGAGCGACCCGATGTTGATGATCGAACCGCCACCGCGCTGCACCATGAGCGCGCCGAATACCTGCGTCACCTGAAACGTGCCGAGGAGGTTGACCTCGATCATCCGCCGGAACTGCTCGATCGGCAGCGAGTCGAGGTGATGGCGTCCGGCGGGGCTATCGGGTGGCTGATCGATGCCGGCGTTGTTCACGAGCACGGCCGGCGCGGCCATCACCTCGGCCACCAGGCGGGCGGCGGCCTCGATCGACTCGCGCTGCGTGATGTCGCAGTCGAAGCGCCGCACCGCATCCGGGAAGCGCGCGTCCACGGTTGCAAAGGCGGACGACGCGGCTGTGCCGGGGAGGTCGAGCGCCGCCACGCGCGCGCCCGCTTCGAGCAGGGCCTCGACCCATACCGGGCCGAGCTTGCCGCAGGCCCCGGTAACGACCGCGACCTGACCGTCGAGGCTGAACCGGCTGCTCACCCCTCGACTCCGCTCGGGGTGACTCTGAGCCAACGTCGAAGAGTCACGAACGGGCGAGCTGCGGGCTCTTCTTGCCGAGCACTTCGTACGACAGGAAGTCGTCCGCGTGAAGCGCCTTCGTGGTCACCATGCCGAGCACGGCGTCGAGCTCGTAGGGCGGGATGCCGCCAGCCGGCGACTTCATCACGACGTCAGTCGCCGTGAGCACATGACCGCTCGGCAGATCCCGGGCCACCACCAGGCTCTTGCCCATCTTGATGATCGGGGCGCGCTCGCTCTCGTAGACCTTCTTCTGCCCGTCACCCATGGCCTTGTAGGTGCGATCGAGGTCGCGCACCATCTTCCGCAGCCCGACCGGCTCGAGCGAGAACGCGTGATCGGTCCCCTTCATCGCACGGTTGAGCGTGAAGTGCTTCTCGATGATCCGCGCGCCCAGCATGTAGGCGGCCACCGGCATGACGATGCCGTTGTCGTGGCTCGAAAATCCGATGACCGCACCGGGAAAGCGCTCGCGATAGGTGGCGATCACCTTCAGGTCGAGCTCGTCGAAGGCCGCCGGGTAGCCGGCCGTGCACTGCAGGATCGACACCTGGGAGTTGAGCGGCATCACCGTGTCGTAGGCCCGCTGCACGTCGTCGATCTGCGCGCCGCCGGTCGAGATCACCATCGGCTTGCCCATCTTCGCGACGTGCGCCAGCAGCGGCGTGCTCCTGAGATCGCCCGACGCGATCTTGAATGCGGGCATGTCGAGCGCCTGGAGAAAGTCGGCGCTCTGCAGGTCGAACGCGGTGGCGAAGAAGTCCACGCCGAGCTCTTTGGCGTACGCCTGGAGCGCCGTGTATGCCTCGAGCCCGAACTCGAGAAACTCGCGATGCTCACCGTAGGTCGCGCCGAAGCTGTTCTCGTTGTCGTATGACTTGTTGTACGCCGCGCTCGTGTAGAGGCTCTGGTTATGGCGTTTCTGCAGCTTCACCGCATGCGCGCCGGCCAGCTTGGCCTCGCGGAACATCTCGCGAGCCTTGTCGAGGCTGCCCTGGTGGTTGTGTCCGATCTCGGCGATCACGTAGCACGGCGTGTGATCCCCGATCTCGTGCGTCCCGATTTTCAGCGTGCCTGCCACAGTCGTTCTCCTGGCGGCGTCGAGGCCACCGTCACGGCGTCGGAGTGAGTCTCGACCCGGCGCCGCGCGCGACGCGCCGGCCAGCCGGCACCACCGCGCGCAGTTGTGAGACCAGCCGCTCCCATCCGTAATCGCCCAGAGCCACCTCGCGCGCGGCCCGCCCGATGCGCTGGCTCTCCTCGCGGGTGGGCAGCCGGTCGCACTGGTGAATGTCGAGCACGTTCGTCATGTGCGCCAGGCCCGCCGGCGAGTGCTCGTCGAGGTTGGTGATGACGGTGCATCCGCACTCCATCGCGGCGTTCACCGTGGTGTTGTTGGCGCGCAGTCCCTTCTCGAAGAACGCGGCCAGATACGTGCTGTCGAGCAGGTGGTTGAACACCGCCGTGTCCGACAAGTACCCCATGAAATAGACCTGCCCGTTGAAGATCGACTGCAGCTCCTCGAAGGTGACGACGAACGACCCGTCGAAGCTCGTGTTCTCGTGCAAAGCCGTGGAGACGTAGACAGAATAGGTCAGGCCCGTCGCTTCGAGCAGCTCGTGCAGCCGGCGGTAGAGCGGCACCCTGATTTTGTGCGCCATGCCGAACGTGAACACCGAAATGTCGGTGGTCATGAACCGCTGCGGGTTCAGAATCGTGCCCGGACAGAAGAGCTCCTGCACGTCGGGCCGCAGCGGCTGGAGGTCGTGGAAGAGCTCCGCATTGCCAACGTACACCTGCGCGGCCGAGGTCACCAGCCGCCGCTCGACCTCGGTACCATCGAACGCGTGAAGGAACACCTCGAACCCGCCGCGATGCGCCGTGCTCCACAAGTCGAGGTCGGCGGCGTCGGCGGGGCTGAACTCCGACAGTTTGAGCGACAACAATGGCCGTGTGTAGTTGCCCAGCTCGACCGCCCGAATCCCCACGACTTCGACGTCGAGATGCTCGGCCAGGATGGCATTGAACTTCGCAATGCCGCAGGTCCACGGGTTGAGATGGTAGCCGGCGATGCAGTCGATCACGGGCGCATATCGGCGAAGCAGGAATGTGTCACAGACGCTTTATTTTACACAACTTACGGTCACTGGAAGCACGGGAGGCCGGTGGACCCGAAGGCCCCGACCTGGGCCCGTGTCCGGTCGACGAAGACATGGACCGGGATCTTGTTGAGCTGGAGTATGCCGGCATCGCGATAGCGGGAACGGAGATATTCGGCGATCAGGGGTCTCTCCTTCTGGCCGTCCAACCCGGTTTCCGCCAGAACGATTGGCACACTCTCGCGGCGCCAG
>Ga0193753_10003790_pt1 | contig 11035 bp, 9 predicted proteins | sample H1c2metaG_FD_144925 | JGI IMG/M metagenome (GOLD analysis project Ga0193753, IMG submission 144925) | Soil microbial communities from a riparian zone of the East river system, Colorado, United States - H1c2 | ecosystem: Environmental > Terrestrial > Soil > Riparian zone | place: USA: East River... | reverse complement strand
CCTCGGCGACGCAGGCGCGTGCTGCATCTTCCAAGGTGCCGCCGGCGGGCGTGGGATAAGAGGTGGCATAGCATTCCACATAGTCGCGGCTCTTGCCGCCCAGAAGCTGCCACACCGGTACACCCAGTGCCTTGCCCTTCAGGTCCCACAGCGCTACGTCCAGCGCGCCCAGCGAATGGGTCTTTTCCCGTCCCGCCGGATAGAAATAGCCGCGCTCCATCACCTGCCACAAATGCTCGATACGGAACGGGTCTTCGCCGATCAGCAGTCCGGCGCACTGTTCCATGGTCGACGGCTCGCCACCTTCGCCGACGCCGATCAGGCCGCCTTCGGTTTCGATGGTGACGATGTTGGTGGACTGGTTGAAGGTCGGCTGATGGATATTGGGCCGCCCCGCCGCATCGGTGGGCGTCTTGTAATAGCGGATGCGCTTGATCTTGTCCTTGGGCAGTCCCAGGGCGAAGGCGTCAGGCGCGGTCCAGAGTGCTGTGGCAGCCGTGCCCAGCATCGCGGTCATCAATGTGCGGCGATCCATGAATTTCCTCTTAGAAAATTATTTTTTAGGTCAGGTTGCAGATCCAACCCTTGCTGGCGTCGCAATACCACAGCACGCCGTCCTTGATGTCCAGCCCGTGCAGGGAAGGATCGGCGGCCTTGTCCAGCACGATCTTGGCGACGATGGCGCCGTCCGACATTTGCAGCTTGTAGATTTCCGCTTCATCGCTGCCGACACACCAGATGTGATCGCCGTCCAGCGCGATGCCATGGGTACGCACGGTAGGCGCCTGGATGCTGCGCGCCACCGTGCCCTCTTCGGCATTCATCAGGTAGAGCTTGCCGCTGGCCGGTACCGCCATCCAGTATTTATCCGCTCCCGCCCATTTCACGCCATGTCCGCCCGAGGCCAACGGCAGGTCGCCGGGCTTGGGAACGCGTGTGGTGTAGGCGCCGTAGATGCCCCAGCCGGGCGTCTCCCATTTTTTCAAGGTCTTTCCCGTCTTGGGATCGACCTTCAAGGTTGAGGGATTGCCGGTGACAACCTTGGTGGAAGTGATGAACCAGGCGCCATCGCCATAGGTAATGCCGCTGCCATGGATGGATTCGGTCACCACGCTGGCCAGCACTTTGCCGGTCTTGGGATCGATGGTGAAGACTTTGTTGGGGTCTTTCTGGTCCAGAATCCACAATTCGCCACTCGGCGCGAATTGCATATCGTTGGGCTGATCCACCACGGCCTTGAGGTTGTAGAGACGATTGACCTTCTTGGGCACCACCGGCGCGTTTTTGCGCGCCGCAAGGGTGGTTTGGGGAATCACCGGATCGGCGGCAAAAGCGGAACCGGGGATCAGGACGCCGGCGGCCGCCATTGCCACCATCACATCGCGCCGTGAAAGTTCTTCCATGCAGTCCCCTTTGTTGTTTGACGCAAATTAAGCGCCTTTTGGCCTCTCGCGCAAAACTGCCCCGCCTCATCTGGCGCGCACATGCCGGCGCCATTTGTTTTCATTCCCGTCCTGACATAGGGTTTTGGCAAGCGGCCCCGCAAAAGGGAGCTGCGCTTGGCGAAGGCGGCAAAGACCGTTGGGCCAGGGTCGAGGAAACAAGACCAAGAATCAATATGTTATCGGCGCAAGCCGCAGCGGCGCATCCGGTCCTGAACCGAAGTGCCGATTGGGGACAAATGAAAAGTGGGATCAACCCGCGATATTGATGCCGCCTTCCGACCAGAAGGCGGCATTATTTTTTTCACTTGGCCGAGCGATATTTCATGTCGCAGTGCAGCGTAACTCTTTGCTGTTTTTTTTCGCGTCTCCCTGCCGTAAGAACCAAGCAGCGGGCGCCAACAACACCAAAGGCTTCGGGAGTAGAACATGCAGGGTCTGAAACTTGGCGCGATGGTTGCGGCGCTGCTTGCGGCGAACTTGCCGGCCTGGGGCGAAACCACGGTCCTGACAAATGTCACGGTCATCGACGGCACCGGCGCGCCTGCCAAGCCCAATTCCGCTATTGTGATGACCGACGGCAAAATCGCCTATGTCGGTCCGGTCTCCGGCCTCAAGGCGCCTCAGGGAGCCAAGGTCCAGGACCTGTCCGGCAAGTTCGTGATGCCCGGCATCATCGACAGCCATGTCCATGTTGGCATGATGCATGACGTCACCCAGGACGAAAAATACGAGACGCCCCAGAATGTCGAGGCCGATCTGAAGCAGTACGCCGCTTACGGCGTCACCGCCGTGCAGGTGCTGGGCACCGACAAGGATTTCGTACTCGATATGCGCAATCGGCAGCGCAAGAGCCGTCCCACCATGGCGCGGCTCTTCAGCGCCGGTCAGGGCGCGGTTATGAAGGGCGGCTATGGCGGTCTTGTGGGCGTAACGCAGCCGATTTCTACGCCGGAAGAGGCGCGCAAGCTTGTCGACGCGCAGGCCGCCAAGGGCGTGGACTTCATCAAGCTCTGGATGGATGACGAGCGCAAGACCATTCCGGTCAAGATGACCTATGAGATTTCCAAGGCGATCATCGATCAGGCGCACAAGCACAATTTGAGAGTGGTGGCGCATGTCTTCTACCTAGCCGATGCCAAGGAACTTGTGCGCGAGGGCATCAATGGTTTCGGCCATATGGTGCGCGATCAACCGGTGGACAATGAACTCTTGACCATGATGAAGGCCAAGGGCGTGTGGATGGTGTCGGCCACCTTGAGCCGCGAAATGGCCTATAGCCTGGCCATCATGCCCTGGCTGCAGGATCCTTTCTTCACGCGTGGGGTCACGCCGGGAACGGTTGATGCGTTGAGAAGTCCGGCCCGCGAAAAGGCCGTGGTGACGGGACCGACCCGCTTCCCCGGCCTGCCCTATGAGAAGAAGGTCTTCTTCGACATGGATCGCACCTTGGTCCAGGCCCTGGAAAACTACCAGGCGATGGTGAAGGCGGGTGTGAACACCGGCATGGGCACCGATAGCGGCCCCAACGGACGTTTCCCCGGCTTCAATGCGCATGAGGAAATGCAGATGCAAGTCATCCTGGCCGGCCGCACGCCGATGGACGCCATCAAGTCCGCCACCAGCGACAATGCCCGCTGGCTGGGCGACAAGACCATCGGCAGCATCGAACAAGGCAAGTGGGCCGACCTGCTGGTGCTGGAGAAGAATCCGCTGGACGATATCCGCAACACCCAGATGATCGCTGGTGTTTATGTCGCGGGCAATGCGGTGCCGACAGTGTGGCAGACGTGCCGCGACCGGCCGGCCAGCGCCTGCATCGGCAAGTCCACCGACGCGCCGCACATGCCGTATTGATTTGTCACCGAAACGCCGTTTTGTGATGGAAAATAAGCGGTTCAGCGCGGGAGGCAAAAAACCTCTCGCGCGGAGTCGTTGAGGGAAACCACCATGTCCACTGCCAAGCCGACGCGCGTGCGCCATAAGATTCTTGGCCTGACGGTGCTGGTCTATTTCATCACCTATCTCGACCGGGTGCTGATCTCCAACGCCATGCCCAGCATCCAGAAGGAGTTTGGCTTTTCGATCGAAACGGCCGGACTTGTCATGGGCTGCTATGCCGCCGCCTATTTCATATTCCAGATTCCCGGCGGTTGGTTCGGCGACCGGTTCGGGCCCCGCATCGCGCTGGCCAGTGTGGTGGTGTGGTGGTCCACTTTCACGTTCCTGACAGGCCTTTCCACCTCCCTGACCATGCTGATGGTCTGCCTGTTCCTGATCGGCATGGGCGAAGCCGGCGCCTTCCCGATTTCCAATCGCGGCCTGTCACGCTGGATGCTGCCCGGCGAACGCGGCATCGCCCAGGGTAGCACCCATGCCGGTTCGCGCCTGGCCGGCGCCTTGACGCCGGTGCTGGTGGCGACCCTGATCGGACTCTACAGCTGGCACATGCCCTTCTACCTGTTCGCGGTGGTCGGCATTGTCTGGGCGGCCGTGTGGTACAGCTATTATCGCGACGTGCCGAGCGAGCATGCCGGCGTCAATGAAGGCGAGCGTACAAAGATCATCGCCGCGCTGGGGCACGCGCCAAAGAAGCGCCAGCCGATTCCGTGGAAACTGATCCTGAGCAGCCGTCAGATGTGGATCGTGGCCGCGATGTATTTCTGCTACGGCTATTCGATCAACATGTTCCTGGCCTGGTACCCCAAATACCTGGATAGCGCGCGCGGCTATACCCTGGCGGAAATGGGCTTCTTCGCCAGCCTGCCGCTGGCAGCGGGCGTGGTGGGCGATATCTGCGGCGGGCTGTTCTCCGACATGATCATCCATCGCACCGGGCGCATCAAGTTCGCTCGCCAGAGCGTGGCCATTGTGGGTTTCCTGATCGCCGCCGTCTGCTGCCCGTTGGCGGTGCTGGAGCCGGATCGCTATATCAGCGCTGCCTTGTTTGGCGCGGCGGTGTTCGGGCTGGAACTGGTGGTGGGCAATGCCTGGGCTGTGACCCTTGATATCGGCGGCAACTTTGCGGGGTCCTGTTCGGCGGTGATGAACACTTTCGGCAATGTCGGCGGCTTCTTTGTCGCGACTGCCACCGGTTTCATTGCCAAATATTACGGCTGGAACGAAGCCTTTTACGTGGTCAGCGCCCTGGCCGTGGTCGGCGCCCTCCTGTTCACGCAGATCGATGCCGGGCGGAAATTGGCGCCCGATTCCACCAGCCCGGTGGTCTGACGCGCTGTTTTGCGTGATTTTTGGCCGCATAATCGGGTGGTTCACTTTTTGACGAAATTGGCTATGGTCCGCGGCGCCATGGAACCATTCAACAAGCTCGAGGGCGTCGCCGCCCCCCTGAACATGATCAACGTCGACACCGACATGATCATCCCCAAACAATATCTCAAGACCATCCATCGCACCGGATTGGGCAAGGCGCTGTTCGACGAGATGCGCTTCAATCCCGACGGCAGCGAGAAGCCGGACTTTGTGCTCAACAAGCCCGCTTACCGCCATGCCAAGATTCTGGTGGCGGGTGACAATTTCGGCTGCGGCTCGAGCCGCGAGCATGCGCCCTGGGCGCTGCTGGACTTCGGCATCCGTTGCGTCATCGCCCCCAGCTTTGCCGATATCTTCTATGGCAACTGTTTCAAGAACGGCATTCTGCCGATCCAATTGCCGCAGGAAGACGTGAACAAGCTGATGGACGATGCCGAGCGTGGCGCCAATGCCGTCATCTCGATCGACCTGGAGAAGCAGGAGATCCGCGGTCCCGACGGCGGCATGATCAAGTTCGAGATAGACGCTTTCCGCAAGCAGGTGCTGATGAACGGCTGGGACGACATCGCCCTGACCCTGCGGGCCGAGGACAAGATCACCAGCTTCGAGAAAAGCCAGCACAGCCAAACGCCCTGGCTTTAGGAGCGTCGGCGCGAGCCGGAGCGACAGTTAAATAGAAGTATCGGTGTAGCGACCGCGTACCGGCGAGCGACCAAACAGTAAGACGGACCTTCTGAAATGAATGAATACAAGCTGCTTCTGCTGCCGGGCGACGGCATCGGCCCCGAAGTTCTGGACGCCACCATGCGCGTGGTCGGCTGGTACGGCCAGAAGGGTCTTCCTTATAAGACCGAGGAAGCGCTGCTGGGCGGCGCCGCGATTGACGCGACCGGCCGTCCCGATCCCGACGAAACGTTTGTCAAGGCGATCGCCGCCGACGCGGTGCTGATGGGTTCGGTGGGCGGTCCCAAATGGGATGGCTTGCCGTTCGAGAAGCGCGCCGAGCGTGGACTGTTGCGCGTGCGCAAGGACATGGGCGTCTATGCCAATCTGCGTCCGGCGCTGTGTTTCGATGCGCTGAAGGATGCCTCGACCCTGAAGCCGGAAATCGTGGCGGGGCTGGACATCCTGATCGTGCGTGAATTGATGGGTGGGGTTTATTTCGGCGAACCCAAGGAAACCACCGTCCTTGCAGACGGCCAGAAGCGAGCCGTGGACACCGGCGTCTACACCACCAGCGAGATCGAGCGTGTCTGCCGCGTCGCGTTCGATATGGCGCGGCTGCGCTCCAACAAGGTGGCGTCGGCGGAAAAATCCAACGTCATGGTCACCGGCGTATTGTGGAAGGAAGTCATTACCGCCCTGCATCAGCGCGATTATGCCGACGTCGAGCTGACTCACATCCTGGCGGACAATGCCGCCATGCAGCTGGTGCGCAATCCCAAGCAGTTCGACGTGCTGGTCACCGACAATCTGTTCGGCGATGTGCTGTCGGACGAAGCGGCGCAGCTGACCGGCTCGATCGGCATGCTGCCCAGTGCCTCGCTGGGTGACAAGAAGCCCAACGGCTTGCCGTCGGCGCTGTATGAGCCGATCCATGGCAGTGCGCCGGATATCGCTGGCAAGGGATTGGCCAATCCCATCGCTTCCATCCTCTCCTTTGCCATGTGCCTGCGCTATTCCTTCGGCATGAAGGACGAAGCGGCGCGGCTGGAAAAGGCCGTGGACACAGTGCTGGCCGAAGGCTACCGCACCGGCGATATCATGCAGCCGGGCATGACCAAGGTCGGCACCACCGCCATGACCGATGCGATCCTGAAGGCGTTGGACAAGCTGGCCTGATTGTCCCTGCATCGTTATCGTGTCCCGGCTTGAAGCGGGCGCATGGATGCGGCACGGCTTTGCAACGGCTTTGATCGTCATAGGGGCATTGGGGATCTCATCCGCCTCGGCCCAGGATGACGGCGGATGGATCAACCGCATCGACGTTGAACGGTTGGTGCCGCCGCCGCCGGCGCGGGGTTCGCGCATCGAGCAGGACGAGCTCGCAGAGATCGTCCGGGTTCAGAGCCTCGCCACACCGGCTGCCAAAGCGCTTGCGAAGCATGACAACGACGTCGAAGACCCTACTGTCTTTGCCGAGGTGATCGGACCCGGATGGGATCTTTCCAGGCTCCCCAAAACCAAATACCTGTTGCAGAAGGTGATGGATGTCGACCGTTCCGAGTCCAGTTCGGCCAAGAAATATTACCATCGCCCGCGTCCCTGGATCGTCGATCCGAAAATCCAGACCTGCGCCAGGCATGACGACGGACCGGCGCTCAACTCCTATCCCAGCGGCCACGCCTTGCTGGGTTATGAACTGGGCGTGGTGCTGGCATCGCTGATGCCGGAAAAGGCGCAGCCCATCCTGGCGCGGGCGGAACTCTATGGCGAGAACCGCATCCTGTGCGGCTTCCACTATCGCAGTGACGTCACGGCGGGCCGGCAATATGGCACCGCGCTGGCGGTGGAGATGCTGCAGCATCCCCGCTTCCATGCCTGGTTCATGGATGCGCGCAAGGAGCTTATCGCAGCGGGTCTTACGCGCTAGAGATTTTCAATTTGTCATTCCCGCGAAAGCGGGAATCCATCGTTGTCCAAGGTGCAGAGGGAGAAATGGATGCCCGCTTTCGCGGGCATGACAAACGGATTAGTCGCCCTTCAAATCCCTGCGTGCCTGGTGCAGCAGCGGCTCGGTATAACCGGATGGCTGCTCCTTGCCCTTGAACACCAGATCGCATGCCGCCTTGAAGGCGATGCCATCATAGGACGGCGCCATGGGCTGATAGAGTGGATCGCCCGCATTCTGCTGGTCCACCACCTTGGCCATGCGCTTCAAGGTTTCCAAGGCCTGGTCGCGGTTGCAGATGCCGTGCTGCAGCCAATTGGCGATATGCTGGCTGGAAATGCGCAAAGTGGCGCGGTCTTCCATCAGACCCACATTGTGAATGTCGGGCACCTTGGAACAGCCCACGCCCTGGTCCACCCAACGCACCACATAGCCCAGAATGCCCTGGGCATTGTTGTCGAGCTCCTGCTGCACTTCTTCCGGGGACCAGTTGGGCCGGTCCGCGAGCGGAATGGTGAGGATGTCGGAAAGCTTCGCGCGCGGGCGCGATTTCAATTCGTTCTGCCGCGCCTTCACGCTGACCTGATGATAATGCAGCGCATGCAGGGTGGCGGCGGTGGGCGACGGCACCCAGGCGCAGCTTGCGCCCGCCATCGGATGGCCGATCTTGGCCTTCAGCATGTCGGCCATCTTGTCGGGCATCGCCCACATGCCCTTGCCGATCTGCGCCTTGTCAGCCATTTGGACGTTTTCATCTCGCCCTTGCGGACCATCGCGCCCGCATACATGGAGGTGTGCATCTCGTCGCCGGTGCGGTCCAGGAAGCCGGTATTGATGAAGACGATGCGGTCCTTGGCGGCGCGAATGCACTCCTTCAAATTGGTCGAAGTGCGGCGTTCCTCGTCCATCACCCCCATCTTGATGGTGTTGCGCGCCAGGCCGAGAATGTCCTCGACCCCATCGAACAAGCTGTTGGTGAAGGCGACCTCGGCGGGACCGTGCATCTTGGGCTTGACGATATAGATGCTGCCCTTGCGGCTGTTGCGGCGTTCGCCCTTGATGTCGTGCAGCCCCACCAGACTGGTGAGGACGCCATCCATCAGTCCTTCGCCGATTTCGCTGCCATCGGGCAACAGGATGGCATCGCTGGTCATCAGATGGCCGACATTGCGGATGAACAACAGGCTGCGGCCGGGCAGGGTCAGCTTGCCCCCGTCGGCGGCAATATATTCGCGGTCGGGATTGGCGGCGCGTTGCAGGGTCTTGCCGCCTTTCTTGAAGCTGGCGGTCAGGGTGCCGTTCATCAGGCCGAGCCAGTTGCGATAGGCGCCTGCTTTGTCTTGCGCATCCACCGCGGCGATGGAATCCTCGCAGTCCATGATGGTAGTGATGGCGGATTCCAGCACCACGTCGCTGATGCCGGCCTTGTCGGTCTTGCCGATGGGGGTGGCACGGTCCCGGTGAATTTCAATATGAAGCCCGTTATGCGCCAGCAGGATAACCGAAGGATCCGACGCGCTGCCGGCATAGCCCTTGAACTGAGCGGGATCTTTGAGAGCAGGCTTCAGAGCGCCGCCTTCGATGGCCAGATCGCCAACATCTTTCCAGGAGCCGCTCGCCAGCGGCGCGCTCCTGTCGAGTGCCTCGCGGGCAAAGGCGACGACTTTCTCACCGCGCTTGGGATTGTAGCCCTTGCCCGGCGCGAGTTCCCCGTCCTGCGAAATCGCATCTGTGCCATACAGCGCGTCATACAGGCTGCCCCAGCGGGCGTTGGCCGCATTCAGCGCAAAGCGCGCATTGGTCAGCGGCACCACCAATTGCGGCCCGGCGATTTCGCCGATCTCCGGATCGACATTGCTGGTGCCGATCTGGAAGTCCGGACCTTCAGCAAGCAGATAGCCGATCTCTTTCAGGAACGCGGTATAGGCGGCTGCATCAATCGGCTTGGCGGGGTGAGCCTTGTGCCAACTGTCGATCGCGGCCTGCAGGCGGTCGCGCTCGGCCAGCAACGCCCTGTTTTGCGGCATCAGCCTGATGGCCAGGGCGGCAAAGCCGGCCCAGAATTTGTCGGCATCCACGCCGCTGCCGGGCAGGGCTTCCGTGGCGATGAAATCATGCAATTCGCGCGCGACCTGAAGACCGTGAACCGAAATCCTGTCCGCCATGATGCTCTTCTTTTTTATGGGGTGTCTGAATGGACAAACCCTAAAGCCCCGGACCCAAAACGAAAAGGCCGGACCTTTCGGTCCGGCCTTTTTGTCACGCGTTGCGCGCCGACCTTTAGTGCGGCGGGATCATCCAGGGCCACACATGCTGCTGGAGGAACACCAGAATACCCAGCAGCACTGTGAAGACGATGGAATGAATGAAGGTGCGGCGGAAGATGCTGTGCTCATGGCCCTTCAGGTCACTGACGGCCACGCCGGTGGCGATGTTCTGCGGCGAGATCATCTTGGCGAAAACGCCACCCGATGAGTTGGTAGCCGCCATCAGGACCGGGTCAAAGCCCAGCTTGTTGGCTGCCACGACCTGCAGATTGCCGAACAGGGCAGAAACGGGAACAGCACGCCCGAGGTCGCGACACCAAGACCCAGCGTGTAGGTCATGCCGGAATAGTTCGCCAGATAGGCCAGGCCGACGATCGCCGTGACGGTCACCGCCGGAAGCAGTATCTGCCTCCAGGCCGTGCATACCGCCTGGAAGAACTTCGAGACACCGACGCCGGTCGCCAGGGCGGTCAGGATCGCGGTCACCAGGATGGCGGTGCCGGTGGCCAGGGGCTGGTAGCTCCAGACCGCCGCATAGGGCTTCTCATATAGGGTGATGAAGACCTGGTTGTGCAGGCCCGGCCACTGAATCAACTGCTGGCCCCAGGTGGCGACCTTGAAGTGGGTCCAGAGTATCACCACCACGCACATGATCAGCCAGGGCAGCCAGCCCTGCCACAGCGGGACATTGGCGTGGGGCGAATTGGGATCTTCCACCGGCTTCACCAGGGCGTATTCGGCGCTCGGTTGGGGCTGCCATACGCGCAGAAAGAGCACCGTCGCGATCAGAGACGAGCCCGCCGAAATCACGTCGGTCAGCTCATAACCCAGATAGTTCGACGCCAGGAATTGGCCCCCCGCAAAGGCGCCGCCCGCGACCAGCAGAACAGGGAACAGCGCGCGCACCGACTTCATGCCGCCATACATGGCCATGACATAGAAGGGCAGCAGCAAAGCGAAGAAGGGTAGCTGGCGGCCCACCATCGCGCCCAGGGTGGGGGCGGGCAGGCTGGTGACGCCGGCCAGGGTGGTGATCGGGATGCCCAGCGAACCGAAGGCGACCGGGGCGGTATTGAAGATCAGGGCGTAAACCACCGCGTCCAGCGACTTGAAGCCAAGCATGATCAGCAGCGAGGCGGTAATGGCAACCGGCGCGCCGAAGCCGGATACGCCTTCCAGCAGCGAGCCGAAGCCATAGCCGATCACGACGAGTACGATGCGCTTGTCATTGGGAAGATGCGCGAGCACCCAGCGCCGGAAGGCGTCGAAACGCCCCGACAGCACGGCGGTGTTGTAGAGGATCAGGGCGGCGAAGACGATCCACATGATGGGCCAGAGCGCGAAGGCGACACCCGCGGCTGTGGCATCGAGGGCGAGGCCGAACGGCATCTGCCAGACGGCGACAGCAACCATCAGGCCCGTGATCAGGCCGGCCATGGCGG
>Ga0193753_10003789_pt1 | contig 11036 bp, 8 predicted proteins | sample H1c2metaG_FD_144925 | JGI IMG/M metagenome (GOLD analysis project Ga0193753, IMG submission 144925) | Soil microbial communities from a riparian zone of the East river system, Colorado, United States - H1c2 | ecosystem: Environmental > Terrestrial > Soil > Riparian zone | place: USA: East River... | reverse complement strand
CGGAATAATGTAATTTCACGCCCTAAAATACGTTTGACAGGCATGAAAAGCAGGATTGGTCTTATACTCTTTTGTCTCTTCCTTACATTCTTTCATTTTTCTTTTGCACATCCAAAGGCTGAGTTTCGCGGCGTATGGGTGGCAACAGTAGATAATATCGACTGGCCTGCAAAAGGGAATTATAATTCAGAAAGCCAGAAAGCGGAATTCATTAAACTGCTGGATATGCACCAGCGCAATGGCATGAACGCGATAATCATGCAGATACGGCCGGCTGCGGATGCTTTTTATCCTTCTCAATATGAACCCTGGAGTGAATGGCTGACCGGCAAACAGGGCCAGCCCCCGTTTCCTTATTATGATCCACTTCAGTTCATGATTGAAGAGGCACATAAAAGAGGAATGGAATTCCACGCCTGGTGCAACCCTTACCGTGCAGAATTTGCCATTGGAAGATCGTCTATCGCACCAACACATATAACCCGTATACACCCGGAGTGGTTTTTACCCTATGGCACGGTGCGCTTATTTGATCCTGGCAATAAAGAAGCACAGCAATATGTGGTTAGGGTGATAAGAGATATTGTAAGCAGGTATGATGTGGATGCCGTTCATTTTGATGATTATTTTTATCCTTACCGTATAGCGGGAAAGGAATTTCCTGATACTGCCTCCTTCCGCAAATATGGTAACGGAATGAACAAAGAAGACTGGCGGAGAAGCAATACAGACAGTATTATCCTGGCTTTAAGCAAAGCCATCAAAGAAGAAAAAAAATACTGCCGATTTGGTATCAGTCCTTTTAGTGTGTGGCGCAATAATACCAAAGATTCTACCGGCAGCGCTACCAGGGCCGGGCAAACCAATTACGATGATCTGTATGCAGATATTGTATTATGGCTAAAACAGGGCTGGATTGATTATGTGGCGCCGCAACTCTACCTGGAATTTGAACACCCAACGGCGCCTTATGGTATTATGCTGGATTGGTGGAACAAACATACATACGGCAAGCATTGTTATATCGGCCTGGCAATTTACCGGGGTGGCAGCAATGCCAACTGGAGAGATAAAACAGAATTGCCGCGGATGATAAGGGCGCTGAGAGAAATGCCCAATGTGCAGGGTGCTATTTATTTCAGCAGTAAATCATTTGAAAGAAATCCCAATGGATGGGCAGACAGTTTGCGAAATAATTTTTATAAATATCCTGCATTGATACCAGCTATGCCCTGGATAGACAGCGCTGCTATTGAGAAGCCTGTACTTTCCATAACCAGTACCGGTTCATATGCCTATGGTACCACCCTTACTATTCAAAATAAAGAAACCAATAAAAAGATCAAAGCTTTTGTTATTTATGGGTTTGAAATGAATGATTCAGTAATGGACAAAACAAATCCAAAAAACATTGTGAAAGTTTCTCCGGCAATCAGGGATTCCATACAATATATTATTCCCGAGCCTGCAGATAAAATGAAACGGTTTGCTGTCAGTTGCATCGACTTTGAAAACAATGAAAGCGAGCTTTCTTTTTGGCCCTGAGCGTGAGGCGTGAGTAAACTACCGAAGTCTGAAAGATCATGGTGATCGAATATCAAAAACAGACTTCGGTAGTTTATAGACCAGCAAGCCCATCAATTCGCTTTTCGCACCACCCAAAAAAATACCAGTTAATTAACCAGTTGGTTTTTGTCTGGGATTCAATCTTTTCTACCTTCGTAATTCAAAATTCATCATTCATCATTCAAAATAATTTCCCATGCCCGGCTTTGAATTATTTGACAGCGACGAACAGAGTGGCGTAAATGATGTATTGGAAACAGGCATTTTTATGCGCTATGGGTTCGATGGTCCCCGCAAGGGTGTCTGGAAATCAAAAGAGCTGGAAACCGCCATTTGTAATGTGTTTGGCAGCAAACATGCACAACTGGTAAGCAGTGGCACGGCAGCATTAACTACCGCTATGGCAGCGCTGGGTATTGGGTATGGAGATGAGATCATTTTACCTTCTTTTACTTTCGTGGCAAGCTTTGAAGCGGTTATCAGTGTTGGTGCCATTCCTGTATTTGTGGATGTGGATGATACATTAACACTCAGCCCGGATGCAGTGCGCAATGCCATCACCCCTAAAACAAAATGCATTATGCCCGTACACATGTGCGGCAGCATGGCAGATATGGATGCCCTGGAAGCTATCTGCCGGGAACACAATCTTATTTTACTGGAAGATGCCTGCCAGAGTATTGGCGCCACGCATAAAGGAAGAAAATTAGGCACCATTGGCGATGCCGGTACTTTTTCTTTTGATTTTGTAAAGACCATCACCTGTGCAGAAGGCGGTGCGGTAATCACCAACCGCGATGATGTTTATATTAAAAGCGATGGATACAGTGATCACGGCCATGACCATAAGGGTGTTGACCGTGGCGCCGACCTGCATCCTTTTGTTGGCTATAATTTCAGGATCTCAGAATTGCATGCAGCTGTTGGGCTGGCGCAGATCCAAAAACTGGATCAGTTCCTGGATATTCAAAAACGCAACCATACCGCATTAAAGGAAATGCTGGTGCAGGTGCCGGAAATCTCCTTCAGGCGCATACCCGACCCACAGGGTGATAGTTGTACTTTTCTAAGCTGGTTTTTACCCACAGAAGTCATTGCCAGGGCCGTGGTAGCCTCATTAAAAGAGCAGGGTATACTGGCAGGCAATTTTTACTGGTTCGATAATAACTGGCATTATATACGCAAGTGGGATCATCTTAAAGAAGGTCTTACACTCAACGCTTTGAGCCCTGAACACAAGACCGCGGTAATGCAGCATGCCAGTAAAGATTTTAGCGCCAGTCACGCTGTAATGAGCCGTTGTATCTCTACGGCTATCGGTTTATTATGGACAGAAGAGCAGATAAAAGAAAAGGGTGATAAAATAATCAGCACGGTAAAACAGGTGTTGCAGCAACAGGCCGTTTCAGCATAAAACGGGCTTTGTAATTCTAACCCTCTTTTGTCATCCCGACAAAGGAGGGATCCCGACCATTCAGGATAAATGCAGGGGCTGCTATTAATTGATTATTTCAATTAGAAGGATAGCGTTTTTATTCTCAAATGCTCGTTATTTACGTGCTACTTCCCCTCCAATTTATTTACATAATCCAAACCACCCCAGGCGGAACCGCAATGGGATAGCGATGGCCTTCTCAAACTGCCATTCCTTTTTGCAGAAAAAACCGAAATGCCGGGTATAATAATCAGGACCTGACAGGTATTGCAGCAACAGGCCGTTTCAGCATAAAATTTTTCCGGGAGATACAAGGAAGTCAAGTTTTGCTTTACGGGCTTTAAAGTCTCCTGGGACTGAAACTTGACTTCCTTCTGTCGAAAAGTAAAGCCTCAAGGTTAGGGCAGAAGGCCTAAAAACCGCGAATTAAAACTACTTCCCCTCCAATTTATTTACATAATCCAAACCACCCAGGCGGAACCGCAATGGGATAGCGGTGGCCTTCTCAAACTGCCATTCCTTTTTACAGAAAAAACCGAAATGCCGGGTATAATAATCAGGACCAATAGAAGCTGCTGTTGTACCCAATGGCACCAGGCTTGGTGTAAAATAAGCCGGGTTATAAGTTTTGATGGCTTCGGGGGTGACTTTTAAGTCAATTTTCACAAAAATTACAGGTGAGGGTGCCACGCTAATATGGCCAGGCTGAGCCGATAACTGGTTGTTTACTAAGAATAAAAGCAGTGCAACAAGAAATTTATAAATACGTTGTACCATCATATCTTATTTTGTACGTAAATTACGGCCTGATTTTTGTGGATCGTCGCAATTTTTTTTATATTTTACTAACTGACCGTTGTTCTAAATCCTAAGCAAGTTATGTCACTGGGACAGAGTTTACAACAAAGATTACTCCAGAAGCTATCACCCCAGCAGATTCAGCTAATGAAACTGCTGCAGGTGCCTACGGCCAACCTGGAAGAGCGGATAAAGGAAGAAATGGAAGAAAATCCCGCGCTGGAAGCAGGAGAGGATGGGCATGATGATAGTATGACCGAAGAAACAAAAGATGAGTTTGACAGCAGCAACGAGGAAGATTTTGAAGCAGATGGCAGCGAAGAGCAATACGACAATATTGATGTCAGCGATTATGTCTCTGATAATGATGATGAAGTGGGTGATTATAAATTGAGGGATGATAATTATGGGGATCCTGATGAGCAGAAAACAGTGCCGGTAAGGGTGGAAACCTCTTTTCATGAAATGCTGGCCGACCAGTTGGGTATGCTGAACCTGGATGATCGCTCCCAGAAAATTGCCGAGCAAATCATTGGCAGTATTGACGATGATGGTTACCTGCGCAGGGAAAGTTCTTCCATAAAGGATGATCTTGCTTTCAGGCAAAATATAGACGCCAGCGAAGAAGAAATAGAAAAGCTGATAGAAAAAATTCAGCATTTTGACCCATCTGGTATCTGCGCCCGCAATTTGCAGGAATGCCTCTTACTGCAATTGTACCGTAAACTGGGTGAGGGGCGCCCTGTTGAACAGGCTATTATGGTGCTGGAAGATTACTTTGAAGAGTTTACCAAGAAGCATTACGAAAAAATACAGCGCGGACTTAATATAGATGACGATGGGTTAAAAGATATCATCACGCAGATTGTAAAACTGAATCCAAAGCCCGGGGGCAATGTAGGGCATATGAATAAAGGCGAGAGTTATATCATACCCGATTTTTTTATTTTCAATAACGCCGGCAAATTAGAACTCACACTCAATTCACGCAATGCTCCGGATTTGCGCATAAGTGAAGGCTACCGCGATATGCTGAAAGATTATGATCGTGGAAGTAAAAAAGACAAGCGGCAAAAGGAAGCGGTATTATTCATTAAACAAAAGATAGATGCCGCCAAATGGTTTATAGACGCCATTAAACAAAGGCAGCACACACTTACCAGTGTAATGGGTACCATCATGGAATACCAGCATGAATTTTTTGTAACGGGGGATGAAACAACCATGCGCCCCATGATTTTAAAAGATATAGCAGAACGCACCAACCTGGATATTTCTACTGTAAGCCGTGTAGCCAACAGCAAGTTTGTACAAACAGAATTTGGTACCTACCGGTTAAAATTTTTCTTTAGTGAATCATTGAGTACAGAAAGCGGGGAAGAAGTCTCTACCCGGGAAGTAAAGAAGATACTGAGTGATATGGTAGGCGACGAAAGCAAAAAGAAACCGTTGAGTGATGAAAGGCTTACCGAACTCCTGCAGGAAAAAGGATACAATATTGCACGCCGCACGGTAGCCAAATACCGCGAACAACTGAATATACCGGTAGCAAGGCTAAGAAAGGAACTGTAACAATACCCCCTCTCCTTTGGAGAGGGACGGGGTGAGGTCTATATTTGCAGGATGGAAGAAAATGAAGCATCAATAGAAATGTCGCCTGCCGCACATAACTATACATGGTCAGCACCTGTTCGTGTATTCGGTCATATTATTTCTTATATTTTTCACCCGCTTTTTATTCCTTCTTATATTACTGCATACCTGGTGTATGTAGATCCCTATGCTTTTGTAGGGTTAAATGACAGGCTTAAAATGTACAGGCTGGTTTCAGTAATTTTCTCCACCGCTTTCCTGCCATTGTTTAGCGTGATGCTGATGAAGCAATTGGGTTTTATACAAAGTATATTTCTCCGTACACAGAAAGACCGCATCATACCATACATTGTTTGTATGATATTTTATTTCTGGGCCTGGTATGTATCAAAAAATATACATGATAGTTCAGCGCATACTGCCATGCTGCTGGCTGTTTTTTTATCATGCATAGCGGGCATGATGGCCAATATCTATTATAAAATAAGCATGCATGGTATTGCAGCAGGTGCTTTGCTTGTATTATTTATCTGGATGGCTTTTAATGGTGCCGTTGCAGGTGGTGCTTATCTTTCTATCGTTATATTAATTACCGGTCTTGTTTGTACTGCACGTTTTATTGTTTCTGATCACAGCGGCTTTGAAGTATACAGCGGTTTGATGGTGGGCGCACTCTGCCAGCTGGTAGCCATTGCTATTGCGGGCTAAGAGACAAAGGAGAAAAAGAAGACATAAAGGTTCGCACAGAGCTAGCAGAGAAAAGGAGGTTAGCTGCCTTGCTATTTCCTATAAAATGAATGTCTTTTTTTAAGGCGCCTAACCGCAAATTAAATATGCATGATATATAGAAACAGGTCTTCTCTTTTTCTCTGCTAGCTCTGTGCGAAAAAATTCTTTCTTCCCCTTTTCTCTTTTACCCCCTTAGCACAACAAAGCCCAATCATAGGGTACGATTGAGCTATTGTTTTTCCAAACCATCTGCATGTAAAGTCCAAGGCTAACCGTTAAGTATCTTTGAGTGGGTTAAATAGCTTTTTGTAGGGTGATAAATAAAAAGGCAACTGCCGTTTTTAATGGTATTGATGACATTGTTTACCTGGTTGGCCGGTACTGCCGGGCAACCAAAACTTCTTCCGTTAAAAGGATTGTTTTTTATAAAACCTGCGCCTACATAATCTGACCCATGGATAACGATATTACGTGAATCTGCTTTATCATTAAACCCGTTTTCCAGGCCTTCAATTTTTAAAGCCAGGCCATGGCCCCCATAATAGGTGGATTCAGTTTTATAAAACCCGAGACTGCTCATATGGCTGTCGGGGTTATTAGAAAAGGCACGTGCATATTCTGAACCTGATTTTCTGCCATGTGCCACATAAGTATTTATTAATACCTTTTGACCGTTCATATCTATTACAAAAAAACGTTTGCGGCGTGATGACTGGCTGAAATCACAAATGGTTAAAACAGATGCACGCCCAAGCATTCCTTTCTGCTGCAGGTATAAATATCCTTTGTAAGCATAATTGAATGCAGCTTTGGTAAGACCAAAACTTTTTAATTTTAAAGCATCATATAAGGCAACAGTTTTACTGTCAGCGGCTGTTTTAGTATTTACAGCATGCACAACAGCACCGGTTGTCTTGTTTGAAGAGTAGTCACCAGCATTATTTTTAACGGGAATGATAAGAAGCAATAAAAAGAAGGCGGTTGCCCCCAGGGTTTTTGTAAGGGTTTTCATTTGGATGATATGGATTTTATGAGTCACCGGTATGCTGGATTAACCGGTAACAGTTGACAAAATATTGTGATATTATTATATCTGCAAATTAATAACGTAAAATCTTTTATTGTGCGTGTGCAAAGGTATTTTCTTTTTTTGGATACGGGTTTCCTTCAGTAAAACATTAAGCTTTTTTTAGTAAAAAAGGGGATTTACTATTGTTTATCCGGGGAAAATTCCAGTGTATAAATTTTTACAAGCAAAAGAAAGAGCGAAATCAGCAGCGGACCGAATATAAGGCCGATAAATCCAAACAGGTTTATACCGATAATTACCCCAAATGCAGTAACCAGGGGGTGTGTATCGCCAATTTTTTTCTGAATGGCGAAGCGGAAAATGCCGTCTACAGTGCTAACAATACCAAACCCATAAGCAAGCATAACAAATCCTTTCCAGGTGTCATTTTGCGCAAAAAATATCAGCGCTATAGACACATATGCCACCGCTGCGCCTACAACGGGCAGCATGGAAGTAATACAGGTTACAATAAACCAGAACAGGGGTTCTTTTACCCCCAGTAATAAATAACCAATTACACCAATAATACCCTGGAAAACGGCAATCAGGGGTATGCCAATGGCATTTGACATGACCATATTTTTTACCTCGCTGGCCACACGGTGTAAATTGGCATCGCTCATGGGCAATATCCTGTAAAGGGTTCTTTCCATAGCCGATCCTTCTACCAGCATAAAATAAAGAATGAGGTACATAAAAATAATGGTGGTAAGTGTGTTGAAAGTAGCCCCCAAAAGAGAAGGCAGGTTGCGGGCCACAAATTCTCCCAGTGATTTTATATTTGTGTCATCAATAAAATTAAAGCCTGATTTACGCTCAATGTTTTCAACAAATGATTGCAGAGCAGCAATCAATTCTGAAGAATGCTGTATGGTAAAATTAACTTTTGATGAAAGCATGTTTACTACCGTACCAATGGGCACCAGTATAATCAGGAACGACGAAAGCATTAATAAAGCAGCAGACCAGGACGGCCTCCATTTCCTCACATAGATCAGTCGAAACATCCATTTGCGCATGATCACATACAAGGTAAGAGCGCCAAGAAAGGCCGGGATAAAACTTTTCAGTTCGCTGAATAATATATACCCCAGCAAAATAAGCGCAGAAATAAACGTAAGTTGTCTTATTCTTCCGTCGGTTATATAATCATTCATAGCCACAAGGTAAAAATAAAAAACCAGCCCTGTCACTGCATCGGGCTGCAGAAAACCAGAAATTATACAATTGTTATACTTTTTGATGCTTCCATTTCCCTTTCTGAAACAAAATATAGGCTGCAATAGCGGTAGAAGTTTCTGCCACCGGAATAGCAATAAAAACACCCACCGGTCCCATATGCATCGTCTTTGACAGTATATATGCCAGCGGTATCTGGAAAAACCAGTACGCAAAGAAGTTAATGATAGTAGGCGTTCTTGTATCACCCGCACCATTAAACGCATTCATGTACACCATACCAATTCCATAAAAGACAAAACCCGAACTCATGATTCTGATGGTGCTTACTGCATACCCTGCTACAGAAGCGTCCTTTGTAAAAAACGAAGCAATGTAATTTGCAAATACCAAAAAAATAACACACACTGTTCCCATAAAAATGGCATTGTACTTAGCTGTCCTTCTTACTGATAATACAGCTCTTTCCGGGTGCCCGGCTCCAAGGTTTTGCCCTACCAGTGTTGCGGCGGCATTGCTTAGTCCCCATGCAGGTAATAAGAAAAACATGATTACACGTATGCCTATCTGGTAACCGGCAGAAGCATCGCTATGACCTGTTTGTACAACCAGGCTTGCCAGCACAATCCAACTGCCGGAACCAATAAGAAATTGTAAAGTGCCCGGCCAGGCTATGTTTATAACCGAACGGATAATGGCCCAGTCTGGTGTTAAATGTTTGACGGTAAATTTTATCAGGTTTTTGCCATTGAATAAATGATAGAGTTGGTAGCAAACACCAATGCCCCGCCCAATAGTTGTGGCCATAGCAGCGCCTTGTAAACCCAAAGCCGGTATAGGACCCAAACCGCGTATCAATAAAGGGCATAAAATAATATTGCAGATATTGGCCAGCCATAAACTTTTCATGGCCATCATGGCATCGCCTGCGCCCCGAAAGATGCCGTTAATAAGAAACAGCAACATAATGACCAGGCTTCCGCCCATTATTATATGTGTATAGTCAATGCCGTATTGAATAGCGGTTTCTTCTGCGCCCATCAATCGAAGTATTTCAGCAGAAAAAATAAAACCAGGAATACTGACCGCCACGGTAATAACCAGTGATACAAAGATGGCCTGCATACCAGCTTTGGTAGCGGAGGCCGGATCTTTTTCTCCAACGCGGCGTGCCACCATTGCAGTTGCAGCCATGCTGATACCAATGGCCAGTGAATACACAATGGTAATAACAGATTCTGTGAGGCCCACAATTGAAGTAGCATGTTTACCCAGGTGGCTTACAAAAAAAATATCCACCACGGCAAAAACACTTTCCATGCACATTTCCAGCATCATGGGTATAGCCAGTAGTATCACTGCTTTGCGTATACTGCCGCTGGTATAATCCATGGCTTCTCCGCTCATGGATTGTTTAATAATTGAATATATACGCGATAATTTAGTAACTGGTACAGTTGTAGTAGTTGATGGAGAGGGCATTTGAGAATGTTTTGAATAAATAATATGAATACAGCAACAGGAGATTGTTGCTTGCCGTGTAAACCAATAAAGCGGAGGTTCTTTACAATGGGGGCGAACCTAAGACATTTTCATATGCTGAAATTGTAGAAAGAATAAAAATAGGGATATTTTTTTGTATGAAAAAAGAATTATGGTAGCTGTACATTGCCCTGGAGTTGGTCGGCGCCTGTATCATTGTAATGCTATTGGTTTCAGGCCATGGGCGCGGACGCGATTCTGAAACGCAGCAACATTTAAACGTTGTAAAAATGAATGGTTCAATACCGGTTACGAAATCAAATTAAAGAGGGCATTCATGTTGAATATCTTATCTTAACCATTAATGCAAAGTCAATGCATGATGCGGGCTATAAATTTTATTTGTCAGCAAATAAAGTATGGCTGATAGATTCAGTGCCATTTCAATATATTACAAAATGAAAAGAACCCTTGTCATCGGCGATATCCATGGCGGGCTGAAAGCCCTGGTACAGGTACTGAACAGGGCTTCTGTATCAGCAGCTGATACATTGATCTTTTTGGGTGATTATGTAGATGGATGGAGTGAATCGGCAGCCGTTATCGAATACGTAATAAAACTGTCTGAAAAGCAGCACTGCATTTTTCTAAAAGGTAATCATGATGAATGGTGTGAAGACTGGCTGCGTACCGGGCATGCTGACAAAACCTGGCTTCTTCATGGTGGCCAGGCCACCATTAAAAGTTATGCCGCTATTGGTACAGCTGCCCGGCAAGTGCACCTGGACTTTTTTGAGAAAATGAAATTGTATGAAACAGACGCACAGAACAGGCTCTTTATTCATGCAGGCTTTACCTCTATGCATGGCCCGCAGAAGGAAGTTCATGTTTCCAATTTCAGCTGGGACAGGACCCTCTGGGAAATGGCGATTACCCTTGATACGGATATTAATAAGGATTCTGTACTGTATCCAAAAAGATTGAAACTGTTTCATGAAATTTATATTGGACATACGCCTACCCTTTATTTTAATGTAACCGAACCCATGCAGGGTTGTAATGTATGGAATATAGATACAGGCGCGGCCTTTACAGGTAAGCTCAGCATCATGGATATTGACAGCAAAGTTTTTTGGCAAAGCGATTGGGTTAAAGACCTTTATCCCGGCGAAGCAGGGAGAA
>Ga0193753_10003788_pt1 | contig 11039 bp, 9 predicted proteins | sample H1c2metaG_FD_144925 | JGI IMG/M metagenome (GOLD analysis project Ga0193753, IMG submission 144925) | Soil microbial communities from a riparian zone of the East river system, Colorado, United States - H1c2 | ecosystem: Environmental > Terrestrial > Soil > Riparian zone | place: USA: East River... | reverse complement strand
AGCAAAACAGACATTCCACATGTTCTCCACAACCACCGACACTTCTGCACAGCCCCGCCTTGTTGCCACCACACCATTCGCCCGATACCCTTTCTCTACGCCGATGATCACTTCACCTCCCTCTACCAAACCCGTCAAGCCCGAAGAGAAGGCCCCCGTCCAACCCGAAGCTAAAACGGACTCCAAGCCTGATTCCAAATCGGATTCCAAGCCAGACACCTCGGCTAAAGCCAACCAAACCCCCTCCAGGGTCATCGCCGTCGTCAACCAGAAGGGTGGAGTCGGCAAAACCACCACCGCCATCAACCTCGCCGCCGCCCTCGCCCTCGAGGGCCTCCAAACCCTCCTCATCGATTGTGACCCCCAGGCCAACTCCACCGGAGGTCTCGGCTTCCCCCGCGACGAAGCCCGCCTCAGCATCTACGACGTCCTCCTCGGCCACACCACCCTCCCCGAAGCCCTCCTCGATACTGAAATCCCCACCCTCAAGCTCATCCCCAGCAGCAAAAACCTCATCGGCGCCACCATCGAGCTCATCTCCCTCGACCGCCGCGAATACAAGCTCCGCGACGCCATCCAGCCCATCCGCGCCGACTACCCCTTCATCATCCTCGATTGCCCCCCCGCCCTCGACCTCCTCACCCTCAACTCCCTCGTCGCCGCCGACGGCCTCCTCGTCCCTATGCAGGCCGAGTACTTCGCCCTCGAAGGCATCTCCGAGCTCATGTCCACCCTCGACCGCGTCACCCAGTCCTTCAACCCCACCCTCGCCCTCGAGGGCGTCCTCCTCACCATGTACGACGACCGCACCAACCTCTCCCAGCAGGTCAACGAAAACCTCCAGGCCTTCTTCACCGATAAGCTCCTCAAGACCAGCATCCCTCGCAACATCCGGCTCGCCGAAGCCCCCAGCCACGGCAAACCTGTAGCCCTCTACGACCCCCGCTCCAAAGGAGCCGAAGCCTACCGAGACCTGGCCCTCGAACTCCTCACCCGCAACAACCTCGCCAGCCCAGAAGAAAAGCGCCGTAAAGCCGCTGCAGCCGCAGCCGCCAGCTCCCTCAAATCATTCAACCAGCCCGAAAAGAAGAGCCGCTTCTGGCGCTCCGCAAAATAACAACCGGCCCCGCCCTTATCTGTACTTAGCTTTTATCCGTGTTTCTCCGCGAATACCCGCGGTCGAACCCGACACACTTCATCACAGAGAGTCCCCAAATGCCCACCGCCACCGCAGATCCCAAACGCCGCGCCCTCGGAAAGGGTCTCGAATCCCTCCTCCCCTCGCGCCCCGCGGCCCCTCCGCCGCCCGCTCCCACCCCCGTCGAATCCACAGGAAGACCCCTCGAAATCCCCCTCGACCAGATCGATCGCAACCCCTTCCAGACCCGCACCCGCTTCGACGAGGCCCAACTCATCGAACTGGCCCAGTCCATTACCGCCTCCGGAGTCGTGCAACCCATTGTGGTCCGACCACTCCCCGGCGGCCGCTACCAGCTCATCACGGGCGAGCGTCGCTGGCTGGCCTCTCGCAAGGCCGGCAAGCCCACCATTCCCTCGATAGTCCGCCAAGTGTCTGATGAGCAAACACTTGAGATGACAATCGTTGAAAACCTACAGCGCGCCGACCTCAATCCCATGGAGCAGGCACGCGCCTACCAACGCCTCAGCCAGGACTTCAAGCTCACCCAGGAGCAGATGGCCACCCGCACCGGCAAAGAGCGCGCCAGCGTATCGAACTTCCTCCGCCTGTTGCGTCTGCCGGAGCCAATCCAGCACAAGGTCGAGTCCGGCGAGCTCTCCTTCGGCCACGCCCGCACTCTCCTCGCCCTCGACAGCCCCGAGGCCATCACCTCCGCCGCACAAAAGGTTATGGCCCTCTCCCTCTCCGTCCGCCAGACCGAAAGCTACGTTCAGGGCCTCATTAACCCCGAAGCCAAGGAGAAAAAAAATAAGCTCGACACCCAGCCCGAAGACCCAAACGTCCGCGAGGCGCAAGACCGCATCCGCCGCACGCTGGGCCTCAAAGTTCAAATCGAGGACAAAAAAGGCAAAGGCCGCGTCATCATCGAGTACTCCGGCCTCGAAGACTTCGACGCCATCCTCACGGCACTAGGCGGTGACTAGCCCTTCTGCGTTTTAATATGATCCTTACTTTGTTACATATTCTCACAACGTAAACTACAAAGACGGATCCCTTGAACGCTGGCTACTCCAGCTGAAAACGCCCAACAGAGAGGAATCCCCGAGCCTAGCCCTCCCCATGAAAGCCACCGCCCTAGAGTTTCGCTTCCGCTATCTCATCCACGCCATCCTCTACGGCCTCGGCTTCACCGCTCCGTGGGACAACGTGCTCCATCTGGACTCCATCCGCACCTGGCAGTTCCTCGCGGCATGGCCCGCCCGTAGCGGCTGGGTCTCTTTCAGCACCGCCACCATCGCCGTCCTCATCCTCGGAATCCTCTGCGCCCTCGTCGCCGCCTCCCTGCGCACCTGGGCCACAGCCTACCTCGGCTCCTCCATCGTGCAGGCCGGCGCCATGCACGGCGACCGCATCGTCGCCGCCGGCCCCTACCGCCACCTGCGCAACCCGCTCTACCTCGGCACGTTCATCCACACCTTCGCTCTTGCGCTCCTCATGCCGCCCAGCGGAGCCATCTTCTGCATCCTCACCATCGGCCTCTTCCAGCTTCGCCTCATCGCCGGCGAAGAAGCCTTCCTCGCTACCACCCTGGGCGAACCCTACGTCGCCTATCGCGCCCAGGTCCCCTCGCTCCTGCCTTCTCTCACCGCACGCATCCCCGCATCCCCCACCCAGCCAGCGTGGCCCACAGCCTTCCTCGGCGAAATTTACATGTGGGGCGTCGTCGCCTCCTTCGCCATCGCCGGCTGGCGCTACAACGCCTTCCTCATCATCCAGGGAATCATCGTCTCTCTCGGCATCTCCCTCATCGCCCGAGCCTTCATCCCCAAACGCTAAGCACCCTCATCACAGTTGTCTCGCCAAAAAGCGAAGCCCGCTGCACTCCGGTGATTCACCGGGGCACAACGGGCCTCTCATCCGTGCTAACGCTCAACAACAAGCGTTGTAGAGGGTCTACCTCGCGCGCGCCGACACTGCGCCAACCGCTGCAGTCATCGTCGCGACGAAACTACTTCTTGACTGGAGCGATCGTATCCTTCGCAACCTTGGCCACGCGGAACTTCACCACGGTCTTGGCCTTGATCTTGATCGTCTCACCCGTCTGCGGGTTGCGGCCCAGCCGAGCCTTGCGCTCTGCCTTCACCAGCTTGCCGATACCAGGAATGGTGAACTCGCCATTCTTCTTGGTCTCTTTCACTGCGGTCTCGGCCAGCAGCTCGAGGAACCCGGCGGTCTGCTTGTTGGTGAGCTCGAGCTTCTCTGCCAGGTGGCGTACCAGCGCTGTCTTTGTCATTCCCTTTGCCATTTGTGTTGCTCCTTCGACTTTCAGAAATAGAAATCTTCAGTCAGTTCGCCGTATCCGTCTAAACCTCATGAGCGCCGCACCATATTTCCTATGCGAAATCATCAATGTTCATGCGGGTCCGGAGAACCGTACCGCAATTCACCTTCGACCTTTCCGTGCGGTTTGTCAATCGGATTTCTTCGGTTTCCACAGGTTTTTTCCGGTTTTTCTCGGTTTTGTCCGCATTTAGGTTCATTTACCCTCAAAAAGCCCCCAAAAACCACCCAAAATCTCGCTCCCCATCAACCAAAGGCGTAACGGTGATCAAAGAAAAAAAGCGATAAAAAAGAAAAGAACAACCCGCAACCAAACAGCCGAGCTCGCCTCAATCAGCTCTTATCCGCCTTTATCCCTTCGATCCCCGTTACGCCTTCAGCCCCTCCCCCAACCAAAGGGCGTAACAGTGATTAAGAAAAAAGTGATAAAAAGAACAGCTCCGCAAAAACAAGGTGAGCCCACTCGATCAGCTCTTATCCGCTTTTATCCCTTCGATCACCGTTACGCCTTCATCCGTGCTCATCCGTGTAAATCCGCGGTCGCCTTTTGTCTAGAACATCGGCCTCTTCGGCTTCCCCACCAGCGGCGCATTCAGCAACGCGACCACCGGAGCCGCTACCTTGAATCGCTGCACAATCTCCTTCAGCAGCGTAGGCTTCGTCGCACTCTCTACCGGCAGCCGTGTCGAAACACCCCACTGCCGACACACCAGCAGGTCCATCGCCGGATCGTCCGGCGCAAACCCCTTCGGTGCCCGCGTCAGCTTCCTCCCATCGAACTCCTGCATCAACCCCCGCAGTTTTTTGCTCGCCAGCAGCCCCCGCAGCTCCGCATGATGCTCCACCAAATGTCGGCGAATCGCCAACAGCTGCTCCCGCTCCGGCATAAACACCCCCGCCGCAACCGTCACTTCGGTCGAGCTCACATCGAAGTAGAACCCCCCACCCGAGGTCTTCTCCAGTCCATCTCGCGCCCACCACGCCCCCTGGTGAATCTTGTAGGGCCGCTTGTCCTTGCTGAACCGGATATCGCGATAGATCCGCATCATCGCCTTCTGCGGAGGGCGCACGTTCTCCGGCGCAAACTCCAGCAGCGCCTCATTCACCTCGGCGATCAGCGCCAGCATAGGAGCCTTCAGCTCCCGCTCATACACCGCCTTGCGCTCCGCAAACCACTCGCGATCGTTATTCCGCTTCAGCCCCCGCAGAAACTTGATCGCGTCCTTCGAAAAATACGTACCCATCCCTCCATCTTAACCCTCACAGTTTTTCGCTCCAGCTAAACCCCTTCCTGTATCCTCGCTCCACAGGTCAAACACGCATGGAACCCATGAATACCTTTCTGCTCTTCCTCCTCATCGTTCTTGGAATCATCGTCGTCGTCACCGTTCTCAAAACTCTCTTCACCGTCCGCACCGCTACTGCCGGTGTCGTCGAGCGATTCGGCAAGTTCAACCGCATCGTCCGTCCCGGCCTCCACGTCCTCATCCCCTACGCCGAGCGCGTCTTCTTCGTAGACCTCCAGGTCAAGCAGGCCCAGTTCTCCGTCGAGACCAAAACCCGCGACAATGTCTTCGTCCAGATCCCCGTCTCCGTCCAGTACGTCATCCTCGACGACAAGATCTACGACGCCTTCTACAAGCTCTCCGCCCCGCAGAAGCAGATCGAGTCCTTCGTCTTCAACTCCATCCTCGGCCACGTCCCCAAGCTCACCCTCGACGAGACCTTCGAGCAGCAGTCCGGCATCTCCGTCGCCGTCAAGGTCGAGCTCGACACCATCATGTCCGGCTTCGGCTTCAACATCCTCACCGCCCTCGTCACCGACATCATCCCCGACGTCAAAGTCAAAGCCGCCATGAACGACATCAACGCCGCCCAGCGCGCCCAGGTCGCCGCCCAGGCCCGCGGCGAAGCCGAAAAGATTCTCAAGGTCAAGCAGGCCGAAGCCGAAGCCGAGTCCAAGGCCCTCCAGGGCAAAGGCATCGCCGCCGAACGTCAGGCCATCATCGACGGCCTCCGCTCCTCCATCGAGCACTTCCGCGAGTCCGTCCCCGGCACCACCGCCGACGACGTCATGGCCCTCGTCCTCCTCACCCAGTACTTCGACACCCTCCGCGACATCGGCACACGCGGCGGAACCAACACCATCTTCCTCCCCAACAACCCCGGCGCCGCCAACGATTTCATGATGCAGATCCTCGCCGGCCTTCGCGGCAGCATGGGCACCAGCGCCCACGCGCCCGTCCCTCTACGCCCCACCCCATAGCCCTAACGAAATAAATCTTTCGGCAGCAACGTCTCCGCACAATTTACCGTGTCTCTATCTAAGAACCCCGGGGTACTTGCCTGCCTATGAGACACCCAATCGCCTGTGCACTTCTCTTAGCCTTCCTCGCCGTCGCCACAGAATCCCGTAAATCTGCCGCTCAAACGCCCGTCCAGGCACCCACCCCACCGCCAGCGGCAACGCAGGACACCCCGCCGCCCCACCAGTCAACGCCACCCCAAGTCCCGCCGAAGGCCGTTCCTGCCACCCCGGGCCAGCCCGTCAAAGACGCGAACGGCCTCTACACCATCCGCCAGTCCTCCCGCCTCGTCATCCTCGACGTCGTCGTAACCGACGCCAAGGGCAACATCGTCGACAACCTCAAGCGCGACGACTTCAACGTCACCGAGGCCAAAGAGTCCCAGACGATCCTGAACTTCGAGCCAGCCGGCGCACATCCCCTGAACCCGCAGCTCATCATCAACTCCACCGCCGACCTCGACCGCCTCGCCCCCCGCGCCCCCGTCAACATTATCCTGCTCGACGAGTTCAACACGCGCTTTGAGGATATGGCCTTCGCGCGCTACTCGCTCAAGAAGTTTCTCCAGAAGCAGCCCGAAAAGCTCAACACCCCCACCATGCTCATCGCCGTCGACCTGCAGCACTTCACCGTCCTGCGCGACTACACCCAGGACAAGCAGGCGATCCTCTCCTCGCTCGACCATCACTTCGCCTCCAACCCCTGGCAGCTTCACCAGAGCGCCTGGCTTCCCGACCGCTTCAGCACCGCCTTCGGAACCCTGATGCGCGTCGCCCAGGCCACCATCGGCCATCAGGGCCACAAGAACATGGTCTGGATCGGCCGCGGCTTTCCCTCCCTCAACTTCGCCAACCTGCCCGTCGATTCAGCGTCCCGCGTCGACAACGCCGTGCAGGAGTGCGTGAACATGCTTCGCGACGCCCGCGTCACCCTCTATTCCGTCGACCCCGCCGGCGTCCTCGTCGACCCCGGCGTCTATGGCCCCGACGCTGCCTTCTCAGACCCCTTCGGCGGAAACTATCAGTTCAATCGCCTCGCCAAGGCCACCGGCGGCCGCGCCCTCTATGGCCGCAACGACGTCGACGCCGAGATCGGCACCAGCGTCCGCGACGGCTCCAGCTTCTACACCCTCACCTACAGGCCGTCCAACACCTCGCTCGACCCCCGGAAGTTCAGAAAGATCCAGGTCACCCTCAACCGCCCCGGCCTCACCGCGACCACGCGCGAGGGCTACTACGTCCAACTTCCGCCCGCCCGCGTCAACCCGCAGAACCCCTCTCGTCGCCTCCAGTTCGAGCTGTACTCCGCCGGCAACACCACCATGGTCTACGATGGCGTTCCCATTACCCTCGACCCCTCGCCCACCGACCCCGACTCCTTTACCGTCCACGTCGACGCGCGCGGCCTCGCCTGGACCTACGCCACTGACACCCAGCCTCGCCACGCCGATGTCGTCATCACGGCCACCACCTTCGATCGCAAGGGCAAGCAGTTGAAGGGCTTCGCAAAGAGCATCCACGCCAATGCAACAGCCGACGTGCCACCGACCGGCAGATTGGAGCGTGGCCTCGACCTGGTCATCAAACTCGACCACAATCCTAAGGCTGTCCGCGCCCGCTTCGTCGTCCGTGTCAACGCCTCGGGCCGCATAGGCACAGCCGACGCAACCCTCGGCCAGCAGGCCAGCACCGCCCATCCATAATCCCACCGCTCTAAGCTATGGCCTGACGGCCGGTCCCACTGCGCGTGGGGCGGTCACTTCGTGACATGTATACCCCCTTCGGGTCGCCGCTCCCGATGGTCGCCAGAATCTTTGTGCCGACCATCGGGAGGCCCAGGCGAAGCCGGTATACCCCCACGAAGTGGGCGCCGCCCGCGCAGGGCGCCTCTTTGCTGGAAAATATCCAAAGAGTATATCGATACGCCTTAGAAGCGGGCTTTAGCGCCTTGGGGTATGCCTGTAATTATTTCAACAATCAAAGAAGGAAGACGAGCGTCTAATTCCCGTGTGAACAGTCGTCGTTGCCACCTTCGAATCGTGAGGTCATAGCGAATGTGCCGAAACATCAAAACACTCTTCAACTTCGACCCGCCAGTAACCCCGGAGGAGGTTCAAGCTGCCTCGCTCCAGTTCGTCAGAAAGATCAGTGGCTTCAACAAGCCGTCGAAGGCGAACGAAGTCCCCTTCAAGACCGCGATCGATGAGGTAGCTGAAGTCTCCATGCGTCTTCTCCGCTTACTCGAAACCAACGCCCCGCCGAAGAACAGAGAAGAAGAGGCCGCAAAGCGTATCGATAATAGAAGGTAATACCTGGCCTGACGTCCGGTCCCACTGCGCGTGGGGCGGTCACTTCGTGACAGGTATACCCCTTCGGGTCGCCGCTCCCGATGGTCGCCAGAATCTTTGTGCTGACCATCGGGAGGTTGCTGGCGAAGCCGGTACACCCCCCACGAAGTGGGCGCTGCCCGCGTAGGGCGGCCTTACTTCTTCTCATCCGCCAGCAACGCATCCGCGGCCCAAAGCACCGGAGCCTGCCCATGGAAGTCGCCGGTCCGCCGCTTGCGCGCATAGTAGTAGGCAAGGTCATCCTTCTTGCCCGTCCCTTCGCACACCTGCGTCACATCGTGGTTCTGGTCCACATACCCCACCACCGCGATCCACGCCTTCCGTGCAGCCGGTCCATACGTCTTCGCATCCAGCCAGCCATGCTTCACGCCCATGATCATTCCATAGCTGAACATCGCCGAGCTCGAGCTCTCCGGCCACGCATCGTCCTTGTCGATCAGCTGGCGCCACATCCCATCCTTGCCCTGGAACTTCAGCAGCGAGCTCATCATCAGCTTGTAGCCCTTCATAATCCGCGCCCGGTCCGGGTGGTTCTCCGGCAGCTCGCTCAGCACCTCCGCCATGCCCGCCGCAACCCAGCCATCCCCGCGCCCCCAGAAGTACTTCACATCCGGCGCATGGTAGAACAGCCCATTCGGCTGCTGCAGCTTGTCCAGGTACGCAACCATCTCCTTCGCATCCCGGTCCAGATACTTCTTGTCGCCTGTAGCGCGATACGCTTCAAGCTGCAGCATCGTCAGCATGTACATATCGTCGATCCAGTACCGCGTCTCCGCCGACAGCCCATCCGGCTGCGGATTCTCCCACTGCCGATCCGCCCACCACTTGCCCTCTTTCAGAAACGTCGCATCCTTCGTCTCCCGCGCAATCTCCAGCGGAACCACGCCGAAGATCGAGTCGTCCACATGCCGCCGCACCGGCCTCCGCTCCGCCTCGGCACCGCCCGGCATCAGCGGCTCGAACTTCTTGATCAGCTGCGCCCGCAGCGCATCGTCATGCGTCAGCGTCGCGAACCGCAGCGCCCCATACCACGCGCAAATCTCCGAGTAGTGAATCGTCTTCGTATACTGGTGCGGGCTCGCCACAAAATGGTCGGAGAGCTGCTTCCCCACCTCCTGCGGAGAGGTTCCCGCAGGCCAGTTGGTAAACCCTCCGTCAGCGGAGGAGGCGCCCTGCGCCCCGGCCACACCAATACATCCCATCAACACACATCCCGAAAACGCCAATTTCAAAATCATTCAGCCTCCAAATTTGGTCCTACCATCTTCGCCCACCAGTGTAGCCTCCAAAAATAGACTTTGGGAACCTGGCGTCCCGCCCGGCTCTGAAAAAACGTGCCGTCCGCTCACCAGCTTTTGCCACGGATCCACCACAAGCCACCACACATTTACCATGTCATAAAACGCGAAACCCCTGTAAAGACGCACCCCTCACCACGACAAAAAACTGCGCGAAATAACACGAATAAAATGGTCGAATCAGCAAGGAATCGCCCCACATGAGCCCCACCCCAGACCCCGGCCCCCAGCACGATCCAACCCAGGATGAGGACACCATCGTAGCCATCTCCACCCCGCCCGGACGCGGCGGCATCGGCATCGTCCGCCTCTCCGGTCCCGCCGCACGCACCATCGCCGAACCCCTGTTAAAGCTCCGCCATCCCCTCGCCGCCGCACAGGCACGCTTCGCTCAAATCCTTGATACCACAGGCGAAATCCTCGACGAAGCCGTCGTCACCTTCTACGCCGCCCCCCACTCCTACACCACCGAAGACATCGTAGAGATCGCCGCTCACGGCTCCCCCGTCCTCCTCGATCACCTCCTCCGCCAGTGCATCGCCGCCGGCGCCCGCCTCGCCGAACCCGGCGAATTCACCCAGCGAGCCTTCCTCGCCAACCGCCTCGATCTCACCCAGGCCGAAGCCGTCCACGACCTCATCGAAGCCACCACCCTCCACCAGGCCCGCATCGCCGCCCAACAGCTCGGCGGCTCCCTCTCCCGCCAGATCGCCCCAATAAAACAACAACTTATCTCCCTCATCGCCACCCTCGAAGCCGGCATCGATTTCGCAGAAGACGACATCGACACCCTCCCCACCACCCAAATCACCGCTCAAATCGAGGCAATTCAAAGCCCCCTTCACACCCTCGAACAAACTTTTTCTTACGGACGCATCGTCCGCGAAGGCTTCACCCTCGCCATCGTGGGCCGCCCCAATGCAGGCAAATCCTCTCTCTTCAACCGTTTAGTCCAACGCGATCGCGCCATCGTCACCCCCCACCCCGGCACCACTCGCGATCTCGTCACCGAACGTGTCTCCCTCGAAGGCATTCCCGTTGAACTCATCGACACCGCCGGCCTCCGCCACTCAACCGACGAAGCCGAATCCATCGGCATAGCTAAGTCACGTGAAATCATGGCCGAAGCCGACATCGTCCTCCTCGTCCTCGACGCCACCACCCCTCTCCACGAAGAAGACGAATTCGCCATAGCCTCCCTCTCCACCCGCCCCCTATTAATCGTCATCAACAAGCACGACCTTGCCCCCAAACCTCCTCTGAAATCGCCAGCAACTCACACAACAATAAACACTTCCGCCCTGACCGGCACCGGCATCCCCGAGCTTCGCCGCGCCATTCTCGCCCAGATTGTCACCATAACTCCAACAAACGAAACAGCGCTCCTCACCAACCTGCGCCAACAGCAATCCGTATCCGCAGCCATAGCAGCGTTAAAAACTGCGAAACAAGCCGCCACCGCCACCATCCCCCACGAAATGATCCTGCTCGACCTCTACGCCACCCTCAACTCCCTCAACACCTTAACCGGTGTCACAACAAGCGACGACATAATAAACCTGATATTCAGCACCTTCTGCATCGGAAAATAAGAGCGATTCCCTACA
>Ga0193753_10003787_pt1 | contig 11046 bp, 8 predicted proteins | sample H1c2metaG_FD_144925 | JGI IMG/M metagenome (GOLD analysis project Ga0193753, IMG submission 144925) | Soil microbial communities from a riparian zone of the East river system, Colorado, United States - H1c2 | ecosystem: Environmental > Terrestrial > Soil > Riparian zone | place: USA: East River... | reverse complement strand
TTTACAACCAGGGGCGATGACCGCTGCGATGACTAATGAAAAAAGAAGAGGGAAGAACTTATTCATCCAATGCATGAATTACTTTTTGATAAGAGGGCCAAATATAATTAGATTTCATCCGATGATGGCGTTTCAAGACGCACTTTTGTAAGACGATAATTCAACGACAACCTTGCGAAGTGATTTGCCGTTTATATTAAATACCAGCCATTAGTACGGATTTTGGAGGGTTGGCAACCCGCCGGAGGTTGGCAACCGCTTTCGGGTTGCCAACCCGGTTGTTTTTAAACGGGGAAAATCATGTTTCTTTGTTCACAAAATTCCACATTTATTCATGAATCCTATTATCGGTATCATCATGGGCAGCGACAGCGACCTCCCGGTCATGGAAGCCGCCGCAACCATTCTCAAGGAATTAGGCGTCCCATACGAAGTAACGGTCGTTTCTGCACACCGGACCCCGTTGCGAATGGTGGAATACGCACAACAGGCCAAGGCCAGAGGACTGAAGGTCATCATCGCCGGCGCAGGCGGTGCAGCCCACCTGCCTGGAATGGTCGCCTCCATTACCCCGCTTCCCGTCATCGGCGTCCCTATCAAGTCGTCCAATTCGATCGACGGTTGGGATTCCATCCTGTCCATCCTCCAGATGCCAAACGGTGTGCCCGTGGCGACCGTCGCCCTTAATGCAGCAAAGAACGCCGGCATCCTCGCCGCACAGATAGCGGCTACGGCCGACGAACCCCTCTCCCAACGGATCACGGACTATAAGAAATCGCTTTCCGACGAAGTGACCGAAAAAGTGAAGAAGATGAAAGGGGCGGGGTTGACGAATGAATTTGACAAATAACAAACGTGAATCGTGAAACGTCAATCACGAACGTGAATCGCGAGACGTCAATCACGAACGTGAATCGTGAGACGTCAATCACGAACGTGAATCGTGAATAGCCTACGACCATTGTATTTTTCCTAAAGGTCTCGACAGCAATTGGAAGACACTAACTGTTTTAAGCAATTTTAAGGCTGCTGCTATTCACGATTGACGTCTCGCGATTCACGTTCACGATTGACGTTTCACGATTCACGCTATTCACGATTGACGTCTCACGATTCACGTTGTTTCATTCGCTTCTTTAGACATTCCATACAGCCTCTGCTTTCCCCCTCCTCTTAGCATAAATATCTTGCGCTCCTAAAATTATTTGGTTATGAGCAAGCTATTTTTTTTCATTGCCATTTTGCTGGCATCTTCACAAGTCTCCCATTCGCAATTCGGGGGATTGATGAATAAGGTCAAGAATAAGGTTCAGCAAAGAGCCGATAAGAAAGTAGACGATCAGATCGATAAAGGCCTCGACAAGGCCGAAGGCAAGAATACTACGCCTGCTCCCACTTACCCTGCCGCTGCAAATGCCGATGCCTCTGCTACCGCAGCTCCCGCGAACACGCTTAAAAGTTTTTCCAAGTACGATTTTCTTCCCGGCGATTCCATCCTCTATGCCGAAGACTTCGCACAGGAAGAGATAGGCGAACTGCCTGCGAATTGGAATACAAGCGGCACCGGCGAGGTGACCACGCTCGATAAATTTCCCGGTCAATGGCTGCGCCTGCACAAACAATTCGTTTATCTCACGGCGAACAAGAAAGAGTTCCGCGAAAATTATACGATGGAGTTCGATGTGATCCTTCAACTGAAAAACAATGGCTGGATGTTCCCCGAGTTCAACGTCGGCATATTCGCCAGCGGCGATCAACCAAATACAGACAACGAATTTCTCAAAGAGTATAATAAGAACGCGGCGGTAGTAGCAAGGCTTCTGCCCGGGGGAAACAATGATTCCAAGGTCAGCCTCGCCTCATGGCTCGAGAAGAATTCCTATTACACGAGCGATATCAAGGCGTATGAATCACTCAATAAATCATACGGCCTCCCTGTTCACATCGCCATACAGGTACAGAAGGAGAGGTTTCGCATGTGGGTCAACGAAGACAAGGTATTCGACGCGCCGAAGGCCATTCCAACTGGCGTCATTATGAACCAGCTTCTCTTCAATGTCAGTCATACCAATTATCCCGAAGACCAATATGCCGTATTCATTGGAAACATCAAGGTGGCAACAGGCAAACCCGATACGCGGCATAAGCTGCTCGACGAGGGCAAGTTCTCGACCACCGGCATCCTCTTCGATTTTCAGAGTGCCGTCATCAAACCGGAATCCTATGGAGTGGTGAAGGAGATCGCAGGCGTCATCAAGGAAAATGGAAGTCTCAAGGTAAAGGTGATCGGGCATACCAGCAGCGATGGTGATGATAAGGCCAACATGGAATTATCGAAGAAGAGGGCCGCCGCCGTGAAGGATATTCTCACCACCGAGTTCGGCGTCGATGCCGCACGCCTCGAGACGGAGGGCAAAGGCGAGACACAACCTATTGCAGACAACAAGACAAAAGAAGGAAAAGCTGCTAACCGCAGAGTCGAATTCATTAAACTATAATCATCCTGCCGGCGGGCCGGCCACATTCGATCGTCATGCGTTTCTCATTCTCATTTTTGCCCCTGCTCTTCGGCATGTTCCTCTTACCGGGAACAAAGAAGGATTCACTGCTTCCATTTTCGAACGCGGGATTGCTGAAAGGAAAAGAGTCTATCACCGGGTTTGCATCTTCCGACAGTGCAGAGGGCGTGATCTTCGCACTAACTGACATGCAGCGCATGATGCAAAGAAATATTCCATCGCGCATGGTGCTGGGAAAAACGAAGCAGGGCAGGACTATCGATGCATGGTATTTTCCCGGCACAAGCAACAAGAGGGCGCTCGTTATCGGGGGCATGCATGGGTCCGAATTATCTTCTATTGAAATGGCGGAAGCGCTTATAGCCAGGTTGCATCATGAAACTTCTTATTATTCCGTTATCGTGATCCCTTCTCTTTTCCCAGACAATGCGGCGAAGGCAATGGCTTATCCCGATCAACTCGGAAGTGTATTGAATATCGGCCGGTATTCCTCACCCGATGGAGTGGATCCAAACAGGCAGATGCCATCTCCCGGGCATGGTATCGACGAGGAGCATCCCGTTGATCACATGGGAAGGATAATAGAAAAGGAAAATCAATTTCTTCTTGCACTCATCCGCGACTTTCAGCCAACACGCATCGCCAACCTGCATGCGATACGCAACCTGGGGTATGGCGGCGTGTACGCGGATCCGCGGACGGATGCTGCAGGATGGGCGCTCGGCTATGGCGCGGACAGCAGCCTGGCGATAGAGATGTCGCGATTTATTTTTATTCATGGAGGTAATGTGAAGGGCAACTACCTCGAAAGCAATCCGCGTGCGCTTTATTACAGGGATCCTGTGCCGGCTCCACCCGGAATGCTGCAACGCCGGAATATGACAGGCTCCTTCCTGGCCGGGCATCGCGGAAGCGGCGTATCGATGGGAACATGGGGGACTACGGCGGTAGCGGGCACGCACGGACAGGATAGCCGGGTAGCCATGCGGGTTATCACCGTTGAATTTCCCGGGGCGCGGAGATCCGGCAATTATGCTGTACATTCACAACGCCAGCGATGTGAAGAAGAGATCGGCTGGTTCGCAGCATCCCTTCAATATGTCTTTCTCGGGAGCTTCGCGGAAGAAGATGATCTCACTGATAAGTAGCCCTTACAATTCATTCAGCCTTTAGCGCAATCCAGCCCCTGCTTCTTGATCCGGCCCTCCTACCCTGTTAATTTGCGCATGAATAACCAAAACATAAGTTTTTTCTATTCACGTTTACCGATTGACGTTTCACGTTCTTATCATGACTATCAAGATCACTCTTTTTATTACCCTCATTCTCTATGCTGCCATCATCAGCCAGAGCCTGTTCTACATCCTCGCAATGTCGAAGGTTATGAAGAATATGCAGGTGACAACCTATATCGAAACGAGAAAATTACTCGATAAGCATCTTCAGGTATCGCTGCGCGTGGTCTATTATGGTTCGCTGATCGTCTCGATCGCGCTAACGGCACTCTGCCTGGTCAATTCATCCGTGTTGCTTTTCACCTGTTCCATCATCGCCCTGGTATGCCTCGTTGCAGATCTCGTATTGATCGTGAAGGGGAATATGCCTCTCAATAAGGTATTTAATTCCTGGACAACGACGAGCTATCCATCCGACTGGCAGCAATACCGTTCAAAATGGTTCTCATTCTTTCATATCCGCCAGCTGGCAAATATGATCGGGTTCTTAAGCCTGCTTACAGGCGTTGTATTCGGCAAGTAATAACCAAACAATAAATCAACCAACATGAAAAGGATCATTTTTTCGCTAACGCTTCTGAGTGGTGTAGTCACCATCGCATTCACTGCGTGTACCAATGGTGCTACGAAAGAAGAAAATGTCGTCATCAGCCAGGATAGTCTTGTGAGACGGGGCAGCTACCTGGTAAATTCGATTGGCTGCGACGATTGCCATACTCCAAAGAAGATGGGTGCACATCACCCCGAATTGGATATGGAGCACCGGTTTGGCGGACACCTCGCCACTTCACCTATTGGAAAGACCGACCTGAGTGTATTCAAGGAGGGATGGATGCTGTTTGGCATGGACCTCACTTCGACGGTAGGGCCCTGGGGCATTAGCTATTCTGCAAATATCAGTTCCGATGCAACGGGTATCGGTTCGTGGACCGAGGGCCAATTCATGAAGGCGTTGCGTGAAGGAAAAAGCAAGGGCCTCGACGGGGGACGGGCATTGCTGCCACCGATGCCCTGGAGAAACTTCGCACAGCTTAGCGATATCGATATCAAGGCGATCTATCTTTTTCTCAAGTCGACCAAACCTGTTTCGAATGTCGTGCCGGGGCCACAGGCTCTCGCCGATCTGAAATAAATACGCAGCCGGTGGCGGGCGGCGCCAGGCTTCGGCAAATCGATAATTATGAGAAGTAAATTAGAATTCATTGCACTCGTTCTGATCAGCTGCACTGTCATTTGGTTTGCGATCAAGGCGGGAAAAAACCACGGGCATTGCCCTAATTGTGAGAAGGCACTTGTGGCAACGTGAATCGTGAACGTGAATCGTGAGTCGTCAATCGTGAATAGCGGCAGTCTGTAGATGGCGGTCTCCAAAGCAACGGGAGTACCTATTCACGATTTCCCAGGATGTCAACCAGTTGTCAGTCCCGGCGGGTTGCCAACCGCAAAGTCGGGTTGGCAACCCACCGATCCCGAGGTGTCACCTAGGTGTCAACCCATCCTTTCCCTCGCACTAGAGACCTCCGTTTACAGACTGCCGTTATTCCCGATTGACGACTCACGATTCACGTTTTTCAATTCCTCATCCGTCAAATAACGCCAGGCGATCGGGTTCAGAACATCTTCTTCCCTGGCCATGTGCTCAACATTGAACATCATGAATTTCACATAAGCGCTTTTCAACAGACGGCCAACCTGGGCCTTCTCCGTTATTATTGCGGCAGCCCTGTACATCACAATGCATTCGCTGAGCATCTGCCCCAGTAAACGACCCTTTAACTGTTCCTGCCCGAATGCGTCCTTCACGGACGGTTCGTAGTTTCCTATGATAGTAAACACGAGATTATCCTCCGTGTTCCTGTGCTTTTCAAAAAACTCCACCACTTCAGCTATACGCCGGAGCGTTGTCTCCGCCTCGTCGACATTCCAGAATTCGGTGTGCTCCACCTCCAGGGCCGTCTCGTATAACCGTACCCTTAGTTCTTTATGGACCTGGTTGAATAAATTGTAGCGTTGCATAAAAAAGGTTTAATGATAAATGATTTGGTGTTGTAAAGTTGTTGCAGCACGCGCTAAACGGCAATGCCTCCCTGCATGAGTTGATACCGCACCTGCATGAATTGCCGCGGTTGACGCTATGTGAAAACATTCTACTTGTCATTTTCAACAGCCCACCCGCAATTACCTCAATTCATGCAGGCGTTTCTACAATTAATACGTCCGTTGATTATATTTGGTACACAAACCATTCAGTCCTTGTCTACGCGACCGTTCTTCTTATTCATATTCATGGCCACCTGCCTCAGCGGCCTTGGGCAGAACCAGGACGGTTATCTATTCTCGCATATAGGAACCAATAAGGGTCTTTTGTCCGACGAGGTCACCGGCATCGAGCAGGACGCGCAGGGATTCATCTGGATCTCATCACTGGACGGGCTTCAACGATACGACGGCCGCCGCTTCATTTCATTCCAGCACCGGCCCGGCGTGACCAGTACGCTTGCGAATGATAAGATACACTGGATGACGCTCGACAAACGAAACAGGCTCTGGCTCATACTGGAGGAAAACATTGTGGGTTATTTCAACATCACCGACCTCAGTTTCCACGCCGTACCCATAGACATGCCTCCCAACAGGCCACGTAACGGCCTAAGTCATTTTGTCGTAGATAAGGACAGCAATATCATCTTGCTGACCCTTTCCAATGAAGCGCGGACCTACGACGAGAAAGCGCATGAGTTCACGACAAGAAAGAATCCATTCGCAGCACCTCCCAACTGGCATCCGCAGGCGCTCCTCCAGGACAAGACAACGGGCGATTACTGGATCGGCTGTGATTCCGGACTCGCGAAGTTTGACAAGAAGAATCGAACACTCTCCTATCGCGGTCACAATACCGATGCCGATCCCGTGATAGAGGCCTATAGCAAACTGAAATCCGTCGCTCTCCCATACCTTGATCGCCAAAACCGGTTCTGGCTGTATTCCTGGCCGCAGACTGGTGGAGGGCCCTATCTCTACAGCTTCAATAAGAAGACAAAGGAAATGAAGGATTGGGAGAAGGAACTCTTTCCAACATTAAAGTATGTTTATCACGAGATATACCGGATCACCGAAGAAGAGAACGGAACTTTCTGGCTGACGGGTAGTAATGTCTTCGCCAGGCTGAATCCGGTTACCGACAAATTTGAGCCTATCCGCAGTAATCTCCCCGGCGAATTCTCGATCCGGTACGATGCCATCGCCCGCCTGTTCGAGGATCGGGAACATAATATCTGGCTCGGCACCAACGAAGGCGTCTACCGCTTCAATCCCTCCTTCCAGAATTTCACGACGATCCATAACAGGTTGCCCACAAGCGATAGCGTATTTGCGCCCGATGTGACAGACATTCTGCAGGCGAAAAGCGGCGAGATACTCGTCAGCACCTGGGGGAATGGATTGTTTGCTTATTCCAATGACTTCAAACCCCTGTACCTCGACTATATAAACAAGCAATCGAAAAAACTGGGTGAGGCCATGCCCTGGTGCATTCATCAACGAAAGAACGGGGACATCTGGAGAGGTGCCCAGGCCGGCGTTCTCTTCATTACCAAGGCCGCGACCATGACCTCGGCGGGAAGCCAATTGCCGGTATTCGAACAAAGCACCATCCGGCAAATAACGGAAGACAGCAGCGGGAACCTCTGGTTGGGAACACAGGGTGGCCATATCGTGAAGTGGGATGCCGCAACCAATGTCTTCACGAGATTCCAGCACTGGCGTTCGACCATCCAGCGACTGTACACTGACCGAAGGGGAAATATATGGGCCTGCACAGCCACCAGGGGCGTATTCGAGCTAAGCGCGAAGGATGGCTCCATCATTAATCAATATACGGCCGAAGGACCTGAAGGAAAAAGACTGATGTCCTCCATGTCGACGGACATCATCCAGTTTGACGACAGCCTCTATGTAATAGGAAGCGGCGGCCTCAACATCCTCAACATAACGAACAACAACATCCGCTATCTGCCCCGTAACAATGATATCCCCTCGCACACGGTCTCCAATATCGTGATGGACCGGAAGGGTTATCTCTGGGTTACGACTCAGAAGGGAGTCTGCAGTGTAAAGCTGGGAAAGGAATCGGTGGTCACTACGTACAATGAGAATGACGGCGTCAATGCGCATTCCTTTTCATCCGCTTCCTCCTGCATGCTGGCGGATGGAAGAATAGCCATCGGTACGCCACATGATATCCTCGTATTTGATCCCGCCAAACTTACCGTGAATGGATTCGGTCCCGCGCCCGATATCAACATCACCGGTGTATATGTGATGAACCGTTGGTTGAAACCCGATTCACTGGGACGATGGCCGGAGATTGAACTGCCCTACGACCAGAACTCCATCACGATCGAATATTCGACACTGACATTCCTGAATTCCTACGGCGTCTATTACAAACTCGACGACATCGATAAGAGCTGGCTCATATCCGGCCGCTCCGAACCCGCCGTGTACAACTACTTACCGCCCGGCAACTATACCTTCAAGGCCTATTGCACCAACAGCGACGGAGTGCCGTCAAGGATCATGGCCGAACTCCATATTAAAGTAAGATCGCCTTTCTGGGAGACCTGGTGGTTCTATGCGCTCCTGGCGCTGGCAGTTGCAGCCTTGCTGTACTTCATCGACCGGCAACGGATCAACCGGCTGAAGGACCTGCAAAAAGTGAGGGCCGATATTGCGTCGAACCTTCACGAAGACGTAAACACGACATTGAACAATATCAATCTCCTGGGAGAAATGGCGAAGATGAAGGCCGATAAGGATATCGACCGCTCCAAGGAATACATCGACCAGATCAGCACCAAGAGTCACAACATGATCATTGCGATGGATGACATTCTCTGGAGCATCGATCCCGAAAACGATAGCATGGAGAAGACGCTGCTGCGCATGATGGAATTCACCGACGCCATGAAGAACCGGCATGATGCAAGCATACAGCTCGTAGTAGACAAGAAAGTGAGATCGCTTAAATTGGATATGAAGATCCGTCATGAATTCTTCCTGATCTTCAAAGAAGGCCTGCGCATGATCTCCCAATTTGCCAATGGAAAGGATACGCTTATTAACGTCGATCTCTTCCGGACACGTCTTTCCCTAAAGCTCCAGGACGCTACGGCCCGGCTCGATACCAACATCGACGAGATAGAGAAATGTATCAGGGAGATCAATGACCGCTCCTCAACCATCAGGGCGGAGTCGGATATTCAGTATGATAAGAGTGGGATTGCGATTATACTGCTCATACCAGTGAAGTGAGTTGTATGGAATTTGGCAATTTGACAATGATCCTTACCAGGAAAGTCACTACTGATCGGAGCACGCCGCATTATCAAATTACCAAATTATCAAATTACTTCCCCATCCACTTCTTAAACTCCGTCACCTTCTCCCTGCTCACTATCGACTCCTTATCCACTACGGGTTTTAGCTGAAGCATGAGACGGTTGCCGAAGTAGTCGTGGATCTGGTCAACACTGCCGACGGAAATGTAGAAGGAACGGCTGATACGGAAGTATTGCTGCGGATCCAGCATCTCCTCCAGTTCATCCATGGTATAGTCGACAACGAATTTCTTATTGTCGTATGTCTTGAAGAAGTTAAGTCTTCCATCACTGAAGAAATAGGCGATCTCTTCCGTTTCCACCGAAACTAATTTCTGCGCATGCCTGACGAGGAAACGCTTGCGGTATTCCTTGGGCTGCAGTTTCTGTTGCAATTCCTTCACCAGCGAATCGATACTCACTTCGGGCTGCGCCTGGTTCGATTTATACAGGTCTTTCAACTGACCGAGTTTCTGCAGTGCCGCCTCGAGGTCCTCCTTCTGTATCGGCTTCAACAGGTAGTCCACACTATTTACCTTGAAGGCCTTCAATGCATATTCATCGTACGATGTTGTGAAGATCACAGGGCTCTTAATGCTCACGCGGTTGAATATCTCGAAACTCTGGCCATCGCTGAGCTCGATATCCATCAGAATAAGATCCGGCGCCGGGTTCTCTTCTATCCAGTTTACGGTAGAGGTGATACTGTCCGTAACACCGGCTACTTCCGCATCCGGGTCTACTGCCGCAAGGGTCTTCCTGATCTTCTTAACGGCCAGTTCTTCGTCTTCTACGATTAACACTTTCATAAGCGCTTGTTTTGATTGAGTGGTATGGTCTTATTGTTTTGGGTTTGAAGCGAGATCCATTTTTTATCCATTCCATTGTCCCAGATCAGCGGCAACACGACGGTAAAGCTCTTCGCATCTTCCATTACCTGGAATCCCTTTTGTTTCAGCAGCGCATATTTCGACCGGATATTATCCAGTCCTACCCTGTTGGAAGGCACCTTCAGTGTCCTGCGTTGAAGATTGTTATTGATCACGAGTTTATTGCCGGCCGTGGTGAAGATCTCTATCGTGAGCGGAACATTCTTCGAAAGTACATTATGCTTCACGGCATTTTCCACCAGCAGCTGCAGGCTCAGCGATGGTACAAGATAGTTATCATACCGCTTATCCGTCTCGATCTGAAACTGGACCGCCTCGCCGTGCCTCGTCTTCAACAACCTGAAATAGGATTCGATGAAACGGAGTTCATTTTGCAATGTAGATAACCCCGTCTCGTTATTGCGAAGCAGGTAACGGTACACTTTGCTGAGCTCATCCAGGAAGGCCTCGGCCCGCGCTGGATCCTCGGCGATGAGAGAGGACAATGTATTGAAACAATTGAAGAGAAAATGCGGGTTCACCTGGCTTTTCAGCACATCGAACTCCTGCTGTATGGACATCTGCTTTACGATCTCCTTTTCCGCAATGCTCTCCCGGTGCTTGTCGATAATGTACATCGATTCCCACAGGGTGAGAAAGATGAGGTTGACCGAGAAACCGAGGAGAAGTCCCTTCTCAAGGTCCGCCTGGTGAAGGCGATAGCCGAATATATGCAGCCAATCGTAGAAGACGAAGATGAGCAGTATGGACGGAGTCATTACCAGGAGCACAACGCAGCTCTTGAGAATGACGCGCTTCACACTTTGTTTGATCTCCGGGTATTTCTTCACCACCCAGCAATCGTATAAGACATGGTTGTACCATGTTCCCAGCCCGATCAGCCATACCAATGGAAAGGAAAGGAGCCAGATGCGATAGTCGTGGAACAGGCGGTCGCCATAAAAAATATGATTCAGTCCAAAGTCGATCAGGGGCATCGATGCCAGGAACGAATACCACTGGATGCGGGTTGACTTGCCAAATG
>Ga0193753_10003786_pt1 | contig 11047 bp, 10 predicted proteins | sample H1c2metaG_FD_144925 | JGI IMG/M metagenome (GOLD analysis project Ga0193753, IMG submission 144925) | Soil microbial communities from a riparian zone of the East river system, Colorado, United States - H1c2 | ecosystem: Environmental > Terrestrial > Soil > Riparian zone | place: USA: East... | reverse complement strand
AGGCCGCCTGCAAAAGCTGCGGGCCACCGCCGGGCCGGTCGTTCTGGAAAATGAAATGGCCGGAGGAATCCGTGACTGTGGTTCCGAGCGATTGCATACCCTGCTGGCCCGGTTTGACCAGCGTCACGGACACACCCGATTGCGGTTTGCCTGTGGTGCGGTTCACGACTGTGCCGTCGATGCTTGCAAAGAGTGCGCTGGCAGCGAGAAAAAGAATCGCGAGCGCCTTCATGCCATCGCCTTTCCACATTCGCCACAAAATTTCAGATTTTGCGCAAAGGTAGCCCGGCAGTGCGGGCAAACGTTTCCTTGTTGTTTTCGTTTCGGCTTCGCGGTCATCAATCCCAGGCGCTTCACCGTCTCTTCCGTTTCAGCCAGCACGATGGCCAGCTCCCGCTGCAAGGCTTGCTTGGTTTGCTGATAATCGTCGTCGGAAAGCTTGCCGAGCCGGTATTCGAATTGCAGATCGCGGAGGTTGTCGTAAATCGCGTACTTGCGGTCTTCCAGATGCTGGATCGGCGAGACGGGCAGCGGCTCGGGGATATCACGCTGGCGCACAAACAGCGTGTAGAACATGGCGCCTAGCGCCAGCAGGAGTGCCACCGCGACCATCATTTTTTCGATTCGTCGAGCTCGCGATCGATCTGCGGGCGGAAGCGATCGATGAGCGCTTCGTCCACGGGCGTGAGCGGCGCGGGCGTTTTACGATTCCGGCGCACGTAGGCGCTATAGATAAAGAATCCGATCAGCAGCGCCAGACCAGGCATCATCCAAACAAAGAATTCGTGCGGCAGAGGTCCGGAGAGCGCAACCGCGCCCTCTTCACGGACAATCGCGTTGACAATCTCGTCGTCCGAGATGCCGCGCTGCTTCATCTCGAAAATGCGGCGGCGCTTCGGATCCGCGGAGCCGCAATGGAGCATCGGGCAATCACCGACAGTATTCTTGCAGCCTTCGCAGCGGCAGGCGAGCCGCATGCCCACGCGCGCAACATCCGGCGTCAAGTAGTTGGTGATGTCTTGCGCCAGCAGACTGGCGAGAGTGAGTAAGAACGCAGCGGCCAGTTTAAGATTGGACCGTTGCAGGCGTGCTAGCAATGCCTACTACCTCCGTGCGCGCGTACTGCAAGCGCACCTTTCCGGGAATCAAACAGATAATGGTACCCGCGAGAATAACCCAATAGCTGACCCACATACAACTGACGAGTGGGAAGACGTAGAGCTGAAAGATCGCCTTGCTATTGTCCGGTGCAATGCCCTGAAAGGTGACGTAGAGATCTTCGTTCAGACGGCGGCGAATGCCGACAAATGAGGATTGCTCCTGGCTCGATTTATAGACACGAATCTCCGGCTCGAGCTGATCGATGACCTTACCGCCGAAGGATACTTCGAGCACGCCACGGCTGTATTGATAGTTAGGATTCTCGTCGTTCGAAACACTTAGCAACTTCAGATCGTAGCGGCCAAAGCGCATGGTTTCGTTCAGGCCGAGGCTGCGCGTCTCGTGTTGATTGAAGGCGCTCCCCGTGAGGCCGATGAACAGGATTACGATACCCATGTGCACCAGATATCCACCGTAGCGGCGGGTGTTGCGCCAGGTCAATTGGAAGACCGCTTTGGGGAACGGCACTTGTTCTTTGAGTTGGATGGCGCGGGAGCCCTTCCAGAATTCGCTCACGATGGTTGCAGCCACGAAAGCGCAGAGGCCGAAAGAGATCAAGGGCGCCGGATGGTAGATTCCGGAGGCAACGAGGATGGCGATCACAGCGAGGCCGACCGCGGATGGAATCAGAAAGGCGCGTTTCAGGCTGTTGAGGGAACTTTTGCGCCAAGCGATGAGCGGACCGACACCGGTCAGGAAGAGTAGGAAGAGCGCGATGGGAATGTTGACGCGGTTGTAGTAAGGCGCATCGATCGATTCCTTCTCGCCAGTGAGGGCTTCCATCAGGACCGGGAAGAGAGTACCCCACAAGACCGCAAAACAACTCGCCAGGAGAATCAGGTTGTTGAACAGAAAACTCGATTCACGCGAGACCACACTTTCCAATTTGACTTCGCTCTTCAGGTAGGGAAGATTCTTTATGATCGCGAAAGCGGTCAGAGCGATTGCGCTAAGCAGGAAGGTAGTGAAGTAAGGTTTTACCGGCGACTGTGCGAAGGCGTGAACAGACGAGACCAAACCAGTGCGCGTGAGCGTGGTGCCGAGAATACTCAGCAGGAACGTGGCGGATACAAGCACCATGTTCCAGACCTTCATCATGCCTTTCTTTTCCTGCATCATGACGGAGTGCAGAAAGGCGGTCGCGGTGATCCACGGCATCAGCGAGGCGTTTTCAACCGGATCCCAACCCCAATAGCCGCCCCAACCCAATACCGTGTAAGCCCAGCCCATGCCGAGCATCACGCCGGTCGATTGAAATAGCCAGGTGAGAATGGCCCAACGGCGGGTGGTATGAATCCAGGCTTCGCCCGGCTGCTTCGAGATCAAGGACGCCATGGCGAACGCGAACGGCACCGTGAAGCCGACGTATCCGAGATAGAGGAACGGCGGATGGATCGCCATAGTCCACCACTGCAGCAGCGGACTCAACCCGTTGCCGTCGCCCACGTCGATGACACCGCGCCCGGCCATCAAGACACGGAAGGGGCTCGCGACAAAAGTGATCATTCCAAGGAAGAACGAAAGCACCGTCATCATGATGGCGGTGACGAGCGGCATCATGTCGCGGAATTTGCGGCGGTTGGTATAGACGGCGATAGCCGAGTAGGTCGCCAGCAGCCACGCCCAAAGCAGAAGCGAGCCTTCTTGGCCGCCCCACCACGCGGTGAACTTGTAAATCGCGGACATCGCTTTGTTACTGTGAGCAGCGACGTAGGCGAGGCGGAAATCGCCGGTGATGAGCGAGTAAACGAGAAATCCGGAAGCGGTGGTCACCAGAATCCAGACCGCGTAGACCGCACGCTCCGCGCTGACGGTGAGAAGCGGGCGGCGGCTGTATTTGCCGATCACGGCAGCCGCGACCGCGAAAACGGCCAGGCAAAAAGCGATCAGGAGCGACAGCGCGCCGATGTTTTCCATGTACTAAGTTGCTTTCTGGTGTACCACGCGCTGCGGGGGTTTCGCTTCGTACTTCGAGGCGCATTTCGCCTGGATCTTATTGGCCTTGAAGACGCCGTCGTCGCCAAGCCGGCCTTCGGCGAGCGCGTTCGCGTTGTCGCGGAAAGTATCGGGAAGCGGATCATTACCGGTGTACATGACCTTAAGAGTAGTCGCGCCCTGGTGCAGAACGAAGGACACACCCGCGCCGCTCTTGACGATGGAGCCGGGCTGCACATCCCCGGCGACACGCAGGCGGCCGGCCTGCGCGGTTTTGTCGAGCTTCTCGAGTTCAGGTATCGTCTTGTAGTAGGTCTTCGTGTCTTGTACGCCGCCCACCGCGAGCCAAACGAGGGAGCCGATAATAAGGGCCATCAAAACCCCGAACTTTAAGTAGGTGTGCATAACAAAATGGAACTGTTTTCAGTATAGGACTTCTTATGAATCGACGGACATTTATCGGAAGCGCCGCAGCCGCACTAGGCCCACGGCAGAGGGCACGCCAGTCAGAAACCCAGGGCGTGTCGATTATGACCGATGCCGCGGATCCCATCGCTCAGGCAGGACCCGCAGTGTGGGCGGCCCGGGAACTCGAGCAGGCCCTCGCCTCGCGCGGCGTCACGGTATTCCGATGCGCGCGCCTGGCGGATGCGATGGCTGGGGACCTGTGTATCGTGGCGGCCGCGAGCGATTCTGTCCCGGCGGTTCCACAGGCTCTCGCGCTCGTGCCCGGCAACATCGGTAGCAGAAAGACGCTATCGGCGTATGGCCACGACAGCCGGGGTCTGACCTACGCGCTACTCGATCTCTCCGACCGGGTGCGGCATGCCGACGATCCGATTGCCGCTTTGGCGGCGGTGAAGGCGACGACAGAACGGCCGGCGAACGCGGTACGCGGCATGGCACGACTTTTCACAAGCGACGTCGAAGACAAGCCCTGGTACAACGATCGCGAGATGTGGCCGGCGTATCTGACCATGCTCGCCACCCAGCGCTTCAATCGTTTCCATTTGGCATTCGGCATTGGCTACGACTTCATCCGGCAAGTCACGGACGCCTATTTTCTGTTCACGTATCCGTTCCTGCTGGCGGTGCCTGGCTATCGCGTGCGCGTTCCACAATTGCCGGACGCAGAAAGAGACCGCAACCTCGCCATGCTGCGCTTTATCAGCGACGAGACGGTAGCGCGCGGTATGCACTTCCAGCTCGGGCTTTGGATGCATGGCTACGAGTGGATCGATAGCCCAAATCCCAACTACACGATCGAGGGATTGGATAAAACCACGCACGGAGCCTATTGCCGCGACGCCGTACGCATGCTTCTCGAAGCGTGCCCGGCAATCGGCGGAGTCACCTTCCGCGTGCACGGCGAAAGTGGCGTCGAAGAAGGCAGTTTCGATTTCTGGAAAACGGTTTTCGATGGCGTGCGCACCTGTGGCCGCACAGTCGAGATCGACATGCATCCGAAGGGCATGAACCAGGAGATGCTCGACATTGCGACGGCGACGGGGCTGCCGTTCCGCGTCTCTCCGAAATTCTGGGCCGAGCACATGGGGATGCCCTATCATCAGGCCGATATCCGTGAGACCGAGCAGCCCAAAGCGGGCAAGCAAGCGAGTGCGCTGATGAAATTCAGCGCCGGATCGCGCAGTTTCTTGCGCTACGGCTACGGCGACCTGCTGAGAGAAGATCGCAAGTGGGCCGTCACGCATCGGATTTGGCCGGGCACGCAGCGGCTGCTCTTGTGGGGCGATCCGCGCAGCGCAGCCGCGTATTCGCGCGCGTTTGGATTCTGCGGTAGCGATGGAGTGGAAATTTGCGAGCCGCTCTCGTTCAAAGGCAGGCGGGGATCAGGGATCGCCGGCGACCGATGCGCCTATGCCGACGCTTCGCTGCGCACGCGCTGGGATTGGGAGAAGTACGTGTATGGAACACGCGTGTGGGGGCGCCTCCTTTACAACCCCGAGTGCGATCCCGAAACCTGGCAGCGTTACTTGCGACGCACATTCGGCGAGAGCGCCGGGGCCATCGAAACTGCGCTGGCCAACGCGAGCCGCATTTTGCCAATCGTCACCACAGCGCACGGCCCTTCCGCCGCCAACAATTCGTATTGGCCGGAAATGTATTTCAATCAGTCGATCGTGGACGCGAACGCCGGCGGCCCGTACACGGATACTCCCGCGCCGAAGGTATTTGGCAATGTGAGCCCGTTCGATCCCCAATTATTTTCACGGATGAACGATTTCGCGGATGCGCTGCTTGCGGGCGAGTGCGATGGGAAGTATTCGCCGATCGAAGTGGCGCAGTGGATCGAAGACTACGCCGCGGCGGCAACGAATAACCTGGCCCGCACGAGAGGGCAATCCGCGGAGTACCGGCGCATGGCCATCGACGTAAGAATTCAGGCGGGACTCGGGCGATTCTTTGGGGCTAAATTCCGCAGCGGCGTGCTGTATCGGATTTTTCAAAAGGCGAATGATCGAACGGCCCTCGAAGCATCGCTCGCGCAGTATCGGAAAGCGCGCGCGGCGTGGGCAGAATTGGCCAACATGGCGAAGGACGTCTACGTGCCGGACGTCACGGTCGGCGAGCATCCGCAGCTCCGAGGGCATTGGCTCGATCGGCTGCCGGCGATCGATCGGGATATTGCCCTGATGCAGAAGGAACTCGAAAGCGCAAAGGGGAACGAGCCCAAGCTCGCGCCCGCAATCCAGCAAGTTCTTGGACGGCCCAAGCGAGCAGCGTTGCACTGCGGGCACAATCCTCCCTCGCATTTCAAGACCGGCCGCCCCGTTGAAATCGCAATTACAGTTCCGGAGCGAGCCGCCGCCGTTCATCTGTTCTACCGGCATGTGGATCAGGCGGAACGGTTTGAAGTAGCGGAGATGAAGGCTCATGAGCGAACCTACCGCGCGACGATTCCGGCGGCGTACACGGAGTCTGCGTATCCGCTGCAGTATTACTTTGAAGTGAGGCAAAGCGCAGGCAAAGCTTCCCTGTATCCGGATCTAACGGGCCAGCCATACTACGTTTTGCGAAGAAGCTTGTGAAGACCGTAATTGTGTTCTTCAGCCTTTTAAGCTCCGGCGTCCTGGTTGGGAATGAACTGGCTGTGGCGCTTTTCATTCACCCCGTGCTTTATTCTGTCCCGAACGAGGCGCATGCGCGAGTCGTCAAACCGCTCGCCGGGCGGCTCGGACGTTTCATGCCGTTTTGGTATGCGCTCACTCTGGTATTCGCAGTTCTGCAACTGCGGACCGAGCCAAGCGGATCTCTGTCCCGGTGGCTGGGCTGCGCAGCGGCTACCCTGATGGCTCTGATCATTATTCTGACGATCATTTTGATGGTCCCTATTAACAACCGGATTGCGCGCTGGGATCCGGATCGATTGCCACCGAACTGGCTGAGTATGCGCCAGCGTTGGGATGTGTATCACCGCATCCGGGTCCTGCTGCTTGGGCTGGTATTCTCTCTACTGATTCTGTCGGCACTCCGATGAATAATGGACTCGCGCTATGGCTGTTTGCAGTATCGCTGGGTGCGAGTGCGCTCGGCGGAATGCTCGGCATGGCCAGCGGTATTTTCATCGTGCCGATACTCACAATGTTCGGCCACATCGAGATCCACACTGCTATCGGGGCAAGCATCGTCTCCGTGATCGCCTGCTCCTGCGGGGCCGCCGCACCGTTCCTGAAGGGCCGTCTCACCAACGTCCGTCTTGCGATCGTGCTCGAAACAGCTACGACGTCGGGCGCATTAACTGGCGTGCTGCTCGCCGGAGTTGTTCCAGTTCCATATCTGTACTTTTTATTCGCCGTTATCTTGTTAGTGTCTGCTCAGCAAATGGCAGCCAAGCGGGGCGACCCCGTCAGCGCATTCGATACGGCCGGTACCGGGCGGTTGGACTCGACGTATCCCGATCGCACACTGGGGCGCGAGGTCGCCTATCGTGTCGAACGCTTGCCGCTAGGCATGCTACTGATGTACGGCGCGGGCTTGATCTCGGCATTGTTAGGCATCGGCAGCGGTGTTCTGAAAATCCCCGCCATGGACACAGCGCTGCGTTTGCCGATCAAGGTTTCTTCGGCCACCTCTAACTTCATGATCGGTGTGACGGCGGCCGCGAGCGCGGGCGCCTATTTCATGCGCGGCAATATTGTTACGGCGGTCGCTGGACCGGTGGCGTTGGGCTCGGTCGTCGGGGCGATCGCCGGCGCGCGTATCTTAATGGTCGTCTCGAACGACAAATTGCGCTTGCTGTTCGTCGTGGTGCTGGTTGCGTTGGGTATTCAGATGCTGCTGGCGTCGTTCGGTATCCATTGGATCAAGGATGCCCGATGAATGCCCGCCTGGCGGATCTCCTGCACTACGGCACTTGGCTCGCATCGATCGCCATCGGATTAGGATTGGCTCTTGGCTCGACGCGCATCGAGACCATCGGGATCGCCCTGTTCATCTTGCTGCCAACCTTGCGCGTGTTGCTGATGCTCCTCGTTTTCTTGCGCGAGTGCGACTACCGGTTTACGGCCATCGCGGCGCTGGTACTCGCGATCATCCTGCTCGGGTTCGCCGTGGGCATGCGCCAAGGAACGGAGCCGACGTGATAAATATAATGAGCATCTTAAGGAGCCGCCATGTTGCCAGGCTATATCTCAAACACCGCGCCGAACCCGGCGTCGAACCGCGCGCCTTGGTATAAGAACACCGCGCCAACGTACGGAGGCATCTTTCTCTGGATCGTTTTTTATCGAGAGATCGCCGGCGGAACCTTGGACCTGGCCGGCGTGGGCTTGTGTCTGTTGGCTTTGGTGGTAGCCGGGCTGATCAGTTATGCACTGTTCTACCGCATTCCGGCCATGCTGGGCATGCAGACCGGATATCCGCTCTACGTAATCGGAAGCTCGACATTTGGCACGCAAGGCGGATACATCATGCCGGGCTTGTTGATGGGCTTGCTGCAGGTCGGCTGGATGTCGGTGAATACGTTTGTCGCGACCACGTTCGTCCTAACCGCTTTTGATTCGACCGCTGGACCCGGCAGCCTACCCTTCGCGGTGATTGCGGCGGCTTGGGCATTAGGACTGGGATTTGTGGGCGCGAAAGGAATTCAATATGTCGCGCGATTCGCTTTGTATCTCAACTTCGTTCCGCTGCTCATGATCCTGGTGGTGTTTTTGAAAAACGTCGGGGGCGCAAGCCAATATGGACCCACGCATCCAAGCCCCTATGTAGGATTCATGCTGCTCGTGCAAATTGTCGTCGGCTTCTTCGCCACGGCGGGCGCGGCGGGCGTCGACTTCGGGATGAACAGCCGGGATGAACGCGACGTTCGCTGGGGCGGATGGGTCGGCATCCTGTTGGCGGTACTGGTCGCGGGTGGTCTTCCGTTGTTATCGGTCGCCGGCGCGCACGTTCTCTACGGCGTGCAAGATTTCAAATTCGATTCAGCCATTCAGCAAACGGGAGGGTTTGCCAAGATCGCATTCTTCATGTTCGCGATCGCCTCCGTTGCGCCGATGTGTTTTTCGTCGTTCATCGCTGGCAACAGCCTGGCGACAATGATTCCGGGCGTATCGCGGATTACTTCGACAATGGCCGGCGCCGTCGTCGCAGCGCTGCTCGCGATCACCGGAGCGGCGGCGAGCTTGATTGGTTTGTTCACGATTATCGGCGCATCGTTCGGACCGATCTGCGGAGCCATGGCTGCGGATTATTGGTTATCGGGAAAGAAGTGGGCCGGGCCTCGAGAAGGAATTAATTTCGCGGGATATGGAGCTTGGGCGGCCGGGTTCGTGGTCGGCATTTTGCCGTTCCTGCCAATTGCGGCGGAGATCAAGCCTTATCTGCAACCGGCGGCGGTCTACAGCTTCGTGGTCGGGTTCGTGGTCTATGCCGCTCTGGCCAAAGCCGGACTTCAGCCGAAGCCGGTTTCCGAAGGAACGGCCGCTCGTTCGCGTGCAGCATAACTTTTGCGCCGATTGGCGCGAACATATAAGCGGGGCCTAGATGTTGAAAACGAAGTTCGCGGTTCTGGCGGCTGCCATGATTTTCATCGCGGCGGCGCAGGGTGCCGAGCGTGTTCCGGTATTGCTCGAGTTGTTCACATCCGAAGGCTGCTCGAGCTGCCCTCCGGCCGACCAGCTTCTCGAGAAGATCGATCAAGACCAGCCGGTACCTGAAGCGGATCTGATCGTGCTGAGCGAGCATGTCGACTACTGGAATCGCATTGGCTGGAACGATCCTTATTCCTCGAATGATTTCAGCCGGCGCCAGCAGGCCTACGCCGCGCAATTCGGCACAGCCGACATTTTTACGCCGCAGTTGGTCGTCGATGGCGAAAAGGGCGTGGTCGGCGGCAACTGGCCGTTGGCCGCACGCGCGATCCAACAATCGTTGCGTGAGACCAAGATACCGGTGAAAGTGAACGCCGCCAAAACTGCCGACGGCGCACGGGTCCACATCGAAGTACCTTCGCTCCAAAGTGACGGAGGAAAGGGATTGGTTTACCTGGTTCTCGCCGCGAATCATGCCAAATCAAAAGTGACGGGCGGGGAGAACAGCGGCCATGAGCTCAATCACGTGGCCGTGGTCTTATCGATGCGCCAGGTCGCCAAGATTTCGACCAAGGAAGGCATTTCGAAAGATTTTCAATTGGCTTTGAGCCCAAAGTTCGACGCGAGCGATATGCGCGTGGTGGTCTTCGTCGAAAACTCCCGGACACAGCGGGTGATGGGCGCGGCGCGTACGTCTATTTCGAACTAGGAAGCCGGAACGCGATGAGCGCGTCGCCTGGCGCGCTTCCAAAGAAGCCACCGCCACCTGCCGCGATTGCGACATATTGTTTACCGTCCTTGCCGAGGTAAGTAACGGGCGTAGCGTGGCCGCTCGCATCGATTGCCGACGACCATAGCTCGCGGCCGGTGCGCGCATCGAAGGCGCGAAAATGGCTGTCGTTAGTCGCCGCCAGGAAGACAAGTCCACCAGCGGTTGCGATCGAGCCGCCGATGTTCGGCCCGCTGAGCGGCGCACGCCAGGCAATATCGCCCGTGTTCACATTGATTGCGGTGAGCAGGCCCCACGGCGGATTCTGGCATGGATGTAGATCCGCATCCCAAAAACGCGCGTAGTCGCCGGCCGCGCTCGTGCGCCGGTACTCAGTCGGAGAGCCCGCCGGCTGCTTGGCCATCTGCCCGATAGCGCCGACTTCATTGGTGTTGACGAACGCATAACCGAGATCCGGATTGAAAGACAAGCCGGACCACGTCGCCCCGCCCAACGTTCCGGGAAACACCAGCGTGGGCTTCAGCCCGTAGGGAGTGTAGCGGCCGTGATTTTCGAGCTTCGAAAACATTTCCTTGCAGGCATCGCGGACGTCCTCGGCCTTTATCGTCGCGCGTGACAACGCGGGCGGCTTGATAGGGATGGGTTGCGTCGGCCAGGCGGCTTCGCCTGGCACATCGCTTGCGGGCATAGGCCGTTCTTCCACTCCGAAAACCGGCTTGCCGTTGCGGCGATCGAGAATGAAGACCAGGCCCATCTTGGTCACTTGCACGACGGCCGGAATATCGGCGCCATTGCGATGAACATTGACGAGCGCGGGCGGTGCCGGCGGATCATAGTCCCAAATATCGTGATGGACGAACTGAAAATACCAGCTCAGCTTGCCGGTTTTCGCGTGTAATGCCACCAGGCAGTTGCCATATAGATTCGCGCCTTTGCGATCGCCGCCGTAGAAATCGTAGGCCGGCGAGCCGATGGCGAGAAAAACCAAGTCGCGCGCGCGGTCGACCGTGATGATCGTCCAAACGTTCACGCCCGTGCGATCCTTCCATCCGTCGTCTTCCCAGGTTTCATGGCCGGGCTCGCCCGGTTGTGGCACGGTGTGAAACGTCCAGGCTAGTTTGCCGGTGCGAATGTTCCAGGCACGCACGTCGCCGCGCGGGCCGTGTCC
>Ga0193753_10003785_pt1 | contig 11051 bp, 14 predicted proteins | sample H1c2metaG_FD_144925 | JGI IMG/M metagenome (GOLD analysis project Ga0193753, IMG submission 144925) | Soil microbial communities from a riparian zone of the East river system, Colorado, United States - H1c2 | ecosystem: Environmental > Terrestrial > Soil > Riparian zone | place: USA: East... | reverse complement strand
GCTTGGAGATCGTTACCTTTTAGAAGCCATTCCAGATCTTTTCACCACGGGCCGAGGCTATCTTCCTAATTCTCAACTGCTACAAAATTCCCTCTGTTAGAGGAACGTCCTCTTATCCTCTTATCCTTACGAAACTGACATGCAGGCTGAGGCGTGATGCCTAGAGGCTATTCACTTTTTAGGCGGAGGATGGGTTTGCCTACGCCTGATTTTTGTGAAGCGTAGCGGGCGTATTCGTCGAATGATCGGCCTGCTTCAGATGAAAGTTGAAATACGAGCGCCTTTGCCACTGACATGCCCTGGTAGAGGGTAATTGGGCTTGGGCCGCAGTTATAAATTTCCAGAGTTATGGGTCTTTGGTGATGGCCGGGGTCCACAATCGTTGCTGATTGTTCTACGCTCATGCCCAGCCTAGCCAAGGTGCTGCGGCCTTCGATTATAAAACCAAGTTTTGTGCTGACACTAATGATTTCTTCTGTATGGCCCAAAACAAATTGCTGAGGCTGAATAATAAAAGGTTTTTTATCGGTTATGGCGTGTTTTTCATACTGGAGGTCTAGGCTGGCCCGGAGGTCGATCAGTTCCATTGGCTTGGGAACTAGAACCTCCTTGCCCAGGTGCAAACTTATTCCGGCCGGGCGGAGCTGTTTGGTGTCAAATGGATCGATCGAAAGCAGCCCGTCGTTGAGTGCTTGTAAAATGTCTTTGTCTGACAGCATGCTGGCATTGTACCTGACAACGCCTCAGCATGCTTGATTCTTGCCGAATTAAAATTGTTCTAAGTGTCTGATGTGCGGCAGGGATTTCTTTGGGAACAGGACGGTCTGGGTGATGATTGTCCGCAGGTGGCCACCCGGGACGCTTACTAAGGTGACGTTGTTGTGTTGGTCTAGTTTGGTGATTTCATCCATGACTTCGTTGGGGTCTATGACTTTATCTCTGCGGGGTAGCAGCATAATGATGTGTTTGTCCCGTACGGTTCCTGGCGGTGTATACATGTTTACGTCTTGCCAACGCTCGGTCAGTTCCTGACGGGTAAGTTTCCATTTATTTCGAAGTGAACGGGCTGTGAGCAAATGGGTGATGTCACCACCGGTTACAACTAGTAGCTTGTCAAGAATTTGATAACGCTTGGTCATATTAAAGCCCACTAAACCGCCCAAGCTGACGCCTACCATAATGGTGTTTTTGTGAATAAGCTGCTCTTTTTCTAGGTATACGGCCACCTCGTCCATGAGGTCAATCAGCTCCTGGGGATTATGCGTCCTTAGGATATCTGTAAAGTCTAGGGCATAGATGGTGTAGCCGTGATTGCGCAAAGCTTTTAGGTGCCGGGCGGCGTGCCAGAGTCGGCCGCCATAGGCATGCATGTACACAATAGACTTGCCGTTGGGCTGTTTTGGTATGATCTTTTTTGTGCTGCGGATAAATTTCACGGCTAAAATCCTAACCAGTGCAACCATTTAGAGGACTGCAGGTTATATTTACTGGCGCCTAGCCAGTGGCCGAGCTTTTCGGATTCCAGGCACTTGAACTGGGCGACGTGGAGCTGCAGGGCATCGCGGAGCTTTTGGCTGTGGCGGTAGAGGAAGATCCTGTCGCGCCTAGCAACAAACAAAAGAACCTTCACGTGTTTGAGGCGGTGAGCATTCTGCAAAGGGGAAAACGGGCTGGCTGCTTTCTCCACGTCCTCTAGTTTTCTGCTGGCCAGGAACTTCTCTACATAGTCCTTGGGAACCTTGTGCGTTGGGCCAAAGTCAAAGAGGTTGGTAATGGGATCGGCATAGGGCACGTTGAGGACCAGGCCTTTGACGCGCCTGGAGGATACTGCCAGCTTGGTTGCCGGTAACGAGCCGAGGCTGACACCTGCTACCAGAACATTTTTATCAGACGGCAGTTCAGCTAATCGCTTGGCTGCGTCCGCGTAAGCGCCTTGAACTGTCTGGAGATATAGGTCTGCAGCCAGAACAACCTTAAACGGATAGTGGTAATAGAAAACTTTCCACCCGGCCTTTTTGAAATACCACAGGGGCAAGAATGGCAGCTCCAACTGCCAGGCCGGCACGCCGGCCCCGGAAAACATAAAAACAACATTGTCGGCCGTGTCCGGACCGTATTCCCTGACTTTAAACATGCAAACAGTATACCAACCCTCTACAAAAACCTGGGAAACAATGTTAACAAATAGTCTCGGGTCGTAACTCGATTAAGTGTTTTCACAAACACCGCAGCAAATATTTTAAACGGCCTCAAAAAAGGCTTTCTGGCAGTACCGGTCCGCCTGTAGTTTGTAAACTGATACAATCTATACCGGATGAAAAATATTGTTAAAACGCTGCGTCTTATGGGCAGCTTGCGGTCCCTTATTGTCGCCAATGTGGTGGCGGCGGCGATAGTCGGCAGCCTGACGGCCTTTTTGCCGTTTTCTATCAAACTGGTGCTGGACAAGCTGATCGATTCGCTGGATTCGGGGGTAACGCTGCGGGATATCCTGCTGGGGCCGCTGCTGCTTTGGCTGGCTCTGCGAGTTACTTTGATCATTGCCGAGTATATCCATAACTTGGTATGGGACCGGCTGATGCCGCGGGCGATTTCTTTGCTGCGGGAAGTTACCTACGAAAAGTCGCTGAGTCTGTCACTGGAATACTACGAAAAGGTCCGTGTGGGCGAAATCACCCACCTGACCATGAACGCCCCGGTAGAGTTTGTGCCGGAGTTTTTGCGGGAAATGAGCGAGAACATGCTGCCCAAGCTAAGCGCCATCGTGGTGGCCTTGGTGTTGCTGGCGAGTATTTCGCCGCCAGCGGCGCTGGTGGCTTTTTTGGCTTTTGCCGTACTGCTTGCCATTAACTACCGCAAGGTCAAACTGACTAAAGTTTTGCGATACGAACGCAACGAACACCTCAAGGAAATGAACGGCTACGTAAACGAAGGCTATTCGTTGGTCCGACACCTGTTCGCCATGGGTGAATTGCGGGCCCGCAGCGGCTATGTCCGGGAAAAGTCCCAGTCGATCATCAAGATCGCCGACCGGCTGCATGGGCTGGAGCGGCGGTATAACGTGATTTTTGGCATCATCAACCTGAGCGTGTTTTTTGTGGTGTTTGCCCTGACAGTGAACGAGATATTGCAGGGCCGCCAGTCGCCAGCCATCATCCCGATGATCGCCGTGTACCTGAGCCTGTTTACCGAATCAGCGTTGGCCTTTAGCCGATTTCTGGGTCGGGCGGCCGATGTCGAGGCCACCCAGCAGCAGCTGCATGAGCTGCTAGCCGAAAAGACACTGGTTGTTGATCGGCCGCACGCCAAACCCCTGACCGCTATTCACACGGTCGAGTTCAAGGACGTCTACTTTGCCTATGGTGGGAACGAAGCGCTACGGGGTGTGAGTTTTAAGGTTAAAAAGGGTCAAAAGCTGGCGCTGATTGGCATGAGTGGAGCAGGCAAGAGCACGATCATCAAACTACTGCTGCGGTTTTATGATGTAGACAACGGAGCGATCCTCATCAATGGCAAGGATATTCGTGAATATGTGCAGGAAGACGTGCGGCGCTGTTTCGGCACGGTGCTGCAAGACGTTGCCTTGTTCAACGACACGGTGGAAGAAAACATTCGGATGGTCAAGCCCCAGGCTTCTGATGACGAAGTTCAAAAGGCTGCCCGGCTGGCCCATGCAACGGACTTTGTCCAGAAGTTGCCCGAAGGGTTTAAGACTGTAGTCGGCGAAAGGGGTGTCAAGCTGAGCGGTGGTCAGCAGCAGCGCATCGCCATAGCCCGGGCCATGCTGCGCCGGCCAACCGCCGTGATCCTGGACGAGGCCACTAGCGCGCTGGATACGGAGAGTGAGCGAGCCGTGCAGGCTGGCCTAGAGGAACTTTTAGAAGGACGGCTGAGCATTGTCATCGCCCATCGCCTCAGCACTGTACGGGATGCCGACATCATTGTAGTACTGGAAAATGGTCAGGTGGCCGAAACCGACACCCATGCTGGCCTCCTAAAGCGCCAAGGCTACTACGCCCGGCTGGTAAAAATGCAGGGTCTGTGAGAACCACTGCCGAATCTTTCCCGTCCTGGACTGAATGATCAGGGTAGCCAGAGTTCCAGGTCTTTGTACTGCAAGTGCTTGAAGTCCTTGTCGAAGGTCACCAGTGTCGCTCCCCATTGTTCGGCAAGCGCAGCTATCCAGATATCGTGTGACGAAAGCTGCACGCCTTTTTTGCGGGCAAATACTGCAATATTCACGAAATAGTCTGTTGTTGCATTGTCGGCGAGCAGGGTACGGACCTTTTTGCTTGCGATAAATCTGCTCATTTTCGGGCCGCTTGGATCCCAAGCAGAAACCATACTGCAATTCGGCAATAACGACGTGTGGGACAAGTATTTCCGTAGCGCTTTTTAGTACTTCGGCCACATCCTTGTGCCCCCTAAGTAGTTCGCTATATGCCGTTGTGTCAAATACGTATTTCATAAGCGAGATTTGAGTTTGTCGGTTTTTTTGAGTTCAGCGATGGCCTGCAAAGAATCATCCCCCAGGGTATTTGCACCGATTAACCAGTCAAAGTCATCGGTGTCTTCTTGCATATCGAGTTTTGTCGCCTGCTGAATATAGTCCAGAACCGTCTGGTTCAGACTCTTGCCGTGCAAGTGAGCCTGGCGACGCAAAAAGACATCTAGGTTTTTTGGAATTGACCTAATAGTGTATTGAGTAGTCTTCATGCCTACATTGTATGCACTATGCCTGCATTTGTCAATATGTGCGACCTGAGCCACCTCTCATTTGTTGCATCAACAGGAGTCAGCAAGCGCCTCCGAGGGCCTTATAAACCCGAGGTAAAAGCGCCCTATTGGGGTGAAAAGTGGGTGGGTCAGGGCTGAAATCTACTTAACTTTCGGTAGTGTATACTGGGCGCATGAAATTCAGACATGTAGCATACATCGCTACCGGAGTTATTGCAGGATATGTTTTTGCAGGAGAGGGCGGACCGGGACGTCCAGCTGATGTTATGGGTGTTGACTGTGTGGGCAATCCGGGCGACGCCGAGATGCTTAACCTGAAAGAAGTTGTCGGGAGAACCGGCTTATCCAATTTGATTATTGACGTTATGGACGGCAAGGAGCGCACATCTGTCACTGTGAGAACAGGAGAGGGGCTGTTGGTGAACGAACAAGCGGCTTCTGCTAGTGATGCTGGCCGAGAGGTCACGAAGGTTGGGTCGGCTATACTTTACCTCGGTGTACTTGCCCCCGAGGCTGATGTGTTTCGTGACGCCGATAAGGGGCTTACTCTTGTGTGCCAGGGCGCGACCTATGAGCAGATACGTACCAACGGTTGAGCTAGCAAGCAGTACCTACCACACCCGAATCCCAAAACCCTCCATTGTCATCCCCTTGAGTCGAGTTGAGGGCAGGCTCTGGCTTGACCCGGGAATCTAGGAAGTTAGTTACTTTAATACAACTGGTTATCGGGGGGTCGCTTGTCTTTCCGACAGGACCTGTCCGTCATTCTGACAAGACAGACGGGCGGACAGGTCAGGCCCGGTATGACCCGGGTTTGATTTAGGGGCTATACCTGCAAAGTCTGGTCGTCCTTGCCAAAGTATCTCCGGCCCCGGCTCAAGTCAGGTTGACAGGTATTGTGGTTATGCATATTCTACAAATAGCTAATGTAAATTATATTATTGAAAAAATTAAAAAAAGGGGGGCGGTATGACGTTAGTAAGCGTATGGAATGTGGGGAAGGCCTTTGTGCTTGCTTTGATGGTGGCTGCTGGGCCTCTTATGTTTGCGGTTCAGCCGGCAAAAGCTGTAGGCACTTACAATAACGCCGCCATTGCCGATCGGGCTTTGTCCTTTGTTGGTCAAACTGGGGGGCAGTGCCGACCTTTTGTGAATAGTGTGGTCTCTCATGTTAGCGGCGGTACGCAGGATATCTCTACGGCGGGCGTAGGTTATTTTCAATCATTCATCAGGGCCGGGGGTGTCCCAGTCACTAACGCGAATTTGCTGGCCAAAGGGGATATAGTCCAGAAATATGTAAATGCAGACAACCTGCATACTTGGATCATTGTGAGCCATATAAGTGGCGATACGTTTGACGTGGTGGATTCCAACAGCAAACCTGGCGGTGCGCTCAATGAAAAAGTGAGGCACTACCTCAGTCCCTTTACGCTCAGCAGCACAACGCGCGCCTACCGGATGGGGCAGGTAAACAGTCAATCCCTTGGCAGTACGCCAACCGCTATTAGCCGCGCACCCAACAACATGGACGTGTTTTACCGTGATATACACGGCAACCTTGTGAACATCGGCTGGAACTCGACCTCTGGATGGGGCGCAAAGACAGTGACGGGGGGAGTAACCGGCAACCCTGTCGCGGTCGCCAGAGGCGCCAACAACATGGACGTATTCTACGTGGATACCACCGGCAGCCTCAAGAACATCGGCTGGAACTCTTCTCTGGGATGGGGGATCGCAACCACCCGGGCCAGCGGCGTGGCCAGCGACCCCGCGGTTATATCCCGGTACTCCACGTCTATGGACGTCTTCTACCGCGATGGTAATAACAACTTAATGAATGTTGGCTGGGATGCTTCTACGGGCTGGAGTGCGGCTAACACACGGGTGAGCGGCGGCGTAGCTAGTACTCCGGCTGCGGTGGCAAGGGGTGCAACCAGCATGGACGTCTTTTATAGGGACGGCAGTAATAATCTTCAGAACATCGGCTGGAATGCTTCGAGCGGTTGGGGTGCATCGGCTACACGATCAAATGGTGACGTGGTTGGTAACCCTACTGTTATTGCCAGGTCGCCCACCGATATGGATGTGTTCTATCGGGGTACGGGCAACAATCTGAGAAACGTGGGCTGGAGCGCTGCTTATGGCTGGAACATGCCGACTACGAGGTCTACTGGCGATGTGGCCGGAGACCCGGCTGCCGTTGGCCGAGGCGCAACCAGCATGGACGTCTTCTACCGCGATGCGCAGGGAAGCCTCAAGAACATCGGCTGGAATGCGTCCCAAGGTTGGGGAGTACCCGCAGTAAGGGCTAACGGTGGGCTAGGCGGAAATCCTTTCCCTCTGTCTAGGAGCCCTATCGATATGGACGTCTTCTATCGAACGAACGGCGGTAGCCTCAACGACCAGGGATGGAATTCGAGTGCCGGGTGGATGCAGACCGCGTTACCGGGCACTGGAGACGCTGCTTGAGTACATGACCAAAAAATGCCTCAATGACCGAAGCTTTCGGACAGACTTATAGATATCACCCTTAAACTTGCTCCCCAAAGAAAGCCCAAACCTTCGGTCAACTTTATTCTCACTTTTGTTCCAAACAGTTATTTTGATGAGGAAGTATACCTGTAGATATACTGACGAAACAAAGGACTATTTGGGGCGGAAGTCTGAGGGTGTTGTCTATAAGTCATTTGGACATTCGGGAATTGCTTGGTCATTGGGATTTGGTGTTGGTTATTTTCTAGATTAGTGTTCCCGGAGGTGGCGAGTTTGATGGGATAGGACAAAGTGTGATGTCTATAGGCCTACAGCGCCAGAACTAACCGAATGCCTTCGTCGATTTGTCGTATGGTCGCGTGATTAACCAGACCAACCTTTTCCGTGAGGAATTGTTTGCCTAAAGTAACAACTTGTGTGACGTTCGCTACCGAATCCCGATCTAAGCCCGCCTTTTCGCTCGTTATTTTTACATTCCCGGGAGCCATGGCTAACCGGAGGCTAGGAAGTAAGGGCGACCACAATTACAGTACCGATACGACTCTTATTAAAGCTGTCAGCTTGCACGATTACCAAATGGTACAGCGCTTTGGCACAGGTTAGAACTATTCTGGCACAAGCTAACTATAGTTTTTAAGTAGTTCCTTCACCTCATTAATTTTATTATTTAAGTCATCGAGCGAACTGATAATGTGCAGCGATTCAATTGCTGCGACTGCATCTTTGGGCAAATCACGGGAGCCATGTTTTAGGCCATACGTTATTTTGAGTGGAGAGTGCTTGATTCTGATAAGTTCAATAACTGGCTCTACAAGCCAGAATTGATAATTATGTAGAGCTTCCATAAATTGTTTGCGTTGCATCTCTTTAGTTACTGATGATTCGCCAAACTTAATCTTTTCTATAAGGAATTGTTTGCGTTCGCTAAGCATTTTGTTATAACTGGCTTCGTCAAAAGGCTCAAACTTAGTAGTATCGTCTTTATCAAAAAGCACTTTTATTTTTCGTAGACTATCGAATAGACCGAATTTATGTGAATGGGAATGCAAATTTATTTCAATAAAGTGAAGTGGGTTCATTTGCGCTAGATGATAAACCACATGAGTGAAAGGTGGTGTTAATCCTTCGCTAAAATTAATGTCGATAGCGCCCTTTGTTGCTAAAAACCCTTCGATTTTATCAAGTACTTGCTTATCTTGGTTATCGTCAATATCAACCCATAAATCCACATCAGACAGTTCATCGTTTTCGCCTTCTGCAACTGAGCCAGCTATCCACATTGCATGAATCGTTGAATCTTGCTCCAGCAGGTCTTTCAGCTCGTCGACTATTTTTAAATCCATGCTGTAATCATATCAAAGAAAAACTCCTCTGTTAAAAGGAGTCTAAGCATAAGCGAATTGGTACGCTCACTGGATAAAAGGTGGAACCACATTTACCCAGGTCTGCTCCTGACCCGTGAGGAATTAGTCAAATATCTGCCTGATTCGGATTCGCACAGTTTCTAGTTTGCTTTTTTCCAACGACCCCATTTTCTTTTCTATGATGGACTGCTCAATTGTAAAAATCTTATCAGGTCGAACGAAACTGCTTACATTCAAGCCACCGGTTATAAAATCGTTGTCAGCCAGCGGCACGGCTTTTTTGCTTGTCTCCGCCTTTGAAGTAATCTGACAAAGAATAAGGTTATCAAACTCAGCTTGCCCGACAACTAGGGCTGGCCGCTTCTTGAACCTTGAAAAGTCGGCGTAAGGAAAAGGGACGAGGACCACATCACCTACTGCAAGTGAGCCCATGCTTTGTCTTCCTCTGGCGAGTCCCAGTCGCTGAGGCTACTCAGACTTAGCACGTATTCTTCATTCAGGGTTTTTTTAACTTTTGGTTTAACTGCGGCAATAATCTTAATCTCACCTTTTACGGCTTTCAGCTCTACCGTGCCAGCAAGCCCGCTCTCTTCGAGCAGCGGTTTTGGTATACGTACGCCTTTTGAGTTACCGATAGTAATAATTGATGCCTTCATAGTAATTACATTATATGCACGTCTTTGCCATGCGTCAAGCTTGTGCTTGGTACAGCATCATCCAAGAGGTTAGAACTATTCTAATCACTCACCCTGCCTGATGACGGTTATAACCCGTTGAAGATCATCAGCGTTTTTATGTACTTCAATCCAGTGGTAGCCATACTGCTTTGCTTGCTCTTCCAAGTGTTTGCTATACAAGAATGCCCATTCGACCTCTTTTTCTTTCAGATGGTCTCCATATGTATGGGCGTCATCCCAAAGCCCGCGTGTAAAAATAGTTTCTCTCATTCGTGATAAGTCATGATCTACCAGGAATATTGCTGTGATATGCGGATCATTTTTGAAATCATTGGCCACCATTTTCGGCAGAATACCCACGCCTTCAATAATGCAACCACTCTTCCATTCGTAATCACAATCGTTGATCAATGCTTTAACGCCAAGCCACGTCTCTTCTCCTTGCTCAAACTCCATTTTGACAATTTTCTCAGCGGTTAGTTCTGTTAAAAAGCGTTCAGCATCGTAATCACTGGAGTTGAATAGCCCTAGGTACTTTTCCTTATCAGCGACAGATCGTAGTATTGCGCGTATTTGATCAGTGGAGATCCACGGTAAATTCAGGGTGCTAGAGAGGGCTTGCGCCATTGTAGATTTGCCTGTTGTGGGCGCACCACCAATTAGGATTATTCGCTTCTTTTTCATTTTGTAATCATATCAAAGAAAAACTCTTAATCTACAGGAATCTAAGCATAAGCGAAATGGTACAGCATTGTTGCACAGGTTAGAACTGCACTTATTAGTCTATAAAATTTTCAGCTTTTAGCTTTGGAATTGTCTCATGCTCCATTATTGAGCCTATCTGTATATCATTGGGTATCTCTGAGGTTAGCCAACGTATCTCTTCTACTTCGCTGTCAGGTTGAATCTCGCCACTCCACTTATTGACGATAAATACTTCCATATGAACATCTATTTCGGGACTGTTAGCAGCTGGAGCGCTACTTTTAGTAAACTGCGACAAATCCTCTTCTTTTACAGTAATCTGAAACTCTTCTCTTAGCTCACGAACTAACGCTTGTTTAGACGTTTCACCAGGCTCTATCTTGCCGCCGGGATGGATGAAATAATCTTTACCTTTTGATCGTTCAACGAGTACCTTGTGGTCTACGATTATAATACCGCTGGCTTTATAGATGACTTGAGTTCTCATCTGATAAGTATATCAAAAACAAAAAGGCTCTCGAAGGGGCCTGAAGCATAAGCGAAATGGTACGCCCGGACGGATTCGAACCGCCGACTTTCTGGTCCGAAGCCAGACGCTCTATCCACTGAGCTACGGGCGCGCGTCGAGGTGTAATGCTCCGGTAGCTGAAGCGCTGGCAAAACAAGTTTGCCCATCACTTCTAGCTACCGGAGCAAGCCCTCTCCTTTTCCGATTGGCGAATCCTCTCGCCAATCGGGGCAGGCTGCAACAAAGGATATTATACCTTGTTATTACCAATATGTCTGGTTATTTACAGGGGCGAAGTTTTTCCAGTTTCCTGCTGGTACGCTTGCGGCGTCGACAAAACTCCAATTGACCATGCCACTGGCCTCGTTCAGGTTGCTGCCCAGGCTCAGGGTAAAGGCCATGCTGGGCGACAGGTCGATCCCAGCTTTGAGCCCAAAAGTGTTCCTGGGCTTGACGTTACTGCCGCCAAACACGTACTCGTAGTCTTGTGTGGCAGACGGGTCGTCTGAGGGGCCGGTGTCGATCCACTGGCCGTACACTACCTTACTGCCCTTTGTTACCTTGACC
>Ga0193753_10003784_pt1 | contig 11051 bp, 11 predicted proteins | sample H1c2metaG_FD_144925 | JGI IMG/M metagenome (GOLD analysis project Ga0193753, IMG submission 144925) | Soil microbial communities from a riparian zone of the East river system, Colorado, United States - H1c2 | ecosystem: Environmental > Terrestrial > Soil > Riparian zone | place: USA: East... | reverse complement strand
CGCCGGCGCTACCCGCCGCGGCCGGGCGGGGCGGTGCGAGTGGCGTTGCCGCTGTCGGCGGCGCGGGTGCTGCGAGCACGCCGACCGCGGGTAAAGCTGCGGCCGGTACGGGCGTTGCAGGCTCGTCTGCGACGAATGGTGCCGGTGCAGCAAGTCCAGCAGGTTCGGGTTCCGCGGGAGCGGTGGGCACGACGACGAACCCGCAAACGGCAGCGGGCGACGACGCGGGCGGCGACGATTCAGGTTGCCGAACTGCGGGCTCGGGCTCGAACGGCGCTTTGGCAGTGCTGGTCTTGCTGGGATTAGTCATCACTCGCCGCCGCCGACAGCGGCGGGCATGAGGTCACTGCTGCCGAGCGTGGTCACGGCGTCTCTGCGGGCTCGGACTCGCCCCGTGCCTCCGGACCCTTGAACGCTCGATGAGCCTGCCGGAAAGGCGGCAGATCGTGCCGTCGCTGCGGCGTTAGTCGCCTCGACGCACCGTGTCATTCGCCGCGAACCGTTGGGATTTTTTAGTCCGGAGCCCGCAACACAGCGCTGGCTCAGCCCGTGCAATGCGCCCGGGCCATGACCCACCTACTCAACACACTCTTCGCGCTCGCGTTCATCTCGGTGTTCGCCGCGTTCTTCGCTACTGGAACGGCAGAGGCACAGCTCGGCGATTTCAAGATCGCATCGGCTGGCTACGAGTACTACCCGAACGCTCAAGCCAAACGAACACCGCTCAACCCGGATGGCGCCGATGCAGCGTTTCAGATCTTCAAGGCGAGTTTGTCGGTGCCGATCCCGCTCGGCGAGCACACGATCTTCATCCCAGGCTTTCGCTACTCGATGCTCGACATCATTCAAGACGAAAGCTCGCTCGCGCGCGATCAAACTCCAGTGGATGCGCTTCACGCGATGCTGCTGAAAGCCGCGATCCTCCACTTCTTCAACGAGAGTTTTGGCATGTATGCAGCCGTCAGCGGCGGGATCGCCAGCGATCTCGCAGGCGATCTCTCCACCGATGATCTAGTCGTTTCAGCACACCTGCTCGCGCTGTGGAGTGTTCTGCCCGAATTCACACTCGGCGCCGGCATCGGCTACGACCGGCGCACCGGCAACGTCGGACCACTTCCGCTGGTCGCGATCGATTGGCAGCCGACCCCCGTACTCATGCTTCGCGGCGTCCTCCCCGAGTCGCTCGCGTTCCGCTGGCGTACCGCGCAGTGGCTCACGCTCGGCCTCGAGGGTGCGCTCGACGGCGAGCGCTACCATCTCAGCGATCGGCCCGATGTCGAAGAGGTCGAGGTCGCGTACCGAGTCGTGAAATTGGGGGCAGGCGCGACGGTGCACTGGAATCCGTGGTTCCACACGCGCCTCTACGGCGGTGCGGCAGTAGCGCGGCGCTTCGAGGTGTTCGTCGACGACGACTCCCGAGGAGACCTGAAAGTCGAGATGGGTCCATTTGCAGGCATCGAGCTGTCGATTGGCCCGAGCGGCTGGAAGTCCGTAGACTGATGGTGATGTCCCGTTCGCGTCGAGACTTGGCGCACACCGCGCGCGCGAGCCTGCACCGACAGCGTGCTGAACGGGCGAGTTACGGAGTGGACGCTCCGGTCGTGCTGATCAGTCTCGCGGGAGCCGGGCTGGTGTGCGCCGCAGCTGCGAGCGTCAGCTTCTTTTACGGCGTGTGGACGCTCGGTGCGGTCCTCGCGCTCGCAGCGGTCTACGCGGGTCTGAGCGCTGCGAGCTTCGCCTACACGACGAGGCGCGGGAAATTCGCGGTTTGGAGAAAGCTCCTCGAGGAACAGCGGCTCACCGGCGACGAGCGGGTGCTCGACATCGGTTGCGGCCGCGGCATCGTGTTGATCGAAGCCGCACGGCGCTTGCATCGCGGTCGTGCAGTCGGGGTCGATTCCTGGCGCGCGCAGGATCAGTCCGGGAATTCAGCGAGCGTCACCCGCTCGAATGCACGCGTGTCCGGAGTCGAGGATCGCGTCGACATTCTGACGGCCGACATGCGGCAGCTCCCGTTTGCGGATGCCAGCTTCGACCTCGTGCTCTCGAGCCTCGCGGTCCACAACGTCGCCGAGGCCGAAGGGCGGCGCCAAGCCGTTCGCGAAGGACTGCGCGTGCTCCGGCCCGGCGGAACGTTGCTGTTCGCAGATTTCCAGTACGCGTCCGAGTATGCCGCCACACTTCGAGGTGCGGGCGCGCACGAACGAAGACGCGCAATCTCGGTTGGCGTTTCTGGTACGGCGGTCCGTTTTTCGCGACGTATCTGGTGCGGGCGACGAAACCGCGCGCGTCCGAGTCATCCGGCATGTACACACGCCACCGCCAGTAAACCGTGTCGCTGTTTAACAGCCTCAGTCTTCAGGTCACGCTTGCTGCGTGTTAGCTTCCTCGATTATGCGACGCTCACTTGGGCAAGGGGCGGCAAGCGCAGCGGCTATGTTCGCATGCGCATTGCTGACATCGACCAGCGGCTGCGGGGATGACGCAGGCGGTGGCAAGGTTCCGAACGACAGCGGCGCTCGCGACAACGACGCTGCGGTTACAAAGGACGCGTCCAACGATGTCGATGCGTCGATGCCGGCGATGCTGAGTTACGCGAAGGACGTGAAGCCGATCTTCGCGTCTCACTGCACGGTGTGTCACCACCCGGGCAGCGTCATCGACTTCGATCTCACCGATCCGTTCGACGCCGAGCACGGTGCGATCAATCGCGAGAACTCGTGGGCGAAGGAGCACCAATCGAAGTATCCAACCGTCGTGAAGCCAGGCGCGCCCGACGAGAGTTTCCTGATCTACAAAGTCGCGGGCGATCCTGACCCAGCGAAGTTCGATGGGGCCAACAACGGCGATCCGATGCCGATGATGATCCCGCGCGTCACGGACGCCGAGCTCACGGACATCAAACAGTGGATCACGGACGGCGCGAAGAACGACGCGTTCTTCACGGACAAGGTGGCCCCGATCTTCGGCACCCAAATCACACTCGGCGGAAAGCGCGGTAAGTGCACGTTCTGTCACTATCCGGAGTCGCCGACCACTTTGAACATCCTCGACGTCTTCAATACCGACACCGGCTTGGTCGATGCCGACAGCATTTCTTCGGTCAAGAAACGCGTTACGCCAGGGTCACCGAACGACAGCTTTCTGGTGGAGAAGCTCGAGTCCACGACGCCCAAGGGCGGAGCACAGATGCCGTTGCACTATCCGCGGCTGACCAGCGCCGAGGTCGACACGCTCCGCAAGTGGATCGAGCTCGGCGCGAAGAACGACTGAGGTCTGCGGTTTCTGTCCCAGCCCCCGCGGCCGAGCGCTTCACGGCTCGCGTGGTTTCACGCTGAAGCTCAATAGCTCGCTTCCGCGCGCGATCTGCGCCTCCGCCGGCACACCTGGGTTCATGCCTCTCAATGTTCGCTGCAACGTCATCGCGTTCGGTAGCGCGCGGCCGTCCAGCTTCAGCAAGATGTCGCCTTCGCGAAAACCTGCCTCGGCTGCGGGGCTCGAAGGCGTGACCTGCAGTAACTCCACGCACGTCTTGTCGACGCTGCCGACTTGCGCTGCCAGCCGTGCTGGCATCGGTCGCGTCTGAATCGACACGCCCAGATACGCGCGCCGCACCCGACCGTGACTGAGCACCTGGCTCACGACCCAAGCGGCAGTCTCGACCGGAATCGCGAAGCCGATCGCTTGCGAATGCCCGATCATCGCCGAGTTGATCCCGAGAATGCGCCCGCTCGACGCGACGAGCGGTCCACCCGAGTTGCCTGGATTGAGCGGAGCCGTGTGCTGAATCATGCCGTCGAGCAGACGCCCGGAAGGCCCGGGTAGGGCGCGATCGACCGCGCTGATCACGCCCGCCGATACGGTCGCATCGAACCCGAGCGGGTTGCCGATCGCGACCGCGAGTTGCCCAGGCCGCGGTGCCGGGCCCGGATCGAGCGGCACGTGCGCGAGCTCTTCGGCGTGCACGCGGACCACTGCGATATCGGTGAGCGGGTCATCGCCGACGACGCGCGCTTGAACCGAGCGCGCGTCGATCAACTCGACGGTCACAGTCTGCGCGCGATGCACGACGTGACTGTTCGTCAGGATGTAACCGTCCGGCGTGACGATGAGGCCAGAGCCTTGCCCCATCGCACTTCGGCGAGCGCCGCTCTTGACGCGCAAGCTCACTACGCTCGGGCCGATGCGGTCGACTACGCCCATCACGGCGCGCGAATACGCGTCGTGCAACTCGAGCTCGGAGTCCGCTTCGTGTCCGAGCGCCATGTCAGCTTCGCTCCGCCGTCGTGAGCGTCAACGTGATGACTTGCCCACCGCGAACGACGTCCAGCTTCACTTCGACGCCGAGCTTCGTCGCGAGCGCTTCCAAGAGCTCGCGCGGACCCCGGATCTTCACGCCGTCCAGCGCGACGATCACGTCGCCGAGGTGCAGACCGGCTTTTTGCGCAGGCCCGTTCGCCTCGGTGTCGAGCACGAGCGCGCCGCTGCGTTGCGCCAAGCTCTCGCGCAACGCAGATGGCAGTCGCACCGGCTGCGTCGCTACGCCGAGGTAGCCGCGTCGCACCCGACCGTGCGCGACCAGCTCGTCCACGACGCGCTTCAGCGTGACGTGCGGCACTGCGAGATCCGCACCTCGAATCAACGTGCCGGTGTTCATCCCGATCACGCCGCCGTCCGCGTCGATCAATGGGCCGCCGCTGAACCCATCCGGAAAGCCGCGGTCCGTCTCGATGTACCGCTCGAGCCGGCCCGCATGCGGCGTGCGCACGTCGTCCGCAAGCAGACCGACGACGCGGAGCGAGGCGCGGATGTTCTTGCCCGGACGCGCGAGGGCCAAGCTGTAGTCGCCGACCTGCAAGTCCTCGTGTCCACGAAACGTCGGCGGCGCGAGCGTGCCGCCGGAGACACGCAGCACGACGAGATCAGTGCCGGGATCGCTGCCGACTACTTCGGCTTTGAGCTCGGTTTGCTCGTGCGTGACTACGCGTCCTTCGTCGGCGTCACCAAAACTGCGCAACGAGCTCACGACGAGATCGGGCGCGAACACTGTTCCAGAAAGCGTGCGGCAACGCGGTGCCTCCACGCGAACGACGCTGCGCTCGGCCGCCTTGACCGCCGTGCTAAAACCTCGAGTCGATGATTCCTGAGTCATGATGTCTCCTCGCGACTCAGTGTGCTGCGGGGCAAAACCGTCTACATCAGCGCAAAGTGCGGGAGAGGCCTAGTCGTTCGGGTAGGTCGCCGCGCGCGAGAACGAGCCGAGCGGTCAGTGCTGCCGATTGACTTCGGGTGGAGCGGCCTCAAGTTGGTGGTTCGCATGTCGCACAATCCAAACCTACGCGTAGGTGAAGACATCCAGGCGCCTACGCGCGTGCGAATCCTGGCTTCCGACACGCTCGTTGCGGACGCACTCAGCGCCGCTCTGAGCGACATCCCCGGCATCGAAGTCGTAGGTGCAGCCGAACCGGCGCACGTCGTGCTGTGGGACACAGGTTCTGAAAAAGTTTCGCAGCAGCGCGCTCAGCTGCAACTGCAGCTCGGAGCGGCAGAGAGCGGCACACCCGTGCTCGCACTCGCCCACGATGACGCGCACGCGACCGACTTGCTCGGTGCCGGCGCGCGCGGCGCGGTGCTGCGTCAAGCGAGCCCGGTGCGGCTCGCAGCGGCGGCCGTCGCGATCCGCTTCGGTTTATACGTAGTCGATATCGAGCTCGCGAGTGCGAGCCTCGCCACGATCTTGCCCCCGCCTGCGCACGAAGTCGATCCGGGTGAGTCCGGGTTGACTGCTCGCGAGCGCGAGGTGCTCGGGCTGCTCGCGCAAGGCCTATCGAATAAAACTATCGCGCGCAGGCTGCAGGTCAGCATCCACACGATCAAGTTCCACGTGAACAGCATCTTGTCGAAGCTGGACGCGGACAGCCGAACGCAGGCTGTGACCACGGCAGTTCGCCGTGGGCTCGTAAGCCTATAAACTCAACACCGTCGGGGGGCGCGAGAACTCGCGCTCCAAACGGCGCTGTGCCTACTCCAGCGGAAGCTCGTGCTCGTCTGGCGGCGGCGCTACCAAGCGATGCCACTCGATCATGCGCACACACGTGTTGTGGCGCAGGATCGCGTCGTCATTGCCGTCCGGCGCCAGCGGCTCCGCTTCCGCGTAGAGATCCATCGCATCGACGAGGTATTCGTACGCCGCGTACTTCGCGCCCGGATGCCCCTGATGCAACTGCTGGCGCGCATATCGCTCGCTGATGATCCCAGCGTAGTACACGCGGTCGTACGGGATCTTCAGCCGTGGCAGGAGCGACTTCGCCTGGTCCTTCAGCGGCCCGTGCGTGTGCCCGAACTGATCGGTCAGCGCGAGCAGCATGCAGCGCAGCGCCGGCTGGTTGTCGTCGTCGATCGCCAGCACGTCGAGACAGATGCTCTCGGCCAGCCGAGGCTCGTTCAACAACCGGTACCGCTCGGCACGCTCGAGCGCGCGCGGGATAGATTCACTCTCGATCGGCTTCAACTCGAACATGCTGCCTCTCTTTCGCTGCGGAGCTCGCTCCGCGTCACGGGAAAAGAACTGAGCTGAAGATTCGAAGCCAACTAACTAAAGACTCGAAAGAGCTTCTTGATCGGATCGTAGAACCGGTCGACCACGCGTTCCTTCAACGGAATGATCGCGTTGTCGGTAATCGTGATGCTCTCCGGACACACCTTCGTGCAGCACTTCGTGATGTTGCACAAACCGATGCCTTGAGACTGTTTGAGATCCGCCAACCGGTCTTCGGTGTCGAGCGGATGCATCTCGAGCGCGGCGCTGTACACGAAGAACCGCGGCCCGATGAACTGCTCGTGTTTGTCGTGCTCGCGAAGCACGTGGCACACGTCCTGACACAAGAAGCACTCGATGCACTTCCGAAACTCTTGCACGCGATCGACGTCGGTCTGCGACATCCGCCACGTGCCATCCGCAGCATCCGGCTTCCGTGGCTTGAACTTCTTGATCTTCTTCTTGACCTCGTAGTTCCACGACACGTCCGTCACGAGGTCTTTGATCATCGGGAACGCGTGCATCGGCTCCAGCGTGATCGGCCGCTCGATCGAGAGCTCGTCCATCCGCGTCATGCACATCAATCGCGGCTTGCCGTTGATCTCCGCCGAGCACGAACCACATTTGCCGGCTTTGCAGTTCCAGCGCACTGCCAAGTCGTTCGCTTGTTCGGCTTGAATCTTGTGCACGACGTCGAGCACGACCATGCCTTCGGACACTTCGGTCTGGTAGTCCTTGAAGTCGCCGCCGAGAGCATCGCCGCGCCAGATTCGGAATGTGGCTTTGCTCATTTGTTTTCCTCCACGACCTGCTGAAGTTCGGGGGGCAACTTCGGAATCGGCTCGCGTCGCAGCTGCATCCGCCCGTCTTCGCCCTTGAAGATGACGTGATTGAATGTCGCAGCGGCAGGATCTTTGTCGGGATAGTCGTCGCGGAAGTGCCCGCCGCGACTCTCTTTGCGTTCGAGCGCACACAGCGTGATCGCTTCGGAGACCGTCAGTAGGTTCGGAAGATCGAGCGCGGTGTGCCAGCCCGGATTGTACTCTCGGTTCCCCGGCACGCGCACGCGGACCGCGCGCTCGCGCAGCTTCGCGAGACCTTCCAGCGCTTCCTTCATTTCGCTTTCTTGGCGCACGATCCCGACCAAGTCCTGCATCATGTTTTGCAGGTCTTCCTGGACTTGGTATGGGTTCTCGCCCGAAGGCCCGTGCTCGAACGGCGCGAGCGCTTGTTTGGCTGCGCGGTCGAGCTGTGCGTTGTCGACACTGCCCGACGGGTTCTCTTTCGCGAAGATCGCCGCATAGCGACCGGCGCGCCGACCGAACACGAGCAAGTCCGACAGCGAGTTGCCGCCGAGTCGATTGGCGCCGTGAAGGCCCGCTGCAACTTCACCGGCTGCAAACAAACCGGGCACGGTCGTCATCTGCGTGTCCCCGTCCACGCGAACGCCGCCCATGATGTAGTGCGTCGTCGGCCCGACTTCCATCGGCTCGGCCGTGATGTCCACGTTCGCGAGCTGCTTGAACTGGTGGTACATGCTCGGCAGCTTCTTCTTGATGTGCTCGGCCGCGTTCGGAAGCTTCTCTTTGATCCACGCGATGTCGAGAAACACGCCGCCGTGCGGGCTGCCGCGATTCGCGCGGACCTCGCGCATGATGCAGCGCGCGACGTGATCGCGCGTCAGTAGCTCCGGCGGCCGGCGCGAGTTCTTGTCACCTTGCGTGTACTTCCAGCCCTCTTCCGGATTGTCCGCGGTCTGGTTCTTATAGTTGTCGGGAATGTCGTCGAACATGAATCGACGACCCTCCTTGTTCTTCAGTACGCCGCCTTCGCCGCGCACACCTTCTGTCACCAGGATCCCGCGCACGCTCGGCGGCCAGACCATCCCGGTCGGATGGAACTGCACGAACTCCATGTCGACCAGGTCGGCGCCCGCGCGATACGCGAGCGACTGCCCGTCGCCGGTGTACTCCCAGCTGTTGCTCGTGATCTTGTAGGCGCGGCCGACACCGCCCGTCGCGAGCACGATCGACTTCGCTTTGAACACGCGAAACCGCCCGCGTTCGCGGTCGTACCCGAACGCACCGATGACGCGCGCGCCGTCCTTCAACAGGTCGATCGTCGTGCACTCCATGTAGACGGTGATGCCTTGATGGATGCCGTGATCCTGCAACGTGCGGATCATCTCGAGGCCGGTGCGATCCCCGACGTGCGCGAGCCGCGGATACTTGTGGCCTCCGAAGTTGCGCTGAAGGATCCGCCCGTCCGGCGTGCGGTCGAACACCGCGCCCCAGGCTTCGAGCTCTTTCACGCAGTCCGGTGCTTCCTTCGCGTGCAGCTCCGCCATGCGCCAGTTGTTGATGTACTGGCCGCCGCGCATCGTGTCCGCGAAGTGGACTCGCCAGTTGTCGCGATCATCGACGTTGCCGATCGCAGCAGCCATCCCACCCTCGGCCATCACGGTGTGCGCTTTGCCGAGGAGCGACTTACAAACGAGCCCGACCGACACGCCCTCTGCCGACGCGGCGATCGCCGCGCGCAAACCAGCGCCCCCAGCCCCAATGATGAGCACGTCGTGCTCGTGGGTTTCGAAATCAGCCATCTGTGCGCCCTCAGAAAATACGAAAGTCTGTCCACACGCCCATCGAGCACATGCGCACGTACAGGTCCGCGAACATGACGCCGAACAAGCTCGTCCACGCCCAGTTCATGTGCCGGCGGTTCAGCGAGCTGACACAGTTGTAACATTTGAGCGCAACCGACTGCCCACCGAGCTCGTCCTTACGCCCCCCAACCAGGTGACGTAGCGAATGGCAGCCGAGCGTGTAGCAACTCAACAGTGTCACGTTCAGCAACAGGACAAGTGTCCCAATGCCGAGCCCCAGCTCTTCCACTCCCGTCGCGGGATTCACGAACCAGAGCGCGCGATACACGTCGTACGCGAGGAACACGAGAAAGAGCAGCGCGAGATACAAAAAGTATCGGTGGATGTTCTGAACGATCAGCGGGAACGACGCCTCGCCGAGATAGCTATGCCGCGGTTCGCCCACTGCGCAGCCCGGCGGATCGGCCCAGAACGCTTTGTAGTAAGCCCCGCGGTAGTAATAACAGGTGAAGCGGAAGCCACCCGGCGCCCAGAGAATCAGCATCGCCGGTGACACGAAGGCCGGGATCCAACTCGGTGGCGGTCCGAACCATGCGTGCGGCGAGTACCCGAAGAGCTCAGGCGAGTACATCGGCGAGAGATAGTTGCCGTACGCGTAGTGCGCGTTCTGTAGTGCAGCCCACGTGGCGTAGACGATAAATGAAGAGAGGCCGAGAAAAGTGAGAAGGGACGGTACCCACCAGGGGTCCACTCTCATGGTCAGACGTACTCGTTGCGGTCTCGGCGTTGCGGCTGGTGCTGCTGCCATGAACCCTCGAACGACGTTGTTGAAGTGGGCAGACACTACTCATTGCAGATCATGTTTTCAAGGAACGCGCCCGTGGAGTGGACGTGTCACACTTGTATGTCCCGCGTTGGCGCATGACAGCTACGCGTGGCAAGGTGCGCGGCGCGATGCAGCTACGCGCGGCCATATTCGATTTCGACGGGACGATCGCGGACACGTTCGATCAAGTCATCGGCATCTTGAACGTGCTGTCGGGCGAGTTTGGCTATCGGCCTGCCGCGCCCGCTGAAGTGGAAGAGCTCCGCAGCATGTCGGCCCGGGATGTGGCGAAACGCCTGGGTGTGCGGTGGCACAAGATCCCAGCGATCGTGACGCGCGCGCGCAACGAGCTGTCGCACGGGATGGCGACGGTCGAACCCTTCGAAGGAATGCCCGCTGCGCTCGCGGAGCTGCGTGCGCGCGGTGTCCTCGTCGGGCTGCTGACGTCGAACAACCGCAAGAATGTGGAGCTGTTTCTCGAGCACCATCCGCTCGAGCTCGACTTCGTGACGACTGGCTCGGGGCTGTGGAGCAAACACCGCCGGCTCGCGAAGCTCCTGCGGCAGTACAAGTTGAAGCGCGACGAGACTGCCTACATTGGCGACGAGGTCAGGGACATCGAGGCCGCGCGCACGCTCGGGATTCGTGCGGTCGCGGTGGGGTGGGGCTACACGAAGCCGGAATTGCTCGCGGCCCAGAAGCCGGATGCGCTCGTCTTGAAGGTGCCGGACTTGGTGGAGACGCTGAGCGGTGAGTATTCGATCGAGCGTTGAACGAGCGGCTCGCACGCGATGACCGGGTTCCGCTCGCGCAGCTGCACGTGATGTTCTTTCAGATTGCACGCGGTCGCAGGTTTTCGCGCGTGGTGATCAGCACGTGCGGCGCGTGCTCGAGTTGTCGTTGCTGCTGTTGGCGGCGATCTGCGCAGCGTGGGGTGCGTTCGCAGCGTTTCGCAGCGAACCCGCCCTGCGTCCAGCGCCGGCCCGGCAGGAGCCATAGGCCAGCCACGATCGCCTGGCCATCGCACACACGGCTACACGTAAAATCCCGACTGTGATATCGCTGCCAGCCGTGGCGGCACT
>Ga0193753_10003783_pt1 | contig 11053 bp, 8 predicted proteins | sample H1c2metaG_FD_144925 | JGI IMG/M metagenome (GOLD analysis project Ga0193753, IMG submission 144925) | Soil microbial communities from a riparian zone of the East river system, Colorado, United States - H1c2 | ecosystem: Environmental > Terrestrial > Soil > Riparian zone | place: USA: East River... | reverse complement strand
CGCGGCGGGGGCCTTTGTCTATTCGTTCCACTGCACCGAAGGGGCGGCGCCCTTTATCGCCATCTGGTACAGCCTGGGAATCGTGGTGACCACCGCGATCGGCGCCCTTCTGGGCCCTCGTCTCTTGCGCTGGTAAGCGGTTATCCCCACTGCCGATCATCAAACATACCTGTCATGGCCCGGGACTCCGGGCCACCCAGTTGGGACAATTCGGTACCGAAAAAATAAGCTGCGATCTGACTTTCGACAGCCGCGATTGGGATCACCTGGGTGGCCCGCATTTGCGGGCCATGACAACGGAGCGTTGCGCTCGACCTACGTCATCCGCGAATAAAGCTCTTCGATCACGCCCACGGCCTGGTCGGTCTCCGCGCGGCTGACCGTTTCATTGCTATCCTTGTAGCCTTGCAGATCGCCGCCGGCGATGGACTGCACCACGATGCCGTCGGTGCGCGACACGACCGAGACGTCGCGGTAATAAAGCCCGTAATTCACTTCCGGCTGGGGCAACAGCCAGCCGACCTGGCCGCGCACCGGCACGATGCTTTCGTCCTTCCACAAGGCGCGTGCGCCATAGCCGGTGCAGTTGATCACCACTTTTTCCTTGAGCTGGGTGAATTCGCCCGGCGCATGGAATTCTCGCATCACGATCTGCCCGCCCGCCAGGCGGAAATCGTTGAGCAACTGATGCGCATAGTCGTGGATGTTGAACTGCAACCCGGTGGAGCGGCGCACATACGGCACCGGAAAAGGATTGGCGCCCGGCGGCAGCACCTGCGGATGGGCGGTGATGTCGGCGATGCGGTCCATGTAGCTGGCAAAGCCCATTGTGTTCAGCGCCTCGGCCTTCTCATGCGCCTGGGCGAAGGGAATGTCGGACAGGTTGTAACGGTCCGCGAACTGGACCGGATTTCCGGCCAGGCCCAGATAAGAGCGATAGGTCTTCCAGCTTGTGCCCGCCATCTGCTCCCACAGCACGCCGAATTGCGGCCCGGCATCCTGGGTCAGTGCGATGCGGGAATCGGGGGTCCAGCTTCCGGTGGCGCGCGCCGAGCGCGCTTGCTGCACCAGGTCCTTGCAATAGATCGTCACCTGCACACCGGCGCGCTGCGCCAGGATGGCCGAGGTCAGCCCCAGCGCGCCGCAACCGATCACCGCGACCAGGCGCGGCGAGGTGGCAAGCGCCTTCTGCACCGCGATGGCGCCCGAGCCCCAGGACAACGACCAGCCGCTGCCGCCATGGCCGTAATTGTGCACCACCAACGTGTCGCCCAGCATCTCGGTTTCCAGGCGCGGGCCCTGGGCGCGAAAGGGCCTCAGGCAGACGGTGATGTCGAAGATGCGGTCCTTATGGGCGCGGATCGGCGCCAGCGGCGGGGGAACGTCCTCGATGGGAAGGCTCGTGCGCGGCGTAACCGGTTTGACGGCACAGCCGCCCAATCCAGCCAACCCACCCAACATTGCACGCACACCGTCACATTTGACCCCGCTCAGGCCGCGACACCTGGCGATGTCGTACTCCCGGCGGGAGCGGCGCCATTTGATTCCGGAAACATGGAGGAGGATGGCACCTTCAGTCACACCTTCACGGTGAAGGGTACCTACAAATATGTCTGCAAATTCCACGAAGCGATGGGCATGATCGGCACGGTGATCGTCGCCTAGCGACCGAATTTAAGAACCCACTCGTTAATCGAGCAACCGCCAGCATCCTCCGCCTCCTGTGGGAGCCAGCCCGATCCGTATGGGCTCAAACTCCCACAAGCTTGTAAGCAATAGTGAAGCGCTCTTCGCTGCAGAACCCGGAGGGAACACCCCCGCGGTGCAGGATGGCGCCGCGGGAGACGACAAAGCGTCCCGGACGCGGTGTCACCGCCAATTCGGCATCATACTGGTCGTTGTAAAAGATCGTCTCGCCTCCCCAGTCGCTATGCCAGATGAGATTGCCATAATAGAGCACAGTGATGTTGCGCAGGCCCGGGTCGCAGTCACGGTGAATGAAATAGACATCAGTGTGGACGCTGTTGTTGACATAAACGCGCTCGTCTTCGAACCGCTCCTTGGGAAACATGTCCTCGCCCAGCCGTCGCATCTCGGCGAAGAAGGGGTCACTGGCCAGGTGGCCTGCGGAAATCTCGGCAGCAGCACCGCTCACCGGCAGGTCGGGACGGCTCTTCTCCGAACGCCGGTAGCTCAACGTCTTGAGAAATTGACCGATCCGCAGCGCGGTCTCATCAGCGACGAAATTATCGCAGATAAAGACCTCCCGCCCGGAAACCAGCTTTTTCGTCACCGATGGAGATTGCGCGGCGGCCATGATTCAATTTGATTCAGCTGGGGAGCACATCAAAAGCGATGGTAGTGCGCGCATGGCCGTCATGGAACGGCACTGTACCATGCCACATATAAGAGGGGAAAAGCACCAGCCTTCCGACTGCCGGCTGAATGGCCCGGCGCGGCAAAAGGCCGACGTCGAAGGACGGCTCACCGAACTTGATCCAGCCCTGGCGCCCGGTTTCGTCATTCACCACCTCCGGAAGGTCGACATAGTAGCACGAGCTGATCCAGCCACCGGGGTGCAGGTGGTTGATATGGAAGCCGCGATCGCGCAACCGCGACGACCAGGAACCAGCAAAGCGAAAGCCGTTCCCCTTACGTGACAGAAAGGGATGGCGTTCGTCGGTTTTGAGCGCGGCGACATAGCTGCCGACCGCCTCAGCGATACGGGCTTGCAATTTTTCCACCAGCATGTGGCCGGCGCCGAAGAGGTTGCCGCTGGTCTGGGTACCGCCGCGCAGCGACTGCCGCAGATATTCGCGGACGGGCGGGTGCATCGCGTTCAGATACCCACACAATTCCGCGTTGAACTGCGCCATGTCGGAGAAGCCTTCCGGCGGCTCCAGTTCGAACACCTGAATCAAATCATCGTAACCGTTGAGGGTCTCATCGCGCGAATCGCCCATCAGCCGCCACGACGTGCCCAACATCGCGAGCGCGATCTGGTTTGCGGGCTCGATTTCGAGCGCCCTGGCGGCCATCGCGTTGGCCTTTTGGGGATCGCCGGACTGAGCGAGCGCGCCGGCGAGGTTGCAAAGGACTTCGACGCTGTCCGGATAGCGCTGTGCCGCCTGCTCGAAGGCGGCCACTGCTTCCGGGAATTTGCTGCCCCTTACCAGCGCCAGACCCACTCCGATCGCGGCTTGTCTGTTGTCGGAATAGCGGGTGAGAGTATCACGATAGCAGCGTTCAGCTTCCTCAAAGCGGCCTGCGTTCAGCAGGAATAGCGCCTTGGCCAGCATGAGGTCCTGCGTTCGCGGGGCGCGGTCATAGGAGGCCAGAAATTGTTCCTCATCACTGAGACGATAGAGCAGTTCGTTATAGGAATAATGCACTTCGGCGTTGACGGGTTCGCGCTCCAGGATCTGTTCATAGGCTGCTCTGGCATCTTCGAAACGGTGCAATTCTTCCAGCAGCGCGGCACGGTCGAATCCCAATCTCGTGCGCGTAGGATCGAGAACTAGCGCCTGTTCCAGATATTCCAGGGCCCTGCCCGGTCGCAGCTGGCGGTGGAGGACGGCGAGAGCCTGGTACAGGTCGGCGCGAAGACGCGGGTCGGCGGTCTCGTTCAGGGCGGCGGTCAGCAGAGGTTCCGCTTCCTGAGGCCGCCCCGCCGAGATCAGCGCATCGCCCAGCGCGAACATTGCGGGTGCATGACCTGGCCGCGCCGCAAGGAATTTGCGGTAGGCTTCCACTGCTTCGTCTATACGCCCTTGTGCATGCAGGGCTTTGCCCAGCGCCAACTCCGCGTCGATCAACGCCGAATCAAGCGACAGCGCGGTGCGCAGTGCCTCGGTAGCCTCGGTCTGCCGACCCACCGCGCTCAGAACCTTGCCGAGGTTGAATTGCGATTGCGCTTCATGTGGCTGGATTTCCACCGAGCGGGCAAGCAACTCCACCGCTTCAGGTAACCGCCGCTGCTGCACACGCAGCACGCCAAGCAGGTGCAGCGCGCTGGGATGACCGGGCATCCCTATAAGTATGGCCTCTGCCGCATTGAGGTCGCCGCGCTGATAATGCCGGAGCGCTTCTTCGAGCGGCAGGCTTGTCAGACGCATAACCTTCTCTCCTGTGCCGCATTGCGCAAATATCCGATGTCAGCGCCGCCACCGGTATAATCCATCAGCCTTTTCCTTCAAAAGGAGTCGGAACAGGCCCTCAGATGCAAATGGCCCGATCGTCCGCCAATATTGCATTGCGGCAAAGCCCGCTCCCGCTGAGATGTTGACCACGGGAACTGCACGCAGCCATCTCCGAGAGGCTGTCCACGAACAAGGTAGTGCATATGCCGTCCCTGCACTAACATTGCACCGGTCACGACCGGAAAATTGCACAAAAGAACAAGCGGGAGGAAAAATGCAATTTCCGGCTCCAATGAAGCCGCAGGCACCACCGATGGGCACTGCAACAGCACAGCCAATGGTCTCGCTGGTTATCTTTCTTTTCTTCGCTCGTGGCTTTTGCACGGTTTTGCTCGACACGCTGATTCCCAAGCTGAAAAGCCTTTTTGAACTGTCCTATACTGAGGCGATGCTGACCCAGTTCTGCTTCTTTTTGGGATATCTCATTTTCTCGATCCCCGCCGCTTATATCCTGGTGCGAATTGGCTATATCCGCGCGATCGTGCTGGGCTTGGTTGTCATGACGACCGGGTGTTTGACTTTTTCTCCCGCTGCCTTGTTGGGCCTATATCCCGGATTTCTGGCCGCGTTGTTTATCATGGCGGCCGGAATGACGATCATGCAGGTCACCAGCAATCCACTCATCGCCTTCCTCGGACCTTCCAAAACATCCTATAGCCGGCTAACGCTTGCCCAGGCTTTTAACGCCCTGGGAACCACGGTTGGACCACTTGTGGGGGCGTGGCTGATCCTCGGTTCGGCTGGAATGCCTTCCGCCGGCCAACCCTTGGACGCGAAGAATGCTGTCCGTATTGCGGAGGCGCACGCCCTTCAACTGCCATTTCTTGTTATTGCCGGCATACTTGCCGTAGTCGCGATAATATTTTGGGCCAACCGCCGGCATCCCGTTCCCAAGATCAACGTGATCAATAGAGATATTTTTTCTGGATTTCGCCTATTGAGGAATTACCGATTCGCGCTCGGCGCCATATCCATATTTGTCTATGTCGGAGCAGAGGTCTCCGTCGGTAGCATAATGGTTAATTATCTGGCGCAGGATTCCGTTCTTGCTATTACTCCCTTTCGGGCCGGTCAGCTCCTCACCCTATACTGGGGAGGGGCCATGTGCGGGCGCTTTATAGGATCCGCTGTGCTGAGAAGCGTGCCGCCCGGCATTGCTCTTTCGTTTTGCGGTGCGCTGGCCGCGTTGTTGGCCCTGTTATCGGCCTATACGACAGGTACCACTGCAGCTGTAGCCATCATCGCGATCGGACTTTGCAACTCGATCATGTTCCCCACCATCTTCATGTTGGCGCTTGAGAGTCTTGAGAATGACAAGCCCAACGGGTCTGGCATTCTTTGCATGGCAATTGTCGGAGCCGCCGTCGTGCCGGTCATTACTGGCGCCGTCGCAGACAGGTGGGGGCTGGCATTTGCATTATTGGTTCCAGCCGTCTGCTATGTCTGGATAGCACTCTATGGAAAATTTTCAGGACGTCATTCCTCCCACAATATTGATACCGAATTGACGCGACAACGTCCGGTCGCCGAAACGCGCCGCTTGGCGAAATTCCAGGATTCATAGCGCATATCTATCGCCGGGGAGCCGGCCCGGTCGATTCACGAATTATCGTCTCATAGGGAAAGAGTATCGACGAACCTGTGCCGGGGGCGCTATTTGTCTTGGACTGAATCTGATCCAGTAAAAGCCCTGCGGCACCGGCCGCCATCTCAACAATCGGTTGGCGGACAGTGGTCAATGCGGGCCAGGTGATAGATGCGAAAGGTACATCGTCAAACCCGGCAACCGAGAGATTGTCAGGCATTGCAAATCCCAGGCGATGGGCTGCGGTGACCACTCCCGCCGCCATTTCGTCGTTGGCGGCAAATATGGCGGTCGGCGGCAGCTTTTGACGAAGAAGCTGGTCGGCCGCATCAACACCAGATTCAAATCTGAAGTTTCCGTTTTTTACCAATGCCTCGCTTGGCTCAATCCCATTCATTTTCAGCGCATCTTGATAGCCAAGCAGTCGGAGTTTGACCGCACCATGCCGCGGGTGCCCCTTGATGAAGGCAATGCGTTCGTGACCAAGCGAAATAAGGTAACTGGTGACGTCAAAGGCCGCGCGCCGGTTATCCAAGTAGACGCAACTAATGTCGCGCCGCAGGTTCGGGGGCGAGATAAGCACATTGGGAATGTTTTCGCTGACGAGAATATCGCGTATCGCCTGGTTGTCGGACAGGGGCGACGTCAGAATGACGCCATCCATCCGTGTGTGCCTGATGACAGCGAGAATCGTTTTTGCGACATTTCTGGCTTCGCTATTGCATCGTTCCAGAATCAAATGGAATCCGGCCTCTCGGCATCTTTCCAAGGCACCGATTTGCACACTGTTTGTGTAATAGGAGATGGGGGTGTCGTATAGCAGACCAATCAGGAACGACCGGTTCCCCGCCAGCACGCGTGCCGCTATGCTGGGAGAATAGTCGAGAACCTCGATCGCCTTACGTACTCTTTTTTGTGTCTCAAGACTGACATTCGATTCATTGTTGAGAACACGCGATACAGTCTTGAACGCCACGCCCGCTTCTCTGGCGACGTCGAGAATAGTGGCTCGGCGCTTGGTCCGGGGGGGCATTCTCGAACTTTACCTTGGAGCAAGTGGCAACGTGACATTTATAACTAGAAATCGAAGCGGCACCAGAGAAGGATCATCGCCCCGGGGTACGGCAGATGAGCCATAGCCTCCGGCCGAATGTCCGCTTGGGTCAGTTGCGGCTATCGCCAAGACTCAAAAGTGCTGCGCGCTATGGCCTTGGAGGCGCAGGCACTAGCGTGGCCCCGCCAGACCCGTCCATTGCAAGGCTTTCTCCGGGCTGCAACGCGCGCCTGGGATAAGGCGTCACGATATCCAGAGGATTGTCGCCCGGTCGTGGAAGAGCAAAGGCCACCAGCGTCTGGTGGTACAGAAAGCTTTCACGTGGCGATGGACGCCGTGCGTTGCCCGGCCCCCCCGCTGCTATCACCACATATTGGCGGCCATCCTTGCCCATATAGGTCATGGCGCCTGCATTGGCGGAAGCCGACATCTTGGTTTGCCACAAGAGCTTTCCCGTCCGCGTGTCATAGCCATGGAAGCGGTCATCGGAGGCGGCCGCGAAGACGACGCCGCCATGGGTGGCAAGGGTGGGGCCGATGCTGGTCGCCCCCATGTTTCTGGCGCCTTCGCCATACTCTTCTTCCAGGGACCCAAGCGGCACACGCCAGGCTATTTTTCCAGACGCCAGATTGACGGCGACAAGCTCACCTTGGCGGCCGCCATTGCAGCTTCTGCCTCCATCGTCGGCAAAGCGGACATTGCCGGAGTTAGAGCGCAAACCGCCATTGCCTTTGACGCCTTCCTCAGTCTTTGTCACCGTAATCATCGTCGGCATGTTCGCCACATTGACGATGGCATAGCCGTGATCCAGGTCGATGGAGGCACCGCCCCAGTCGACGCCGCCGATCGCGCCGATGCTCATTATCCCCCAAGCGCCATCCTTGGCGGGCGGTGAGAAGGGCCCGACGTCCTTGAGGTTTCTGGCATCCCACAAGGCCTTGCATTCGGCGTTGGCGCGGTCGGACAATTGGCTCAGATGATCCCGGCTCACCGTTGCCGGCAGCAGCGGCGGCGGAAGAATGGTGAAGGGCTGGGTCGCTGCGGATTTTTCGCCTGGTATCGGGCTCTGCGCCACGGACCGTTCTTCATAGGGATGGATGGGCTTGCCCGTGTTGGCATCGAGAATCCAGATCATGGCCTGCTTGGTGGCCTGCACAACCACCTTGATTTTTTTCCCGCCTTTGGTGATTTCCACCGGAGCGGGAGCCGCATTGGTATCCAGGTCGAAGATGTCGTGGTGAATGTTCTGGAAGCTCCATTTGACCTTCCCCGTCCCGGCATCCAGCGCGACGGTGGAACCGGACCCGGCATTGTCGCCGGGCCGCCAGATGCCGACATAATCGGGATTGCCGGAATCGGTGGGGACATAAACCGTGCCGGTCGCTTCATCGAGGGCGAGGATGCCCCAGGCGCCGCTGCCGACGACACTCTGTGTATCCGGTCCCCAGGAATCGCCGCCGGCTTCTCCGGGGCCAGGAATCAGGCGCGCCGTCCACACCAGTTTTCCGGTTCGCAGATCATTGGCATGGGGATCGGCAGGCTGCGCGGGCGGCGGCTGAAAGCCGGAAGCAGCCGTGGTGATGATGAGGTTCTTGTAGATGATGGGGGGCGAGGCTGCGAAAACCCCGCCGCCGATCCTTCCCCCGGCTGCCGGATTGGGCAGGCCGATGTCCAATCCCGTGGCGGGCCAGTCCGCCGACAATGCGCCGGTTTTCAGGTCCAGACCGAACAGGACATGGCCCCAGATTGCGACGATCCGGGGCTTCATCGTTCCATCGCCGCCCCAATAGGCAAGGCCGCGCCGGTCGATCCTGCCAACCGTGACGGGCGGTTTGCTCCGCCAGACTTGCTTGCCGGTTTCCGGCTCCAGCGCGATGATGTCACCGGTTTGGTTTTCGGAAATATACAAAAGGCCATCGATCAGGAGCGGTGTGATTTCCCAGGAACGCCCCAATTGGCCGCCATCCCAGACCCAGGCAGGCTTCAGGCTGGAGACATTCGCAGCGCTGATCTGACCCAGAGGGGAATAATGCGTGCGGGCGGCGTCGCCACCCCAATCTTTCCATTCCGTGGGCTGTCCCTGTGCAGCGCTCATCAGCGCGAAGCCGGCCAGTGCCAGGATCGCTGTTCGTGACTTCCCTGCCAGGTGATTTGTCATGACTGCTCCCGAAAGCCGTTTTTATGGACCAGGCGATTAATTTTGCGGAAGAGAGGAATTTGGATAACCTAACACACTTCTCTGTACGATCGAATTGGAAGTGTTGGCATGGACCTCGAAAAACGGCACGACGCCTGCGCGTTTCTCCATCAGCATTGGCGAAACGGTACCCGCTGCGATGCCCTGCCCCCAAACCTGCATCCCGCCGACAGGGCGCAAGCCTATCAGGTGCAATCCGGTATCGAGGACTACAGCACGCAGCCGCTGATGGGCTGGAAGATCGCCGCCACCAGCGCCGCCGGTCAGGCCCATATCGGGGTAGACGGACCGATGGCCGGGCGGCTTCTGGCCGAGCGCGCCATTCCCGATGGGGGCCGCTTCGCGTTGGGCAACACTCTGATGAAGGTCGCGGAGATGGAGTTTGCCTTCCGCATGGGGGAGGACCTGTTGCCACGCGCCGAGCCCTATACACAGGCCGAGGTGCTCTCTTGTGTAGCGGCGCTGCATCCTGCGATCGAGCTGCCGGACTCGCGCTATCAGCATTTCGAGCGGGCCGGCGCCTTGCAGCTCATCGCCGACAATGCCTGCGCGCACTATTTTGTCTTAGGCGCTGCCGCGCCGGAAATCTGGCGCAGTCTCGACCTCGCGCAGTACGGAGTCCGCGGCCTGAAGAACGGCATGCTCGCCGAAGCCGGCTTTGGCGCCAATGTCTTGGGCGATCCGCGCCTGGCGCTTACATGGCTCGTTAATGAGCTTTCTCAATTTGGCTATCCGCTCGAAAAAGACCAGGTTGTCATCACGGGCACTTGCGTCAAACCGGTACCGATCGCTGTTGGCGACCGAGTGGAAGGGGATTTCGGTCAACTGGGCGGGGTCGCAGTCGAGATCGCGTGAGCGCTATTTGAGTTAACTTTGGATTGGTCTAATTTGCCATTTGCCCACCCCGGTGCATAACAGCTGCCATAACAATAATAAGGAGTCCGCCATGAGAGGAAAATTGCTGATTGTTTCGGTGGGGGCGATGTTCCTCGCGATGCCGTACGCGCAAACAGCAAACGCCGCGCCGTTGGCGGCCTGGGCACCGCAGCCGGTTAGCCCTGCGCCTTTCACTTCGCCGAACAAGCCACTCAAGAAATTTGTGGACATTCTCGCCCGCCATCGCGGCAAAACCGATTGGGCCGAGACAGAGGTCCTGACCCGCGATTTCACCGGCCAATATATTTCCATGGGCGCGGGCAAGAAGACCAAGACCCTGTTTTACGCCGATGACCGTGTTTATTGGGTCGTGGTGTCAGGCCAGATGCGGGTGACCATAGACGGCGTCGAACCTTTCGTGGCCTCCAAAGGCTTCCTGGTCCAGGTGCCTTACCGGGTGCCCTACAGCATGGAGACAGTTGGGGATGCGCCGTCCTTGCGGTTTGAAGTTCGCCCTTCCGGCGAAACGCCCAGCTATCCGGTCAGCGAAACCCCCGATGCGGCCAAAGGGATGAAGTTCATCAAGGCGGTTTACACCGGCCGGGGCAAATATGATGACGTCAACAAGCCTTATGTGGACTTCGAGAAGGACATCGTCGCCAACAATGGCAAGGGCGGCGGCGCCGTGAAGGATGACCACACCTGGGCGAACATCATTCGGTCGCAAGGAATTCCTACTCCACCAGCCGACAATTTCGGCCACTTTCACGAGAATTTCGCGGAGTTCTGGCTGATCATGGAAGGTAAAGAGGATTTCCTGATCGAGGGCGTGCCGCTGATCACCGCCGAGTTTGGCGACATCGTGTTCGCCCCGGAAGAGCGCTGGCACAGGGCCACGGCTGCCGGGACAGGTATGGGAACGCGACTTGCGATTACACCGCGCCCACCAAGCCTGCATTACTATCAGCCGGATCATGGCGGCGGCGACTGAGGGCGTTTCGCTGGCCGATTTGATTTAGCCGGCGCCCATGGACGGATCGCTCACACTGTCCTTGCCGGTTTCAAGCCGGCCGGCGAAACGGCGCGCAAATCCCGGTCCCGCCGCGATCGCAAGGTCATACCAGTTACCGCTTTTCGACACG
>Ga0193753_10003782_pt1 | contig 11055 bp, 7 predicted proteins | sample H1c2metaG_FD_144925 | JGI IMG/M metagenome (GOLD analysis project Ga0193753, IMG submission 144925) | Soil microbial communities from a riparian zone of the East river system, Colorado, United States - H1c2 | ecosystem: Environmental > Terrestrial > Soil > Riparian zone | place: USA: East River... | reverse complement strand
GAACCGCTGCAGTTGTTCCGAGAAACCAAAGCCGCGCGGTACGTTGAGGCGCATCACTTTGTGCAGCGCGGGTGCATCGAGGTCGCCTTCGAGAAGCAGCACGCGTTTGTCTTTGTGATCGGCCAGTACCCAGCCGAGTTGTGCAGCCACTTGTGTCTTGGCGTAGCGACTATTCGAGTGACTGGTGACCCGGACGACTCGGCATCCCGGCTGCGTCTGGCGATAGATCTCGTCGCGAAGTGCGTTGAGGTCGTCCATCGCTTCGTCGGTCACCACGCTGCGGTCGGCGGACCACGGCCCGGTGCTCACGTGGTAGATCACGCGCGTCGCTGGATCGGGCCCAAGTGACTCGCGAACGTTGGGGCGTTGTAGGTCCGGCGAGCTCGGGTGAGAGGAGACGCGTGATGGCCGTGTGCTCAGGCTCGGTGGTGCGAGCTGCGGCTGCGGCGGGGGGGCGGTGACGGTGACGGCAGAACGTTCACGTGTCCGGTGGGCGTGGGCTCGAATTCGGATGGGTCCGATACGCGTGCAGATACAGCGGGCATGCCGACCATCGTTTGCGCGATCGGAACCGTTCGGCGTGCGACGTTGCGGCGTGCGCTCGGACCTGCCGTTGGGATTGGACTCGCTGGGACCGGCCGATTGGGAACCGACCAGCTTCCGTACTCGCGGACCGCGTTTGCAGCTGGCGTCGATGGCTGCTCTTTCTTTGCCGGCGATTTGCGCGAAGGTCTGCGAGATGTTCGAACCAGAAACCAACCTGCGGACGCAAGCAGTGCAGGCCACGCTGCATCGAACGCACGCCTGCGAACGAGCGCGCGCGAGCTCGTATGGGACAGGATGCGTAGGCCACTCGATTGCGCGACGGCATCGGTCGAGGCTTGCTGGCAGAGTTGTTCGGCGAGAGCACGGCGTTCTGCTTCGCACACGAGCTGCAGTTGTTGATTGCGCCGCACGTCGACGCGAAAGATCCGCGGCATCGTCGGATCGGTGAGCGGAGGATCCTCGGCGTAGCGAAGCGCGCCCGCGAGCAAACGTTTCGCAGCCAACGGCGGCGCGAGTTGAGCGGCTGGCGCGTCGAGCGCGAGGGTCGCCAGCGCTTCGTAACGCGCGCGACCCGCAGTGAAGATGACTCCGCCCACGAGCACCGCGAGGGCCACACTTTCAAGCGTAGCGCCGCGCCGTGATTTCGAAGTTGAGGACGAGCCCGCTCGCACCGGTGATCCAAATCCCTGGGCCGACTTGAACCCGCTCGATGAAGAGTGTAACGGCTGCTCCTACATCGTTACAAGCCAAAACCGGCGCAAGTGACAAGAGTGTGCGCGATCCACGACTGAAGCTGTTAGATATGTCAAGCGATGCAGCCAATCGAGTCTTGGGGCCGATGCGTTGGCGATACTCGTGATGGGTGATATCCAGCCGCGCGTGGCTTTCAATCTATTCGCGCGGCGCGCGCTCGTGCGTGTGCGTTCGTATCGCTGGAACATTTGCGGAACGACGCTGCGAGTTCTAGCAGTGCTCGCGCTAAGTGTGCATGCAGCGTGCAGTACGCCACCTGTCGTCTCGAAGCCCCTACCTTCACCGGTGGTGTCATCGAAGGTCGATACACTCGATCCCAAGATCTTCGAGGAGGCCATCGGGGACCGCCCGGTGGACGCCTATCGCGTGGGACCCGGCGATTCGCTGTTGCTCGCCGTGTATGGGCATCCAGAGCTCTCGATCTCGTCGTACGCCGGTGCGGGTGTCGCCGGAGGCCGCGCGGCAGGCTTCGTGGTCGACAACGATGGAACCATCCAGTTTCCTCTGGTCGGGTCGGTCCATGTCGCCGGCAAGACGACCGGAGAGCTTCGGGACTTTCTTGAGAGGCAGCTCGCGACCTTCCTTCGCGAACCGCGTGTGACCGTCCAAGTCACGTTCAACGGAAGCATTCGATATTACTTGCTCGGTCAGTTCTCTCAGCCTGGACTAAAGTTTAGTGATCGCCCGTTGCGGCTGATGGAGGCGATCGCTCTCGGAGGCACCATCGTGCTCGAGAAAGCGAGCCTACGCAGCGCGTACGTTGCGCGCGGGGGCAAGCGCTTGCCGATCGATTTTCAAGCGTTGATGCGGCAAGGCGACCTCAAGTTCAACATCCCACTGCACACCGGTGATGTCGTAGTCGTACCGGACAGCACTGGGGATGAGGTCTTCGTGTTCGGTGGCATCGTCGGCGAGCGCAATGCCGGTGGCGCCGTGCCGTTCATCAACGGCCGACTCGATATCCTTCAGGCACTCGCGCAGGCTGGATTCGGCTTTCGTGAGCGCTCACAGGGGATCCTGTCGGAGACCCACGTCATCCGAAGTGCAGGTGATCGCGGCACATTGTTCATAGTCGATGTCGAACGGATTTTGGATGGTGAAGCCGCAAGTTTCCATTTGATGCCAGGCGACGTCATCTTCGTTCCGACGACAGCTCTAACTGATTGGAATAACGCGCTCGCGCAGATCCTGCCGACTTTGCAGACCGTTTCCGGCTTGCTTACCCCGTTCGTTCAGATCAAGTATCTGTCCGATTCTTCGGAATAACATGGCATACGAAGATCAGAACGATCAGCTCGCCGGCCGCTCGATGGCCCCGTCCCAACTGGCCAACTCGGAGTGGCATGGTTCGCCAATCATTCCCGGTTCCGTCCGGCATCGTGAGGATTCGATTGACCTCACACAGCTGTGGGGGATGGTGCGTGACAACGCGAAAACGCGAAGGTGGTGGTCGCGATCGCCGCCGTCGTGTTCGTCGCGGTCATGGCCCATTGCCTGACGTCGCGCATGACGTTCAAGTCCGAAGCACGCTTGTATCTCGGTGAGCTCGAAGCAAAGGCGCAGGGGAACAACGGCAACATCGATCTCACTGCAGGTAACAGCAGTGAGGCGGGCAGCGAGATCGAGGTGTTGCGCAGTCGGTCGATGGTGCGCCGGGCGATCCTTGCATCGGGACTCAACGTCACGATCGCGCCACCGGGTTGGCAGCCGCCGCGCTTCTGGCACTGGTTGATCTCGGGTCGCGATCCCGCGTTGTTGGATGGCGCGTCGACGCAGGTTGGAGCAACCGAGACTTTGCTGATGGACGACCGAGCACTTCGCCGGTCATTTCACGTCGTGTTCACGAACGCGTCGGACTACGTGCTGACTGGTTCCGGCATGCAGCCTGCGCGGGGCCGGATCGGGCAGCCGCTGAAGACTGAGGATCTGCAGATCACTCTGGTCGCAGGTAAACAGGGCCCGAAGGCAGGTGCCGAATTCGATGTGAGTGTCCAACCACTCGAACAGGTCATCGAAGATTCACTCGATTCGCTCGAAGTCGCGACTCCAAAAACGGGCTCGCAGTCGGAGCAAATCCGGGTCTTGAAGTTGTCGTTTACGAGCTTGTGGCCTCGCCCTGCAGCCGCGTTTTTGGATCAGCTGATGCACAGCTACCTGGATGCTCGGCACGCATGGAAGACCGAGGACGCGTCCGCGGCTGAACGTTTCGTCACGGGTCAGCTGAAGACGATGCAAGAGTCACTCGATGCGACGCAGCAGAAACTTGCTGAGTACCGCGCGGACAACCCCGTCGTCGTGTTGGCAGCCGAAGCTGAATCGATGGTCGGACAGGTCAGCCGCTTCGAAGAGCAACGCATGCAGGCCCAACTGCAGTCGTCGTCGCTCCGCATGATGAAACATGCGTTGAAAAATCCCGATGCTCCGCTCGAAGCCCACATGTTGGGTGAAGCGAACGACGCGGTGCTCCAGCAGCTCGCGACCTCGCTGACCGTTTCGCGACAAAAGCTGAACGACTACGACGGCGAGTACGGCTCTGCCGCTCCGGAGCTCAAACGCCAGCAGTTGCAGGTCCGCGACCAACTCGGCGCGATCCGTGGCTACGTCGATGCACGGCTGATCCGAGCCGAGCAGAACGTCAGTGCGCTGAACAAGGTCATCGACGAATTGGAGACCAAGCTGAAGACCGTCCCCGGCGCCGAGCTGCGGTTGTCGCAGATCAGCCGTGAGTCGGAAGTCTACAGCAAAATGTACTCGTACTTGCTCGAGCGGCAGCAGCAAGCCGCGATCACCAAGGCGAGCACAGTCTCCAAGAATCGTATCCTCGATCCGCCGCAGGTTCCGTTTCGCGAGGATGCGCCGAAGCTCATGCTGCGTCTCGCGAGCGGGTTGTTAGGTCTGCTGTTGGGCGCAGCGATCGTGATCATGCGCGGCCTGTTTTCCGCTGTGTTCCGTCGAGAGAGCGACGTGCGCGTCGTGTTGGGGCCGGTGCAAGTGTTCGCCCGCGTTCCAACCCGCCTGACGAAGCCGCGAGGCAAGGGCAACGACGCCTGGCCCGCTCCACCGCTATTCGACGTCATGGCGGCGCAGACGGACGTCGGGTTCGCCGAAGCGTTTCGTTCGCTGCGGACGAACTTGTACCGCGCTCTTCCAGGTGAGCACGGCAAGGTCGTGCTCGTGACGTCGCCCAATCCCGGCGACGGCAAGACCGCCTGCGTTCTCTCACTCGCGGCGATGCTTGCGGCCGACAATCGCCGCGTGCTCGTGATCGATGCCGACGTTCGAAAGCCGACGCACCACGCGTTGCTCAACGTCCCTCAGGAGCCCGGTCTTCGGGACCTCATAGGTCGATCGGGTACGAACTGGCGAGATTCGATCCATACGATGTGTCTGTCCGTCGGATGGTTTGACTCACTCAGTGCCGGTGTGGGCGCTAATGCAGAAATTCTGTCTGATTCGTACTTCGCGACGTTCCTAGTCAACGCACGGTCTCACTACGATTTCATCGTGATCGACTCAGGTAGCTACCCGGTCGTCTCGGATCCCCTCATGCTGGCGCCGATGTCCGACTTCGTGTTGTCAGTGCTGCGCCTCGGCAGCACGCCGCGGAAGCTCGCGGAGGAACATCTGTCAGGACTCTTCACGGTCGCGCGTGGCTACGCCGTCGTGACGCGCGTGGCTACGCCGTCGTGATGAACAGCGTGGAGGCAGCTCCAGCCATCTCAGGCGCCTCGAACCTTCCGCCTAGCCTCTCGGCCGCGTTTCGACGCATGCAGCAATAGGCGCGCTGCTAGGCGGTGCGACGAGCCTAGTGCTTACACAGTTACGTCGAGCCGCGCGATCGGACTCCGCGAACGCTCACTCCGCGACAGCGAGCTCAGCATGACTTGGCCTTGGCCAATCACTCCCAGTCGTGGTCCTCGCGTTTGGTTCGCTGCGCAAATGACGCACCCCTCCGTGTGGGAATGCGGCGCGCCGATGCTCGACGTAGCTAGCAAACTCTCGCCGGAATCGCTCGCGAGAGAAGCGCAGGGCGTTCTCACGGCAGTGAGCCGCTTCGATGACGTCACCTTTGCGCTCGAACGTCTCAACCGCCTCGATGAGGCTGTCGACCTGCTGCTTGTGGAAAAAGAGGCCTGTCGGCCGGCCGCGCGACCCCAGCCCGACGACGGTCTCGAGTGCTCCGCCCTTTCCGAGCGCGATCACGGGCGTCCCGCACGCTTGAGCTTCCACCAGCGTGATCCCGAAATCTTCCTCGGCTGCAAAGACGAATGCGCGTGCTCGCTGCATCAAATCTTTCAGCACTTCGAACGGCTGGTAGAGCAGGATCTCGACGTTCGGGCCAGCTTTCGCTTTGACCTTCGCGAGCTCTGGGCCATCTCCAACCACGACAAGCTTGCGATCCGGCATGGCCGCGAACGCCTCGACGATCATGTCCATGCGCTTGTAAGGAACCAGCCGAGACGCGGCCAAGTAGAATGACTCGCGCTGTGTACCGATCGAGAATTCAGTGACATCGACGGGCGGGTAGATCACGTCCGCTTTGCGCCCGTAGACCTTTTGAATGCGTCGCGCGATGAAGCGTGAATTCGCGACAAAATGATCGACGCCGGACGCCGTGCGGTAGTCCCAGATGCGCATTTTATGCAGCATCCACTTCGCAACCCAACCCTTCATGCCCTCCGTCAGTCCGGCTTCACGTAGGTACTGGTGCTGCAGATCCCACGCGTATCGCAGTGGCGAGTGCACATAGCTGATGTGGAGCTGATCCGGCCCCGTAAGAACGCCTTTTGCGACAGCGTGATTGCTCGAGAGGACGACATCGTACGAGGAGAGATCGAACTGCTCGACTGCCAACGGCATCAGCAGCAGATACGAACGAAAATTGGCGGCCGAGTCAGGGAGGTGCTGAATAAATGACGTGTGCAGATTGCGGCCCTGCAGGAATGGCGTCGATTCAACGAGCTTCGGATCTGCGTACACCGCGAACAGATCCGCGCTTGGATAGAGCTCGCAAATCTGTTCAACGACTTTTTCCGAGCCGGCGAGCGACGTGAACCATTCGTGTATGAGAGCAGTCTTGTGCATCCCGCCTCCGGGGCATCGAGTATCACTACGCGAGTCGGTCACGAATCTCAATGCCAAACGTAGTTGTGTGGAGTACAGGTAGCCGAGTATCAACCTGTCGATGGACAGTCTGCGGACTCACCTGAGTCAAGCAAGCGCATTGATGCGCAACTCAGCGCATTGATGCGCAACTCGCGGTGACACGAAAACCAGCGGACGCCGAGCTCCGTGAGTGAGCATCGACAGATCGCCGTCAGCAAATGACCGCTAGCATTCGGATTTTTCGCATTGATGATTTCATATCGTCGCGCTTAGCTCGCAACGTCGTGGGCTTAGTTGAGCTGCGACGAGGTATGGTATTCGAGTGAGCCGGCCACCCACATGGCACGCGGTATGGCTGCTACTCGCGATCGTCGCTGGATGTTCGAGTGGCATGGTCAGCGATCTCTCGCGGCAGTCTCGAAACAAAGCCACCGACCCGCCGGAAGAGCCGATGGAAAGCACCGACGCGTCGGCGCCAGACTCGTCCGTCGACGGTTCGAACATACCGATGCAGCCAGAAGGATCCGCAGCGGACAGCGGCGGACCGAGCGAACCACCCCCCAAGCCGAGCGAACCTCCGCCCAAACCGCCTGAACCTCCGCCCGAACCGCCTCCAAAGCCTCTCGACACTCGGGCGCTACAAATCGACAGGCCTTTCAGCATTGCTCCATCCGCAGCCTCATCGCAGGTGCTCGCGAGCTGGATGGAACCGATCGCTGCAATCGGCGTTCAGTGGATGCGCAACTTTGCGGGGCAGGATGGGCTGGCGGTCGCAAAATCCCACCAAGTAGAAGTCAGCGGGACGCTGATGTGGAGCAGCGCGAGCCCACAGACGTTTCCAGTCAATGATCTTCCGGGCTGGCGCGCGTACGTACGTTCGCTGGTCGAGAGTCACAAAGGCCAGGTGAAATATTGGGAGGTTTGGAACGAGCCGCCGAACTTCAGCACGAATAAGTCTCCTAGCGACTATGCGAAGATCGTCGTGGCTGCGTACGAGGAAGTGAAAGCGATCGACAACTCGATGCAAGTTGGGCTCGCGACGCACAGCAACAACGTGAGTTTCCTGGACCAGGCGTTGGTCGCTGGCGCTGCCGGACACTTCGACTACGTGACGGTCCATCCGTACGAGCTGCTCGACCTCTTGGACTTGGGATGGGAGCCAACCTTCATGCGAGTCGTGCCGACGCTGCGCCGCATGCTTGCGGCGCGCGATCCAGCGCGAATGAATGTGCCAATCTGGTTCACAGAGATCGGGCAAGCCGTCACGATGCCGGTGACGCCCGCACAACAAGCCGATTCAGTCATCAAGGCGTACACACTCGGATTCGCACAGGGTGTCTCGCGCATTGCATGGTTCGAGGGCATCGACGGCGATGCGGGCCCATTTGGCTTGATCGCAGCCAATGGCGACAAGCGGCCTGCGTATACGGCGCTGAAGACGTTGATCGCGCAGCTCGGCCCAAACCCGCGCTATTTCGGCTGGGTTCTTCTAAATTCCAAACACTATGGGTTCGTGTTCGAAGGTCCACGTGCGAACCTGCTCATCACATGGGGCCGGCCGGCGACGAACGAGATGCTGATGTTCGACACACCGGTGCAGGTGATCACGCCTGCAACTGGAGCTGGAACGGATACATCGATGGTTACTCTAACGCCCTCGCCGGTGATCGTCTCCGGGATCGGGCCGAAGCTCGTCGATCAAGCAGTGGCGAATCGTGCCACCGCGTTCCCGTGGAGCGGTGAAATGCCTGTAATGGGCGCTGCTTCGTTCGCAGCACCAGAGCTCGCGAGCGGCGTGCACCCGAACGGCCGGATACCGGTGACGATGGTTGCTGGGGAGCCTGCACTGGATCTCAGCAGTCGAACGATGGTCGGTTTCGCCGTCGATCCAAACTTCTTGTCTTATGATCGTGTACCGATCCAGATCACCGCAGTCTTGCGCAAAGTCGGAACGAGCGATGCAGGTTTCAACCTGAAATACGAATCCACGACGGGGCTGAAGGGTGGCACCGCCTGGTATACGGTTCCTACTGGTGACCAATGGACGACTGTGACTTGGCCTCTGACTGACAGTCTGTTCGTCGGTATGTGGGGTTACAACTTTTCGTTCGATTCAGATTCCACCGAGCACTCGCAGTACTTGTTGAAGAGCGTGAGCGTATCCAAGCAGTAGTGCAGCGCCGCCCAACGAAGACTTTCGGGCTCGTCGGACGCTCACGAATCTACCCGCGCAGCGTTTGATTGTTTGGATAGAGGCTCTCGACGAGAGGCTGATACGACGCTGCGGCTGCATACGCGTAGAAAGTGATGCCGAGATCGAACACTGTGCACGAAACCAAACCTGCGGAGAGCGCTCCGAGCACGGCCTGGCGTGCCGCGTCGATCGTCGCGGAAGTCTCCGGGGTCGAGCTCACGGGCCTAAAGAGACGTTTTAGAAACGCGCCGAATGCGAGGGTCCCGAGCAGGCCAAAGTTCGACAACAGCACGAGTGGGAGACTCGACGCACGCGCGCTGCCGAGCCCGACACCGATCCCATAAGTATCGATGAAATTCGACCACGCTTGGCGATTCCACTCGCTGCGTTCGACACCGGAAGCCGAGTCGAGCTTGTTGAACACCGTGATGGCGAAGTAGTCCTCGAGCTTGCGCCCGATTGCGGTGTCGAGCACGAAGAAACTTCCGACGAGCGCCGCCGCGAGCAGCGCGCCGCTCACGAGCAAACCAATGCGAGGCACGGTTCCCCGTACGTAGCCGCGGTACGTCAGCACGAAGAGCAAGATGAAGCCGTAAAGTGCCAAGCCGACGTATGCGGTCGTCGACGTCGACAGCAGAAGAAACGTCAGCAATAGGAGCGAGAGCGTACCGGTGTAGAGTGAGCGGACGCTGCTCATCCACAAACTAAAGGTGAACGCGAATAGCGGTAGTGTGAATGCGCAAAACGCGGCTGTCTCGGAGAACGTGCCGTGGATACGCATGAGCCCAGTGCCCGCGATTTCGTACGCGTCGAACAGGGCATACGCATTGCGCACGTAAGTCAACGTCGCTGGCAAACCCAGGTGATACTCGCCCAAGTTCAGCAGCGCTGCGATGCAGTTCAGTGTAGCGAGCAGCAGCACCGCGTCTCGGAAGTGGCGCATGCGCTGAGGTTTCTCGAGCAATGCGCGCACCGATAAGAACGCTGCGAGGCCTCCGAGCGCATACCCGCTCTGCGTGATGTTGCCCGACACGGGATGCAACGGATACAACACGACCCCGATGCTGCCCCCGGTGCGGTCCATCGTGAGTACATCGAGCTCGTGATAAAAAAATCGTGGAGAGCAGATCGCGCCGAGTACCCCGTAGCTGACGGCAAGCCCTAACCACACGCCGGCGACGGGGACGCGTCGCGAGAAAGATCGGCCGTACTGTTCGGCCCACGCTCTCACGACCAGAAACGGCAGAAAGAGATTGGACGGTGTGATAACGGCGCCGCCGATGGACGTCAACGTGATCGCACCTGCTGCACCGAATAGGCAGAACACGATCTGCCAGTAGAGAGCTCCGGTGGCGGACGTCAGAACTCCTGCGAGGCACACAACGAGTGCGAAGAAGCTCAGCTCCATGTCGTCGTTCCGTCATGTGCAAAGTCACTTCGTTCGCTCATGTTTGTGCACACCGCTTCGGAAGCCTACCGCTTACTGATACTAACACTAATAAGACTGTAATCTGAATGTTTGATACTGTCGCTATCCAGCATCAAGTTGAAGCCGTACATGCCGACAAACCGCGCGTTGTCGATGTCCCAGCTCATCGTGACCGGTTGCGTTCCTTGGACATTGACCCAGCCGCTCGCCGATACGAGCCCGTTTCCGTCTACTTTGCTCAACGGAGTGGTCGACTCGTATTTCAAGCTAAAGCCCGGGGGAGTGCCACCGTGGCCTCGCACTACGATCGTAATTTTGAGTTTACCAACCTTGTAGCGCATCAAGCTTGGGTCCACTGCAAATCGGGTCGATGGTCGATCTGAAAGATCAAACTCGCTCCTTCCATCGACAGTGCGTACAGCTGGAGCGTTGACCATGTGAATGCCGCGTGGCTTGTGTCCAGCTACGAGCTCAACCGCCGCCGTGGGTGAGCGCACTTCACTATCCCAGGCCGGCAGTCGTTGCGCTGCTAACCGTCCAAACGAAGTTTTGGGCTGACGACGCAAGCCTTCTAGGACGAACACCTTTGGACTCGGGGTCAGTAACTCATGGTCACTCGACCAGGACCGCTTCGTGGCAGGGTCCACGACCCGGACGACCGTACCCAACGTGTATGCTACGGTCGCGCCCGGCTTGGCCCAAGCGATCAATGCGTACCCGCGTGGAGCCTTGAACAAGAAGCCATATCCATCAGCTCCGACATCCACCGCACCGACATACTGGGGTGCAGGTCCGAGTGACTGAGTGATAGTCTCGTACGCGTTGAACGCCGGCTTGCGCTCGCCGTTCGCCCAGGACAAGCCGTGTGTGGTGCCTTCGCTATCGCGAGGCGCGAACCAACTAACCCGTGTGACGCCTTGCGCGAGTGACATCGCGTAAATTTTTACGAGCAGGTCGGCTTGCTCCGCCAGGCTCACACCCTGGCGGCCTTGTTCGGCGACTTCCACACCTATCTCGGTGAACCACA
>Ga0193753_10003781_pt1 | contig 11056 bp, 9 predicted proteins | sample H1c2metaG_FD_144925 | JGI IMG/M metagenome (GOLD analysis project Ga0193753, IMG submission 144925) | Soil microbial communities from a riparian zone of the East river system, Colorado, United States - H1c2 | ecosystem: Environmental > Terrestrial > Soil > Riparian zone | place: USA: East River... | reverse complement strand
CCAGCGGATTTTTGAATCCCATGACCCGAACTGCGGATTCATTTAACAGAATCGACATCGAATCACCGGGATAATGAACCAGATCGATATCCCGGCCCTGCAGCAATGTCAAACCTGCTGTTTTAACAATGCTGCCATCGGTATTATAGTAATCAAATCCTGTTCTGTCATTGGGACTTTTGCCCGGCCAATCGGCGCCTCCGGAGCTCCAGGTTTCAGTTAAAGGTGCGCTGGTTTTTGTAACGGAAAGGGCGACCTGCCTATTCATCAGCTCTTCCCGGATCATTTGATAATTCTTTTCTATATCGCCGAATATAGAAATATAGACCAGTTTATTTCTATCATACCCCGTATCACGGTTTTGCGCGTATTTGATCTGGCGGTCGATCACCAGTGTACTAACGATGAGGATGATCGCAAAACCGAATTGCACAACGACAAGTATTTTTCTGGGCGTTACCAGGGCCTCTGCTTTTTTAAAACTGCCTTTCAGTACGGCAACCGGTTTGAAAGAGGAAAGGAAAAATGCCGGGTAACTTCCGGATATCAATCCGGTAAATAATATAAATGCCAAAAAGGAGAGCCAGAAATAAATACTGCCATAATCCACAAACAATTGCTTCTTCGTAAGTGTGTTGAATGACGGCAATGAAAGTTGAACAAGCAGGAGCGCGATCGTTCCGGCAATTGCGGCAATGAAAATACTTTCCGCGATGAACTGAACAATCAGTGAATTTTGCATCGCCCCGGACACTTTACGGATTCCCACTTCTTTGGCACGACGTTCACTCCTGGCTGTACTCATGTTAATGAAGTTGATGCAGGCGATCAGCAAGATAAGTCCGGCTATCAGTATAAAAACCCTGACCATTTCTATCTTTCCGCCTGTAGGTATCCCATTTACGAAGTTTGAATACAGATGCAGACGGCTGACAGGATACAAAAACATTTCAGTGGTCCATTCGGGATTTCCGTGTTTCTTAATAAGATGCTGAATTTTTGCATTGAAGGCTTTCAGATCGGTATGGGGCTTCAGCAGAACATAATTATGCGTCGAGTTTTTGTCCCACACGCTGTCATCCTGTTGAATGGTATGCATATAGGACCAGGGCAGCAGGTATTGAAAATCAAATTCCGTATTGTTTGGGAGATCCTTCATCACGGCGCTGACCCGGAAATCGTATTTATTATCGAGCCGGAGGATTTTACCCATGGCGTCCTCGTTGCCGAACATTTGCCTGGATAATTTCTCTGTGATAACGATATCGTTTGGATTGTTGAGGGCTGTATTTCGACTACCCTTGAGAAATGGAAATTCAAACATCGTCAGAAAATCCGGATCTACCATCGTGCCCACTACATTTAGTTTTTTCTCGCCGTGGGTAAATAATATGGTCGCGTCCCAGTTCACGCGACTGGTACCCTCTACTTCCGGATAATCTTTTTTCAGGGTCGGTCCCAGGATTTTCATGGTATTGTTCCAGCTGTGGAGTCCGTCATTTCCCATGTTCCGGTTCCAGGCCTGGTAAAGGCGGTCACTGTTTTTATATTCACTGTCAAAGCTCAGTTCATTTTGCACCCATAACAGCACGAGCAGGGCGCTGGCCATTCCAATCGCAAGTCCGCCAATATTTAGAATTGAAAATCCTTTATTACGACTGATATTCCGGAGGGCGATTTTAAAGAAATTCTTTAACATGGCTTGAATGGATCGAAATAAATGCCAGAATCATAAATAACTGAAAATGAATCCTATGACGATTTCCTCCGAGTGTAAGATGTTCGTTGACGATACAGTTATGCACTGTATTGATCCAGCCGATTCGCCGAACGTATTATTGTAAGTAATTTTTTACTGGCCCTGTGCCGCAGGTATCGAATGATGCTCGTGCAAAATCATCCATTGCCCTTTTATTTTTTTTAAGCCAATGGTAATTCTAAAATCCAACGGAAAATAGTCTTCGCGGCCGGCTTTGTCAGAACATTGCATTCTGCCAAAAGCGAATGCAACATCATCATCGGCGACGACATGTAACTCGTGGATATCGAAGACCCCCGGCTTTGTATATTTAAAGAATATATCCCAGGTTTTGCGATACGCGTCCAGTCCGACAGATTGAAACGGTTCAGGAACATCGTACATCACAAAGTCCTCCGCATGAAAGGCCAGTATGGCGTCCATGTCTTTCTGCCGGACCGCCTTCGCCCAATTGTCTATCAGATCCCGGACCTGCGTTTCATTTTCTTTTTGAGTTGTCATGAAGTAGAATTTTATTGCTCAGTCTGCTTGTCCAGTCGGTTTTATTTATTTTATACCAGTTATGTTTTAATTCATGCAGATAAAATGTTTCATACAGTGTAAATCCGAGCTTTTCCACAACAATATTTGAAGCGGCATTTTCGCAATTTACCGTCGCAACAATTTCATTCAGATTGAATGTATCAAACCCATAAGATAAAGAAGCCCGTGCTGTTTCCGTCGCGATACCGATTCCCCAATATCTTCTCATCAGCCGGTATCCCAGGTCATAGTAGTTCGTCTGGTTATTCATTATATCTTTTACCAGTTTGAGACCTGTCCAGCCGATAAACTGATTGGTTGATTTATCGACGATGGCCCAGCGCCCGATGCCATTGTCAACATATTGTTGCCTTACGTAATAGATTGTTTCGACAATCTGATCCTTGCTTGTTACCGGCCGGGTCCCCAGGAATCTGTGAACTTCGGGGTCGGAATCCATTTCAAAAAATGGATCCACATCTTCCATTGTGATCTCTCTTAATATAGTCCGGTCTGTTTCCGCAAAAATTGTCATGGGTATATTTCAAATGGTCATTGCGGAAATCTGTCAGCTACCAGATTGAGCCGGATACCAAATTCCAACCAGGCTTTCAGACCCGCCAGTACGATCGTAAATCCTTCCGTTGAATCACGCACCTGTGCAATGAGTTTATCCTGGCCTCCCGTAAAACCGCTATGGACAATGCTCAGAAAAGTTTCGTTATCATGTATATTTTTAAAGGTCCATTCAACTGTTGTCAGTTCTCCATCATTTCCCCAATCTATGATAATTTTTTCCGGGAGTTGAATTGATTTTACAAATACCGGAACGCGATGGTTATACATTTCCCATACCCATTCCACTTCCTTATTTGCATCCAGCCTGCCACTGGCTTTGGTAAACCAGAAATTCGTGGTGATGTCGGGATTTATGATAGCTTCAAATACTTCTTTCGCGGGTTTGCGAATCAACATTTCAGCCTTTGCATAATTTTGAGCTTCCGGCTTATTTTCTGTTTCCCTGTCCATGGAGAATATTTTTTAGCAGTTCAAATTTCCGAATAATATTCAAATCCGGCATGTAGTCTTTAATATCCGTTCCGCAACCATATGTGAGATACATAAAAAATAAAAGGGCCCGGCATAAAAATGCAGGCCCGTTTTTAAAATCCAATATCCTATGAAAAACCATAATGATGAATACAAGATGCGTACCAGATATTTTTAGCCTGAAAAAAGCCTGTTCAGAGCCCTTTTATTTCTCGTTTCCGGACAATAAGTCCGAATTCTGTACTATGGCAACCCAACGGCGGATACTAACAATTTTAGTATCTTCACGAAATGAGCCTGCAATCGGAAATTGCTGACTACCGGGAAAATGAATGGCGTGAACTGCATGAACTTGAGCGGTTCTTTCAATCACTGTCTTTTCTTTCAGCCATTGAATACGCAGCCTCTGGCGTCACACCTCACAGAAAGATTCATCCGCATCAACGGGGAATTGGCGTGAAACAGCTGCGACAAAGCGCCGTGTTGTTGAAAAAATACACGACGGCCATTCGGAAAGCCAAATCATTTGCGGATCTTTTTATTATTACCGATGCCGTTAAATCGGGCCTGAAAGGTCTTGGTGATTTATGGCGTTATGATACGGCACTCCGGATGGCATTTAACCGGGGAAGGACTTTTTATCCTCAAGCGGTATTTGTGCAAAAAGCTTCTATGAAGGGAATCAAAAAAATATTTTCAAAAATGCCGATGAAGCAGAGAACCCTTCTGTTAAATATTTTTCCGAAGGAAATACAATCTTTGAAGCCCTTTGAGATTGAGAACTTTTTAAGTGTCTGGGGCAGGGTTTGAGGCGGGAAGCGGGAGCTGGAGACGCGGGGGTTTGAGGCGGGAAGCGGGAGCTGGAGGCGCGAGGCTTTGCGCTTCACGTTTTACGCTTTACGCTTTAAAATGAAATAAGCGACAATCATCAGCGCCCAGCAGAATAAGGGAACCACCAGAAATAAGAAAGCCGGTTTCATGCCCGGCAGGTTCCATTCCCCGCTGTAAGCAACCATGGACACAAATGCAACAAAAAGCATCAGGTTATATAATAAACCGCGTCTGACAGGTGACCAATGTCCTGAAATCGAATATACCCGGATGAGCGCGAGGAATGGAGACAGGATCCAGATCAGGAACAGGGATTTCAGGAGAATCGAATAATCACCCTGCACGGCGTCGAATGTAAACCACGCAGATACTACTCCTCCGGCAAACAAAATGATGATGGCAGTAACCCGAAGTAAGCTGAATTTTTGTTGACCGCCTGTTTCATTATCCATGATTACTAAACTCTTTTCGCAAATTTAAATTTTTATCTGTTTTCCATTTCGGATTATAATTTTAACATTATAATCCCTTTCTATTTGAATATTAATATAAACTGATGGAACAAGACTTCACCTATAAAAATGCCCACACAGAGAAAGAGTTTGAACAGGCCCGTATGCTTTTCAAAGAATACGCAGATGCGTTGGGTGTGGACTTATCATTTCAGGATTTTAAAAAAGAATTAGATACGATACAAGTTCAATATAATAAACCGGATGGTGGTTTGCTGCTTGTATATGCAAACGAAAACCCGATTGCCTGTGCCGCTGTCAGAAGATTTGATGAGGGAACGGCGGAATTGAAAAGAATGTATGTCAAAAACGAGTACAGGGGCCATCGGATCGGCGTTGAATTGATTAAGCGTTCTTTAAGCATGGCAAAAGATCTCGGACATAAAAAGATAAGACTGGATACGCTGGAGAATATGGCCAAAGCGCAGGAGTTGTACAAATCCTTTGGTTTTTATATCATCCCACCCTATCGTTTTAATCCCATTCCCGGGACAGTCTATATGGAAAAGATTTTATAGATATTTCCGTACCCGTGCAACATTTATTTGGAAACTGCATCATTCAGGATCAGGCAGATCCCATTCACCAAGTAAATGATTGATATGCTCAAGAGTTATTTCAAAACCGCCTGGCGCAGTCTGACCAAAAACAAAATCTCTTCCTTTATTAATATTTCCGGGCTTTCCGTCGGCATGTTTGTAGCCATGCTCAACGGGCTCTGGATATGGGATGAATACTCGTTCAACAGATACCATCAGCATTATGATCGGATTGCCCAGGTAATGGCGAACACTTCCGGTCAAGATGAATCTGGTATCAATAATAGCATGTCCTATCCGCTGGCGATGGAACTGAAAGCAAATTACAAGGACAATTTCCAGCATTTCGTAATAGCATCCTGGACCGGAGATCGCATTCTTTCGACTGGTGAAAAGCAAATCTCCGGTTCCGGCCAGTTCATGGGAACGGATGTACCGGAGATGCTTACTTTAAAAATGATCTACGGATCAAGGGCGGGGTTGAAGGACCTGCATTCCATCCTGTTGTCTGCATCCATCTCCCGTGCCTTGTTTGGCAATATCGATCCGGTAAACCGGATGATGAAAATCAATAACAGTACCGATGTAAAAGTAACCGGTGTATATGAGGATATTCCCCTGAATACCGAATTCACCAGGCTCCGGTTTATTGCACCCTTTGATTTGTGGGTGTCAGAGAATGACTGGATAGCAAAAAAAGCCGCCCAGGACTGGAACAATCATTTCCTGAGAATCTACGCTGAAGTCAAACCAGGTATCAGTCTTGAGCAGGCCTCCGCATCGATAAAAGACGCCGAGCGTAAAAATATGCGGTACTTCACCAAGGGATTTAATAACGAGCAGGATTTTTTATACCCGATGAGCAAATGGCACTTGTATGCCATCAACCGGGGGCAGGTCAGTAGAGAGCCGATCCATATGATCTGGCAGGTAGGCAGCATTGGTTTCATCGTTCTGCTGCTGGCATGTATCAATTTCATGAACCTGAGTACGGCCCGCTCTGAAAAGAGAGCCAGGGAAGTAGGCATACGCAAAGCGATCGGCTCGGCGCGAAGTCAATTAATCAAACAGTTTTTCAGCGAATCGTTGCTGGTGGTTTCATTCGCATATATACTGGCAACCGGACTGGTCATTAGCTTTTTACCCTGGTTTAATCATCTTTCCGGAAAACAAATGATGATACCCTGGGCTAATTCTTTTTTCTGGATATCCAGTATGATCTTTATTCTCATTACCGGTCTGCTGGCCGGTAGTTATCCCGCCCTGTATTTGTCTTCTTTCACACCCGTAAAAGTGCTGAAAGGAACATTCCGTATCGGACGCCTGGCCTCTCTGCCACGCGAAGTGATGGTCGTTACGCAATTCAGCATTTCGATCTTACTCGCGATTTGTACCATTGTCATATACCGGCAAATTCATTATGCGAGGAACAGGCCGGTGAACTATGACCGCGAGCGACTGATCACACTGGAAATGAAATCGGCTGACTTTTACGGAAAATATGATCTGCTCCGCAGTGAATTAAAAAAAACCGGCTCAGTAACGGAAATGTCTGAATCCATGGGACAGGTTACCAGTCTGGCGTCAAATAACGGCGGCTTCGAATGGAAGGGAATGGATCCCAACCTCAAACAGGATTTTGGCACGTTGGCAGTAACCACCGAACATGGAAAAACGGTAGGCTGGCAAATATTACAGGGCAGGGACTTCTCGCGAAATTTTGCAACCGATTCTTCAGGTGTGATCATGAATGAATCTGCGGCGAAATTTATGCGTTTAAAGAACCCGGTGGGAAAAAACATCCGATGGAAATTCTGGGTGACGGACGAGGTGAAGAACTATATCGTACTGGGTGTTATCAAAGACATGGTGATGGAATCTCCTTACGAACCGGTTAAACCCACCTTGTTTTTTCTAAAATCTCTGAATGGCGGAGTGAATTGGATAAATATCAAAATAGCCAAAACAAATACGGCAGATGCTTTACAAAAAATAGAAACCGTCTTTAAGAAAATAATCCCCTCCGCTCCCTTCGAATATAAATTTGTGGATGAGGAGTACGCGCAGAAATTCGCGGCTGAAGAACGAATAGGCAAACTGGCAACGTTCTTTGGTATACTGGCAATTTTTATTTCATGTCTGGGTCTATTCGGTCTCATCTCTTTTGTAGCAGAACAACGCACGCGGGAAATTGGTGTCAGGAAAATTTTGGGCGCTTCCGTGTTTAGTTTGTGGCAACTACTATCCCGGCACTTTGTTATTTTGGCAGGTATTTCCTTTCTGATCGCCACACCGCTTGCCTGGTATTTTATGCACGAATGGATCCAGAAATATAATTACAGAACTGGCATTCCCTGGTGGATTTTTTTATTGACCGGAGCAGGTGCAATAGCTATTACTTTATTCACTGTAAGTTTTCAAAGTATCCGGGCGGCATTGACCAATCCCGCGGTTAGTCTTCGATCGGAATAGTTGACAGTTGACGGTTGACAGAAAAAGCCTTACGCCTTACGCTTTACGCCTTACGCTTTACGCTTGCCAAACGCCTATTGCAATATCGACAATCCTGACTGCATTGTTTGTGCACTGAAATATCCCAAAGCATTATTGGAGATATTACTCAGCGGATTGGCAGGAGTTATCGCCTGGGAGTTGTTGCCCTTAGCCTGCCCAAGTGTATTGAAATATTGCCAGACCTGGTTGTCCACACAATGCATCTCGATGATTACCTGGTCTCCCGGGTTTATATAACTGCTGTCGTTAAAAAGCTGACGCTTGATATATTTTCCGTCCGACAAACGATCACTAAAATTAAAAGTCTGATCAATGGCCTGTCCGTTCACATATTCCGTAAACGTATAATAATTGGCGATCCCTGCCGGATCCTGAAAATTCGCCACCGCACTCGTACTTCTTGTTCCAAATATATCCGTGGTATAAAATGTTACAGAGTCAAGGTTCACTTTCTGAGGCATGGTCGATGAAGCGGTATAAGTCTGTCCGTTGGATAAAACATATAACTGATAGGTATGACCGGTTAACCCCTGCAATAGTTTTTGCGTAACATAAATCCCGGGCAGCAGTTCTTTCAATGAATCCGTAATACCCAGTGTGCTGTCCGTTATTTTCACTGTCGCACCGGTTATCGGAGGAAATATATTCGGGTCGCTGAAATTTACGGTTTGCGTGAGTTGCACCTGATAGGGTCCCGGAAGGTCGCTCACAATGCCTTCAATCACAATATTTGGATTGGCAGTGTTCAGATTTACATCGATAACTTTCGTGCATGAAAACAAAGCAAGGAATAATAAAAAGGGCCGTAAAAATCGGATTGTGTTCATGCCTAGAATTTAAAGTTGTAGGTAACGGAAGGAACCCAGCGGAACAGTGAAGTCTGCAATGCCTGCGTTTTTGCCGGATCATCGGGATCATTCCTAAACGTGATAGCGTAGGCATTCTCCCGGCCGTATACATTATATAGTGAAAAGGTCCAGCTACTCTGCCATTTTTTATGCTTTTTCCCTTCGATGGTGGCTGCAAAATCGAGGCGGTGATAAGCCGGCATGCGGTATGCATTTCTTTCCGTATAATAAAATGTTGTTTGTCCGTCAACCGCATATTTGCCGCTTGGAAAAGTGGCAGGCGTTCCGGTATTATACACCCAGTTGGAGGAGATCGTCCATTTTTTACTGAGTTGATAGATGCCTACCAATGCAATGTTGTTTGTCTGATCCTGCCTGGCCGGGTACCAGTCGTCGTGATTGATGCCATTGATCTGAATTTCTGTCTTCGACAAAGTATAACTGATCCATCCGGTGAAACGGCCCGTTTTCTTTTTCAGGAAAAGTTCCAGGCCATAAGCACGGCCCTGTCCATATAATAACTGCGATTCCACATCCGCATTGGCACGGAGTTCCGCTCCGTTCTTATAATCAATCTGGTTTTGCATGGTTTTATAATAAACCTCCGTTGAAAATTCGTAGTTGTTATCCATGAAGTTCCGGTAGTAACCCAGCGATACCTGATCAGCGATTTCGGGTTTCACATTCGGACTGCTTGGTATCCAGAGATCCGTCGGATTACTGGTAGCTGAATTGGAAAGGAGGTGAAGGTTCTGCACATTTCGCGTGTAGGAGGCTTTTATAGAACTGTTTTCAGTGGTTTGAACACTCACTGAAAAACGAGGCTCAAGATTAAAATAACTGGATACAACCTGCCCGCTTTCATAGGTCCTGGTTTGGGTGATGTCCCCCGCACTGTCATACGTATTAAATGTACCCGGGCCGGTAACGATAAATGATGAAAAACGCAGTCCGTAGTTAAATCTGACTTTATCCGATGCAGCAAATTCATGACTCACATAGGCCGCATTTTCAAAGGAATAATTTTTCTGAATATCGATCGAGTTAAAGTTTGAACCCGGCGTGGCATTCAGTACTGCGGGACTGATAATGTGACGTGTAACCTGGAATCCAAAATTGATTTTGCTGCTGCTGTTCACATAATATTGAAAATCCTGTTTTAAGGAAAGGTCTTCAATCTTGGATTTCAACAGCAGATCGTTTCCATTGGATGTCAGATCGATATTATAATTATAGTTGCTGTAAATGATGGAAGTGTTTGAAAAAAGACGGCTGTTGAACACATGATTCCAGCGTACGGTTCCCGTACTGTTTCCATAGTCGATGCTGAACTGACCGCCAATACCGAATACATCCTGTCCGAAATAACCAGAAAGATAAACCCGGTTATTCTGGTTGAACGTATAATTAGCCTTCATATTCAGATCATAGAAATAGAGGCTGTTATTATTGACGGTAGAATCGGAAGACAATTTGAGAAATACATCCGCATATGTTCTTCTGCCGCTAATGATAAAGGAACCCTTGTCTTTTACAATCGGGCCCTCTACCGTGAGCCGGGACGCAATCAGTCCCAGTCCCCCGCTCACATGATAGTCTTTATTGTTGCCATCGTTCATTTTGATGTCCACCACGGAAGAAAGCCTGCCGCCATATTCAGCCGGCATCGCCCCTTTGTACAATGTGAGGTCCTTGATTGCATCCGAATTGAATGCCGAAAAGAAACCCAGCAGATGGGAGGGATTATAAACCGTTGCTTCGTCGAGCAGGATCAGGTTCTGGTCCGCCGCTCCGCCACGAACATAAAAACCACTGTTGCCTTCACCGGCGGCTTTCACACCCGGTAACAACTGGATAGTTTTTAAAACATCCTTCTCTCCGAATATGACGGGCACGTTTTTGATATCACTGATAGACAATTTCTGAACACCGGCCAGGGGCCTGATCACGTTTTCGTTTCTTCTTTTTGAACTGACCACCACTTCCTGCAGTTCCGTCGTTTTTTGCTCCAGCTCAATCACCGTACTCATATTTCTGTCGAGCATGATTTTCACCGTGTCCTGACGGTATCCGGCAAAACTCGCAATCATCGTGTAAGTCCCGGGAGGCGCGGAAATGGAATAGAACCCATAGCTATTACTCATGGTTCCTGATTTCGGGATTTCCAGCAGGTACACCGTGCACCCGATCAACACTTCGCCGGATTTTTTTTCTTTTACAGTGCCGCTGACCGTGAACCTGGTCTGCGCCCGAGCAACATGAATGAATAAAAATGGAAATAAAAGAAGAAGGACGGATTTAGTTTTGGTCATCAAAGATGGCTATTTTAATATATATGTGAGCGCAGGGGCCGCGCTCAGGTTCAAACATAAATCCTTTAGCGCTTATGCATACATACTGTTAAAATATTGTAATAAAATTAACCTCTTCTTTACGCTGAACGCGTAACGCGTAACGCTTAACGCCTTCTTTCAGCCGACT
>Ga0193753_10003778_pt1 | contig 11060 bp, 11 predicted proteins | sample H1c2metaG_FD_144925 | JGI IMG/M metagenome (GOLD analysis project Ga0193753, IMG submission 144925) | Soil microbial communities from a riparian zone of the East river system, Colorado, United States - H1c2 | ecosystem: Environmental > Terrestrial > Soil > Riparian zone | place: USA: East... | reverse complement strand
TGTGGCGCTCGATCGGCGGTATTTCGCCGAGGGTCTGGCCGCCTGGGGCTCGCAGCTCGTGCAGCTCACGTGGGACACGAACATCGGCTTCGTGTACGACCGGACGACCCTGGCCCGCCTGCGAACCTTTACGTATCGAGGTGAAGGCTGGGGCCTGGCCGACGACGGCACGCGGCTCGTGATGAGCGACGGCACGCCCACACTGAGGTTTCTGGATCCGGCCACCTTCGCCGAAACGGCGCAGGTGCGCGTCCTCGACGGCGGCCGGGCAGTGGACCGCCTCAATGAGCTCGAGGTCGTCAAGGGAGAGATCTTCGCCAACGTCTGGCTCACCGACCGCATCGCGATCGTCGCGCCCGCCACCGGGCGTGTCACCGCGTGGCTCGATCTGGCTGGCTTGATGCCGGGACAATCGAATAGTGATGCCGTGCTCAACGGCATTGCCTACGATGCCGCGCACGACCGGCTGTTCGTGACTGGTAAACTGTGGTCCCGCATGTTCGAAGTTCGCGTGATCCGGCGGTGATGGCGGTCACCGCGCGCGCACACGCCAAGATCAATCTCGACCTCCGCGTGCTCGGCACGCGTCCCGACAGCTTCCACGAGCTGCGCACGGTGTTCCAGGCGATCGCCTTGCACGACACGGTCACCTGCATCCCGCGGGAAGGCCCGTTTGTGATCGAGTGCGACACAGCCGGCGTGCCGCTCGATCGCAGCAACCTGGTCTGGAAGGCCGCCGAGGTGCTGTGGCGATCGATCCGGCGGCAGGGGCCGCCTCGCGACGTGCTGGTGCGGCTCCAGAAGCAGATTCCGCTCCAGGCCGGGCTTGGAGGCGGCAGCGCCGACGCGGCGGCCATGCTGCTCGCGCTCGTGGCGCTGTGGCGCGTGCCGGTACGGGCCTCGCAGTTGACCGACATCGCGGCGACGCTCGGGTCGGACGTTCCGTTCTTTCTGTCCGGCGGCACCGCGCTCGGTTTGGGCCGCGGGGACGAGGTCTACCCGCTGGCCGACCTGCCCCGGCACTGGATCGTGCTGGTCATTCCGGGCTTCGGCGTCTCGTCGGCCGACGCCTATGCCTGGTACGACGCCGAGCGCGAAATGTCCCGGGGCTCGCTGGGCCGCGAACCGCAGTACGTCCCTGGGCCGTGGCCGTCGCGGGCGGCGCAGATGATCAACGACCTCGAGGCCCCGATCGCCCGGCACCACCCTGAGATCGACCAGATGAAGATCTCCCTGCGCCGGGTCGGGGCCCTGGCGGCCGCGATGTCGGGGAGCGGCTCGACCGTGTTCGGCCTGTTTCAGCGCCGAAAAGAGGCCGAGAACGCTGTAGCCCGGCTGTCGGGGGCCGGCTGGCGTGTGCTGCTCACGGAGTCGCTCGACCGGGACTCATACACTCGCAGCCAGCGGCCAAGGATGGGGAAGAAGCCGGGGAAGCCGGGGAAAATCAGCCCGTGAGCCTCCGGAGTCTTGCCGGAGCCGCAAGTCTCGACTACACTACGAGTTTGCGTTGGCCTTGCCAGACGGTTCCTAGCAGTGTGTGTGCTCCGGAGCCGGCACGAACAGAACTGGGGCGTGGCCAAGCGGTAAGGCGCGGGACTTTGGCTCCCGTATTCGGAGGTTCGAATCCTCCCGCCCCAACCAGTATCTTTTTGGCGCGCTTCGCGCGCGCAAGGCTCGTGTGAGACGACCGCTGAGCGGTGAAGGACTCGTGGCCACCGGGTATGGCGACTTGAAGATCTTTGCAGGCAGCGCGCATCCGCAGCTGTCCAAGGAGATCGCGGAGATGCTCGGCCTGCCACTGGGGCAGGCTCGTCTCCGGCGATTCCCCGACAGCGAGGTGTCGTTTCAGATCGACGAGAACATCCGCGGCGCCGACGTCTTCATCGTCCAACCGACGTCGAACCCGGTCGACCAGCATCTGATGGAGCTGCTGGTGATGATCGATGCGTTCCGCCGGTCGTCGGCGTCGCGCATCACGGCGGTGGTGCCGTATTACGGCTACGCACGGCAGGACCGCAAGGACAAGCCGCGCGTGCCGATCTCGGCCAAGCTGGTGGCCAATCTGCTGAGCGCGGCCGGCACCAACCGCGTCCTGACGATGGACCTGCACAAGGCGCAGATCCAGGGGTTCTTTGACATTCCGGTGGATCACCTGTTTGCGGCGCCGGTCATCATCGACTACTGCGCCCGGCTCCACTATGAAAACGTCACGATCGTGTCGCCCGATGCCGGCGGCGCCGAGCGCGCGCGGGCGTATGCCAAGCGCCTCGACGCGGAGCTGGCGATCGTCGACAAGCGCCGTACCGAAGACGGCACGGCCGAGGTGATGAACGTGATCGGCGACGTGCGTGGCCGCACCTGCATTCTGCAGGACGACATCATCGACACGGCGGGCACGATCCAGAAGGCCGCCCAGGCCCTGAAGGACTCGGGCGCCGAGCGGGTGCTCGCGTGTGCGGTGCATGGCGTGCTGTCGGGGCCGGCAATCGACCGCATCGAGAAGTCACCGCTCGATCAGCTGATCGTGACCAACTCGATTCCGCTCAACGAGGCGGGGCAGCGGTGCAAGAAAATCGTAGTGCTGTCGGTGGCGAGGCTCCTGGGGCAGGCCATCCGGAACATTCACGAAGAGACCTCGGTGTCGTCGCTGTTCGTCTGACACCGGGACGTTGAGACAGAAGAGTACGTAGAGGCGGGTCTTTAGGCCCGCCTTCGGGAAAAGGCAGAGAGATATGGACGCGACACTCGAAGCAATCCGGCGAACCGACACGGGAAAGAACGAAGCGCGGCGCCACCGCGCCGGGGGCCGGCTGCCGGCCATCGTCTATGGCCCGGGCAAGGATGGCAAGGCGCCCGAGGGCGTGAGCGTGACCGTGGACCCGAAGAGCCTGATGAAGATCATGCATTCGGAGTCGGGCGTGAACAGCCTGATCACCCTGACGCTGGATGGCACGTCCACGCAGGTGCTCGTCCGTGAGTACCAGCGCGACCCCGTCACCAACGCGCTACTGCATGCGGACTTCTACCAGCTCGCGATGGACAAGGCGCTCGTGGTAACGGTCCCCGTGACGCTCAGAGGCGAAGCCAAGGGCGTGAAGCTGCAGGGCGGCATGCTCGATTTCGTCACGCGCGAGATCGAGGTGGAATGCCTGCCGGCCGACATCCCCGAGCACATCGACGTGGACGTCACCAATCTCGAACTGCACCAGTCCATCCGGGTGCGCGACGTGTCCGCCGACAAGAAGTGGAAGGCGGTCACCGACGGCGAGACGATGCTCGTGCACGTCGTGGTGCCGAAGGCCGAGGAAGCGGCGGCGGCAGCCACCGACGCGGCGGCGGTCCCCACGACAGCGGAGCCCGAGGTGGCGAAGAAGGGCAAGACCGACAAGGACGACGAGAAAGACAAGGATAAGAAGTAGCTCCGGCGCGGGGGCTGGACGTGAGGCTGGTCGTCGGACTCGGCAATCCAGGGAAGGAATACCGAGAAACGCGCCACAACGTCGGCTTCATGGTGGTCGACGAGGTCGCGCGCCGGCATCAGCTCACCTGGGCAATGGCGCCGGGACAAGTGCCCGAGACGTTCGTCGCCAAGCGCTTCGGGTTGCCGGCGTTCTTGATCGCCAAGCCGCTGACCTACATGAACCGGAGCGGCGACGCGGTGGCGGCACTGGTTCGGTACTACGACATCGAGCTCGCCGACCTGCTGGTGGTGGTCGACGAGGCGGACCTGCCGTTCGGGAAGCTGCGGGCGCGGGCCCGCGGGTCGGCCGGCGGGCACAACGGGCTGAAGTCGCTGATCGAGCGGCTGGGCTCAAATGAGTTTCCCCGGCTGCGGCTGGGGGTCGGGCGCAGTGGCGCGAGGCGTGGCCTCGCCGATCATGTGCTCGGGAAGTTCGAGGCCGGCGAACGCGCCGATCTCGAGACGTTGATCACCCGGGCGGCGGATGCCGCCGAGATGTTCGCCGTGGAGGACATCGGCAAGGTGATGAACACGTACAACCCGGAAGCCACGGGACCGGATAACGACTGACTCCTTGCCGCTCGCAGATGCGGGCGGCCGTGAGATTCCGGCAGTTGTCGCAGGGGCAGGTCTTCAGGCCTGCCCAGGGCGGCAGCGGAATCGAGTCAACGTCCAGAAGGAGACGCATGACCAGGAAATACGAGCTCGTGTACATCGTGTCGCCCGAGGCGTCCGACGATCAGGTGACCGATCTGCACACGCAGGTGGAAGCCATCGTGCAGCGCATCGGCGGCGAGATTGAGAAGACGGACAACTGGGGGCGCCGCCGGCTGGCCTACGAGATCGGCCGGCACAAGGAAGGCACCTACGTGCTCGAGGTCATCCTCGGCACGGGCGACCTCATGAAGGAAATCGATCGGCGGCTCAAGGTCAGTGACCTCGTGATCCGCCATCTCGTCGTCCGTGTGGACGAAACGCAGGCCGTCATCGAGCGCCAGAAGGCTCGCCGCTCCGCCACGTCGCAGCGCCGCCGTGTGGCGCGCGGTCTGCCAGCCGATCGCCAGCCGGGCGAAGGCCAGCGTAACGACGCCGACGACGATCGTGACGATCGGTTCGACATGGGCAACGACCGCGGCGACCGGGGGATGGACCGATGAACGGACGAAAGAGCTTTGGTGCCAAGAAGCGCCCCGGCGCCGGCGCGCAGGGCAAGGACGGCCAGCGGCGTCCGATGTTCCGGCGGCGCAAGGTCTGCAAGTTCTGCTCGGACAAGATCGACGACATCAACTACAAGGACGTGAAGCTGCTGCTGCCGTTCGTGCCCGAGCGCGCCAAGATTCTGCCGCGGCGGATCTCCGGCACCTGCGCGCTGCACCAGCGCAAGCTGCGTGTGGCCCTGATGCGGGCCCGCCAGCTGGCGCTCATCCCGTACACGGCCGAATAGGCGCGCGGTAGCAGAGAAGAGGCACTGTCATGGAAGTGATTCTGAGAGAACACGTCGAGCACCTCGGCAAGCGCGGCGAGATCGTCAAGGTCGCCGCCGGCTACGGGCGCAACTACTTGCTGCCCCGTAAGCTGGCGCTGCTGGCCACCGAGGGCAACAAGCGTCACGTCGAGCGCGAGCGCAAGATCATGGAAGCGCGCGAGGGCGACGAGCGGGCGCTGGCGCAGGGCATTGCGACGCGCCTCGAGGCCATCGAGGTCGTGATCGCACGTCGCGTGGGTGACACGCAGCAGCTGTACGGTTCGGTGACGTCCGGCGACATCGTCGACTTTCTCAAGGCCAAGGGCTTCGAGATCGATCGCCGCAAGCTGATCCTGCCCGAGCCGATCAAGACCATCGGCGCGCAGATCGTTCCGCTCAAGCTGCACCGCGACGTCACCGTGTCGCTCAACGTGCAGGTGGTGAAGGAAGGGGCCGCGCCGCAAGCGCCCGCCGCTCCGACGCCCGCGGCGGCGGAGTAAGGGGCACGGAAGGGCTCTAGGCTCTGGGCTTTAGGCTTTGGGGCTTGTCAACGAATGGCCGGCGGTTCTCACCGCCGGCCGTTTTCGTTTGCGGGCGTTTCGCACCGTCAGGTGTTCTTGAGAGAGTGTCTTGGCCAGCCCTAAAGCCTAGAGCCCAGAGCCCAGAGCCTGTTATCGTGAGCGTCGATGGGCGCGTTCAGTTTCATTCCCGACACCTACGATACCGAGCGCCTCAAGACGCTCACGGTGTGGTCCCAAGTGCCCGACGAGCACATGGGCTTCCGGCCGGAGGCGCGCGCGCGTTCGCCGCTCGAGCATATGGTTCACCAGTGCATCAGCGAGGACGGGTGGATGCGGACAATGCTGGGCATCGACGTCGGCGTGCCGGCGCTGCCGGCGGAGGAAACGCGCCTCACCTTTTTGGCGCACTACGCGTCGGTCTCCGCCGCGCGTCTCGTGGCGCTGCAACGGATGCCCGACGCGTGGTTCATCGAACCCACGACCTTCTTCGACGTCACCCGCACGCGCGCGTGGGTGCTCATGCGGCGCTTCACCCACTCCTCGCATCATCGCGGTCAGCTCACGGCCTATCTGCGGATGTGGGGCCGGCCGCTTTTCTCCACCTACGGTCCGACCGCTGATACGGGCGGCTTGCCGAAGAACGGAGCCACTGTGGTGTACCGGTACGATTCAGTTGACGATCTGCTGGCGCGCGAGCGCGAGGGCGGTGCCGGGCCCGCGCTGCCCGGCGTTGGTGCGGCCTCACCCACCGAGCGGCCTGGCCGCTAGCGCGTGAATCCGCGCGCGGTCCGCCGGAAGTGAGTGCGTTGCGTCTCCTGATAGCTGGTGGCACGGGCACGTTGGGACGAGAGATCGTCCAGGTGGCCTCGGACGCGGGTCATGGCGTGCGGACGATGAGCCGCAGGCCCGCGCCGCCCGGCATCGGCAGTGCCGGTGACGTCACGTCTCAGTGGGCCAGGGCCAACCTGGTGACGGGCGAGGGCCTCGCCGACGCGGTGGCGGGCGTCGACGCGATCATCCACGCGGCGAGCGACCCGCGTGGTGATCTCACCGTTGACGAACACGGTACGCGCCGGCTGGCGGAGGTGGCGCGGACGTCGGGCGTGCGACACCTCGTCTACGTCTCGATCGTCGGCATCGACCGCATCCCGTTTCCCTACTATGCGCGGAAGCTGGCGGCCGAGCACGTACTGGCGGAAAGCGGCGTCCCGTTTTCAATCCTGCGGGCTACGCAGTTTCACTCGTTCATCGACATGCTGTTGGGCAGAGCGGCGCGCGCGGCGCCGCTCGTGATGCCGCTGCCGGCGGGCTTTCATGTGCAGTCGGTAGACGTCCGGGACGTTGCGCTCCGCCTGCTTCGTGCCCTCGACGACGGTCCGCTGGGCCTGCTGCCCGACTACGGCGGTCCCGAGCATCTGACGGCGTGGGAAGCGGCGCGCCGGTGGAAGCGGGCGCGCGGCATTCGCAAGCCGCTGGTGCCGTTCCCGTGGTTCGACCCCGCGTCGACAGCTTTTCGCGCCGGCCACAACACCCTCGCTGCCGACGCACGGCCAGAGCAGCGCGGACAGCTGAGCTGGAGTCAATGGCTGGCGAGACCGATCGCGACTCGGCCATACTGAGCGCGCGGTATCGCTTGCGCGCGTCCCAGGCGGGTCTCAAGACCCGCCTCTACGTACGAGTGATGCTTGCGTGCGCCCCGAGGCGGGTCTCAAGACCCGCCTCTACGTACGAGGTGGACTCGCGTGAAGCGATGGCTATGGGTCGTGTCGGCGATGATCGGTGCCGTGGGTCTCTGGGCGACGGTCGCATCTGCCGACACGCTCGTGATGAAAAATGGCACTCGAGTGTCGGGGCGGCTCATCGGCCTGCGCGGCGGCGTCTTCGAGTTCGAAGAGCAGCGAGGCAATCGCCGCCGCACGATCCGTGTGGAGCAGGTGGACGTCCAGACGATCGAGCTCGATCAGGCCGCGGCCGGGCCGCCGGGCGGCAATGACAACGGCGCCGGTGCGCCGCCCGCCAGCCGCCCGCCCGGGCTCCGAGCGCGCGAAGTGAACGTGCCGGCACGGACGCAGTGGACCGATACCGGCGTCAGCGTCCGCGTCGGTCAGACCCTCTATTTCGAGGCGAGCGGCCGCGTCCGCTGGGGCTCGAACCGGCAAGACGGCCCCGAGGGCGAGAGTGGCTCGCCGCGCAACAGCAACCGGCCGATCCCGTCGCGCCCGGCGGCGGCCCTCATCGGCCGTATCGGAGACGACGTGCCCTTCTTCATCGGCAGCGAGACGGTGGGCATCCGCGTGCGCAGGTCGGGCACGTTGTCGCTCGGTATCAACGATGACGTCTTCGACGACAACTCGGGTACGTTCCGCGTGACGGTGTACCACTAGTGCTACTCGTGTTCAGCTTCTGAGGTCTGCCAACCGATGCCCGACCTGTCATGGGATGCGTGGGGGCCGCTCGCGGCACGTTACAAACAGCCGCGCCCGCGGCGGATGCTGGCTCTCGACGGGGGGGGCATTCGTGGCCTCCTCACCCTGCAGGTCCTCGATGCGCTCGAACGCGCGTTGCGGGCGCGCCGGGGCGGTCAGGCGTCGTTCCGCCTGTGCCAGTTCTTCGATGTGATCGCCGGGACCAGCACGGGTGCCATCATCGCTGCCGGGCTCGCGCGTGGGATGTCGACGGCCGAGCTTCTTGCGTTCTACCGGGACTTCGGCCGCGAGGCGTTCACAAAGCGGCGGCTCTTCGACCGGTGGAAGTCGCTCTACGAGAACGGGGCGCTCCAGCGCAAACTGCAGGACACCTTCGGCACGGCCACGCTCGAGCCCGAACATCTGCAGTGCCTGCTGCTCGTCGTCGCCCGCAACGCCACGACCGACTCGGCGTGGCCGATCTCGAGCAACCCCTGGTCGAAATACAACGAACGTTCGCGCAAGGACTGCAACCTGCGCCTGCCGCTCTGGCAGATCGTGCGGGCGAGCACAGCCGCGCCGGTGTACTTTCCGCCAGAAGTCATCGAGTTCGACAAGGACGATCCTGCCAAGACGTTCGTGTTCGTCGACGGCGGCACGACGGCGTACAACAACCCGGCGTTTCTGATGTATCGCATGGCGGTGGAGCCTGCCTATGGCCTGGCCTGGGCCCGGGGGGAGCGGAACATGCTCATCGTGTCCGTCGGGACCGGCTCCTGCCCGTCGATCGGGCAAACCGCGGGCGACCCTGAGCAGAACCTCGCTGGCGCAGCCGTGCAGACCCTGTCGGCGCTCATGAGCCAGGCGGCCTTCGATCAAGATCTCAGCTGCCGCACCATCGGCCGCTGCGTCGCCGGTCCTCCGCTCGATCGGGAAGTGGGCGACCTTGTGCCTCGAGAGGAGAACGGGCGCCGCCGGCCGCTCAGCGACGACCTGGGCCGGGGCTTCCTGTACGCGCGCTACGACGCGCTGCTCACCAAGGGCGGCCTCGCCGGCCTGGGTTGCAACGATCTGGATCCGGCGGCCGTGAATACGCTCGACTCGGTGGAGTCGATGGCCGAGCTGGAGCAGGTGGGTCGCGCCGTGGCAGAGCACCAGCTCGACGTCACCGACTTCGGCCCCTTCCTCGACAGCTAGGCCTCCTCCAACATGCGCTCTTTCGTGGTCCGGCCGTTCGGCGAGAAGGAGGGCATCGACTTCGAGCGGGTCGATCGTGAACTGATTCAACCGGCCCTTCGGCGGCTCGTGCGGTTCGGCATCGAGGTGACGGGCGGCACGACCGTCGAAATCAACCGCGCGGGCAACATTCGGGAGGACATGTTCCGGCGGTTGGTTGTCGCCGATCTGGTGATCGCCGACGTCTCGATCCACAACGCCAACGTGTTCTATGAGCTCGGCATCCGCCACGCGTTGCGGCCCCGGCACACGTTCATGATCCGGACGAAGACGCCGCACCAGTTTCCCTTCGACCTGCAGACCGATCGCTACCTGTTGTACGACGCCACAAATCCGGCGGGCGTGAACGGCCGTGCGGTGGAGGAGTTGGCCGACGGACTGCGTTCGACGTTGGCTGCCGAGACGCCAAGCAGCCCGGTGTTCCAGTTGCTGCCGAAGCTGACGCCGCACGACCGCCAGGCGCTGGTGCGGGTGCCGCGCGATTTCGCGGAGGACGTCGAGCGCGCGCGTCGCGATCAGCAATTCGGCGACTTGCGGCTCTACGCTCAGGAAGTCACCGCACTCGAGTGGGACCAGGAGGGGCTGCGCCTGGTCGGCGAGGCCCAGTTCAAGCTGCGCGCGTACAACGGCGCGAAGGAGACGTTCGAGGCGCTGCGGAGAGCGGTGCCAGACGATCCTCGCGTCAACCAGCGGCTCGGGACGATCTACCAGCGGCTTGCCTTTGCCGAGCCCCCGGAGCGTCGAGAGGATCTCCTGGCACGTTCGGATCAGTCGATCGATCGCGCGCTGGCCAAGGCCGCCAACGCCGCCGACAGCGCCGAGGCGCTGGCGTTGCACGCCAGCAACGCCAAGTCACGATGGATCGACGAGTATCGAAACGCGCCCGCCGCTGATCGCCGCAGCGCCGCGCTGCGCTCCGCTCACCTGTCGCGGATGATCGACGCGTATCTGCGGGCCGTCGCGGCCGATTTCACCGCCTATTACGGTTCCATCAATGCCCTGGCCCTGCTGCAGGCGCAAGTCGCGCTGGCCCGGGCGCTGCCCGACGAGTGGACCCAGCTCTTCGACGACGATGCGCAGGCGGCCAGCGCCCTCGCGGCCAAGGAGCGGCTGGCGTCCCGGCTGACAGCGGCGTTGATGCTCGTGCTGAAGGTCGACGACATCATGCGGACGCTGGACGACGCGCCGCCCGATCCGTGGGCCAACGGCAGCCGCGCGGACCTGCAGCTGCTGTCGACGACCGCCAGGCCCCAGCGCGTCGCCCAGGCGTATCGCGAGGCGCTGAGTGGCGCCGCCTGGTTCGTGCTCGACGCCACGCGGCGGAACCTCACCGTCTTCAAGGAGCTCGAGCTGTTCGAGCCGAATGTCTCTGCCGCGCTGAAGGTCGTCGACGACGCGACGGCGTCGTCACGGCCGCCCCAGCCTGCTCCCGACCGGGTGCTCCTGTTCACCGGCCACATGGTCGATGATCCGGGCCGCGACCGCAGCCGCACCCGTTTCCCGCGGACCGACGAGGCCGAGGCGAAGGCACGCGCGTTGATCGCGGACGCGGTGAAGGCCGAGGTGCAGGAGGGCGGCACGATCGTCGGCATTGCCGGGGGCGCCTGCGGGAGCGACATCCTGTTTCACGAGGTGTGCAGCGATCTGGGCGTTGAGACCCGCCTGTTTCTTGCGCTGCCGCGCCAGCAGTTTCAAGTCGCGTCGGTCCAGCGCGGCGGACCTCGGTGGGTGGAACGTTACGAGAAGCTCTGCGACCGGCTGGTGCCGCGTGTGCTCCAGGAGTCCGAGGCGCTCCCGAACTGGCTGGTAGACAAGCCCGACTACGACCTGTGGCGGCGCAACAACGAGTGGATGCTGTTCAACGCCCTCGCGATGGGTGCGCGACGGCTCACGATGATCGCGCTCTACAACCCGACGCTCGATGCCGATGGCCCGGGTGGAACCGCGCACCTCATCGGCCTGGCGCGCTCGTG
>Ga0193753_10003777_pt1 | contig 11060 bp, 12 predicted proteins | sample H1c2metaG_FD_144925 | JGI IMG/M metagenome (GOLD analysis project Ga0193753, IMG submission 144925) | Soil microbial communities from a riparian zone of the East river system, Colorado, United States - H1c2 | ecosystem: Environmental > Terrestrial > Soil > Riparian zone | place: USA: East... | reverse complement strand
CTTTCCGCTCATCAGCAGACAACTGGACACGATACTTTTTCATGTTTTTTGTTTCCCTTATTTACATACCCAGCATAGCGGACACTGGGGGTGGTGTGCAAGGTTAGGCGGGATGGGGGACTAGTTTCGGTGGCGTTTCATTAGTTTCTTCCGTCACAATGCCGTCGATCCATTTCGGGGTATTTGCTGGATCGGTAGTAAATTCAAAAACTTCTCTCACAGATTTATCAATAATTATAGTAAGTTTTTTGTCTCTCATCAGATATAACTATACAACATTTACCCCTTAAAACTACTTATCTTTGCTGATAATAGGCAGTATCACGGTAATTAGTTCATCTGCTTGCTTTTGCTGCTCTGCTTTTTTCGGCGCACCACGCTTTTTAGTTCTCCTAGCAAATGCTACTAGAAGGCCAATAAATAGCAGGATCAGTAGTAGAGGCATACAACTATCCTAGCACTAACAGACAAGCCCTAGACGCTCCTAATACCTTTCAGAGAGCATTGGAGGCTGTTCACTTTTACGTTAGTCCGAGAGTCGGTAAGGCTACATAAATTTTTCTCCCAAGTATCGTAGTAAATCGTACTATATCTGTCTTAGGTTATAGTCATGGTACACAAGTCATAACCGATAAAATCAAAGAGATTGCGTCACTGAGTTACGATAAATTTTAGACGTTATTTTTGATCTGTATGAGTGTAAATTTTTTTCGGCCATAACTGCTTACATTAATAGGAAAATTATTGTATAATAATGGTAATAATTTACAGATATGAAGCAAGGCAGCACAAACCGTAAGAGGCGTACTAAAGTCCTCATTAGCGAGGCTGAACTTGCTGGCGTCCAAGAAAACCATTCCTTTACATCTGAATACTACAACAAAGCCTTTAGCAAAGCCGAGAGAAGCGTTAACGATCTGACCGAGTACTTCTCAAATATCAGTACTGGCACGAAACGTATACTGCCCAAAGAAAAGCGACGTTACGTCATATACTTGCGTAAGTCTACCGATGACGAGTCCAAGCAAGTTCGCTCACTTGAAGATCAGAGGGCAGAGTGCCTAAAACTGGCTAGAAATGTACTGGAAATAACTGTCCGTGAAGAAGATATTTTTGTAGAGAGTGCATCGGCCAAGACCTCTGGCAACCGTCCTATCTTTGATGATGTGTTACAAGGATTTAGAACTGGTAAGTATCACGGGTTAATCTCATGGTCGCCAGACCGTGTTTCCCGCAACATGAAAGAAGCTGGTGAAGTGATTGAGATGATTGATCACGAAGAGATACAAGACCTTCGCTTTTGCACTTACCATTTCGAGAACACGCCGAATGGAAAGATGATGCTTGGTATTCTATTTGCTACCTCTAAGCAGTACTCCGATAAGTTATCAGAAGATGTAAAGCGTGGCACTGACGGTAATGCTGTAGAGGGTCGCTACAATGGCGCACTAAAAAAAGGCTTTTATGTAGACCCGATCACGAACTACTTCTTCCCCGATGACTACAACTGGAACTTACTACGAAAAGCTGTGGACATGAGACTGTACGAAGGTGCAAGTAACACCGACATTGCAGACTTCTTGAAAGCAGCTAAACTTACTGAACGTAAAAGCCAAGATGAAGCGCCAAAGCTCGTAGCAGTGACCAAGCAAATGGTAGGCAATATCTTTGCTGACACCTTTTATTTCGGCCTATACAAGTACGGCGATAAACTGGCAAATCTTATAGAGTTGTATAATTTCAAGCCACTTATGACGGCAGACGAATATATCCTGCTCAATGGCGAAGTTGCAAGAGATTTTGGCAGAGCAACATCAGTAAAAACCAATCGAAATAAACGGCTAGATTATGGACTGTTAAATAACAAGGTCATCTGTGATTACTGTGATGTACCTATGCAGTTCCAACATACAGAACTAAAACGTGGCAAAAACACTGGCAAGTGGCTTATTAGTTTTTATTGCCGCAATAAAGCCTGTATACGCCACGACAAGGCAGAGCAAAAGAAACAAGGCATTGAGAAATTAACCAAGAGCATAAGGGCTAAGTACGTTTTAGCTGGTATTGAATGGCAGTTACGCCATATGACCGTTAAGAGCGAACAAGCCTACCGTATGTACATAGATAAGCTCAACGTACAGATCGCTACCGACAAAGCCATACTTAAACGTAAACTTTCCGAGGCAAAACAATCTCTACGAGGTAACGAGCAACAATATGCCCGTTACCAGAACTTCCAAGTTAACAGCCCTGCCGAATACAAGAAGTACCATGAGGGCAAACTAGAGCAGTATCAACAGCTCATACGCCTAGATACAGATGCCATCGAAGATGACAAAGCAGCTTTAGCTAAGCTCAGTACAGCATTACCAACCGAGGCAGAGTTCTACGAACTTATCAATCTACATCTGTTAGACCTACTCGAAACGAAAGACATTATCAAATTAGATGCTATTTGCAACGAACTAGTGTCGAACCTACGGGCAGGAAACAATTCTACCCCTGTTATAAAACTAAATCCACCATACAATTTGCTGGTGGATTTAGCCGAAATATCTTCTGGTCGGGGTGAAAGGACTCGAACCTTCGACCTCCGCGTCCCAAACGCGGCGCGCTAGCCAACTGCGCCACACCCCGTCGTCGGTGTGTAATGGTTAGGTGGCCAATTTGTCGGCAAAACAAGTTTGCCCGACAAAAAAGGCCACCTAACCAAGCCACCTCCTCTACAAAATCGCGAATCCTCTCGCGATTTTGGCTGGAAGCTGACAAGCAGCTGAAGCTGCTTGGATTAGTTACATTTTGTTAAGGATGCTGGGGCGATTGCTGGCAAAACAAGTTTGCCCGGCAAATCTAGCTACTCTAGCCACCAGAGCAAAATCTCTTCTTCAAAGCGCAAATTGTTTCGCACTTTTGACTCTCACTTTTGACTCTACGTATCGAGCCTATTTTAACAGATTAGGCTCAGGGATCAAACTCTCGTTGTGTAAGGGAAACTACAGATAAGAGTTCATATCGCGGCACTAGTGTATTGAATCTATTACCTTATTCAGCTTATTTGGAGATAACTTGTAAATTGCTTCAGTACGTAGATTTCCTCCGACGTCGATTGTTATGAGTTCAGTTCTGTCGAACATGCTGCGAGGAATATCCTTGTGGTTCGCTGTCATTAGCAACATATCATGTGCACGATATTTATAGGCAACGGTGCAGAGCAGGGCATCCGTGTAGCTGGGGCCTTTTTCGTTGGGGGCAGAGAAGGCTTTGGCGTACGCTATTTTAAAAACCTGTTCTTTTTCCAAAACTTCTTCGACTCTGTTGAGTACTGTAACATTCAGCCCCTTAATGAATTCTTGGCGCTCGTTATATCCGATTATGGAGTTAGAGTTTCGTGTAAATTCATATACGACAGATGGTATGGTCATAAGGCTGCAGCCACTGCCGGACAACTTAGAGACTAAACCAAGAAACTCATCTGACTTTGATGCATTGATGCATACGGTAGTATCCAGTAGCAAGTAAGCGCTGCTAAGCTTTGCCGCTAGTGTGGGAGTGTGCTGTAGGTTCAATGGAATAGTCCTCAACGGTCTTGCGGATTTCTCTCGCCAGCTTCTTTAGCTTGGTCGTATCTGGTTTTGATTTTTTTTTACGCGGTAGAGATTCGGAGTAATTCGGGGTATTTATACGCTTCTCAAGCTCTCTGATCTTCTTTTCATTAATCATGGCAACTTATCCCCCTTCAGCAATAAGTATAGCAAAGCAAAGTGCTCCTCTCGAATAACCACAAGGCGTGGTCTTTGCTATCATAAGCATATGAAAGTACATGACAAATCAGTTTTCTACGAGTACCTAAAACAGAACAAGTACATGACCTTGGCTACTGCTAGCAAGGACGGCAAGCCAGAGGCAGCAACGGTTGAATACGTCATTGATGGTGATGACCTCCTGGTCAACACTTATGTGCATTATAGAAAATTCAAAAACTTAACGACCAATCCGTTTGTTGCCTGTGTGGTGACAATGGGCGATGAAAAGACGCTGCAACTTGATGGTAAAATCAGGCTGCTTGAAGGTAGCGAGGCAGCTGACGCCAAGCAAAAAATGCTTACCGCAGAACCCGACTTTAAAGACTTTTTCAACGACAAGGATACGCGGTTCTTTAAAATCACCCCGACCTGGCTGCGCCTGCGGGACTACACCAAAACCCCCATGGAAGAGCTCGAATATACGCCATAAGCTGAGGGGCCATCTCTTGAATCTTTGTTATACTTTCTATAAGGCAAAAAACAAAAAGGTACGCATCATCATGGAACCACAAAACAACTTACCACAGAATCAGGCACCCATCCCCCAGGATGGGCCGACCTTTAACCCGGTCAATACCAGCCAAACCCCGGCATTGGCACCCAAAAATAAACCGCGCCGCAAAAAGATCATCACTCTAGTTGTGATCCTGCTGGTCGCCGCTGCGGCAGCCGGGGCCTGGTCCTACCAGAACCGCGACAAGCCTCAGCCAGCAACATCTACAAATAATCAGCCAGTTCAGCCCGCCACGCCCGAGTTGCAGCCTAGTGCGCTGTCCTACGCTGTGGGGAGCCCCCTTGAGGCGCAGGCCAGTTTCCGTCTAGGTAAACTAGGCTCCGATGCCTACACCGTATCCCACACTCTTCCCAAGAAAGTGTACATATCCAAAAGCGTGGTGTACAAAAACCAAGTGGTGGTGGTGACATCTGGTGGTGATGGCAGCAAAGAAGGAGTGAATGTTTTATACAGCAAAGACGCCGGCAAAACCTTTACCAGCCTATTTGCAGGGGGTGCCACGACCGGCAACGCTCTTGGCGACCAGGTTACAGATATCAAGTTTTCTGACGACGGCAAGAAGCTGGTCATGGGCTACCTGCCAGCAGCCCGCACTCTGAACACGGTCAAGGAGTTAGATCCCGCCACCAAGGCAACCCGAGATTTATTCAGCACCAAGGAAATAGGCGTATTCATAGAAGCCTACAGCCCCGCAAAGAAAGAAATACTGTACTTTAGCGGCTGCTACAACTGCGATGGCAATAAACAGAATAAACTGCTGAAGAGAGACCTTGCCACAGACAAAGAAACCGTAGCCTACGAAGACAGCGCACGATACGGTATGGAAACTGTAGTAAACCACGACTTGTCCAAGGCCCTGATTCTGAAAGGCAGCGACGGAAGCGAAGGAATAGGCGGTGGTTCGCCGTATGATCTGGTAGAAGTTGACCTAAAAACCAAGGCAACCACGGCTATCTTTTCCAACTACAAGTCTGGCTACCCAGCAGTCGGATACCTGGATGGGTCAGACGCGGTGTACTACACCAAGGGCAAGGATTTGTACCAGCACAAAAAAGGCGGCGATGCGGTGTTGTTTAGCAGCCCCCAGGAATTGCTGAGTGTGCATTTTGTAAACGATATTACCGCCGTGACAACCAGCGGCACTTACGAAAAAAGCACAATTTCCAGCATCGACCTCAAATCCAAAAAGGCCACTCGTCTGCTGGGCGGCGACGAAAACACCACCATCTTCGGCGTCACCTGGGAATAATTCAAGCCAACCGACCCTGATCTACCTGCGCCTCGTCATTCTGGACTTGGTTCATAAAATCCAATCAGGAGAAGTGATTTCTGGATGCTGGTCCGACTGACGTGATAATAGCAATACAGTATTATTTACGGAATATATACTTTATAGTATAATACATATTCTATGAATCGAGCTATGGGCATGAATGAAAGCCAAGCTAGTGTTTTGCGCGACGGCACTCTGACCGCGATTACTTCTGGCATGGCGGGTAGATACCACTGTGCTTTGAGGGTGGGGTCTGAAAGATTGGACAGGCTTGCTGCTCTTCCTGACGATCCGTTGGTGGATAGATTTCGTACGCAAGCAGAAGCGGCCCGGCCAGCTGTTACAGCAGAGACACCTTTGGCATTCAAGCTTAAACCCAGCAACATGGCAGCTGGTGTACATGCGGTAAAGGTGGACCCCATTACAGGGGCTGAAGTACCCTGTTCTGACGTTCAGATTGGTTTAGTTGGCGGTTTGGCTGGTGAGGGACAACCGACTGGCGAGTTCACCGTAGAAGATCTTGACCTAGCGGTTGGAGGCTTGCAGAAGCAACAGCAAGTTGGGCTTACGTACGGTATGGATGGCTCACCCTTCCTCAGAAATCCCTAGACTAACAAGTATATTATTACTTCTTCCGGCAGATGAAGAACGGACGCCAGTTGGGGTCGGTTGGTTCCAGGTTGCGGACATCTATGATGTCTTCGACGGTAAAGTTCTCCTCTAGCTCTTTCTGGATGTCTTCTACCGGGAATGATACTTCGGGGATGACTTCTTCGTGCAGCACAAACTGGTTTCCCTGTTGGTGCTGGAAGATCTTTACCTCCCAGTTGAAGGATTTGTCGGCGGGCTGCACGTCCATCACCATATAGTCAGCGCCGATTTGCTTGCTAAAGGATGGGCTGTCGGCCAGCCACTCTAACCGCTCAGGGGTGTTGGTGTCAAAGATAAACAGCCCACCGTCCTGCAAGTGTTCATGAACGGCCTGGAACATGCGCCAGTCGTTCCACTCCAGGAGGTGATTTACCGAATCAAATACGCATAGGATGACATCAAACGTTTTGCTCAGGCTGAAGGTTGACATGTCGCCGACCTTCAGTTGGGCCTCTGGCATTTTTGCCTTGGCAGTGGCGATCATTTCTGGCGACAGGTCCAGGCCGGAAACGGTATAGGTGCTGGATAGCTCATGCATAATCATGCCGGTGCCGCAGGCCAGTTCCAGAACAGTCTGGGCTTCTGGCGCCTTTTCTATCAGCAGCTTTTTGAGGAATGTAACCTTGTCGGACATATCACCCATGGCGGCATCATAAAACGGTGCAAAAACGGCATAACTGGACATTTATTGGATACCTCTGTTGGTTAGGGGGCGGTTTTTCTATGGCAGTGGCGGCTGACGGGCCGCCGGTCATTTTACGCTCTAGTAAATTGTATCACCGAACAGTCATGACTTTACTTTACTTCAGGTAAGTCGTTCTCCGGGTGGGCTTTGCTGCAGTATTTTTTGGCCCATTTTTTGAGTTCCTGGATGGCAGCTTTTAGCTCGTGAGCCTTTTCGGTTAGGCGGTATTCGGTGCGGGGCGGGAACTCTTTGTATTCGCGTTTTTCTATCAAGCCTGCGGCTTCCAGCATGTGCAGGCGCTGGGAAAGAGTGCGGGGGTTGATGCCGTGGGTGTTTTTCTGGATGTCTATAAACCGGCGGGGTTGGTCAAACAGGCACAGCAGGACCAGTCCGGACCATTTGTCGCCCAAAATACCAAGGGCGGTTTTGAATTCGGCGTATTCCTGGGGCGTTTTTTTCAAATGATGATTAGCGGGACACATATAACTTTATTGCGATGCTTTACATAGTATAGTCACGTGTGTATAGTATCCTTCATCACTATACAAAGTATAGTATAGCATAAATCCCTCTGGTTGTAAGAGGCTGCTGTACGTATCAAAAGGAGAGCCCTATGGCCATTAAACTGTTCAAAACAAAAGACTACGTGCCAGAAAAGGTCTACGCCCGGCGGTGGTGGATCCTGAGTGTGCTGTGTTTGTCGCTGCTGGTGGTTATGATTGGCAACACGTCGCTGAACGTGGCTTTGCCGGTGCTCAGCCGGGAACTGAATGCCACAAATTCCCAGTTGCAATGGATGGTAGACGCTTATTCACTGGTCTTTGCCGGGCTGCTGTTTACGGCAGGAGCCTTGGGTGACAGGTTTGGCCGCAAGGGGATATTGCAGATTGGATTGGTGCTGTTTGGACTGGCGTCCGCCTATGCGGCATTTGCGGCCGATACCGCCGGGGCACTGGTGGGTGCACGGGCGGTTATGGGCATGGCTGGGGCGTTTATCATGCCTGCTACATTGTCCATCCTGACAAACATTTTTCCGCCAAAGGAGCGGGCCCGGGCAGTGGGCATCTGGAGTTACCGGTGCGGGTGTGGCGCTTGGACCGCTGCTAACCGGATTTGTGCTGGAGCATTTTGCCTGGCCGGCGGTCTTTACCATAAACCTGCCGGTTATACTTCTGACTATCCTGGCGGTTGCCCTACTGGTACCGCGGACGGCTGACCCCAAGCACACCAGCCTGGATCCGGCTGGGGCGGTACTGTCTATTGCCGGGCTGAGCGCGGTCGTCTATGCCATTATCGAAGCCCCGGTACATGGCTGGCTGGCCGGAAGCACACTGGCAATCGGTGCCTTTGGATTGGTATCGTTGGCGCTGTTCGTGTGGTGGGAACTGCGCGTCAAGCACCCCATGCTGGATGTTCGGCTGTTCAAACTCCCCGCCTTTGGCATCAGCGCGCTGTCTTTGACGCTGGTGTTCTTTGCCCTGATGGGGATGTTCTTTAATCTGGCTATGCTGATGCAGCTGATTTATGGTTTTTCGCCGCTTTCATCTGCGGTCAGGATGCTGCCGGTGGCCTTTACCCTGATGATTGCAGCACCGCTGTCTACCCCGATAGCGGCCCGCTTTGGTAAGCGGCGCAGTGTGGCAGCCGGTATGTTGATTGTGGCTATTGGCACGGCGCTGCTTTCCATGGTAGCTGTTGACTCGTCCTACATAAACGTTGTGGTGGGTATGGTGGTGATGGCCTTTGGCATGGGAGTGGCCATGTCGCCTACCACCGATCTGCTGATGTCGGCTGTTCCGCGCGAACGCGCCGGTATGGGATCGGCCATGAATGACACAACCCGGGAACTGGGTGGTGCGCTTGGCATCGCCGTGCTGGGCAGCCTGGGTGCTTCACAGTACAGCGCCAAAATTGCTCCGGCTATTGCCAGCCTGCCCGAGGCGGCCAAATCCGCCGCCGAACAGTCGCTAGCTGGTGCTATGATGGTTGCTCAGCGTATGGGAACGGAGGGCCAGCCCCTATTGGTAGCAGCCAAGGACGCTTGGATGAGCGGGTATCACCGGGCATTTCTGACTGGCACGGTACTGATAGTGATTGCTGCAATTGTTGCCTATATTGGTTTGCCGGATAAAGCCGCTGATCACATTCCAGAAGAAGGTAACTTTGAAGTTTAGGGCCTATAGACACCGCACCCTGACCTACCACAACTTGCCTGCCCTCACCGGCTGAAATTGCTTTTTATGCCTTCACCCATATCCTTCTAGGTTATTGGGGTAAAGCGTTTGAGCTGTTTGCCTTCCCATTCTACGTCTTCGATCCAGTTCTGTAGGGGGCGAATGAAGGTAAGCTTGTCGCCATACTTGTTCGCGTATTGGGCCTGATAGATAACGCAGACTTCGTTGGTTTCTTCGGTGAGGGCCAGGTTCAATACTTTATAAGGTTTGCTTTTGTAGTGCATATACTGGGCACCCACGGTTACCAGCCGAGCAGCCTCTGCTAGTCTTTTTGATAGTTCTTCCTGTGATAGCCGTTGCTGCATAAGTTTATTGTCCGGGGTCAGACCGGTGGGATTTTTTCCGGAGGCGGAAAAGCAAGATTGTTCCAGCAAGTATCATGACTGCTGGGATACCTATAGCAAGGGCTTGACCGGTGTTAACCAGCCCGTCGTCTGTTCCTGTAGCGGCGCCGCAGACACTGCCGGCACTGTACGCACCGGCACTGTACGCACCACAGTTATAGTCGGCAGCATGGACAGTATGAATGGATGTCGTTGCAAAAGTGAAAGCCAAGGCAGCGATCACAGCCACTCGGCACAACATATACGAGGTTCTTTTAACCATAATTACTTACAAGTATATCAGACGGCTAAGACAATAAAAGTGGGCAAAAACAGTTGCAAATAAAAATAAGCGGTTTTATACTAAAAGAAATATAAGCCAATAAAGCGGTTATTTAAATAAACAGCAACAAATAAACACAACAAAAGGGTGCAAAAATGAAAGAACAAATAGACCAGCTATTACATAAAGAAATGTCCCGCAAGGAATTCTTGCAGCACATTGTTTCAGCTGCCCTCATTCTTTTTGGAATCAGCGGCATACTCAAGGCGTTGTTGCAGCAGCAAGGCAAACAGGGGCGCAGCATGTCAGCCGGATATGGCAGCAGTGCCTACGGTGGCGCAAAGAACAACGGCTGATTCCCGGCTCTCATATACTAGATACTCCGCTCAGCGTGATGGGCCGTGCCTGCCTTGCCCGTCAATTGCTATGGTCTATGCATGGCCGGGTGTAGCTGGAGGGGGATTGCGCTAGTGGTTTTGTGGTATACTTTAGGTAAACCAATAAGGAGAAGAAATGTTTGGATTAGGAATGGGCGAACTGATAATTATCTTGGTTATCCTGCTGCTCTTGTTCGGTAGCACCAAACTGCCAAAACTTGCCAAGAGTATCGGTGAATCAGCCGGAGAACTACAAAAAGGATTTGACGGCGCAAAGACCGCTAGCACCAAATCTGCCAAAAGTAAATCTGGCTCAAAGCCAAAAGCTGCTAGTTAGAGCAACATAGAAAAGATAGGGAGCGGGGTGTATGGGGCCGCGGCAAGAGTCCAGTTCAAGTCCCTTTGCAGGTACGAAAAGCTTGCCTTGGTGGTGCTATCTGGTAGTTGTCGTGTCAAAGCGTATCCGTAGATACGCGGCAAAACGGATAGTGCACCAAGCATGCTTTGCATCAGAAAAGAGGGCTTGGAGTGGACTCTAAAAAACAAACCTTTGCTGACCACATATACGAACTGCGCAAGCGCCTCATGTGGTCGCTGCTGTTTGTGATGATTGGCGCTGGGATAGGCTATGCCCTGAACGACGCCATCCTTACTATTTTGCAGCAGCCTTTGCATGAAAAGCTGTACTACACCACACCCACCGGCGCCTTTAGCTTTATCATAAAAGTGTGCTGTGTTTTCGGGTTTGTGGTGTCGCTGCCGGTGGTGGTGTACCAGGCCTTTGGCTTTTTTGAGCCGTTGGTGCCTGTTCGGACCCGGCGGTCATTTGTGGGGTATGTTTTTGTGTCGGTGCTGCTGGCGTCGATGGGCATTGCTTTTGCTTATTTCGTTAGTCTGCCGGCATCGCTGCGGTTCCT
>Ga0193753_10003776_pt1 | contig 11060 bp, 7 predicted proteins | sample H1c2metaG_FD_144925 | JGI IMG/M metagenome (GOLD analysis project Ga0193753, IMG submission 144925) | Soil microbial communities from a riparian zone of the East river system, Colorado, United States - H1c2 | ecosystem: Environmental > Terrestrial > Soil > Riparian zone | place: USA: East River... | reverse complement strand
GCTTGATGCATGCCGCCGGTACCTCGAGGTCTCGTTTACGTCAGTGATCAGGCGCGCGGCATTGGTCGTGTGCGGCGTCGCGTTCCGAAGAATGCACCGCCGCGGTTCCATTACGTAAGCCCCTCGGGCCGTCGCATTCGTGATGCCCGGACGCTGGCGCGCATCGCTGCGCTTTCCATCCCGCCGGCTTACGAAGATGTCTGGATCTGCGTGAGTCCGCGCGGCCATCTGCAGGCCACGGGGCGCGATGCGCGCGGCCGCAAGCAGTACCGATACCACCCGGACTGGACGCGCGCGCGGGGCGACCACAAACACTCGCGCATGCTGAGCTTCGGCAAGGGCTTGAGCCGTTTGCGCGCCGGGCTGCGTCGCGACCTCGAGCGTCCCGGCCTGCCGCGCGAGAAGGTGCTGGCGCTCGTGGTGAAGCTGCTCGATGCGACGCAGGTGCGCGTGGGCAATGCCGAATATGCGCGCAGCAACGGCAGTTTTGGCCTGACGACGCTGCGCGACCGCCACGCGCGCTTCTCGCGAGGCAAGGCGCTGCTGCAGTTCCGCGGCAAAGGTGGGGCCGAGCACGAGGTGCTCGTCGATGACGCAAAACTCGCGCGGCTCGTGCGTCGCTGCCAGGAATTGCCCGGTCAGGCGCTGTTCCAGTACCTGGATGACCAGGGCGATCGCCATGCCATCGACTCAGGACAGGTGAACGACTACCTGCGCGAACGCATGGGCGATGAGTTCACCGCCAAGGATTTCCGCACCTGGCATGCCACGCTGCACGCGCTGACGTTGTTAGCCCGGACGCGCGTGCCCGAAAAGCAAAGTGAGCGCGCCCTGCGCCTTTGCATCAATGCCGTGATCAAGGACGTGGCGGCCGGTTTGCGGAATACACCTGCCGTGTGCCGCAAGTCGTACATCAACCCCGCGGTGTTCATCGCCTGGCAGAACGGCGAGCTGCGCCGGCGCGCCGCGCGAGGAAGCCCGGCAAAGGCGCTGTTGAAGCTGCTAGGCCGGGCGCCGCGCGTTCACGCCTGAACAGCGTCCCTGCTTTACCAGGCACCCGCGCGAACGATTCCAATCCCGCCGTGCGCTTGAAGTAGGTTCCGAATCCGATCTCTGCGTCCTGGCAAGCGGTGACCGAGGCACGACGCTGACGCTCCACCACCGAGCTCTGTCCCCGTTTGCTAGGAAACGGTGAATGTCCCCATTAAGCCGCGGCGGTGTCTTCCACTTCGCTCATCGAAAATTCCATGAGCGCGGTGAATGCCTCGGAGGCGCTCGGGTAGCGCTCCTCCGGCTTCTTCGACACCAGCCGCTCGAGGAGCCGCTGATGCTGCGCCAGGTTCTCCGGCAGCTTGGGAATGGGCGCGTTCTTGTGCATTTCGAACAGCCCGACCAGCGAAGCCGCGGCATACATGCGCTGCCCGGTGAGCAATTCGTACAGCATCACGCCCACGCTGTAGAGATCGGACCGCTCGTCGGCGGTGCCGCCGAGCGCCTGTTCGGGCGACAGGTAGTAAGGCGTGCCGATGACCACGCCGGCGAGCGTCTTCGCCACCGGGTCGGCGTCGTTGCGCGCACTGCCGAAATCCACGAGCGCGATGGTGCCATCCTCACGGAACATCACGTTCGCGGGTTTGAGATCGCGGTGAATGATGCCGGCCGCGTGCACCGAGGTGAGCGCCGAGAGAATCGAGCCGATGATGATGAAGGATTCCTCGACGTTGGGGCGATCACGCGCCACGCGCGCGCGCAGGTCACCGGCGGGGAAGTACTCCATCACGATGTAGGCGTGGCTGTCGGTGAAGCCATGCTCGAACACCTTGGCCACGTAGGGGCTGTCGATGCTCGAGGCCGCAAAATATTCCTGCACGAAGCGCGACAACAGATCCGAGTCGCCGCTGCCTTCACCCTTGAGGATCTTGAGCACCACCTGCTGCTTGTCACTCACGCGTTCGCAGAGGCAGACATTGGCGGTGGCGCCGCTGCCCAGAGGTTTGACGGGCGTGAAGCCCTGGATGCCGGCGGACTTGAGCACGGCTTCGGCGTCGGCCAGGCGCCTGGCTTCGGCACGGGCAACCACGGCCGCGCTGTCGACCGGGGCTTCCGGCTGCGTCGATGATTTGTTCTCGAATTTCGGAATCGGCTTGATATCGGCGGCCGCCGCGGGCCGGCTCTCGGCCTTGCGTTCGACGATGGGCGGCGCTTTGACGTCGATCTCGGCCGGGGGTTTGTGTCGTGAAGGCTCGGGCAGCACGCGCACGAGCTTCGGGAAGTTAGGCTTGGTGCGCAGCTCCGACAACCAGAGCAGGCCTTCCTTGCGCAGGTACTCATCGTCGATGAGCAGGTGCGCGTAACGATCCCAGCGGAAATCCGCGGGCGGCTTGCCGTAGGCCGCGAGGTCGTGCACTTCGAGCTTGGCGGTGGGCCATTTGGCGAGAGCGAGACGGCGGGCCCGGTTAACGAGCCCGCTGGCGTGTCGCATGATGAGTATGCGTTCTGTCATGAGTGAAAACTTCCGTGCTTCACTTCGTGGTGACCGTGTGCCTTTCGATGATGGCCCGCAGCTTCATTTCGTCGACGGGTTTCGTCAGGTAGCCGTCGCAGCCTGCCATCGTGCCGCGGATCTTGTCGAAGGTCTTGTCCTTGCTGGTGAGCATGACGACCTTCATGAGGTTGTTGTCCTTGTTCTTCTTGATCATCTTGCAGACGTCGTAGCCGTCCATGCCGGGCAGCATCACGTCGAGGAAGATCATGTCGAAATGCTGCTTGGAGATCTTGAACAGCGCTTCTTCGCCCGAGGAGGCGAACTCGGGCGCGATACCGTACGGCTGCAGCTTGTTCTGCAGGAACGTGCGCATCAGCGGGCTGTCGTCCACGGCCAGCACGCGGAAATTGTGTTCTTCGTGGCGCGGTGTCGGAGCCGAGGAGATGGGCGGCACGGGGATCGGCGGCGGAAGCGGCGCGAGAGCAGGCGCGGCAGCGGCCGGCACGGGCGCCATGGGCGGCGGCACCATCGGTGCGTCGGCGATGCGTGCCGCGGCCGGCAGCGATGCTGCCAGCGGCGAAGGATTCTGCACCACGCGCAGGTTGGCGCGCGTCGCAGCGGTCGGTGCCACAGCGGCGGATAGTGCCGAAGGCGACAACGGCGTCACGCCGCTGGCGGCGAGTGCGGCAGCCGACGAGAGGATTTTCTCCGCCGGCGTCTTTTCGACTGGCTTCTCGCTCAGGATCTTTTCGACCGATTTCTCGGGGACGGGCTTCTCGTTCAGCGACCGCTCGAGCGGCGGTGCGACATTCGGCTGCAGCGTCATGCTCGGCAGAACGGTGGCCGCGGGGGCGGCTGCCGTCATCGAGCTGGGCAAAGTGCCGTTCGGAATGTTCGCTGCCGAGCTCGCCGTCATGCCATGGCCGGAGGTTGCCGACATGGCGGACATCGGCGCCATCGAATTCATGCTGGCCGACAGCGAAGGCTGCTGCGAGGTCATGCCCGTTGCGGCGCGCGGCGATGAGCTGCTCGGCCCGGTGGCCGCGGGCGAAGTGGGCAGGGTTCCGGCGCGCGGTTCGGAGACATCCATGCCGGCGGTCTCGCGCACATTGTTCAACGCGATGGCGAGGCGATCCATGGCGCCCACGACCTTGAGGCCGAGCGGCCGCGATGCCGCCGCGACACCTACGTCGGTGTTCTTCGACCCGACCACCAGCGTGCGGTCGGAGGTGCTGGAGAACGTGGCCTGCCAGCTGGCGACCGCGCTTTCGCTGTCACCGTCCAGCAAGTACATGTCCGGCGCTACGCCGGCTTCCGGATTCCAGAGCTTGTAGCCGATCTGGCGTGCCGGGGCGACCGACAGCAGGAAGATCGAGTTCAGCATCTGTCGCTCGGGAGCGGAGAAGCCGACGACTCGGACATTGAGGACGCGGGTTTTGGTACTCATTGCGATTTACCCTGAATGTAGCTAGCCCGCAGCCGCGAGTTTTTCGACGCGGCTGATCGAGGCATTGGCTACGTGTTGCAACAACTCTTGGTCGGTATACGGTTTGGTCAGATACGTGTTCACGCCGCTGGCCATGGCCTGCCGGCGATGTTTGTCCATCGATCGCGAGGTGATCATGATGACGGGAAGCTGGGCGAGCTCGCTGCGCGAACGTACGTGGGCGGTGAGCTCCAGGCCGTTCATGTTGGGCATTTCGAGGTCGGTGAGGAGCACGTCGGGACGCGCCACGTCCATGGATTTCACGGCTTCGAGGCCATCGCGCGCGAGCGAGACGTCGTAGCCATTGTCCTCGAGCAGCGTGGCGACGGCGCGGCGCACGGACATGGAGTCGTCGACGATGAGCACGCGCGAGCGGCGCATGTCCCGGGCGGCAGAGCGCGCTTCGGCGGCAGCGCGCATCGCCTGGTCGCGCGGCGTGCGCGCGAGCTCGGCGATGTCGAGCAGCGGAATCACGCTGCCGTTACCGGTCAGGCCGATGCCCGTGACCCCGGGAATGCGTTTGAGATGGCGGCCGGTGGGACGCGTCACGAGTTCACTCGCTTCGAGCACCGCGTCGACCAGCACGCCGATGGGTCCTGATTCACTGTCCACCAGAACGAGGTTGCGACGCTCGGGACTGGCGGCGCCCCGCATACCAGTGAGCGTGGCCAGTTCGTGCGTGGGATATTTCACATCGTCGACGAGCGCGAACAACGCGCCATTCTCGCGCTCGAGCTGCACGGCGACGGCCGGTATGGCCGTGCGCACTGCGTGGCTGGCGATGCCGAACACCTGGCCGCCATCGCGAATGAACAACGCATGGGTGGCGACGAGCGACGCCTGGAAACGCAATTCGATCGTGAGGCCGCGGCCGGCTTCGGAGCGGATGTCGATGGAGCCCGAGAGCGCGCGCAGGCGCGTCGCCACCACGTCGAGGCCCACGCCGCGGCCGGAGATTTCGGTGACGGCATCACGCGTGGAGAAGCCGGGCAGCAGTGTGAGACGCGCGATCTCGGCGTCCGACAACGTGGCGTCGGTCTCGACCAGGCCGCGCTCGATGGCCTTGGCGTGGATGTCGGCAAGGTTGAGGCCGCGTCCGTCGTCGGCCACCTGCACGGTGACGACCTGGCCGCGGCGGGCCACGGTCAGCGTGATCGTGCCGGCGCGCGGCTTGCCTGCGGATTCGCGCTGGTCGGGCGTTTCGAGGCCGTGGTCGACGGCATTGCGCAGGATGTGCAGCAGCGGGTCGATCAACTGGTTGAGCACCTCGGAGTCCACGAGGATGTCGTGGCCAACGACGACGAGCGATGCCTGCTTGTGAGTCGCCGCGGCCGTCTGGCGCACGTTGCGCTGCAGGCGCGGCACGATGGTCTCCACGGGAGCCATGCGCGTCTGTGAAGTGAGATGCTGCAGTTCGCGCATGAGGCGCTGCTGCTGGTGCAGGATGCCCGCGAGACCCGCGAGTTCGTCCTTGAGTCCAGCGCCGAGATCGCGCGCGTCCGTGGTCTCTTCGATGAGTGCGCGCGTGAGCGACTGCACTTCGTTGTACTGGTCCATTTCCAGCGAGTCGAAATCCGGATGCGCCGTCTCGACGGCATGGATCTTGTGGCGCGCGGCTACGCCACGGATGTCGACGGCGTGTTCGAGCTCGTAGAGCCGCTTCTGGATCGCCCGGTCGCGCTCGATCAATTCACGCGAGTGTCCGGACGCGGACTTCAATTCCTGGTCGAGCTCGCCGATCTTGATCGTGAGCTCACCCACCATGCGCACGAGGTTGTCGAGCAGCTCGGTGGGTACGCGCGTGGTCGCCTTGGCTTCGCCACGCGCAGTTGCCGCAATCGAAGGTGCCGGGTGAGGATTCCGGGGAGTCGGCGTGGCTGCGACGGGCGCTGCCAGCGCCTCGAGAGCAGGTTGGCGCACCGTATCCGACGCGGTGTTGTCACGCGCGGCGTCGAGTAGTTCGACCACGCCGAGCGCGTTCTCCGGCGCCGAGTCTTCGCCCGCCACCGTGGCCACCATCTGCTCGAGGCAGTCGGCGGCGGACATGAGCGCCTGGGCGCGCATGGACGAGGGCGGTGCGCTGTCGTTTTCGCAGATCTCGAGGATGTCTTCGAGGCGATGCGCGAGCTTCGCGACGCCCCGGATACCCAGGATGTTCGCCGAGCCCTTGAGCGTGTGCGCGGCGCGCTTGGCATTGCGCAGCAGTTCGGTTTGCGCCGGATCGGCGATCCAGCCCTGCAGCGATTGCGTGACTTCAGCGGCCTGCGGCGGCGAATCGTGCAGGAATGCATCGACCAGCGACGCATCCACGTCGCTCGAGATGTCGAGCGACAGGTCCGACGCGACGAGCGCCTCGGGTGCGGCCTGCTCGGTCTCATCGAGCGCGGCGCCGATGCCGTTCGCGGCCGACAGTTCGGCGCGCAGCTCGGTCAACGCGGAATCATCGAGTGGCAGCGGCACCCAGCCGCCGCCAAAATGGGAGATCAGTGAGCCGATGGGGCCGGGCTCGGTGGCGTTGCGCAGGTGCACTTCCAGCAGTTGCGCCCACTCGGTGAAGAACGGCCGCACGAGCACGCGCGCGTCCTGGTCGTCCGTGTCGAGGTGCTGAAGATTGTGCGTCACGCAGGCGCCGATGCGCTGCACGCCCGCAAGTCCCATGTAGCCCGCGGCTTCAGAAAGCCGCGCGATGGACGTCAGATAGGCATCGTCACCCGGAGAACCCGAGTCATAGGCCGACGCGAGCTCGGGTGCCAAACCCTTGAGCTCGTCCGCAAGCGCAGTGAGGAGGTCCTGTCCCCGCATCGGTTCGTTCCGTGGGTTCCGTCAGGCCGCGCGGGCCGTGGTGGGTAGTTTGAACACGCGCACCGACTCCACGAGCCGGTCGGCGGACTTCGACAGGTCGGCGGTGGCCTCGGACTGCAGCAGAATCTCCGCCGCGGTCTTTTCCGTGCTGGCGCCGATCTGGTGCACGCGGTTGCGCAGCTCGGTGGTGATCTTCATCTGCACCTGGGCCGACGAGGTGATGCGTTTCACGAGCTCCACCAGCGACGCGGTGGACTGCTGCGTTTCGCGCATCTGCGCGCCCGAGCGCGCCGCGATCTCCGATCCCAGCACCACCTGCGAGATGGTCTTGTTGACCGTGTTGATCGTGTCGGAGGTTTCGATCTGAATGTTGCTGACGAGCGTCGCGATCTGCTGCGTCGCCTGGCGTGAGCTTTCGGCGAGGCGCTGCACTTCTTCGGCCACGACCGCGAATCCGCGGCCCGCGTCACCGGCGGCGGCGGCCTGCATGGACGCGTTCAACGCCAGCACGTGCGTACGTTCGGCGATCGTGTTGATGAGGTTCACGATGCCGGTAATTTCCTGCGAACGTTCGCCGAGGCGCTTGATGCGCTTTTCGGCCTCGGCGATGGATTCGCGGATGCCTTCCATGCCTTTCACGGTTTCGTTGACCGACGCGAGCGCGGTCACCGTCGAGCTGGTGGCCTGCTCGGCGGCGCGGTTGGACGCGGCGGCAAGTTCGGCCACCTGGGTCATGACTTTCGACGCGTTCGCGAGGTTCTCGCCGGCGCGTTCCACGTCCGAGCGTTCGGCCGCGGCGGTTGCCGTCACCGATTCGCCCTGGCGCTTCACGCGCTCCGTGGAGAGCTTCACCTGCGCCGCGATGCTGGTCACTTCGGACAACACGCGGCCGGTTTCAAACGCCAGCAGGTTGATGGAGTCGGACACGGTGCCGATCACGTTCGCGGTGACGGGCGCCTTGGCGGTCAGGTCCTTGTTGGAGAGCTGTGCCACGGCCTGCAGCAGCTGCACGACCGAGTTGTTGAGGTCTTCGTTTTCGCGTTCGGCATCGGCGAGGCGTGCCACGCGATCGTCGAGCAGGTCGTCGAAGGCGCGCGAGAGCTGGCCGAATTCGTCATCGCCACCCAGCTGCGAACGGGCGGCGTAGTCGCCGCCGGCGATCGCGATCACGGTTGCCTGCAGCTTGGTGATAGGACGCGTGACCGAACGCAGCAGCGAGAACGCGATGAGCAGGCCGAGCCCGAGCAGCGCCACGGCGATACCGGTGGACCACACCACCACTTTCTCGCGCACCGCGGTCACGGGCGCGAAGGCTTCGACGCTGCTTTCCTCGGCGATGATCGCCCACTTGAGGCCCAGCACCGACAGGGGTGCGTAGGCACCGAGCACCGGGCGCTTGGCATAGTTGGGGTACACGCCGAAGCCGGCGTTGCCTTTTTCGAATACATCCAGCGTCGCCTGCGTCTTGATCGGCACGAGACCGATGCTCGTGCCCTTGGCCTGCACCGCGTTGGCCAGACCTTGCGCGAAGCCCGCGTCGCTGACGCTCTTGGCGTAGGCGTTGATGTCTTCCACGGCGAGGCGCGCGATGGAACGCGGCGTGCCGTCGGCCGCCGAGACGAGATAGGTTTCGCCGGTGTTGCCAAGGCCGCGCTCTTTCCACTTGCCTTCGTGCGTCATGACCGAATTGATCTTGTCGATGGGCACCTGCACGACGAGTACGCCGATCTTCTTGCCGGCCTCGAAGATGGGCGTGCCGAGGAATGCGGCCTGGTCGTTGTACGAAGGCAGGTATTCACCGAACTCCGACAACGCGACCATGCCGGGCTTGTCGAGCGCCCACGAAGCGCGGAAGGCGTCGCCGAGTTTCGACTTGGTGAACGGGCCGTTCACGAGCGAAGTGGCGAAGTCGAGCTCCTTGAACACGGTGTAGACAATCGTGCCGTTGCGCGGCTCGATCAGGAAGATGTCGTACAGGCCGAACTGGCGCAGCGCGGTGCGCAGATACGGATGGAGCGCGGCGTGCAGTTCGCTGTAGCGCGAGCCGTCGTTGGCGCGATCGAGACTGTTCTTGCTGCCGAGCGGATGCGGGTTCGCGGCGATGTACTGGTACTGCAGGTTCATCGCGAGGTCGGGCAGGCCGGCCACGGTGTCCGCCATGTTGACCATCTTGCCGGTGTTGCGCTTCTGGAATTCGCCCATGAAGTCGGCGGTGTAGTACTTGGCGAGGCGCGCGCGCTCGGCGGGCAGGTCGGCAATGTTGATCACGGAATTGTCGTACGCGACCGGCAGTTCGCGCATGGCGCCGACGACGTCGGGCGAGGCGGCGAGCACCTGCACCTGGTTGGAGAGCGCATCGAAATAGTCGGTGATCTGCGCGGCCTTCGAGGCGCGCTGGGCGATCAGGGATTCCTTGGCCTGCGCTTCGAGCGCGGCGCGGCCGGAGTTCAGCGATTCGCGACCCACGATGATGGACGTGACCGCCACCGGGATGATGGCGAGGAACAGCGTGCCGAGCAGAAGTTTCTGCCGGATGGACTGGGCGCCAAAGACGTTGCGAATAGCCATAGGGTCAGCTCACGAGTTGATCGAGTAGTTGCGCGTAGTTGAATTCGAACCAGGCGTCGGATCCCTGCACGTAGGTGGCGACCACGGAAGGCGTGGCGGCCGCGGACAACGCCGGGGTGAGGATTTCGTTTTCGGGCTGGAAGACCATGCGGCGCGGCAGGCCGTCGATGACGATGCCGGCGGCGGCATCGCCGTGGCCCATCACGAGCAGCATGCGTTTCTCGCGCGGCAGATGTTGCGTCTCGAACAGCGGCGCCAGGTCGAACAGCGGCACGATGCGGCCGTGCAGGTTCACCAGCCCTAACAGGTTGGCGGGCATGCGCGGCAGCGGATAGACGTTGGGCATCTCGACCAGCTCGCTGGCGGTCGCGAACGGCGCGAGCAGCCGCATGTGGCCGATGCGAAATGCCTGGCGAACGATGTCGTTGGGGTTTTCCTCGATCGGGCCCGTGGAAATGGCCGCCAGCTCCGCGGGGAGCGGAGGCAGGCCGACGGGCAGAGGAAAGGTCGCGTTCATGAATTCGGTTGCGTGGCCTTAAGCGCAGGCGGAGATCGCGCTGAGGATCTGGTCGGGGGTATAGGGCTTGGTGACGTAGCCCTTCACACCCAGCATCTGGGCCCATACGCGGTCGGCCTTCTGGCTTTTGCTGGTGACCAGCACCACCGGGATGCTCTTGGTCGACGCGTCGCCACCGATGGCGCGCGTGGCGGCAAAGCCATCCATCGTGTCCATGTTGACGTCCATGAGGATGACGTCCGGCATCTGCGACTTGGACATCTCGACGGCCTGCTGGCCGTTGATCGCCGTGAGGGTGACGTAGCCCGCGCCGCTCACGATCTTCTCGAGATTCATGAGATCCGGACGCGCGTCATCGACGATCAGCACTTTATGAATAGCCAAAATAGCTCTCCCTCACGCGCAATGAGGCCCCGCCGACCGCTTCGGACGGTTTCTCCCATTGGCATGAGGGGAATCTTGGCGGGTATGTGACAAAACCACGGTGACGCGGGTCACACGGGGTGTCCCTAGGAAAGGCTCCAGTTCGCGATTTCTCCGGGTTTCGCCGGGTTGCGGCCGCTAGCAGTTCACACCGGCGCCCTCAGGCGGTGGTGGGACCTTTCCAATAGAGGTTGTAGCGCTCGTGGGTCAGACGGAACCAGGGAATCAGGTTCACGCTGGCGCCGCCTTCGAAGCCGGTAGTTCGGAACTCCAGTCGATCCGGGCTCGTGCGCGTGGTGTTCGCGAGCAGCTCCGCGAGCGGGCGATTCCAGACGGGAACGCGGGCAGCATCATTGAGCATGTTTCCGGATTCGCGCTCATTGACGATGAGTTGCGAACCCGGCGTGAGCCCTGCCGTGCCGAGTCGGCCCGCAAGCACGATGGGGCCATAGACCAGCGCGCCCATCTCGGGCCCGCCGGGCAGTGTCTCGACACGCAGGGTCATTGGCATGTGCACTTCGACGACGTCGCCGGACTTGAACCGGCGCCGCAGGCCGATGCCCTTCACGGTCCTGCCGTTGATCGAGATCCGCGGTTCGCTGCACCAGGCGGGTTTGCGGAACGAAATCCCGAACGTCTGCGCGCGCTTCAACGTAATCGTGAGCCGCGTGGTGTCGGCATCGGGAAAACGCGTCTCCTGCCTGATGGTGACGCCACGTTCGCGCCATTCGAGCGTCGAGGCGATGAACAGGTTGACGATCAATTCGTCAACCTGTTCA
>Ga0193753_10003775_pt1 | contig 11062 bp, 11 predicted proteins | sample H1c2metaG_FD_144925 | JGI IMG/M metagenome (GOLD analysis project Ga0193753, IMG submission 144925) | Soil microbial communities from a riparian zone of the East river system, Colorado, United States - H1c2 | ecosystem: Environmental > Terrestrial > Soil > Riparian zone | place: USA: East... | reverse complement strand
TGCCGTGTCAAACCTACGCGCATCACCCCCTCGTGTATCTCCCTCTTCGGTTGAGATCGACGTGGACAAGGGCATCAATTTAGCCCACAAAGACGATTGTGAACCCGCAGCGCGATGCCTTCAGGGATCCGCATGGACCTATGAAGTCAATACGGTCTCGTCGGTCACCCGGATGAAGAAGGACAAACTCATCCAGACGGGCAAGGTTTTGGTGACCTGTACGGTGACCATCGCCGGACTAGGGACTCACGCCGACAACGGAGAAGAGTGGGCTGACGAATCGAATGCTTTGACAACTGCGCAAGCCCAGGCATTCAAACGAGCCTGTATCTGCTTTGGCCTCGGGCGTTATCTCTACAACTTCGCCGAGATGTGGGTACCACTCAACGAACATCGTCAACCTCTCCACGTTCCAACACTCCCTCAGTGGGCGCTGCCGAAGTCAATTGCGACAGCGGGAAACAATAATTCCAGCGGAAGCCCTCAATCCGCTGCGATGCAGCGTGGCCCGATCGATCAAAAGACGACTGCAAATATTGAGGGCTTCCGGCGCATCCTGGGACAGCCAATCTATGGCGAGATCCTCTGGCGGATTGCGCGGGCACGGCGTGCGAATGCAATTCCCAATGCCCAACTGCAGTCGGAGATCTCCGACGCCATGGAACGTGCGGCGCGTGGAATCCGCAAGGCTCAGTCGCTCTCCGAAGAGATCGGCGACACGCAGTTTGTGTCGGTACTGGATCACTTACACGTCCAGTCGATGACGACGATCGCCAATCTCGACACGCTCAAGCGACTGGTCACGGCGCTTGAGGAGTTTGCTGCGAGGGATGCGGCGTAGTCACGGAGAAGAGGGCGGCAGGGATGCCGCCCAAACAGGAAAGGAGTGGCCATGCGGAACGTACTGATGATTCGACGGGAGCCGGGGCTCGTATCTATCCCCCTAGAAAGGGCGGTTTACTGCGAAAACTGCGAGACGGTCTCCAGTTCGTCGCGTAATTGTTGCGGTGTCTGCGGATCGGAGCAAATCTTCGAACTCGCGAATCTGCTCGGAGGTCCGTGGGAGCCTGGACCCGGATCTTCGGCCCCTCCATGCGTATTGCTTCCGATGGCCGCGTGAGTTTTCTTCTGTGGCGGCCTGCGCGTTGTTTCCACTAAATCACATTGCGCACGGAGGCGCGATCCAATGACCCCTGAAGACAAGTATCCCGCGCCGATGGACTATATCGCAGACCGCAGCAGTAAAGATGAAAGGACTGCATGGAATATGCTCCGCGCGGACGAAGCGGCAGCGCTTCAAGAAACTGCGCAGACGTCGCCCAGGATCTTGAAAATGCTCAAGCGGATTATGCAACTGCTCAGATAGCGAAGGGGGGAAGCGGTAACCCTACAACAGCGATATGGGCATCTTTCTCGGTTTGCCTCTTCGAAGCAACCACGAGCCGCCGCGTGGCTACTACTTTGCCAACCAGGTGATGAAACATTTCCGGTTTGGGGCCGCCGAGCGGGAAGTAGAGTCTCTTCTGGCGCACGGAGCCCATCTGAAGATCGTCGCTGCCCGCGACAAGGCGTCGGGAAGGCCGATCCGGTTTACGACCTACAAATCCCATCAGATTCAGATCGAGGGAAATTCGGTAGTCTGCTGCAATGACAAGAGGAGCGTCCGGCTCTCGTCCGAACTGGTCGATAGAACGACTCTGCGGAAGATGGCCGAGGCACTTCGGACGGGCAACCACTACGGTTATGATCCCGCGCGGGATGACGGGCCAGTTCCCGCGCGCCCTCAATCCCGATTCACTCCAATCAAGAGGAAACCACACTCTTCGAATAAGAGAACCCGTTAAATAACGGCACGTTATCGGCATAATAACGGCAATCGGACGAGGCGTTACTGACTGCGCGCCGACTATGAAGCGCTGCCGGTGGTGCACTGTGAAGTAGTCGCGATTGCTATTTTGGTAGCCCCGAAGCTAAAAGGCGGACGGTGCAGCGGGACGCAATGAACCGTGGCCCACTCTACGGATCGTATTGTCGGGTGTAGCCGAAATGGCTACACTCAATACAGGGGGTGATATATGCGTCAGGTTTCGCTACGGGAGTTCCGAACTCGGGGTACAAAGGCTCTGGACACTGTGCCAAATGGAGAGACGGTGTTGCTGGCGGGTCAGAAGGGACCGGCATATTTTCTGATCCCTGTAGTCGGAGATGTCATTTTGGAAGACCGGGAACTGCGGCGGGCTATGGCGAAGGCAAGCCTGCGTAAGAACTGGCGCGTTGCGGAAGCCGCAGGGGAGGGCTTGAGTGACGAGGAGATTGATCGGGAGATCAATCAGGTTCGCGTTGTCCGCCACCGCCGGAAGAGCAAATGAGACTGGTCGTTCTTGACACCAACATCATCGTATCCGCTGGCATCAAGCCGGGAAGTGCCCCTGCAAAGCTCGTTATGGACTGGATATTAGAGGGGCAGATACAAGTCGTCACCAGTCCGTGGGTTGTTAGCGAGTACAGGGAGGTAGTCCGGCGTACGAAGTTCCACCGCTACGGATTTCCTCCCCATTGGTTGGAATTCCTGATTGAGGAGAGCCTGCGTCTTCCAAACCCAGCACCCTGGGCCAAACGGGGGCCGGACCCAAAGGATACGCCCTTCCTCGCCCTCGCTCATGTGGCAGGAGCTTGGCTCGTGACCGGGAATCTCAAGCATTTTCCAACGACCCTTAGGGATGGAGTCACGGTGCTTTCGCCTACGGAATACCTGACACATCTCGGCCAAGAATAGACTCACACACACACACACCAGTAGGCATGATTTCAGGCTCAACCATGCCAGACGGCAAGTTTATGCCTTGAAGAAGTGAAAAACAACCCAAAAGCTGGCCAATTAACCCATAAGTTGGCCAGTATAACTCTTTAGCTTTCAATGCTCGCGCATGAACCTCTGGGACCATAAGTTTGGCCGAAACCTCTCTAATAGACCATTACTTGGCCCAGAGTTTTGGAAGGGTCAACCGATACGCTCACAAACACCTTCAATTCACAACAAACCTAATCGGGGTCCCCTCAGAAAACGGACCATATCGTACGTTAGTGCTGAGTGGAGGCTGGAATCCATCGATAGAGCGTCGGCACGGAAACGCCGAGATTGCCGGCTACATCTCTTGGTGGCACCCCGCTGGCGAGCAGTTCTTGGGGCAGAGCCAACAATAACAATACTGTTATGAGGGGCAAGCTGAGCGAGGATAATCAGACGTTCAGATCCATTTAAACCCAAACATTTTCACTTTTCTTGCAAAAAGCATAGCAATGGAAGCCGCTTTTGCACCCTCCTCTTGTGGCATCACGCTTGGCCAGGTCTGTTGAACCTCAAACCGACGCAAACCCGTGAGTTTTGCGTCGAACGTTCACCGGAGCGCCATATCTTCGGGCACTCAAAACCATAAAGGAGGCGAAACAAACCAAAACACGCTTCCAGATTGCCCTTGGTGACAGTATTGTTGGGTCTGCCCCTTCCTGGTCTGGATCACTGAGAAACTTTCGGAGTGGTATCCAAGCTCCGATCTTGCGGTTGAGAGGTACCTTCTCTACATCACTTTGACCTACGCCGAGAAGATCGGCGTGATCCGGTTTCCAGACACATCTCCGCCAAGGGTCGTTGGGCTTAGATAGCCGGGGCGTTCGTTACGGTTCGAGCGACGGCGCGATTTTTCCCAGCGCGCTTCGCCTCATAAAGAGCGTTGTCGGCAGTTTTGATCAGGACGAGCAAAGAATCTCCGCGCAACGGTATCGCAGACGCAGAGCCCACACTGACGGTGACAACCGGCCCAGCGACGGACCCACTATGCGAAATGTTTAAGCGCTCCACACTCCGGCAAACCCTATCACCAATTGCCAAACCGCCATCCGCAGGAGAGCCGGGCAGAATCACGATGAACTCTTCTCCGCCAAAGCGCGCGACAAGATCCGTTTGGCGTTCGGCGCATTTCTTAATCGTGCTGCCGACATCCCTGAGCACATCGTCTCCGGCCAAATGGCCGTAGGTGTCATTGTATTTCTTGAAGTCATCAACATCGATCATAAGAATGGATATCCATAATTTCTCCCGAATTGCAAGTTTCCATTGAATTTCAGCAAATTCCTCAAAATATCTACGGTTGTTCAGCCCAGTCAGGCCATCTACATTGGTCAATCGGGCCAATTCTATGTTTCTCTCGAGAAGCGCCTGTTGACTTTCACGCAAGGCTCGATAGGCTTCGTCGCGTTGCTGTAAAGCCAAATAGCCTCTCGAGTGATAGCGAATTCGCGCGATCAGCTCAACGCTCTCAGGAAGCTTCACCAGGTAGTCGTTGGCGCCTGCCGCGAAAGCATCACTCTTGATGGCCGCCTCTTCCTTCGTTGAGAGGACGATGATCGGGATGTCCTTCGTTAACGGATTGCTACGATACTGCCGCACCAAAGCCAGACCGTCAATATTGGGCATGACCAGATCTTGCAGAATGACAGTAGGTCTGAGTTTTTCAGCCATTTCCACTGCTCGACCAGGGTCACCACAATAGTGGAACTCCATGTTCGGTTGGCCAAGCAATGCTCGACGTATAGCTTCCCCGATCATCGCCTGATCGTCCACCAGTAAAACCATGGAGATATTTGGGTCAGGTGATTCCTTGATCGCGTTCAGAATGTCATTTGCTTCATTCATGGTCTCTGCCTCATTTGGACTGCGAGCGAAATAACTTGATGAGACTTGAAGCTATCTGATCCAGCGCCAGCACGTCGACCGCTGCTTCGAGCGTCACAGCGGCTTTTGGCATGCCGTAAACGGCGCTGGAGGCCTGATCCTGCGCGATGGTGTGATAGCCCTTGTTGCGCAGAGCCTTCAAGCCCAGTGCGCCGTCGCGGCCCATGCCAGTCAGCAGCACGCCTATTGCCGCACCGGTCCAGAACCGACTTATACTGTCGAAGAAAACATCTACTGAGGGCCGGTAAACATACTCAATCGGATTGGCGGTGTATCCAAGCCGGCCGGAAGCCTTGAATACAAGATGGTCGTTCGTTCCGGCCAACAACACGACTCCCACCTCCAAGTTGTCGTCTTCCTGTGCAATCCGCACCGGCATTTTGGAGTGTTGGCTGAGCCACTCTGCCATTCCGGGGGCAAACTGTTCGTCGACATGTTGAATGATGACGACGGCGGCTGGAAAACCAAGCGGCAATCCCGACAGTATTTTCGCCAGGGCGGCCGGGCCACCCGCGGATGCGCCGATAGCAAGCAGTTTTCCGCCGTTATCCATCGGCGCCCCCTCGCCGAATCGCAAGGCTTGGCTCGGTTGCGCGGTTTTATCGCCGATCAATTTTCCGATTGTGTCAATTTTCGCCAGCAGTGCTTTGGCGGTACCACGGAGGTCGATGCGATCGAGCGTCGGGGTATCGACGGCATCGAGCGCGCCGTAGCCCATGGCCTCGAACGTGCGCCAGGCATTAGCACCCACGCTAACCGTAACGATCAAGATCGCGCAAGGAGTGTCCGCCATGATGCGTCGCGTCGCCTCTACGCCGTCCATTTTCGGCATGAGTAGATCCATCAAAACGAGGTCCGGCAAATGTCGTGCGCAAGACTCGACCGCTTCCAAACCATTGGACGCGATCCAGATGACCTGATGCTCCGGCCTTGAGGCCAGTGCGCGACGCAGGGCTTCGGCCGCGATGGGCAGGTCATTGACGATTCCGATCTTCATGCCTCAGCCTCGCCGATCAAATCAAGGACGGCTTGCACGAGTGTCTCATCCTGAAAACTGCCTTTGGTCAGGTAGTAATCGGCCCCCGCGGCAAGTCCGCGCAACCGGTCTTCTTCGCGGTCTTTGTAGGACACAACCATGACCGGCAGGGATTTCAAATTCGCGTCCTTTTTGAGCAACGTCACCAATTCAATGCCGTCCATTCGCGGCATATCGATGTCAGTGATAATCAGGTCGAAATGGCCCGTACGCGCCGCATTCCAGCCGTCCATGCCATCGACGGCGGCTTCCACCTCATAGCCATGTTGATCGAGGAGCTTTCTCTCCAACTCACGGACAGTGAGGGAATCGTCTATGACCAATACTCGTTTGCGTTTCCTAGCCGTGGCCGTGTCTGCGCCACGTCGAACCTTGCTGAGCGTCCCCGCAGAAATGAGCTTGTCGACGGAACGGAGCATATCTTCGATATCTACGATGAGCACTGGTAAACCATCCTCGAGAATTGCTCCGGCAGCAATATCTTTGATCTTGCCGAGCCGCGCATCCAGCGGCTGTACGACAAGTTCGCGCTCACCCAGAAAGCGGTCAGCGACCAGACCGTAAGCGTTGCCGGGCTCGCCTACGACGATGACCGGCAATGCGTCGCCTGCGAGCATAGGTTCTCCCCCACCAAGGACCAGGTGTGCGCTGAATAGCCCCACTGGTCGGCGGTCGAAGTTGAAATATTGCCTTCCTTCAAGCAGTTCTATCTCTTCGCGCGGCAACTTTATCGTGCGGACAATAGAGGCCAGGGGAAAAGCGTACACCTCGCCCCCGATGTCCACGAGGAGTGTGCGAACGACCGACATGGTCAGCGGAAGTTGCAATTGAAAACGAGTGCCTTTGCCGGGCTCAAAGGAGACGCGTATGGTACCGCGAACCTGCTTCAGCACGTTCTGCACGGCATCCAGTCCGACGCCACGGCCAGAAATCTCGGTCACTGTATCCTTCATCGTGAAGCCGGGCAGGAAGAGGAATTCCAGCAGTTCAGCCGGGGTCAGTTTGTCGGCGATTTCGGCGTTCGTAAGTTTCCGCTCGACCACGGTCTGCCGCAGCTGGTCCAGATCGATGCCCGGTCCGTCGTCGGATACGAGGATCTGGAGCATCCCGGCACGATGGCGGGCTTCCAGACGGATGACGCCTTCGTCGGGCTTTCCGGCGGCGCGTCGATTCTCCGGCGTTTCAATGCCGTGATCGACGGCGTTGCGCAGGAGATGGCCCAGCGGCGCGTCCAACTTTTCGAGAATATCCCGATCGACCTGGGTCTCTTCGCCCACTATCTCCAACCTGACTTGTTTGCTGAGCCCGCGGCCCAGGTCCCGCACGGTGCGCGGGAAGGCACGGGCAGCATCGGAGAAGGGTCGCATGCGGCAGCCCAATGCCTCGTCGTAAAGTCTCTGCGCGAGCGAGGTGGAGCGACTGTCAAAAGCCTCCAGAGCGACCAGACGTTCCGACAGCAATTCACGGCATTCGACCACCCGATGTTCCACTTCTGAAAGTGCAGTCAGGGCCTGTTCATTCAACACAAGACCGGATAACGATTCGCGCAGGTCATTCAACGTTTTGGCCGTGTTGAAATGCAGCCGCTTAAGCCGAAGCAGGGATTCGGCGAACGGTTTGAGCCAGCGCGACTCCACCAGCGATTCACCGGAAAGCCCCAGCAGGCGATTCAGATTATCGGCCGTGACCCGCAAGACTCGTTCGGGGGTATCCCGCGTGTCGACGGCAGACGACGACTCGCGTTCACCTGGCAGCGCTGGAATCGGCTCCGTAAACAGAGTCTCCTCTTCGGGACTGTTCAGTATCAACCTCAGACTCCCGAGGAACTCGCTCACTTCCGGCAGCTTCTCGCCAGCTTCCTGTTGGACATTCGCTTCCGGATGATGGGCGATGCGGTTCAGCAAATCGACTCCGCGCAACAGCAAATCGATGTGCCTTTGCCGAAGCGTGACCTCGCCGCGCTGCGCGGCGACGAAACAGTCTTCCAAGGCGTTCGCAAGATCCACACCGGCGTTGAGCCCGACAATGCGGGCTGCGCCCTTGAGGGAATGTGCCGCTCGCATGCAGGCAGCCAGCTGGTCCGCAGCTACCGGATCACGCTCCAACGCCAGCAAGCTCGTGGTCAGCACATGGCCCTGGCTCTCCGCCTCCATGCTGAACAGCTCCAGCATCGATAGTTGACTGAGATCTTCGCCGCTCATGTGAGACCCCGGTTCAACGCGTAAAACAATAAATCTTCATCCAGCAATCCAACTGCACCTTGCCGCCATGAAACAACCCCTTTGGTATAGGTTATCGCTGCCTTGGCCAGAGTCGCTGGAACCGGCATCAGCTCCCGCGGACGAAAGCGATGAACCCCAAAGACCTCATCCACCGGACAGACAGCGCGGAGGCCCTCGCGCTGTATAAACAGCATGCGTGCATTGGCGGTTCGGAGCTTTTCGTTCTTCGACTCAACAGTATCGTCCAGCCGTAGAATCTGACGTAAAGAAACACATATCAATAGCTCTCCCCGAATATTGGCCAGCCCGAGCACAACGCCGTTACGTCGATGCGGCAGTGAGTGGATGGGGCGCATGGCAACAATTTCCGTAAACACTGTAGTCGGCAAGGCGAGCCATTCCGAACCAATACGGAACACGACCACCGATTGCATGTCGCCTTCCGCCGTAGGTTTTTCCTGCGCGACATGGCGCGTCCATTCTTCTAAATAATTTTCCGGAAAATCCCTGTCCAGCAACTCGACTGCCGCGGCAGAGTAGACAGGACAGTTGCGGCAGTGAATGTACTTTTTTAACTCCGGACACGACGCGTCGCCGCCCACGCCGATCTTGTTCCAGCAATCATGGATCGACGAATGCTCGAAGCGGGCTGAAGACGTGGTGGGCAAGTTGCTCATTTCACTTTGCGCTCTTCCGCTCGGTCCGGTTCATCCGATCGCGCAAGAGGCGCGCGCCCGCAGTATCGCCCTGCTTACTGAGCAACAAGGCCAAGTGGCTCAGAGCTTCCTGATGGTCATGATCGAGATAGAGCGCCTTTCTGTAATACTGGCTTGCTTCCGCGGTATCTCCTCCCGCGTCCCGGATCAGGCCTATGAGGTACAAGGTCTGAGCCGAAGCGCCGTGCTTGCGAATATGTTCTTCACAAAATTTCTCAGCCTCAAGCAGCTGCCCCTGGTTTGCCAGCAACATAGCTTTGCCAAGCTCCGTTTCGCCTCGGATCTCAAGATTGGCGGAGGGTTGTATTTCATGACGTGTATCTTGAACAGCGGTGGACGGCCTGGAAACACGCGGCGAAATTCGCGGGTGCGGATTTGAGGATCGCTTGACCGGATCTGCGGATTTGCGAATGGTGTTGGCCGGAATCGCCGTCAGTTTGCGAAAGGCGAAAGCTCGTGGGACCTTCGCGGAAACGAAATCATGGCTCAGCAATAGGCCAGGTTCCGAGGGACCGACGAACACTGTGCCTTTTGCGTTCAAGAGACGACGCAAGGTTGAGACCGCACAGTCCTGCGAAGCGCGGTCAAAATAGATCAGTAAATTGCGGCAGAAGATCATGTCAAAAATCCCGACGCCGGGAAGAAAGTCTTTTGCAAATAGGTTGCCCTGCTGAAAATGCACCTGAGCGCGGGCAGCGTCACCCAGCCGCCAACGGCCGTGCGTCAATGTGAAGTGGCGATCACGGAAATTCAGATCATTGCCGCGAAACGAATTCTTTCCATATTCTGCGCGTCGCGCCAAGGCAAGTGCCCGTTCGCTGATATCAACTGCTTCGATCTGAAACCGGCTTGCCGGCAAGCCGGCATCCAGCAATGCCATGGCGATCGAATAAGGTTCTTCGCCGGTCGAGCATGGCAGACTGAGCATCCGCAGAACGCCTGTTGGGTGGGCCGGCAACCATTCTTCATAAGCCATCCGAGCCACCTCTGCCAAAGCCTCATGGTGGCGGAAGAACCAGGTCTCCGGCACAACCACTGCTTCGATCAGTTCCGCGAGTTCGGATTCGGAGGCCAGGGCATAATTGAGATAGGCTTCCGCGTCCGTCAAATTGCAAGCCAATCGCCGATCATTCATTGCGCGGTCGATGGAGAATAGGCCGATGGCGGCGGCGTCCAGCCCCATAGTCTGCTTCAGCAGACTTGCTATTTTTTCGCTAACCATCAGGCAATCCCCGACTGCGTGAACAACTGGTCACGCACTGATGAGGGCAGCAATTGGTCTATTTTGATCCATTGAACCATGCCTTGGGCATCGGCGGCCACCGGGCCAAGATACGGGGCTGTATCGTTGCCCACGCCGGAAGCGACGAAGTCCGTCGGATCACGGCGCATGATTTCGGTCGCACGTTCAGCCAGCAGACCGAGCAAATGATACGTCCCATTTTGAACGGGATAATTGACGAGGATAATGCGGGTGCCAAGGCGTTGCCGCGCCGGTCTGCCCAGTGCCAGTTGGCTGAGGTCGATCAACGGCACTGGTACGCAATGATAGTCAAGGATGCCGGCAACTCCGGATGGCGCCTGGGGAATAGCCTTGACGCCAACCAACGGCAGCACCTCGGCTATCTGTAACGCGTCCAGAGCATATCGGTCGTCACCCATCCTGAACAGAAAAAACAGCATCGCATCTCCCTCGAAGCACCGGACTATTCCAGTTTGAAGCGTGAGACACTGCTGCGCAGCCCGCTGGCTACGTGGCTCAACTCCTCGATGGCCTGGCTTGATTGGCTCAGCGATTGAACTGTCTGTTGCGCGGCTTCGGTCAGTTGCGTCAGGGCTTCCGTAATCTGTTCGGCGCCTGTTGCCTGTGCCTGCATCCCTTCATTGACCGATTCAACCCGTGGCGCCACCTCCTGCACCTGGTGAATGATTTGCGACAGTTGCTCGCCTACCTGCTGTACTTCCTGCATCCCGCGGCGTACTTCTTCAGAGAATTTGTCCATGCCCATCACGCCGGCCGCGACCGCCGACTGGATCTCCTTGACTGTCTGTTCGATGTCGTATGTCGCCACCGCAGTCTGGTCGGCTAGCCGGCGGATTTCAGTGGCCACCACGGCGAAGCCCCTTCCATACTCTCCAGCCTTTTCGGCTTCGATCGCCGCATTGAGCGAGAGCAGATTGGTCTGGTCGGCTACTTTGGTGATGGTGATTACGACCTGATTGATATTGTTGGCCTTCTCGTTGAGCACGCCGAGTTTGGCATTGACCGAGCCGGCGGCCTCCATCACATGGCGCATGGTTTCTTCCATATGCGTCACGCCGACCTGCCCCTTGCCCGCCAGGGCTGCAGCCTGTC
>Ga0193753_10003774_pt1 | contig 11064 bp, 8 predicted proteins | sample H1c2metaG_FD_144925 | JGI IMG/M metagenome (GOLD analysis project Ga0193753, IMG submission 144925) | Soil microbial communities from a riparian zone of the East river system, Colorado, United States - H1c2 | ecosystem: Environmental > Terrestrial > Soil > Riparian zone | place: USA: East River... | reverse complement strand
GTGCGCGACGAAAAGAATCCCGAAGGCGATATTGAGATTTCGTACACCGGATTGAGACCGGCGGAGAAACTCTACGAAGAGCTGCTCATCGGCAACAATGTCACCGGTACTGAGCATCCCATGATCTTGCGCGCCATCGAGCACTCCCTGCCTTGGGAACGTGTGCAAGAGCTGCTGAATGAGATCATGGCCGCGATGAGCAGATTCGACTGTCCGCGTACGCTTCATCTCTTGAACGAAGTCGTCGCGGAATACACGCCCGCGCCCCAACCTCACGATCTGGTCTGGGGGCGCCAAAGCACCATGCCCGCCGATGACCGCAAAGTGACGAGTCTCAAGCCGCGGCGCGTTGTGCGAAGTCCCATCTCCACGGACGGCGCGCATCCCTAGCTAGAATCCGCGTCTTTAGGCCTCTGCGCCGATAGACAAACTCGTTGATCATCCAATACGCTTGGGCACCTAAATTTAGTGGCCCAAACTAGCTTGGCAAAAAATACAATTCTCGTCACCGGCGGTGCCGGCTACATCGGCAGTCATACCGCTCGGCAACTGGGCGAAGCCGGCGAACGGGTCGTCGTCCTCGACAATCTCATCAAAGGTTTCCGACAGGCGGTGGTCAGCGGCGAACTCGTTGTCGGTGATGTCGGCGACTACCCCTTGGTTTCAAGGATATTGGCGGATCACCAGGTCGATACCGTCATGCATTTTGCCGCGCACATCAGCGTGGCCGAGTCCATGGCCAACCCCCTGAAGTACTACGGCAACAACACCTGCGGTACTCGCGCGTTGCTGCAGGCGTGCGCGGAGAACAACGTCAAGAATTTCGTGTTTTCGTCGAGTGCCGCAGTCTATGGGGTGCCCGAGGGCGGCTATGCCGATGAAACCTCGCCCACCCAGCCTATCAACGCGTACGGCACGTCCAAGCTGATGAGCGAGTGGATGCTGCGCGATGTGGCGGCGGTCAGTCCGATGCGTTACGTGGCGCTTCGCTATTTCAATGTGGCGGGCTCGCACCCCGGCCTGGTCATCGGCCACTCCACCATCGGCTCGCACCTGCTCACCAAGGTCGCTTGCGAGGCCATGGTCGGCAAGCGCCCCCACGTGTCGGTTTTCGGCAGCGATTACCCCACGCCGGACGGTACGGGAGTGCGCGACTATCTGCACATCGAGGATCTGGCGGCTGCGCACCTGAACGCGCTCGATTACCTGCGAAGCGGCGGCAAATCGACGATCCTCAATGTAGGGTACGGCCATGGCTACTCGGTGCGCGAGGTATTGCGCATGCTGGAACAGGTCGCCGGCAAGCCCTTGAACATTCGTGAAGAATCCCGGCGGGCCGGCGACCCGGCCTACCTCGTGGCGCGTGCCGATCGCGTACGCAGCGAACTGGGCTGGCAACCGCGCTACGACGACTTGACGGCCATTGTGTCGAGTTCCCTGGCCTGGGAGCGCAAATTGCTCCAAGACCCCTGGACGAACTGATCTTAATTCCCGGTAACCTAGGAGCCTGTCTGAGTATTCAACGTGGCCGCGAGCGTGACGGATTTGCCTTCAGTCGAGGCGGAGCCGACGAGGTTGGGTTTGATCCCAATGAGGAGGCGACAACGACGAATGAAGGCAAATCCGTCCGCTCCCGAAGGGTTGGCAGCGAGAGCGGCGTCTGCGGTGTTGCGCGGCTTGCCCGTGGAGCCCACCACGGGATGCGCCGCGCGCCTTGCATCCGCTCCCTCGCGCTGCCAACGCGGCTCACGTTGAACACTCAGACAGGCTCCCAGCGCCGGTCAGTCTTTACTTGATCGGACAAAACCGCTAGGCTTTCCGGCTCTTTTCCTAGTTAAATCAGAAGATTACGCATGCGGATTACGATTTTTGGCTCCGGGTACGTGGGCCTCGTCACGGGCGCGTGCCTGGCGGATGCCGGCAATGATGTGCTCTGCGTGGATGTGGATGAGCGCAAGACCGCGATGCTTCAGCGCGGCGAGGTGCCGATTCACGAGCCGGGCTTGGACACGCTCATCAAGCGCGGCGCGGAAGCGGGGCGACTGCGCTTCACGACCAACCCCAAGGAAGGCGTCGACCACGGATTGTTCCAGCTCATCGCCGTAGGCACCCCGCCTGACGAAGATGGCTCGGCGGACCTGCGCTACGTACTGGCGGTGGCCCGCACCATCGGCGAGCTCATGAACAACTACAAAGTGGTTGTGACCAAATCGACTGTCCCCGTGGGCACCGCGGACAAAGTGCGCGCGGCCGTGGCGGAATCCTTGGCCAAGCGCAAGGTCACCTTGGACTTCGACATGGCCTCGAACCCCGAATTCTTGAAGGAGGGCGCCGCCATCGCCGACTTCATGAAACCGGACCGGGTGGTCGTCGGCACCGACAGCGATCGCGCCGCAGAGCTGCTGCGGGCGTTGTATGAGCCGTTCACCCGCAATCGCGAGCGCATGATCGTCATGGACGTCAAATCGGCGGAGCTGACCAAGTACGCGGCGAATGCCATGTTGGCAACCAAGATCAGCTTCATGAACGAGCTGGCCAATCTCGCCGAGCGCTTCGGCGCCGACATCGAAGCGGTGCGCAACGGTTTGGGTTCCGATCCGCGCATCGGCTATGCCTTCATTTATCCCGGCGTGGGCTACGGCGGGTCCTGCTTCCCCAAAGACGTACAGGCCCTGCAGCGCTCGGCGCAGGAAGTGGGCTATGACGCCAGCATTCTTGCGGCCGTGGAAAGCGTCAACAACCGCCAGAAGCAGGTGCTGTTCAACAAGATCAAGGCGCATTTTGGCGATTTGCGCGGTAAGACGATCGCGATCTGGGGATTGGCATTCAAACCCAATACCGATGACATGCGCGAGGCGGCGAGCCGCGTGCTGATGGAGTCGCTGTGGTCTGCCGGCGCCAAGGTGCGCGCCTTCGATCCGGTCGCCATGCCTGAGTGCCGGCGGATCTACGGCGAGCGTCCCGACCTGACGCTTTGCAAGACCGGGCCTGAGGCGCTGCAGGGCGCGGATGCGCTGGCCATCGTCACGGAATGGCGCGAGTTTCGCAGTCCGGATTTCGATCACATCAAGGGCGCGCTGCGTTTCCCCGTGATCTTCGATGGGCGCAATCTCTACGACCCTGACCAGATGCAACAAGCGGGGTTTGACTATTACGCGATCGGCAGAGGGAAGCTCTCCAAGTGAGTAAATCGTGACCACCGTGATACCGGTGATTCTCTCGGGCGGCGCCGGCACCCGGCTTTGGCCCTTGTCCCGCGAGATGTATCCGAAGCAGCTGCTGGCCCTCACCAGCAAGCAGACCATGCTGCAGGACACCGCAGCGCGCCTGGCACAGATTGCCGGCGCGATACCGCCGATCGTCGTGTGCAATGAAGCCCATCGATTCACCGTGGCCGAGCAGATGCGCGCCATGGAGAGGCAGCCTTCAGCCATCCTGCTCGAGCCCGCGGGCCGCAACACCGCACCTGCCGTGGCGCTCGCGGCCCTCAAGGCGCTCGACATCGATGCCGACGCGACGCTCATCGTGGCGCCGGCCGATCATGTCATCCGCGATGTGCACAAATTCGCGCAAGCCGCCGATGTTGCGGTCTCACTCGCCCAAGAGGACAAGCTCATCACCTTCGGTATCGTGGCGCATGCGCCCGAAACCGGCTACGGCTACATTCGGCGCGGCGATGGAGCCGGACCCGCCTATCCGGTGGCCCAGTTCATTGAAAAGCCGCAGATCGACCTCGCGGTGCAATTTGTCGCCACCGGCGATTACTTCTGGAACAGCGGCATGTTCGTGTTCAAGGCGAGCCGTTATCTTTCTGAATTGCGCAATTTCGCGCCGGATATCCTCGAGGCCTGCACGGCCGCGTACCAGGCAGCCAAAGAGGACCTGGATTTCGTGCGCATCGACAAGGCCGAATTCATCAAATGCCGCAGCGAGTCGATCGACTATGCGGTGATGGAGAAGACCAAGGATGCCCTTGTGCTGCCCCTCGATGTCGGTTGGAGCGACGTCGGATCCTGGTCCTCGCTGTTCGATGCGCTCCCGGCGGATGAAGAGGGCAATGTGCTGCAGGGCGATGTCCTGACGCACGACACGCACGATTGCTACGTGCACTCGACCAGCCGCTTGGTCGCCGCCGTTGGCATGGAAGATCACATCATCGTCGAGACCAAGGATGCGATCTTGGTGGCGCCCAAGGACCGCGTGCAGGACGTGAAGGATCTGGTGGCCAAACTCAAAAAATCCGGCCGCACCGAATCGGCGCTGCATCGCGAGGTCTTTCGGCCGTGGGGCAGTTACGACAGCATCGACAGCGGCGATCGGTTCCAGGTGAAGCGGCTGTCGGTCAAGCCCGGCGGCGTGCTGTCGCTGCAAATGCACCACCATCGCGCGGAACATTGGATCGTGGTGCAGGGCGCGGCGCGCATCACGCGCAACGATGAGACTTTTCTGCTGGCCGAAAATGAATCGACATACATCCCGGTGGGCGCCACGCATCGCATTGAGAATCCCGGCAAGGTGCCGCTGCACATCATCGAGGTGCAGTCCGGCTCCTATTTGGGCGAGGATGACATCGTGCGCTTCGAGGATAACTACGGCCGCAAAGGGACCAGCACGTGACGTCGATCTCGTGTTTCAAGGCTTACGATTTACGCGGCCGGATACCCAACGAACTGAACGACGATGTGGCCTATCGAGTGGCCCGAGGCTACGCCCAATTCCTGACTCCGAAGAGAATCGTAGTCGGCCGCGACATCCGCTTGAGCAGCGAGAGTCTCACGGATGCGGTATGCCGCGGTTTGACGGACAGCGGCGTCGACGTCTACGACATCGGCGTATGCGGCACGGAGGGCGTGTACTTCGCCACGTTCGACGGCGGCTACGACGGCGGCATCATGATCACCGCCAGCCACAACCCGCCCGATTACAACGGCATGAAATTCGTACGCGAACAGTCCAAGCCCATCAGCGGCGATAACGGCTTGGTGGAGATTCGCGCCTTTGCCGAAGGCGGCAAGTTCGAGAGCCCAAAGCGCACCGGCGTGCGCCATCGCATCGATACCGCAGACGCCTATATCAAGCACCTGCTGTCCTACGTCGACGTATCGAAGCTCAAACCATTGAAAATTGTCGTAAATGCCGGCAACGGCGGTGCGGGGCTCATCATCGACAAGCTCGAGGCGCATCTGCCGTTCAAATTCATCAAGGTTCATCACGAGCCCAATGGCCACTTTCCGAATGGGGTCCCGAATCCCATGCTGGAGGAGAATCGCAAACCGACCGTGGAGGCTATCGCTAAGAACGGCGCGGATTTCGGCATCGCCTGGGACGGGGACTTCGACCGGTGTTTTCTGTTCGATGAGCAGGGCGGTTTCATCGAGGGTTACTACATCGTGGGATTGCTGGCCTCAATTTTGCTGCGCGGACAGCCCGGCGGCAAAGTGGTGCACGACCCCCGGCTCACCTGGAACACCATCGAAATCGTGGAGTCGAGCGGCGGTTCCGCGGTGCTGTCCAAGTCCGGCCACGCCTTCATCAAGCAACGCATGCGCGAGGTCGACGGCGTGTATGGCGGCGAGATGAGCGCGCACCACTATTTCCGCCGCTTTGCCTACTGCGACAGCGGCATGATCCCCTGGTTGGTGGTCGCTCAAATCCTTTCTGAGAGCGGGCGACAACTCTCGACCTTGGTGGGCGAGCGCATCGCGCGATTTCCCGTGAGCGGTGAGCTCAACTACCGTATTCCCGACGCCAAGGCGGCCATCGCGGTGTTCGAGAAGCGCTACGCCCCCCAGGCTATTGCGCTCGATCGCACCGACGGGATCTCATTCGAGTTTCCGGATTGGCGCTTCAACCTGCGGACCTCGAACACCGAGCCCTTGATCCGGCTCAATGTCGAGGCGCGCGGGTCGGTGCAATTGATGCAGGCGAAAACCGCAGAACTGCTGGCCTTGTTGAAATCGCACGGCGCGGTCGCGGCCGATCACTGATATGTCCGACCCAAAACTCAGCGTCGTCATTCCGGTTTATAACGAGGAGGCGGTGCTGCCGACCTTGTTCGGTCGCCTCTATCCGGCGCTCGACGCGTTGCAGATCCCGTTTGAAATCGTCTACGTCAACGACGGCAGCAAGGATAAGTCTGTGGCGCTGCTGCGCCAGCAATTCCTGGCGCGCCCGCATGAGACGCGCGTGGTGATGTTTCACGCGAATTTCGGCCAGCATTCCGCCGTCATGGCGGGACTCGCCTATGCGCGCGGCCAATACGTCGTGACGCTGGACGCGGACCTGCAAAATCCTCCGGAGGAGATCGGCAAGCTGGTCGGCAAGCTCGAGGAAGGCTTCGACTACGTGGGCACGATTCGCCAGCAGCGACAGGACTCGCTATTTCGGCGGACGTTTTCGAAGGCCATCAACAAGATTCGCGAATGGATCACCCCGGTGCGCATCACCGACCAGGGTTGCATGATGCGCGGCTACGCCCGATCCGTGGTGACGGCGCTCAATCAGACCCGCGAGGTCAACACCTTCATCCCGGCGCTGGCATCGTTGTATGCGATGAATCCAATTGAGGTTCCGATCGCCCACGAGGAACGCTTCGCCGGACGCTCGAAGTATTCTTTGTACAGTTTGATCCGGCTGAATTTCGACTTGATCACGGGATTCTCCGTCGTGCCGCTGCAGCTCTTTTCCATGACCGGCATGCTGGTTGCGCTCCTATCCGCCATGCTGTTCGTCGTGCTCATTGTGCGCCGCATCTTCGTTGGCTCTGAGGCGGAAGGATTGTTCACGCTGTTCAGCGTCGTGTTTCTATTCATCGGTCTTGCGCTGTTCGGCATCGGTCTGCTCGGCGAGTATGTCGGGCGCATCTACGCGCAGGTGCGCGAGCGGCCGCGCTACCTCGTCGAGGCGGTGCTGGAGGAAAGCGATGGTGCGCCCATCCTCGAGCGCCGGGTGGCGCAGTATCGTCCCCCACAGGAAATCTTGTAGGTGACCACGGCGGTGGTATTCGCATATAGCGAAGTCGGTGTTCGCTGTATTCGTGAATTGTTGGCTCAGGGGATCAAGATCCCATTGCTTTTCAGCCACGCGGATGACCCCGGTGAAGTGCAGTGGTTCGGCAGTGTTGCGCAGCTCGCCCAGGAGCAGGGTCTCAAAGTCGTCACGCCGGACACGCCCAACACCGCTGAGTGGCACGGCCAAGGCGCGGGCATCCGCCCTGACTTCGTATTTTCCTTCTACTACCGCCACATGCTCGACACGGCCTGGCTCGCCCTGCCGCGCTTGGGCGCGCTCAACATCCATGGCTCGTTATTGCCGAAATACCGGGGCAGGGCACCCGTGCATTGGGCCATTATTCACGGCGAAACCCAGACCGGCGCCAGCCTGCATTACATGGTGGAAAAACCGGATGCGGGAGCGCTGGTGGATCAGGAGGCCGTGCCCATTCTGGAGAACGACACGGCGCTCGAGGTCTCCATGAAGGTGGCCGCCGCGGCCGCCGCGGTATTGCGCCGCAGCCTGCCGCTGTTGATTGCGGGCACCGCGGCGGCGCGCCCATTGGACTTGAGCCAGGGCTCCTACTATGGGCGCCGCCGCCCTGAGGATGGGCGCGTCGATTGGCGACACGGGGCGCGCGCCATTCACGATCTGGTGCGTGCCGTCGCGCCGCCGTTCCCCGGAGCGTTTACCGAGGTCAATGGCTGTCGGCTGGGGATCCTTAAGACCCGCCTCGATGCGCATCCGGTGACTTACCCCGGTCAGACTCCCTGTTTGTATGCCGCCGGTGGGGAGTGGTTCGCCGACTGCGCCGACGGCCGGCGCCTTAAGATTCTGCAATTGACTGCAAATGGCGAGCCCGTGGCCCACAATACCGTGCCGCGCGCGCTGTCGGATCAGCCGCTGGCGCTGGCTAAATAATCGAGTAGGGGTTCATTTTGAAAAACGTTCTTATCCTTGGCGTCAATGGCTTCATCGGCCATCACCTGAGCAAGTACATTCTGGCCCACACCGATTGGCACATCTACGGCATGGACCTGCAGTCCGAGCGGGTGGGCACCCTGCTTTCGAATCCGCGCTTCCATTTCGTGGAAGGCGATATCACCATCAACCTGGAGTGGGTGGAGTATCACGTGCGCAAGTGCGATGTGATTTTGCCGCTCGTGGCCATCGCGACGCCGGCAACCTATGTTCGGGAACCGCTGCGGGTGTTCGAGTTGGACTTCGAGGCCAACCTGCCCATCATTCGCCACTGCGTGAAATACAAAAAACGCGTGGTGTTTCCCTCGACCTCGGAAGTGTACGGCGCGAGCCGCGACAAGGAGTTCGACCCCGAGACCTCGGAATTGGTCTTGGGCCCCATTCACAAGCAGCGCTGGATCTACTCCTGCGTGAAGCAGCTGTTGGATCGCATCATCTGGGCCTATGGTCAGCAGGGGCTGCAGTTCACGCTATTCCGCCCCTTCAATTGGATCGGATCCGGACTCGACAGCATGGACGACCCGAAGGAGGGCAGTTCGCGCGTGCTCACGCAATTCCTGGGGCACATCGTGCGCGGCGAGCCCATCAAGCTGGTCGAGGGCGGTACACAAACGCGCGCCTTTACCTTCATCGACGATGCGGTGGAGTGTCTCACCACCATCATCGACAATCCGAATGGGATCGCCGACGGCAAGATCTACAACATCGGCAACCCGCACAACCTGTACTCGATTCGCAAGCTCGCGGAAATGATGCTGGAAATCGCCCAGTCGCGCCCCGAGTACGCGCCCACGGCGCGCAACACCAAGCTGATCGACATTTCGGCCTTGGACTACTACGGCAAGGGTTATGCAGACATACCGGCGCGTCTGCCATCCATCAAGAACACCACGGCGGAACTGGGCTGGAAACCGAAGACCGACATGCCCACGGCGCTGAATGCGATCTTCGATTCCTATGCGCATGCCCTGCCGTCCGCCTCGGCGCTGCTGTCGCGCGATGCTTAAGAACACGCGCATCGGCCTGAAGGTCGATGTCGATACCTTGAGGGGCACGCGCGAAGGCGTGCCGCGGCTCACCGCGCTGTTCAAGAAACTCAATGTGGATGCCACGTTTTATTTCTCGGTGGGCCCCGATCACACCGGGCGCGCCATGCGCCGCGTGTTTCGCAAGGGCTTTGCGCAAAAGGTCGCGCGCACATCGGTGCTGAAGCACTATGGGCTGAAAACCTTGCTATATGGCGTGTTGCTCCCGGGACCGGATATCGGGCGCGAAGCCGGCGCCATCATGCGGGGTGTGCGGGATGCCGGTTTCGAAGTGGGACTGCACACCTACGATCATGTGCGTTGGCAAGACTACGTGGCCGGCGCTTCGGCGGCGTGGACGCGGATCGAATTCGAGCGCGGCATGAATGCGTTCAAGCAGGTTTTCGGCTTCTATCCCAAATCGCATGCCGCCGCCGGGTGGCAAATCAACGCGCACGCGCTGGAATTGGAGCGCGAATACGGATTGACCTATGCCAGCGACACGCGCGGCCGGACGCCGTTCTGGCCCCTGGTTGGCGGCGCGCGCAGTTCCTGCCCGCAATTGCCGACGACACTGCCGACCTTTGACGAGTTGCTCGGCCGCGACGGCATCGAGGAGTCGGGCCTCGCCGAGGCGGTGTATCAATTGTCGGAAAGGAACGCCCCGGCCGCCGCCGGCCGTTTGCAGGTATTCACGCTGCACGCCGAATTGGAAGGAATGCTGCTGATCAATGCCTTCGAGTCGCTGCTCACGAAGTGGCAGGCCGCGGGAGCGCAGCTCTCGAGGATGGCGGGCATTCATGAATCGGCAATCCAGGACACGCTCCCGGATCAGACCGTCATCATGGGCGAAGTGCCGGGGCGCTCGGGGTTGCTTGCGATTCAGCCGGTGAGCGCGGAGGCGGCGTGAATCAACGCGCGGCGTTGAGCCTTCGCGACCGTTGGCTGTACATCGGGCTCGCGGCGCTCCTGAGCCTCGTGTGGCTGGCGACCCTGTCCGGGCGGCCGCTGTTCAATCCGGACGAAGGGCGCTATGCGGAGATTCCGCGCGAAATGCTCAGCGGCGGCGACTGGGTGGTGCCGCATCTGAACGGTCTTGCCTACATTGAAAAGCCGCCGCTGCAGTATTGGGCGACGGCCGTGACCTATCAACTCTTCGGCGTCAACGAGTTTTCGGCGCGCCTGTACACGGCGCTCACCGCGCTCGCGAGCATGGCGCTCGCAGGATTTCTCGCGGCCCGCTTCTTCGGGTTGGAGGCCGGCTGGCGCGCCGCGGCGATTTTGTCCGGCATGTTCATGTTCGTGGTCTTGGGTCAGCTCATGACGCTGGACATGAGTCTGACGTTTTGGATGACCGCGAGCCTGGCGGGGTTTTTGCTGGCGCAGCGCGCCGAGCAGGGGCAGCGTCGCTGGATGCTCTTGGCCTGGGTTGCCGCCGCTTTCGCGGTACTGACCAAGGGTTTGGTAGCCGCGGCGATTCCCGCCGCGGTGCTGGTCTTTTACAGTCTCTGGTCGCGGGATTTCGCCCCCTGGCGCAGGCTCCATCTGGCGCTGGGCTTGCCCCTATTTTTAGCCATTACCGTGCCCTGGCATTGGCTGGCGGCGCGGCGTCTCGACGATTTCCTGCAGTTCTTTTTCGTGCATGAACACTTTGCGCGCTATTTGACGCCGATCTCGGATCGCCAGGAGCCCTGGTGGTTTTTCGGCTGGGTGTTCCTGGCGGGCACGGTGCCCTGGACTGTTCCGGCGCTGCGGGTCGTGTGGGGCGGCTGGGGTGCGTCTGCGCCGCGGGGTGAGTTCCGCCCGACGCTGTTTCTATGGATCTGGGTCATATTCATCTGCGTATTCTTTTCCTTGTCCGACTCGAAGCTCATGCCGTACATTTTGCCGGCGATACCGGCGTTGGCGATTCTGATCGCGGCGCAGCCCGTTGCCGGATTGAAGCGGGATTTTCTGATGACGAGCATCCTGACGACGGCGGCGGCGCTGGCATTGGGCGTAGCCTCTTTCCGCCTGCCCGCGCTCATCCCAGCCTCCGGCGGCCGTCCCTACTTCTTGCTGCTGG